>Ga0224506_10000611_pt1 | contig 29267 bp, 27 predicted proteins | sample SF_Jan12_sed_USG_2_FD_169108 | JGI IMG/M metagenome (GOLD analysis project Ga0224506, IMG submission 169108) | Sediment microbial communities from San Francisco Bay, California, United States - SF_Jan12_sed_USGS_8_1 | ecosystem: Environmental > Aquatic > Marine > Sediment | place: USA... | reverse complement strand
AATTTATAGGAAAGAACCTACGCTACATAGTAGCCTATGCCTATTTGCAATAGTCAGCCTATGCTTATAATACATGCATGTCTGTAAGGAGACAGACCCAAGGAGATGTGTATATGGATATTCCAACCACATCGATAGGCAGGGAAGCTTAGCTGGAAGCCGCTGGATGAAATAAAGCAGGTAATCTTTAAACCCTCCGATTTGCAAGAATCGGAGGGTTTTTTTATGCCTGATCATCAAGTTTAATATGCTAGCATGTGCCCTCAGTTCGAATGCCCCGATATCCATGCAAGCCAGTCAGATAAGTGAAAGCCCCAAACCATTAGTTTTACTCTCAAGCAGCGAGCCTTTGCTGATACGCGACTGGCTTGACGTCGCGCGTGCTTCGCTACGAGAGGCTGACTACGAAGATATTCAAAATCTGGTGGCTGATACCGGGTTCGACTGGAACGCCATGCTCGAAGAAGGCGATATGCTGTCATTATTCGCGAGTAAAAAATGCCGCATAGTCACTATCGTCAATGGTAAACCCGGACAAAAGGGCGGCAAGGTAATCCAGTCACTTTGTGAGAGTCCACCCGAGGATAGCCTGTATATTTTTGTCGTGCCTAACCTGGATCGCCAGGGTAAAAATTCAAGTTGGTTCAAAAGCTTACAGAAGGTAGGTGAAATCGTAGAATTAAAACCGGTTTTCGCGAATGAACTGGTCGACTGGGTTAAACAACGCGCACGGCAGAAAAAATTAAATATAGATCAGCAGGCCGCGGCCTTTCTGGCAGAAAGAACCGAAGGCAACTTGCTTGCCGCCGATCAGGAACTGGAGAAACTTTCGATTCGATTGGGTGGTGAGCAGAATATTTCCTTCGAAGTGGTCGAAGAATCTGTTTCCCAGAGTGCTCGTTATAGTCACTTCGTACTGGTTGATGCCTGTCTTGCTGGTCAACCTGGACGAGCCTTGAAAATTCTCGAAAGTCTGCAAACCGAGGGCTTTGTAACCACGCAAATTCGCTGGGCGATACAGTCGGCGCTGGAGCAACTAAGTGGCCTGAAACAGGCCCAGTCGGCGGGTGGCCTGAATGATCGGGTCTGGCAGGCAATGCGAATCTGGCGAAACAAGCAACGCCTTTACCAGACAGCTCTGGGGCGGATGAACGCTATGCAGATTGAGCGTTTGCTACAAAGCTGTGCTACATTAGACCGCGTCAGTAAGGGCCAGCAGGATAGCGATTATCCAGATCAGGACTGGCTACAGTTGAAGGCATTAATCAGTCAGTTTTGTGGATTGAAATTACAGCTTTAAATTCGTTGAATAGATTAAATTTACAGGATAACCAGATGAATAATAATACTGCAGACCTTGAGCAGTATATGGAAAATCTCGGCCGTCAGGCACGGACCGCTGCGCATCTGATGGCACAGTTTGCCCCCGATGAGAAGAATTCGGCATTATTGAAAATCGGTCAAATCATCGATAGCGAACGAGAGATGATTCAACGTGAAAACGCTCGCGATATGCAGCAGGGCAAAGCCGATGGTCTCAGCGATGCGATGCTGGATCGTCTGCTGTTATCCGATGCTCGAATCGATGGCATGATCGAGGGCTTACAGCAGGTTGCGACTCTGGCCGACCCGGTCGGCGAAATTAGCGATATGCGCTATCGTCCCAGCGGCATTCAAATTGGCAAGATGCGGGTACCACTTGGCGTTATCGGTATCGTTTATGAATCCAGACCCAACGTCACCATCGACGCTGCGGCACTCTGCCTGAAGTCTGGCAATGCCGCCGTTTTGCGCGGTGGTAAGGAGGCGATTCATTCCAATCAGGCCATTTATCGATGCATTCAACAGGGTTTGCGCGAAGCCGGATTACCCGAGTCCGCAGTACAGGTGGTGAACACGATCGATCGCAATGCAGTTGGTATGATGCTGAATATGCCCGAAGCCATCGATGTTATTATTCCACGCGGCGGTAAGTCGTTAATTGAGCGCATTGCCAGTGATTCGAAGATTCCAGTGATCAAGCATCTGGATGGCATTTGCCATGTCTATATCGATGATAAAGCCGATCTGGATAAAGCCTTAAACATCGCGATTAATGCCAAGACCCGGCGTTACGGTGTCTGTAATGCCATGGAGACTTTGTTGATTGCCAGCGGCATAGCGCAGTCGATATTGCCAGCGCTTGAAAAGCAGTTGCAGGATAAAGGTGTAGAATTGAGAGGTTGTGAGCGAACCCGGCAATTGAGCAACCAGGAAATGGTGGCGGCGACCGAGGAAGACTGGAGTAGCGAATATCTGGCAGCCATACTCTCGATCAAGATCGTCGATGATATGGAACAGGCTATCGCCCACATTAATCAATACGGATCTCAGCATACCGATGCCATTGTCACCGAAGATTTCAGCCGTGCCCGGCAGTTTATGCGCGATGTGGACTCAAGCTCGGTGATGGTGAACGCCTCGACCGCGTTTGCCGATGGTTTCGAATACGGGCTCGGTGCCGAGATTGGTATCAGTACCGATAAATTACACGCGCGCGGTCCGGTCGGACTCGAAGGCCTTACTTCACAGAAATATATTGTCTTCGGAGATGGGCATATTCGATCTTGAATATGATCGGAATCTTCGGTGGTACCTTTGACCCGATACACAAAGGGCATATTCTGCTTGCGGAGCAGGCGCTCGCTAAATTGAAGCTCGATGAAGTGCAGTTGATGCCCTGTGCTAATCCGGTGCATCGGCAACAGCCGCGAGTAGAGGCCATCCATCGACTAAAAATGCTGGAAATCGCGCTTGCAGGATATCCGGCTCTGCGCATTAACAGCATTGAAATTGACCGTGGCGGACCATCGTATATGGTCGATAGCCTGGCTCAGATTGCGCGCCAGCAAAAGGCCGTATTGTGCCTGTTAGTGGGCGTTGATGCTTTTAACCAGTTTCCTGGCTGGAAGTCTCCAGGGGAGATACTGGATCTGGCCCATTTGATCGTTTGCGGTCGACCGGGGCAGGCACTTGATCAGCGTATTTATCCCGAACATCGGGCCGGTTCAGTCAAGGAGCTGGAAAAACGGACTTCCGGCCTTATATTATCTCTCGATATTGATGAGTGTTCCTGCTCGTCAACCGAGGTTCGCCAGTTACTAGCCGAAGGTCATCCTGCAGATAAATGTCTGCTACCGGAAGTTATGGACTATATTAAACAGCATCATCTGTATGAGAAAAATTGTGAGTAAAACAAAACCTGTCGCGCTGGAATCGGAAGCCCTTAAAAAGCTGGTGGTAGACGCACTGGAAGATATTAAAGCCGAAAACATTGTTGTGCTCGATGTTAGCAAGCGGGCCAGCTTTACCGATAGTATGATTTTTGCCAGCGGTAAATCGACCCGGCACGTCAGTTCGATCGCGGGGTCGGTCGTCGAGGCCGCTAAAGCTGCCGGCATACCACCTATCGGCGTGGAAGGTGAAGCCGTTGGTGAATGGGTACTGGTCGACCTCGGAGATGTCATCCTGCATGTGATGCTGCCTGATACTCGTGCTTTTTATGATCTGGAAAAACTCTGGAGTGAAGAGTTGGTCGAGGCCGCCGAAGACAGTTAGTCGTCGATGCAATTACAAATCATCAGTATTGGGCAGAAGATGCCGCAATGGGTCGATACGGCCTGCGATGATTATATAAAGCGGCTACCGCGCGAAATGTCGATCCAGTGGACAACGCTGCCACTCGCACAGCGCAAGGCAAAGTATTCAGCCGATCATTTCAAACAGCAGGAAGCCGAGCAAATAAAGCAGAAAATTCCATCGGGGAGTTATAACCTCGCGCTCGACGAGCACGGCAGGCACTGGAATAGTCAGGACTGGGCAAAACAGTTACAACACTGGATGCTGGAGTACCCGAAGGTGAATCTCATCATTGGCGGGCCGGATGGACTGTCAAATTCATTACGACAAAGTTGTCACCAAACAGTATCTTTTGGCGCCATGACTATGCCCCATGCACTGGTACGAGTGGTATTAATCGAGCAGCTTTATCGAGCCTGGACGATAACCAAAAGTCATCCCTATCACCGCGAATAAGTTATTATAAGGCTATGATTTATCTGGCTTCGAGTTCACCGCGACGGGCGGAATTATTGCAGCAAATAGGGCTCGATTTTGAGGTGCTGCACGTCAATATCGACGAGTCGATCTATCCCGAAGAAAAGCCAGCCGATTATGTTTGCCGTATGGCCAGGTCAAAGGCTGAATCGGCAGTACGGGATAATGCAATTAATTCACAAAGCGATACGGTGATTGCTGCCGATACTATTGTTTCTATAGATGATAAAATTATCGGTAAGCCTGGCGATCAGAGCCAATGTCGGTGCATATTGTCGCAGCTCAGTGGCCGGAGACATCGGGTGATGAGTGCGGTCGCTTTGTTTAATCGCCAGAAACTCGATTTGAAGCTATCGGAGAATTTAGTCTGGTTTCGCGTCATTGACGACGCAGAGATTGCTGATTACTGTGCAAGCGGGGAACCGATGGACAAAGCCGGTGCCTATGGGATACAGGGTAGGGCGGCTATATTTATTAAACACCTCGAAGGCAGTTATTCCTCCGTTATGGGTTTGCCGCTGTATGAAACAGATCAGCTCATGAGACAGGCCGGTATAAAAATATGATTGTTAGTGAAGAAATTTTAGTCAACATTACCCCGCAGGAAACGCGTGTCGCCATGATTGAAAATGGGGTGTTGCAGGAAGTCAGCATCGAGCGAGAGGGAAATCGAGGTATTGTCGGCAATATCTATAAGGGCAAAGTCAATCGAGTATTACCCGGTATGGAAGCGGCCTTTGTCGATATTGGTCTGGAAAAGGCCGGGTTTCTGCATGTCTCGGACATTGATACTGGTGATAACCATGGCGAGGCGGAAGTTACCAGGCCGCACATAAACGAGCTGTTGCAAGAGGGCCAAACCCTGTTGGTGCAGGTCGTTAAGGATCCTATGGGAACCAAGGGTGCGCGTTTGACAACGGCTATTTCTGTACCATCGCGTTACCTGGTATACCTGCCTAATTCATCGATGATTGGTATTTCGGTGAAAATCGAAGACGAGGAAGAACGCGAGCGCCTGCGTACATTATTATCCGAGTGTTTGATCGAGCACCGCAGTGGTGGATGTATTGTCCGCACCGCAGCCGAAGGTGTCGAAGAGGACGAGCTACTACGTGATATCAGTTTTCTTTGCAAAATGTGGGATTCGCTAGCCGAAAATGCCGAGACCGTTAAACCCGGTTCGATAATTCATGAGGATTTGCCGTTATCGATTCGAGTTCTACGCGATATGGTTGGCAAGGAAACCAAAAGCCTCAAGGTTGATTCTAGAGAAACGTATCAGAAGATGGTGAGTTTCGCTAAGCGCTATATTCCAGACCTGCCCGCAGAGATTGTCCATTACCCGGGTGAGCGCCCCATATTTGATCTTTACAACATAGACGATGAAATTCAGCGCGCGCTGGGTCGACAGATTGGTCTGAAATCAGGTGGTTATTTAATTTTCGATCAAACCGAAGCCATGACCACTATCGATATTAATACCGGTGCCTTCGTCGGTCATCAGAACCTTGAAGAAACGATATTCAAGACTAATCTGGAAGCCTCTCAGGCCATTGCCCGCCAGTTAAGACTGCGCAATCTCGGTGGCATCATTATCATCGATTACATCGACATGGAAGACGAAGAGCACAAGCGACAGGTGTTAAAATCGTTACAGAAATATCTCGACAAAGATCACGCCAAGACTCAGGTTTGCGATGTATCCCCACTGGGTCTAGTCGAAATGACGCGAAAGCGCACGCGGGAAAGCCTCGAGCATGTACTGTGTGAAACCTGCCACACCTGTCATGGTCGCGGTTCGCATAAAACCACTGAAACAGTCTGTTACGAAATATTCCGTGAAATTTTACGCGAAGCCCGACTTTATGACGAAGCTCAGCAATTACTGGTCATGGCGAACCAGAATGTTATCGATTGTCTGCTTGATGAAGAAGCCGCAAGTCTGGCTGAATTGGAAACCTTTATCAAAATACCGGTCAAACTACAGGTAGAAGCACATTTTTCGCAGGAAACCTACGATGTTGTTCCGGTTTAACCAGATAGTAGTATTTCAGGAAAAATGTTAAGCCTGCTTCGCTACCTCACTCAACGGCTGATCTGGATGGTTATCTTTATCGGCTTAATTGTCGCAGGGTTACGCCTCGGTTTAGCCAATATAGACCTGTTTAGGGCCGACATTGAAGACTGGGTCTCGGAGGAGCTCTCTCCGGGTATCCGCTTTGGTGAAATTCGTTCCTACTGGAAAAAAATCAATCCGGTGCTCGAACTCGATAACGCTTCCATAACACTGCCTGATCGAAGTAAATCGCTGGTCGTCGATACTATATCCATCGAACTGGATTTATGGGGTAGCCTGGTGCTTGGTACCGCGGCCATATCCGAAGTTACCGGCATTATCGATAAAATCACCATCCGTAAAGATAGTGAACACCATTGGTGGCTCAACGATATTAATCTGGTTGCCGCCGAAAGCAGCGCGGCGGCAAGCGATATCGAAGACATGCTGGCGTCTGTTCCACATTATCTTGAGATCGAACTCAGAAGGCTAATCATCGAGGATGAAACTAACCGGCAAAACTATCAGATTGAAAACATCTTCGCCGATATTCAGCATCACGATGACGCCACTCATTTGCAACTGCTGGCCGATTTGCCGGAAGCATTCGGCGGTTCAATAAAAATAAAATCAATTTTGCAACAGAACCATGGCCTGACCTATTTTCAGGCAGAGCAGCTCAAACTTGATCCGATAACAGCGCTGTTCGATATAGGCCTGGAGGAGATTCGGCAGACAGAAATCGCCGGTGAATTCTGGTTGCGCACACGCGATCACCATGTCGAGGGTATTGATGCCGATGTTTCGATGGCCGGTGCCGCTTACCCGCCAGATTCCAAAGATACCTCACTGCCTTTTAAGTTATCGCTACAGTTTAATGCGGATAAGCAGGAAAAGAACTGGATAATGAGTAGTAAGACTCATGACATATCGGTGAATAAGCAGGCACTCCCCGATATTATTTCTCAACTCAGGTTAGTACCTGATCCTGTGCAGAGCAGGCTTGATGGTTGGGTTCAATCTATCGATTTACGCCATTTTGTCGATGCGGGGAGAGATTTTCTGCCAGAGCAAATTATCGGATGGGTAGACCAGGGTCAGGTTCGGGCTAGCTTTGATGATACCTGGTTTAGCTTGCTCACAAGCAATATCGCAAGCCTTGAATTATCATCCAGTTTATCTGGACTAACGAATCAACCGATAGGTAGTTTCCCGGGGATTAGCGGCGCTAATGCAGATATTCTCTATGCAGGAGAGCAGCTAAAGCTCAGCATTAGCCAACAACCGGTATCGCTCGACTTTTCGGATCAATTTATAGCACCGCTTGAAATTAGAAAAATCAGCCTTGACGCATTCGCCCATTTCGAAAACGAGGCTGTCACCCTGTCGATACCGGATATCAGGCTAGCGAATGACGATATAAAGCTGACCGGTCGATTATGGCTTGAAACAGATCAGTCTGCGCCACCGTTTTTCTATTTACGCGCTGGTTTCGACGAAGGAGTCGGAAGTCAAAAGTCGAAATACCTGCCGATTAAAATCTTACCTGCAGCGGCTCGTAAATGGGTAGACGATAGTATCCACACCGCCGATATATCGAAGGGTGAGTTATTATTTCATGGTCGGCTCGAAGGCATTAAAAGGTTTGCGAATGAAATGGCCGGAGAACTAATGGTAGGGTTCGATATCAACAATACCGCATTAACCTTCGCCCCCAACTGGCCAACAGTAGAAAAAGGCAAAGGACATATCCTGTTCCATAACATGGGAGTTGATGTCGACCTCGATAGTGCGCAGTACGCAGGTATAGAAAATGCGGGGGGCAGCATCAGGCTGTCGGATTTTTCGAATTCGGTGGTTCAGGTCGATGTGAGCGCCGGTGCGCCGACAGAAACTGTGCTTCCGTTTTGGCTGAATTCGCCGGTAGGTACCGCTTTTCGCGACGTCGCAAAAAATCTGCAGAATCCCGGTGGTGAAATCAGCGCCAGGATCAAATTATCGATCCCGCTCAAGGATGAGAGCGTAAGCGAAGAGGTCGAGGTGAAATTAAATTTGAATAATGCCGAGATCAATGCACCCGCCTGGGGTATAGAGCTTTCCCAAATTAATGGCGAGGTTTTGATTACGCGAGATGAAATAACAGCGAAAGGAGTAAAGGCACAGTTTTTTCAGGATCCAGTGACGGTCGATATTGATACTGAGAATCAGCATACGTTGATTAAAACTAATGGACTGATAGAGACGCAGCGACTTTTGAATCTGCTGCCAGAAAGTTTGACCAGGGGTATCGAGGGCAAAAGCGACTGGCTGGTCAATCTGGCCATTGCGAATCAGCGCAAGACTGAAAGCCAACCAATACTCACTGTAGATGCATCGAGTAATCTAACGGGTACCGCCATACATCTACCGGTGCCCTACAACAAGAGCCCGGATACCGGTCGACCGACCACCGGCAGGATGACACTACTGGCCAATAACGCAATCAATTTTGAGTATGGCCTGGGTAGCAACATGCGTGGCAGGGGCAGTTTACAGCAGACCGAAGCAGGCCAGCGGGAGCTGGTCGATCTCGATCTTGCTTTTTCCGATGCTATTCAAGAGTCTGAATCGAAAGGAATTCGCATCCACGGAACCCTGCCTCAGCTACCAGTCGATGAATGGATAACGCTTTATCAGTTCGAAGCGGCGCAGCAACAACCAGGTTCGCGAAGCCTGATGCCATTGCTGCAAACTATCGATTTAGATGTCACAAAGATGGAGCTGTTTGGCCGGCAGATAGACAACACAGTGTTTGTTCTGCAGCAGTCCGTGAGTGGTTTTGCCGGTAGGGTTGACTCGCCGATGGTGAAAGGCAAGTTCGATTTTCCGACGCTTGATTCGGTTGATAATCCGGTCGTAATAGACCTCGAATACTTCAGGATTCCGTCTAGTCCAGATAAAAAAAATACGGCTACGGGTCTGGTCCCCGACGACCTGTTCAATCTGCGTCTTCGTAGCAAAGAGTTTGTTTATGACAACAGACTGGTCACCGATCTGGTGCTGGATACCAGTGTTGTTGAAAATGGCTTGCTAGTTGATACTTTGTTTTTTAAACGCGATGATATTGAATTCAAATACGATGGCCACTGGTTGTACAACCCTGTTTCCAGAGAGCATAGCAGCCACCTTAATCTATCTATAAAGGGCGAGAAATTCGGTCAGGCAATCGCCAAACTTGGCCTCGGTGATTTTATTCATAACGGCACTATCGACTTCAGTGGCGAGGTTAGCTGGCCGGATGAGTTGATGAAACCGGAATGGGATCTGCTCGAGGGTAAAGGCCGGTTCAAACTCGAAAACGGTATTCTGAAAGATGTCGAACCGGGTACGGGTCGCTTTGTTGGTCTGTTTAGTTTAAGTGCCTTGCCGCGCCGCCTGTCACTCGATTTTTCTGACGTGCTTTTTAAAGGGATGGAATTCGATGTCATTAAAGGTGACTTGGTGTTGGATGGCCAAAGTCTATACACTGCTAATACCAAACTGGATGGCCCGGCGGCGAGGGTAAGATTAGTCGGCAAAACCGGATTGAGAGATCGAAATTACGAACAAAAAATTTATGTTGTTCCGAAGATAAGGCATGCGCTGCCGGTGATCGGTTCTATTCTTCAGGGTAGCGGCGTGGGTTGGGGATTGTTGTTATTGCAAAATCTGTTTAAATCATCAATCGATGAATCGATCGAAATCGAATATGGTTTGACTGGTAGCTGGGATAATCCGATTATAGAAGTAATAAACAAACCCGAGCCGGTTAAAGAGGAAGAGTCCAGTGGTACCCCGAAAATTGAAAAGTAAGATATTTCTGTGCCTGCTTTTAAGCAGCCTGTGGCTACCGGTGAATGCCAATAGCCTGCGTATTTTTACTCTGAGCGCTGATGAATGGGCGCGACCTCGTGGTGGTGCTGTCATAGCAGAGTTTGATTCGCTACGTGCGGCGGTCGCCTATTGGGATGATGCTGCCGGTAATGGTGTATTGATCCGTTATCCGGGTGAAGACAGCGGAGAAATATGGGCGACTGAATTACGCGACTGGCTGGTTTCACTGGGTATTCCATCCGACTACATCCAGTTAGTTTCGGGTAGCCAGTCAGCCGACGAAATCCGACTCATCGTCGGTAAACGCAAAGATTTTGAACAATAATACTTCGATCATCAATCAGGAATTTTCATGTCAGCCACACTCGACACCGTAGCCAGCCAGATACTAGAACCTACTGGCCTTACTATAGATAACTTAAACCAGTACCTGGATGGTCTTCATGGTCAGCAAATCGATGCTGGTGATCTCTATTTTCAAACCTCGCAGCAGGAATCCTGGGTGATGGACGATGGCATTATTCGCGAAGGTTCTTTCAGTATTGAAAAAGGCGTTGGTATCCGGGCTATGTCGGGCGAAAAAACCGGGTTTTCCTATTGCGATGATCTGCAATCGAATGCCATTAGCCAGGCGGTCAAAAATGCCCGCGCCATCGCCCGGCAGGGCCAGGAAGCCAGCAGCCGGATTCTATTAAGTAACGCTAGCAGTAAAGCCCTTTATACGCATAAAAATCCGGTCGACGGGCGCAGTGCTGACGACAAGGTTGAGTTACTGAAAAAACTGGATGTCTATACCCGTGGGCTCGATGAGCGAATCGAGCAGGTGATTATCTCACTGGCCGGTGGCATCGACCATATACTGGTGGCTGCGACTGACAATACCCTGGCGAGTGATATCCGGCCTTTAGTCCGTTTCAATGTCACTGTATTAATGAACCAGAAAGGTCGTAGAGAACAGGGCAGTGCCGGGGGGGGAGGCAGACATTCCTATGATTTGTTCTTTGATACAGACCTGGTCTACGAATTTGCGCGTGATGCAGTAAGACAGGCTGCTACTAACCTCGAAGCAATTGCCACACCGGCGGGTGCTATGCCGGTTGTCCTCGGCCCCGGTTGGCCGGGGGTATTGCTACACGAAGCCGTAGGTCATGGCCTTGAGGGTGATTTTAATCGCAAAGGAACCTCTGCCTTTAGTAATCGTATCGGCGAGCAGGTTGCCTCGACTCTGTGTACTGTTGTGGACGACGGCAGCCTCGAAAATCGTCGCGGTTCGCTGAGTGTCGATGACGAAGGTGTGCCGGCACAAAACACAGTATTGATCGAAAACGGGATTCTCAAGGGCTATATGCAAGATAAGATGAATGCCCGTCTAATGGGAACTCAGTCGACTTCAAATGGGCGACGAGAATCCTTTGCGCATTTACCGATGCCAAGGATGACTAATACCTATATGCTCGCCGGAAAATCCGAACCGGATGAAATTCTCAGCTCGGTGGACAAAGGTATCTACGCGGTCAATTTCGGTGGTGGTCAGGTCGACATCACTTCGGGCCGATTCGTATTTTCTTTGTCAGAAGCTTATCTGATCGAAAACGGACGCATCGGCGCGCCGTTAAAAGGGGCTACTCTGATCGGCTCCGGCCCCGAGGTCATGGGCAAAATTTCGATGGTAGGTAACGACCTGGCCCTGGATCAGGGTGTCGGAGTCTGCGGTAAGGACGGTCAATCTGTACCCGTCGGAGTGGGGCAGCCAAGTTTAAAGATTGAGGAAATTACAGTCGGCGGTACCGATAGCTAATTCACCGAAACCCCGGTAATTTCCATTCCGGATTCCCCTGTTTGCAGGGTGAGGATTCCCAGAAATTCTCCCTCGAATCGCGTGCTATGCAAGCGCCAGAGGATAGTGACCCCTTTTTCTCGCTGGAGCGAATCGATAAATTCGAAATCGGGATCGACACAGGTTAACAGCGGGATCTCCTGGCAGCTCAGTTGAAAGTGTTCCTCGGATAGTTTGGCGCGTAATTCGCTGGAAAATCCACGCGAAAATCGTGCGTAGTCCTGATCGCGCGAGGCTTCTATTATGTTTTTCCAGATCGGCATAGCGACCGATTTTAATTGCTCTTTTTCGAGTGTGGATAGTGAGGTTTTCATAGTTGATTGATTAGTTTTGGTTGACTGTTTCTATGTCGTCCTGCAACCACCATTGGGCAATGTCTTCGTAAATCGAGAGCATAGCAGGGATGACGAGTAATATTAATACGGTAGCGAAGGCCAGGCCAAAGGCTATAGATACCGCCATCGGAATTAAAAATTGTGCCTGTCGTGAGGTTTCAAATAATAGCGGCGTGAGCCCCGCGATGGTTGTTAGTGAGGTTAATAAAACGGCGCGTAAACGCTGGCAGGCCGCCTCTTCGAGAGCGAGGTATATCGAGATCCCCTGAGAGCGAATCTGTCGATAAAATATCACCAGGATAATTGAATTGTTCACGACGATGCCGGACAGGCCGAAAAACCCGAATAACGAGAGAATGGTCATATTCATATCCATTATCCAGTGTCCGAGTATGGCTCCGGTAATGCCGAGGGGTATGCCGAACATGACCAGAATAGGCCAGCCATAAGACGAGAATACCCAGCTCAAAACCAGGTACATTAAAAGCAGGGCAATTAGCGCGCCGATCTGCATGTCCGAGAAAGTCTCCCGTTGACTCGCGGCTCGTCCCTCGATGCTGTACTGGATTCCGTATTTGCTTGCCAGTGCAGGTAAAGTCGAGCGTCTTAAATCCTGCACGACTTCGGAGGTTGTATTGACCGAGGCATTCACATCGGCCGTAACATCGACAGACAGGCGCCCATTAAAATGACGCAATACCTCGAAGCCCTGATTCGATTGCCAGTTAGCGACACTTTCCAATGGTACAAATGCACCATTTGGAAGTTGTATTGGCAACTGGAACAGACTGCTTAATTGCCGTTGTTCGCTGCTTGGAAGTTGCAAACGTACTTCGACTTCGTCAGCTCCCTGCTGGAAGCGCTGAATGACAATGCCATCGTAGGCCGCACGTAACTGCCGTCCGAGGTTGTTAATCGACAGGCCAAGCGCTTCTCCCGCTGGTTTCAGCGAGTAAATCAACTGTTCTCGTCCATAGGGTAAATCGTCATCGATGGCCGACACGCCAGGCAGGTTTGCCAGCGCTTCTTGGAGATCCAGTGCTGCCTTTTTTAAATTCCGGGGTGCGGAACCGGTTAGCCTTAGATTTAAATCGCGACGACCTGGGCCCACGCGTCGAGAGGTGATGGTGAAGCTATCGATGCCGCTGGGCAGTTCGATGCGCTCTCGCCAGTTTTTAATGAAATCCTGGTTAGTGGTGTTACGTTTTTCGGAGCTGAGTAACTCGACATATATGGAGCCATTACGCTCACCTTTAATTGCCCGCCCTTGCCCGGTAGACGAAGCGTGCAGGGTATAGTAAATCTCTACCAGTTCCTCGTCATAGCTTTCTATAGAATCGGTTAATGCTTCTTCTACCTGTAGCAGAAAATCGTCGACGGTCTCCTGCGCGGTGCCGGCGACAAATCTGACATTGGCGAATAGAGTTGTCGATTCAGGCGATGGAAAAAACTGCCAGCCGGTACGACCACCCAGAAATAAGCCCAGGGCTAACAACAAAAAGCCGATGGCTGTCGCTATTGTGGTCCAGCGAAACTGGATCGAGAGCCGAACCAGCGGGCGAAAAAAACCTTCGCGAAACCGCACGAAGCCATGATTGAGCATTTTTTTGATACCGGTGTCGGGCTTGTGGTGACTATGCACGAAGGCATTTCGTAAATGTCCCGGCAGTATCAGAAAACCTTCGATAAGCGAAGCAATGATGACACAGATAATCACTATGGGTATCGCTATCATGATATTGCCCATTCTGCCTTCGATAAGCATGAGCGGCAGGAATGCGGCGATCGTGGTGAGTGAGGAAGCCATGACCGGGGCTAACATGCGCTGGGCACCACCTTCGGAGGCTTTTAGCGGTTCTTCCCCCATTTCATAGTGTGCCTGGGCATCTTCACCGACCACGATGGCGTCGTCGACGATAATGCCGAGCGCCATGATTAACGCAAACAGGCTGATCATATTGATACTGCCGCCGACCAGATAAAGTACGGCCAGAGTCGCCATGAAGGAAACCGGAATACCGACCGCAACCCAGAAGGCAACGCGGGTCGAGAGGAATAAATAAAGAATCAACAATACCAGTGCCAGGCCCCCGGCACCGTTTTTAAGCAGCAACGTGATTCTATCTTTAATGAGTTCCCATCTTTCGCTAAATACCTGTACTTTGATGGTTGGTGGCAGAGTCGGCAGGGTATCTTCCAACCACGATCGCAGGATGTCTGCGGATACGAGTGAATCGCCTTTATCGGTACGTCGTAATGCCATGACGACGGCAGTCTCCTGGCCAATGGTTATATAGGGTGAGCCGGGTCTGATGCGCTTTTCTACTTCGGCAATATCGCGTAAATGAATATAGGTGTTTTCGTCGCTCACCACGCTCAATTCTTCGAACTGCATGGCTGAACGTCGTTGATTCCGGCTGCGGATTTCGCGCGTACCATCGTTTTCACCGATCAGTCCGGCGGGTAAATCCTGACTGGCGTTGTCGATGCGTTGAGCCAGCTCGTTAAAACCGATGCCCAGTCTCTGCATCTGCTCGGCCTCGACCTCGATATGCACTGTTTCTTCGGGCAGGCCAACGACATCGATTTTGTCGATGCCACGGGCGATAAGCTCCCGCTCGAACTGTCTGACCAGGGTACGAAGTTCATCGAGTTCTTTGGGGCCGCTGATGAGCAATCTTGCGACGGATTCATAGTGAGTTGCCTGAGTTATTCGCGGCTCCTCGGCCTCATCAGGTATATTAGTAAAACTGTCAACCTGTTTTTTGACATCGGCAAGCGCCAGCGTCAGGTCGGTTCCCTCCTGGAACTCCAGAGTCAAACCGGACACACCCGGTGCCGAGGAGGAATACATTTCCTTGAGTTGGTCGACGGTACGCAATCTTTGTTCGAGCGGGGTGGTTATCGCAGTCTCTATATCTTCGGCGCTGGCACCGCTCCAGACTGTCGATACAGAAATACTATCCAGCTCGAAAGTCGGGAAAAACTGGATATTCAGTTTATTTAGAGCCAGCACACCGGATAGAATCATCATCACCATGAGTAGATTAGGGGCTACTCTATGTTTGGCAAACAGGCCGATTAGTCCGTGTCGCTCGTTCATTAGTCTATCTTCTTAACCTTGAGTCCGGTGACGGCATTAGGCAGATGTGTAATGACAATATTTTCGCCATCAACAATTTCCTCGCTTTTTATCAGTAGCAACGCATCGCCGTTAGACTGATAAAACTGGCCGAAGGTTTCGACGTCGATGCCCTGTAATCGTCCATTTCGAAGCAGGTATATCCTGGAATTGCCATAAATCGCCTGGAAAGGAACTGGAATGACTTCTTTCGTTGGCGGTAGCGACAGGCGTAACGGCAATAGGGTGCCGGGGCGGAGTTCCCGGCTCAACTCTCCGGTGTGAAAATAGGCATCGGTGCCAGTAGCTTCGGCTTCTCCGGCGAGGCGTTTTAAGTCGACTATGAATTGTTGCTTGTTAATGGTGAGGCTGGCTTCTGGTGTATCACCACGCTTAAGAGCGACCTGGATATCGGCGACATAAGTGGCGGGTATGTGGGCGCGAATTTCGAGGCTGTCGACCGGATAGAGGGTAATCAAGGTCTGCCCGATAGCCACTCGGTCTCCGACCGAAACCGGCACCGAACTGATAACCGCGTCAAAGGCGGCGGTAACTTCGCTACGCTCTATCATCCGCTCGGCGTCCCCTAGCCGGGTACGAACATTGATTAGCCTGGCTTCCAGCATGCGCAATCTGGCTGGAAAACTATCGACCTCGAGCTGTCGATTTTGCAGCGATAACTGCTGGCGTCCTAATACACTGCGAGCTTCGCTCAATGTGGTAGCCGAGCCCAGGTTCTGATTTTTCAATTGGCGCATGCGCTCGACTTCTGCCTCCGCAAGGCGGAGAAGCTCCTGCTCGGTCTCTAATGATGCTTTATTCGACCGCTGCCTGATTTTCAATTCTTCTATCTGGCTCTGGATATCGCTTAGTTCAGAATTGGCCTGCACTTTAAGCGAATTAAAATCGCGTTGATCCAGCGTTAACAGAGTTTGCCCCTGCAGGACTTTGTCTCCTGTTCTAACGCGAACTGTTTCAACGATGCCGGCACCCGGTGCCGCCGCCTGTAATTGTTCGGGGGATTCGACCCGACCGTAAAGCGTAATATCAGGCGACAGAGTCTGCCTTGACGCTTCTATTACGTCGACTTGCCAGACCTTTTCTTTCAGTTCGGGCTGTTTTCTTTCGGGTTTACTAGTCACCAGATAAAAAACCAGTGCTACCGCAGTCGCTAAAACGATAAACGGCAGAAAAACCTTGATGCCATTGCGTATTTTCATTTTCAACAGATGTTTATAATCATTAGTTTAACTGGTAGGCTCAAATCGACCGAGCTCGACGTTTTTGCGCGTATTTTTCGGATCGAAAATTTCGCCATTCATAGTAACGTAAACGCCGGCTGGTAGGATTTGGACGGCAGTTGTCGCGACACCAATGTTGAAACCGGCATCACTAAAGCGCATTCGTGCGGGTTGCATGGCTCCAGTGATAACAATGGTTTTGCCGGTAATTTCCAGCAAGCACATGGCGGTTTGAATCATGGTATCGGTACCGTGCGTAATGATGATCTTGTCGCAGGATTGTTCGAGGACCTTGAGTCGTATATGCTCTCGGTCCTGGTCAGTCATATCCAGGCTGTCTTTTTTCAGAATCGATTCTACCTGGTACTCGAAAGTGACATTAGCTTCTTCGAGAATAGCGGTTGCCATGGGATCACCTATATGAAAATCGCTATTGGCATCGTAGTAGATTTTATCGAAAGTGCCGCCAGTAGCGAGAATTTTAATAGTCATCAGGGAAGAGTCTCCGGAGCCTCGATTTATCGATCGAAGCAGATTACAGAAAAGTGACAGGATTATTCCATGTCTGAAGCAAAAATAAAATCAATACAGAATTTAGCTTTGTTAGCTATTTTCTGTGCCTGTCTGATCGCGATCCTGGGATTCGGTCCCCGATCTGCCATGGGCTTTTTTCAGTTGCCTCTGTTGCAGGATACAGGATGGGATCGTACCACCTTTGGACTGGCGATGGCGATTCAAAATCTGGCCTGGGGAATAGGGCAACCGTTTTTTGGAGCGATTTCCGATCGCTATGGCACCTGGCGTGTCTTATCTGCCGGCGCGTTGATTTATATAGCGGGGCTTATCATCATGGCCGGAGCCGAAACACCTATGTGGTTACATATCGGTGGTGGTGTTTTGGTCGGCCTGGGTGTCGCAGCCTGTTCGTTTGGGGTCATACTGGCTGCGTTAGCGCGCCTGGTCAGTGCTGAAAACAGATCAATGGCTTTTGGTCTCGGTACCGCCGCAGGCTCTTTTGGTATGTTTGTCTATGCGCCAATATCACAGGGCTTAATCGACGCGCTCGGATGGTCCGATAGCCTGCTGTTGATTGCTGCCATCATGTTAATTATCCCCATTCTCGCAGTTCCGCTGCGGGGTAATTCTTCGACCTCAAAAATATCCGCAGCGGAGCTTGAGCAGAGTTTTAAAGAAGCCTTAACCGAGGCCTTTGCGCATCGCAGTTATTTGCTACTAACCGCCGGATTTTTTGTCTGTGGCTTTCAGGTGGCATTTATTACCGCGCATTTTCCGGCCTATATCAGCGATCTCGGTATTGCTTCGAAATGGGCGGTTATCGCCATTAGTCTGATTGGTTTTTTTAATATTATTGGTGCGCTGGCGTCGGGTTTTATCGGCCAGCGTTATTCCAAGCCGATATTTCTGGCCCTGATTTATTTAAGCCGATCAATTGTGGTCAGCATTTTTCTGTTTTCCCCGGCAAGCGCGACTAGTATCGTCGTGTTTTCGATCGCTATGGGGTTGTTGTGGCTTTCCACCGTACCACCGACTAACGCGCTGGTAGCGACTATGTTTGGAACCCGCTATCTCGGTATGCTGGGTGGCATCGTATTTTTCTCTCACCAGGTAGGATCGTTCCTCGGAGTCTGGCTGGGTGGTGTCCTGTACGACCAGACGGATTCCTACGATGTCGTCTGGTGGATCGGCGTGGCGCTGGGAGTTTTTGCTGCTGTGGTGCACTGGCCGATTAAGGAAGAAATGGTTAAGCGAAAATTGGTTACAGCTTAATGGTGTTAATGATCACCATCCGTTCACACGGCTCCATTTTTCGCAAACAACACCGTTTTCGATCATATTGAAATAATCATAAGCTGCGGCTGTCATGCAGGCATGGATGGGCAGGATTCGTAGTCGTGAGCCGACTGGTAAAAGCTTAAAATCATTTTCACTTCTGATGGCGACATGACCGTGTTCCTGACTCACCGAAGTTACGTATAAACCAGGTATGGCTATGCCTGAGGAATTGCAGACCTGGCCATAGCCGACTTCGGGGCGAAATTTATCGGCACCCCGATCTTTCGAGAGGGCAAGCCCACCGGCATCGAGCAGGATTTTCCCGGCCGCTTTGTTATGACCGATGACGCTAGTTAAAACGCTGAGCGCAATGTCTTTAATTTCACAGACGCCGCGCGATTGCTGATCCATGTCGAATACCGTATAAACACCGGCGCGTAATTCGGTGACTCCAGACAGGTCTTTAGCGTGCAGGCCGGTTGGTGTTGAACCTACGCTGACAGTATTCACCTCGTAACCTGCAGCGCGTAATCGGGTAGCGGTTTGTACTACTGAGTCGCGTTCCTGTTCTGCAATTTTTTCGATGGCCGAACGACTGTTAACCCCGTAGGAATGGCCTGCATGGGTTAATACACCTTCGAAATAGGCGTTAGATTTATCGATAATATCGGCAATCAGCAGGGCTTCGTCGCTACCCGGTCGCAATCCACCCCGGTTATCGCCGCAATCGATTTCAATCAGTACTTTATACGCTGTGCCGTCTTTGTCGGCCTCGGCGGCTATCGCTTGTGCAACCTCGAGACAGTCGGTCATAATTTTTATATCGGCGCCACGAGCCATCAGATCAGCAACATCTGCCAGCTTTGCGGGCACCATGCCAACGGCATAGGTGATGTTTTTAATATCGTGACCCAGAAAGTACTCAGCTTCCTTTAGCGTAGAGACTGTCACCCCGCTGGCACCCGACGCGATAAGTGCTTCGGCAGCTTTGGCCGCTTTCAGGGTTTTCAGATGCGGCCGTAGTTTAACGCCGAGTCGATCGGCACTGGCCTGCATGCGCGCGATGTTAGCCATCAGTTTTTCTTTTTCTAGCAGAAGCGTGGGTGTGGGTAGTTCGTGGAAACTCATGTGGGTAATCGGGTGGTCGTTTCGGATAAGGGTAGCATAACGACTCAAACCAGCGGCGGTTCATCGCTCTGGTATTCGTCGCTCATCGGGTTTAATTCTTCGTGATAAGCCTCTATATGATCGGATATATGATCGGCTCGCTCGTAACTGGCAATGTGGAACACGGCTTCGCCTTCGAACACCAATGGCAAATTTGTTTTGCCGATGATGATACCGGAAATCGGGCTGAGTATGGTTTCGCTATTTTCTCCGAGAGGATCGTTTATATAGGCGAGTACTTCGTTGGCTTCTACTTTCGAACCCGAAGCCACCAGTGAGCGCAAGATGCCACTCTGCCCGGCACGAACCCATTGACTGGCGTTGGCGATCAGGCTTTTGCTCTCCTTGTGTTTGGTGCTTTTACGTCGCATGCCGAGGTGCGACATAACCCCGAGAATGCCTTTGACACCAGCACGTATCGCGACTTCCTCGAAGCGTAACGCTTCACCGGCTTCGTAAAGAATTACCGGTATATCGTGTTCGGCAGCCGACGCACGGAGCGAACCTTCGACCAGGTTTGCATTCAAAATGACGGGTACGCCGAAGGCGCGAGCCATCGCTTCGGTAGCGGGTTCGTCGCTCAGTTTGGCGCGTATCTGAGGTAAGTTTTCTCTATTCACTGCACCTGTGTGTAAATCGATAACATGGCTGCAGTGCGGAATAATACCAGTCATCAGTATATTCGCCAGACGGGCCGCCATTGAGCCGGTTTCAGAACCCGGAAAGGCTCGATTTAAATCACGCCGGTCAGGTAAATAACGCGCTTTTGAGACAAAACCGAAGACATTTACCACGGGTATGGCTATTAAGGTTCCCTTGATTTTGTCGATGAGTTTGTGAGTGAGGATACGGCGAATGATTTCGACACCGTTGATCTCATCGCCATGGATTGCGGCACAGACCAGTAGACAGGGACCGGGTTTGCGGCCATGCACAACGTGAACCGGCATGCTTGCAGCACTATGGGTGTAAAAATTCGGTAAGGGAATGTCTATCGACTGGCGACTGCCGGGTTTAATGCTGACGCCGGCAATATTGATGGCTGGCTGCATATACTGTCTTATCCCTTGCCTTTCGTTTTGGTTTTACCCGGTTTACAGCTCTTCTCGATGTAACTAATAATCATGCTGGCGACGTCTTTGCCCGTTGCGCCTTCGATACCTTCCAGCCCCGGGCTCGAATTAACCTCCATGACCACAGGGCCATGGTTGGAGCGGAGCAGATCGACACCGGCAACGTTAAGCCCCATGATGCGTGCTGCGCGTACCGCGGTAGATCGTTCTTCCGGAGTAATTTTAATCAGGCTTGACGTACCACCGCGGTGCAGGTTCGAGCGAAACTCACCCTTCGGTGCCTGACGTTTCATTGCGGCAACGACTTTGCCATCAATGACAAAGCAACGGATATCGGAACCGCCAGCTTCCTTGATAAATTCCTGCACAAGTATATCGGCCTTAACGCCCATGAATCCTTCGATAACGCTCTCTGCAGCTTTTTGCGTTTCGGCCAGAACCACACCTATGCCCTGGGTGCCCTGTAACAGTTTTACTACCAGAGGCGCGCCGCCGACCATTTTGATCACGTCTTTGATATCGTCGGGCTTGCTGGCATAACCGGTTAGCGGCATACCGATACCTTTACGCGAGAGTAATTGTAATGAACGCAATTTGTCGCGGGAGCGGGAAATTGCCACCGACTCGTTCAACGGTGAGACGCCCATCATCTCGAACTGGCGTAACACCGAGGTGCCATAGGCTGTGACCGATGCACCGATACGAGGGATAACCGCATCGAAATCCTCGAGTACTTCTCCTCGATAGTGAATGGATGGTTTATGCGAAGCGATATTCATGTAAGCACGTAATACGTCGATAACCTTGATTTCGTGTCCGCGTTCTTCTGCTGCTTCAATAATTCGACGCGAGGAATAGAGTTTCCGGTTCCTCGACAGTAATACGATTTTCATGAATGCGACTCCATTTCTAGTAACCTAATTTATTTTATAGTGCTTGCGAGGGCTGAGTTTGCCGTTGAGATACGACGAGCCCGGATCAACGATGACTCTCTGCTCCATCGCGCGCCGTCCCAATAACATACGGAATCGCATAGTATCACGGTTCGTCAGGGTCATTTCAATTGGCCATTGATGCTCACCGATTACCATCATGGTTTCGATAACATAGCGCATTTCTTTATGCCCACCGGAATCGCTGATTTCACGGTAATCTTTTACTGGTGCGTGACAATCGACTATCAGCTCGGAATTTTTCTGGATCGGGTGAATGCCGAACTTGACCATCTTGATACCGTCATTTTCATAGATATCGGTATAAAATGCGTGCAGAGCGGAGGTCTTCGCACCGGTATCGATTTTTGCTTTTATAGCCGGTAGACCTAGTTCCGGTAAAGCAACCCATTCTCTCCAGCCCACGGTAACAGGGCTGGTATTTTTTTTAGACATTATTCTGAAGCATACCTATGAGTCGTCGAATTCGAAAGCTTTATGACATTGTTTAACCAGGTTTTCAATCATTTGGTCGCAGTATTGCATTTGTTGGCGACTGACATACTCATCCGGTTTATGTGCCTGATCAATGCTGCCGGGTCCACAGACCACGCTGTTAATACCCAGATGTTGGTCGAACAAGCCAGCCTCGGTTCCAAAACTGACATTATCACCAAAACGATTCACCGGATTGATCGACTGTGTATAGGCGATTACTCTGGAATTACTATCGGTGCTCAGCCCGGGATAACTGGCTATCGGAGAAAAGGCTATCTCACTACCCTCGAATCGTTGGCGCATATCCGGTAGCAGCACGTCCGCAGCATAGTGTTTGATTTCGTGGATGAGCTGGTCGAGATGATCCTGAGGCAGGTTGCGTATCTCAAATTCAAACTGGCATTGTTTGGGTACGATATTTAGCGCAGTACCGCCACTGATGTTGCCGACATGAAACGTCGAATGCGGCACTGTATAGGCGTCATCCACTAGTTGCCTTTGTTGTACTTCGTTATTCATCTTGCGAATAAAAGCGATCAGGTCGGCGGCGTATTCGACGGCATTGACACCGCTGGTGATATAAGCCGAGTGACAGGACGAACCGATTACCTCGACGCTAAAAGCAGCTTTACCCTTGTGTCCGAGTACCATTGCCATGTCGGTGGGCTCGCCGATTAAACCGATCTTTGGCTTAACCTCAAAACCCTGCATCGCCTCGATGAGCTTTTTCACCCCGACGCAACCGGTTTCTTCGTCATAGGAAAAAGCCAGATGAACGGGGGTGGCTAATTTTGTTTCGACCATTTGCGGTACCCCTGCGAGCACACAGGCAACAAAGCCTTTCATGTCACAGGCACCGCGCCCGTAAAAGGCATTGTTATCCGATTTGATCTGATAAGGATCGCTATGCCAGTCCTGGCCTGCTGTCGGTACCACGTCGGTATGACCAGACAACATGATGCCGCCTATATCGTCAGGCCCGATGGTAGCGTAGAGATTTGCACGAGATCTGTCATCGCTATAAACCAGTTGTGAGGCGACTGAGTAATCCTCGAGATAATTTCGGATAAAGTCGATGAGTTCAAGATTTGAAGTAGTACTCGTGGTGTCGTAAGCAATTAGTCGTCCGAGTAAAGCTTCACTATTTAATGACTGGCTCATCAGAGATCTCCGGGCACGCCGTAGGAGGGCGCTTCTTCGGGTTGGATAGCGCGGGTAATATAGTCGTCAATCTGAGGCTCGTAGACTTCCCAGGCGGCGGACATTTTGCCAATCGGATCATCGTCCCAGTCGATACGTAACTCGGCCAGTGGCCAGGATAGCTCGCCACCGATGAGTAATCCGGCGGAGTGTACCGGGCCGGCTTCACCACCGGCATCGATACCGGCTTTCAATGCATTTAAAACGCGCAAACCAAAACTGCCGCTGGAATGTTCGAAGCTTTCGATCATCGCGGCGGGAACGGAATTATTATCGAGCAGGTTTCCGGCAGCGACACAATGTTTACCCTGTGCCGAAGAAAAGCAGCCAAGAACGCCGTCGCCAGTGAACAGGCTGGTAGTGCCTTTTACGTCGATCAGGGCTAGCTGTCGAAAAGCAGCGTAGGGCGTGCTCGTTACCGTTGCTTTCATTGCGTCATGGACCGTAACTCCATCACTGAGCAAAGATAGCATGCGCTGTCCGAGGCGAGGGTCGGTAATGTTCTGGCTTAATGCGATCCCTGTTCGTGGTCGCCAGTGCAGGCAGCGAGAGGCCACACTGATGCTCGAAGAAGCAATGGCTGCGCCGAGCTGACCGGTTTTTTCATCCCATGCGGCGATAGATAAAGTCATGTTGAATTCTCAATCTTTATAATTTTGTATGTAGCGATTTAGACTGCCATGTTGCGACAGTTCTCGCAACGTGGCAATCTTTAAGATATTTAAACCATTAGATATTCATTGAAAACTATCAGCATACTCGGCAGCGGCTGGCTCGGGCTGCCCCTGGCCGAACATTTTATTGAGCAGGGCTATCCAGTAAAGGCCTCGACTCGCTCGTCCGAACGAAGACAGGCTATCGAAGCGAGCGGTGCAAAATCGTTTATCGTCGATATAGACCAGCCGTTAGCTGATACCGGTAATTTTTTCGATGCCGATATATTACTGGTTAACATTACTTCAAAAAATATCGAGGGTTTCCATCGATTAATCAATGAAATCGAAAAATCGTTAATCAGGAAAGTCATTTATGTTAGTTCTACTTCGGTTTACCAAAATACTAATTCAATAGTGACTGAGGGCGGGAAAGCAGAAAACGAGGCCAATCCGTTTTATCAAATCGAAAATTTGTTCAGGTCAAATAAATCTTTTCAAACAACCGTGATCCGCTTCGCCGGGCTCATCGGGTATAACCGGCACCCGGGTCGATTTTTTGGAGAACGTAAAATCCCGAATCCGGATGCTCCGGTTAATTTGATTCATCGCGATGACTGCATTGCTATTATTAACGGTATTGTTAAGCAGGGAATATGGGCTGAGGTTTTAAACGCCTGCGCTGATACCCATCCGAGTAAACGAGAATTTTATAGTTATGCCCGGCAAAGTCTTGGATTGGCACTGCCGGAGTTTGAAAAACCAGGTGAGGCTGAGTATAAAATTATTAACAATGAAAAAGTAAAACAGGCACTTGGCTATCGGTTTATTCATGCCGATCTGCTAAAAATTAAATTATAATTATTACACTCAAAATGCTGGAATCATCATGACTGTTACGCACAAACGTATTCGTATGTTTAATACGAAGGATACCTACCCCAATCAATCGCTCGATAACGATCTTTGCCAGGCTGTGGTCGCCGGTAATACTGTTTATGTTCGTGGTCAGATTGGTACTGACTTCGATGGCAATTTAATCGGTCTCGGTGATCCTGCGGCGCAGGCCGAGCAGGCCATGAAAAACGTCAGGCAGTTACTCGAAGAGGCGGGTAGTGACCTTAGTCATATCGTAAAGACCACGACTTATATCACCGACCCGCGATACCGTGAGCCGGTTTATCAGGTGGTCGGTCAATGGCTGAAGGGGGTGTTCCCGATATCGACCGGTATTGTTGTCGCGGGTCTGGGCCAGGCTGAGTGGTTGATGGAGATCGATGTGATTGCGGTAATACCCGATTAAAATGAGCAGAGATCCGCGTTACGATATTTTGTTCGAACCGGTTCAGATAGGCCCGGTCACGGCGAAAAACCGTTTCTATCAGGTGCCGCATTGTAACGGCGGTGGTTACCGCGACCCATCGGCGGTAGCCGAAATGCGCCGGGTGAAATCCGAGGGTGGCTGGGGAGTCATCTTTACCGAGCAGGTCGAGTTACACCATAGTTCTGAAATTTCTCCTTTCATTGAATTACATCTCTGGGACGATGACGATATGCCGATGCTGGCGAAGATGTCCGAGGCGATGCACGAATATGACGCACTGGCCGGTATTGAGCTGGCTTACTCTGGTGTCAACGGCCCTAATCTTTACAGCAAGGAGGTGCCACGAGCCCCCAGCGCAATGCCGATTCGTACCTTTACTAACGACCCGGTTTCTGCGCGGGCTATGACCCGAAAGGATATTCGCGATTTGCGCCGCTGGCATCGAAACGCATTCAAACGGGCAAAGAATGCAGGCTACGACCTGGTTTGTCTGTACGGTGCGCATGGTTTTGGCATCATCCAGCATTTCCTCTCGACTGCGACCAACCACCGTACCGACGAATATGGTGGTAGCCTGGAAAATCGATCACGTTTGATGCGTGAACTGATCGAAGAGGGCAAGGATGCCATTGGCGATACTTGTGGTATTACGCTACGTTTATCGCTGGATGAAGCGATTGGTGAGCTGGGGTTCTCCAATAACGAAGTACGCGATTTAATCGATATGCATAGCGAACTTCCCGATTTATGGGACCTGGCGCACGGTGCCTGGGAAGATTGTTCGGGGCCGTCGCGTTTTAAAGAAGAAGCCGCTCAGCAGGACCTGGTTAGTGGTATTAAATCCCTGACTTCAAAACCGGTCGTTGGTGTCGGTCGATTCACTTCCCCCGATGTCATGGTGAAACAGGTGAAGTCCGGTACTCTGGATTTCATTGGCTGCGCGCGCCCCTCGATAGCCGATCCATTTCTGCCTAAAAAAATCGACGAAGGTCGTATCGAGGATATACGCGAATGTATCGGCTGCAATATTTGTATTAGTGGTGACATGACCATGTCGATATCGCGTTGTACGCAGAACCCAACCTTCATGGAAGAGTGGCGTAAAGGCTGGCATCCGGAAAAAATGCAGGCCAAGGGCGAGAGCGAATCGGTGCTAGTCGTAGGCGCGGGCCCTGCAGGGCTTGAAGCGGCAAGGGCGTTAGGGTTACGTGGATACCAGGTGGTACTTGCTGACGCCGGAACGCAACTGGGCGGCCGGGTGGCACGCGAACGACATTTGCCAGGTTTATCGGCCTGGGGACGGGTTGCCGATTACCGGGAATATCAGCTCAGCCAGATGGAGAATGTCGACATTTACCTCGATAATCGATTGAGTGCCGACAATATTCTGGAGTTTGGTTTTCAGCATGTGGTGCTGGCGACCGGGTCAACCTGGCGGAATGATGGTGTTGCGCGAGTGCATGTTGTACCGATGCCGACAGATGGATCGATACCGGTCTATACGCCGGACGACATAATGAATGGACTAAAGCCCGGGGGCGACGTTATTTTGTTCGACGATGACCACTATTATATGGGCGGAGTAATCGCCGAAAAACTGGTCGAACAGGGAGCCAGGGTTACACTGGTTACTCCGGCGGCTTATGTTTCTGAATGGACTAACAATACGCTGGAGCAGGCGGCTATTCATCGCCGCCTGGTCGAACTCGGTGTGGATATAATACTTAATCAATCGGTAGTGCAAATAGCCGAACAACGAGTGGAATCTGAGTGTGTATTTTCCGGGCAAAGAACGAATTATCGAGCCGGGGCAGTCATCATGGTAACATCGCGGGTAGGAAATGATGCCTTATGGAATGAATTACTGGCGCGGGAAAACGAGTGGAAGGAACATGGCATCGACAGTATTAAACTGATCGGTGATGCGCAATCGCCCGCTCCGATTGCCTGGGCGACTTATGCCGGTCATCGTTATGCGCGCGAGCTCGACATGCCTGATATCGGCGACGATTTGCCTTTTCGTCGAGAAGTCGCAGAATTAAAATCCTGATAACAATTGAGTATAAAGTTAATGAAAGCAGTCAAGCCGGGTGATCGAATGATCGCCAATATTCACGATTCTGAGTATGAGCCGTTTATTAATGAAGATGGGGTAATGGATGGCAGTGTATTGCAATTGAATAGCGAGCATAAATCGGGCATCGGTTTCCATGTCTACAAGATGGCGCCGGGCACTACCACTATTCCGCACGCACACACCAGCCATGAGGAGTTCCTGCTAATAAGTGGTGATTTAACCGATAACGATGGCACCGAATATCGTGTCGGCGATCTGGTTTTTATGAGAAGCGGTACCGAGCATTGTTCGACCACTAAAAACGGATGTCTGCTCGCTGTTTACATCGAGACCGCAGAAAAAGCCGTTTGATATCTTCTGCAAAACGCCTTCTACATGGGTGATTCTACGACATTTGTAATTCTAATGACGACGGGTTTCATTACGGGGTTGAGTCATTGTGCAGGGATGTGCGGTTCTCTGGTCAGCGCCTTCTCTATTCAACAAAAACAGATGAAAGGTTCGGTAACCGGTCCGTTGTTACTGTACCAGTGGGGGCGCATTAGCACCTATGTTTTGATCGGCCTGACGACAGCTGCAATAGGTTCGAGCCTGCAATTAGCGGCGCTGGGGCAGGGCTGGCAAGTGGGTCTTTCGGTGTTTGTTGGATTGATGATGCTGACTATTGGCCTGAACCTGATAGGTGTATTTAGAGGCTTGAGTTGGCTGGAGTCTGCTCGCCTGGCCAAATGGGTTGGAGAAAGAATTCGACAGTTAATGGTTTCAACCCACCCCTCTGCTCCTTTTGGCCTGGGTATGGCGAACGGCATGCTACCCTGCGGACCGGTTTATGCAGTGGCTTTCTTAGCTGCCACTTCTCAAAGCTCGCTCCAGGGTGGATTAATCATGTTGTTTTTCGGAATTGGAACCTTGCCTGCGATGTTCGGTATGGGGTTTATTTTCGCCAAACTAAGTGTGGCTTTGCGCCATCGATTATACCGACTGGTAGCTATTTTAATTATACTGATTGGTGTGCAACAGATTTTTCGGGGGCTGGCTCTTGGTGGTTTGATAGGCCATTTTCATGTTGGTGCCTGGATGATTTGGTAGATATTTTACCAGCAGTTACTAATAATATTCACAGGCGATGAAGCGGAATAATGAAAGTCAATATCAGGAAATACCGGTCGAAGGATAAAGTCCCGTTAGTAAAGCTCTGGGAAACAGTTTTTCCCGATGATCCAGCACATAATGAACCTTCCAAAGTGATAGACGCCAAGCTCGCAGTGGATGACTTGATTTTCCTTGCTGAACTTGACGACCAGCTTATAGGTGCCTGTATGGCGGGTTATGATGGCCACCGAGGCTGGCTTTATGCAGTAGCTGTGCTGCCCGAGTATCGGAAAAGTGGAGCGGGTCGGCGACTGGTAGAGTCTGCGATGAAAGCACTCTCTGAGGTTGGCTGTATCAAGGTGAATCTTCAGATTCGCTCGACTAATACCGAAGTCGCGGCGTTTTATCAATCGCTGGGTTTTGAAGTGGAAGATCGTATGAGTATGGGGAGGTTTATTCGCTCGGATTGATGGATTTCAAATCAACGGTTAATTCCCGGAGCTCGGCTGTTTCGAGGTGGCGTAATTCCCGGTGGCACGAAGCTGGAATGCCTGAAAAAGCGGTTTGTAAAATTTGCAGAATGTCGCCATGGGCAATGAGTAAAACAATTTCTGTCTTAAATTTTTTTTCGCATTGATGTACTACGGTACTGGCACGCCGCAGTACCGAATTAACCGATTCGACACCCTGTTCACGGTGCCCGGGGTCTTGCTTATCGAACAACCAGATATCCGGGTAACGCGTATCCGGACCCAGTTCCAGTTGACCGAAATAACGCTCGCGTAAACATTCTTCAAAGCTGACGGGCTGTTCGCAGGCCAGGTGCTGATAAACAATTTCTGCGGTTTCTCTTGTTCGTTTAAAGTCCGAGCTGAAAATACGAGTGGTTACTGGCAAGACGTTGTTGTTAATACTTGCTG
>Ga0224506_10000609_pt1 | contig 29282 bp, 19 predicted proteins | sample SF_Jan12_sed_USG_2_FD_169108 | JGI IMG/M metagenome (GOLD analysis project Ga0224506, IMG submission 169108) | Sediment microbial communities from San Francisco Bay, California, United States - SF_Jan12_sed_USGS_8_1 | ecosystem: Environmental > Aquatic > Marine > Sediment | place: USA... | reverse complement strand
AAAAGACATGAACCAAATAATGATTTAGAACATGCATTTCCTCTACAAAGTGGCTGGTCTTATCTTTCAGCACTTGATGAAATCGGTGATGTAGATGTTTTTGAAATTCGGGCACCCGGCAACACGGATATACAGCCAGGAAGCGAGGTGCTTGTTAAGCTGGATGCTCCTCAGGATTACGATCTTGTACTATTTATAAAACGACCTGTCGCAAATGATGACTTTTCCGACTCACCATTTTTCTTGCGCAGTCCGTTCTTTTTAAGAAGCCCTTTTTTCTTGAGAAGCCCGTTCTTTCTACGCAGTCCTTTCTTTTTGAGAAGTCCGTTCTTTTTAAGGAGTCCTTTTTTCCTGAGAAGTCCGTTCTTTTTAAGAAGTCCTTTTTTCCTGAGAAGTCCGTTTGAAAGTTCTTCAATGAGCTTTGATCAAATACCGTTAACAAATCTCGCTTTTACACCCCCAGATGGCACTCATTTAGGTGGCTCAGACATTAATTTATCTGAGCTTGGCCTGGGTGTATTACAGGACAATAATGAAATCATTGTTATTGGTCATTCAGCAAACCGCTCCGGGCTTGAGGAATTATTAGTGCGGTCTGATTTTGCAGATGCTCAATTATACGTTGCTGTTGTCGGACATAATGATATTTACAGTCCGGAGCCTTATAAACTTCAGATTGAAGTATCCAGGCCAGCTGACTTTGCGGCATTATTTGGTGATGTCTGTACAGGGAAAACACTGGTTGATGCTACCAGATCAACGACAGCTGTCAGCGTATTGCATGATACAGCGTCGCCAAAAACATTATTTATTACTCAGCGTGAACGAATACGTGAAGTTAATAATATGGATGATGCAAGCTGGAGCTCTTTTCAAAACAAGCTTTCAGAAATATCTAATCACGGCGCAGTACAGGGACGTGTGATTTCTATGCCAAGTTCGTTCTATGATGACTGGGATAATAATCCTTGTTCAGTTGAAAAAGCTATAAATGTGTCAGATCAGATTCGTCTTGAAATTATTGCTCAACTCGAAGTCAGTCCGACAATAGAGCATATTGTGATTGTGGGGGGAGATAATATAGTACCAATGCGCAGAACTCTCGATGCCACAGACTTAAATGAACGAACTTTCGTTAACGACTCTCTTTTACGTCCGGGAACACCGCTTGATACAAGTGTCAGAGCCGGATTTATGCTGACAGATGATTGTTATGCAGATGCCACTCCGATGAACTTTCAAGGGCGTCAGTTATGTCTTCCAAAGAAAAGCATCGCCAGACTGGTAGAGTCACCCGCAGAAATTTCATCTGTTATTGATGGGTTTATAGAAAATGACGGGCTGCTAAAACTATCAACGGCATTAGTAACCGGATATGACTTTTTTAAAGACGGTGCCGAAGAGACTTCACAGGCGCTGAAAAATGCAGGCCTGACAGTAAAAACTGATTATTCAGACCTATGGCGAACCGATGATCTTATGTGTGATTTGCTGGGCGATACCAGCTATGGTGCGGAGTGTCAGGCGCATGATATGAACGCCATCAATGCCCATTTTACTCACTTCGCAGCGATAAGTTCGGCTGACTGGAATGATCAGTCAGGGTCTGATCCGGATTTATTTACCTCGCTTGCGGTAAATGATGCGGGTAATGGTGTGGCTAAATTATCCGGTAAGCTGGTCACCACTCTTGGTTGTCATGCCGGATTTCAGGTTCCTGATGGCGATGCAGTCAGCCCGCAGACATTTGCTGGTATAAACCCTAATCTGGATTTTGCTCAAGCCATGTCTGCTCAGCGTGCAGTATATATTGCCAGCACTGGTTACGGCATCGGTGCACAGTCATCTGTAGCAGGTACAGAAAGATTAATGGTTGACTTTGCAATAGAGTTATCTGAAAGTCAGAGTGTGGGCAGAGCATTAGTGAATGCCAAGCATCGTTTTTTCAATAACCTGAGTACTATGTCGGTTTATCATGAAAAATCAATGTTACAAACGGTTATGTTTGGCTTGCCGATGTATCAGATTTTTTTGCAGGCCCCTCCAGCGCAAGATGAAAGTAAACGCGGTGTTGCGGATGGTCTGTTTAATTTAACAATAGAAGATGGTGACGTAACTCAAACATCACATCAGTTTTACAGAGTGTTATCTGATGAACTCGGCGAATATTTTACTGTAAGTAATGATCATCAGGTTGTCATGGGGCGACCTGTACAGCCTCGTGTTATGACTGAGCTGAGTGGCAGCGAAAAAATCCGTGGCGTTGTTATCAAAAATGCAGTCTATGAAGATATTGCAGGATTTGATCCGGTGATAACTAAACTCACTCATGAATGGGAAACTCGACCGGAAGGCGTAGCTGATATTTCAGAAGAGGATGCTTGTCTGGATAATTATTGGCCATCAATGTCATTACTGGCCAATGTAAAACCGGTACAGATTAATAGTCAAAGCAAAGACGCACTGGTTGTTGTGCCCGGACAATTCCGTTGTACCAGTGAAGCCGGTGAAAAAGTAACCGGTGTGCAGCGTAAGTTTTCATCAATGACAGTTAAAGTTCTGAGGTCTGATTCTGCAGATACTATCGCCCCGGAAATTAATGCTGTTGGCATTGATGTGACAAGCGGTTCAACGGCATCTATAACCGTTGAGGCAACTGATCTGCACGGTATTGCTGAAGTGGTAGTGCTGTTACTCAATGGCAATAGTATTACCTCAGTCAGTAGCGGTAGTGTTTCAGGTTCGGGTGAGTTTCATGTTGACGTTACAGGCATCAGCAAGGATACCCGTTATGCTCTACAGGTGATCGATTCTTCCGGTAATGTAAGCACCTGGGCAGGTAAAGGAGCAAATATAAGTGGAATTCATGTTGACGTTCCTGAACAGATTGTTTTCTCAAATCTTGCACCGGTCACAATAAAGGCGGAGATCTACGATTTCACCTCGCTAATTGATAAATCTGACACCGTATCATACGTCTGGCAGTTTGGAGATGGTCAGACTGAAACCGGTAAGCTGGCTGAGAATGGCGTAGTAAATCAGTCTGTAACGGTGGGCACAAATGGTAATGCCACATTTAAACAATCTCATCTGTACAGCCTTGATCATGATGTTACTGCAACATTAAAAATAACTGATTCTGAAAGCGGGGTGGGTACAGATTCGGTATATTTAAAAACCTGTAGTGATATGCTGAATGATTTTAGTGATCCAGACGGAGATATGACAGGATGTGCTGTTATAAATACAGACAGCTCAGTAAGCCTTTATATTAAAGTTGCAGGTACTATCACCACTGATTCTGATTATCAGTACAGGGTAAATCTCGATATAGGAGACGGCAAGAGTGGCGCACCGGTTCCGGACGGTGGAGTTGATGTAACATTTAAATATGATAATGGAAAAGTAACAGGTGGTTCCGGGCTTGATAGTATATCGGTAGTCCATGTTGATACGCAGACTATCCGTTTTGATTTTAGGTTGTCTGACTTTGGCTGGAATGGTGATAGCTTCCAGTGGTTCGCAGAAATTCAGGCAGGAATTAAAGCAAGTCAGGGAGCAGGGTTTAATGACCGGATGCCGGATTCTGGATTCTATACACACACATTACAGTGAGTAAATAAGCTGATAGACGGTGCAAAGTTAAAAACTGAGTGTGAAAAACTCCTGATTATCCAACAGCAATAAACAGGAGACTTGTGGAATATAAAAGTAAAAATATTTTACGGATTTATCGTATATGCCAACTGCAGTTAACGATGCCATAGTACTTCAGCATTTGCCGGCAACTCTGGTGAGTGAATGGGAAGACAACATTAATCAATCACCCGTCTGGGGGAAATGGCTTCACGGATCATTAATGCACTGTGATGTTACGGGTTTTACAGCGATGTCTGAATCGCTGGCTGAATCTGGTAAAGAGGGTGCTGAGTTAATGGCCGCCATTCTTAATCAGTTTTTTGAACGCATGCTCTCGATTGCAAACGTATGGGGTGGCGTACAAATGAAATTCGGGGGAGATGCTATGCTAGTGTATTTCCCTGAAGCAGAGCATGCTCAGCGAGCCACTGGATGTGGTCTGAACATGCAGGCTGCAATGAAAGAATTCAATAAAGTAACTGTTGCAGATAAAGTTTGTGAACTGAGGATGAGGATTGGAATACACAGCGGTTCATTTTATTCTGCATCAGTCGGACAAAATAGAGGTCTATTACATTATTTACTGATTGGTAAAGATGTAAATTATTCTGCTGAAGTCGAATCAATGGCGCAACCTGGTCAGGTCGTTATCAGTAACACGACAGCTAAATATCTAAAAGATAAGTGTCAGTTAAAAGTAACAAAATACCCGGATGTATGGCAGGTAAAGTCTGTCACGGACTGCCATGTAGAAGAGAATTCAGCCCGTATTACCAATAAATCAAGGCATATTTTAAAGCGCTATCTAATGCCTCCTGTCGCCGAGGGTAAAGTCGCTGATGTAACAGGTGAGCACCGCCGGGTGTCAGTCGTTTTTATTTATTTAAACGGCCTTTCAGAGTCATTAACAGAGAAAGGAGAAGAACAAACGCTTGCAGAAATAAATACCTATATTAATAAACTCATCGAGCTGGCTACACAGTTTGGTGGTTATCTAGCTGCGAGTGACACATCGGAGCATGGCGATAAACTCATCGTTTTGTTTGGTGCGCCAGTATCACTTGATAAGCAAGAGTATAATGCAATACGATTTGTCTGTGAGCTGAGAGATTATATTTCACATTCAGAATTCAATTTCACTCAGCAAACTGGTGTTAACACAGGTTATGTATTTGCCGGTGCAATTGGTTCTAAAGAGCGGCGAGAGTATACCTGTATCGGAGATGTCGTTAATCTTTCTGCAAGACTTATGGCGTCAGCATGGTCAGGAAACGTTCTGGTGTCAGCTTTAACAGCTGACAGATCTATAGATGGATTTATATGGCATAGAATGACACCGATTAAGGTAAAAGGAAAAAGTAAAGCAATAGAAATATTTAAATTAATGGGGGAAGATTTATCAGAAGAATCAGCCACAGACTTGAACAATAGAACGCCTTTTGTTGGAAGACAAGTAGAGTATAAAAAAATACTTTATCTGGCTCAAACATCTCATGACAACAAATGGCCTGTGTGTTGTCATGTGTATGGTGAATCTGGTATTGGTAAATCAAGACTATGTTATGAAGTTTTAAATCACCTATACAAGAAAGGCTGGCAACGGTTTACCGGTATCTGTCATTCATATAGCGCTAACTCTGCATACAGTGCATGGATAGACCCGCTCAGATTGCTGTTTGGCGTCACTAATAGTGATTCAGATAATATTGCATGGGGAAAAATAAAAAATACAGTAGATAATTTATGCCCTGAAATCAGTGATTTTTCTCCGCTCGTTGCTGAGATATTAGGTATTAGGGCTGAAAGTAATGTTGTTGTCCTGTCGCTTGATGCAAAGTCTAAGCGAGATAAATCAATGACTTTAATTGCAAGTATCATTAAGGAAGTGGCTGAGTTACATCCGGTGTTAATGGTGTTTGATAATGCAGACTGGATGGATACATCTTCAGCTGAATTAATTGGGCGGATAATCGGCTGTAAAAGTATATCGGTGTTATTTTGTGTTATTTCAAATACAGATGATTTGTCATCTGTATTTGATGTTAATAGTGTAAGTCAGACAATTCCTCTGGGTGAATTAAATGCTGAAGATGCAGAACATCTTGTTTCTTCAATTACATCTATATCAGATGAAAATATAAAGATTCTTGCCGGCAGAGCAAAGGGAAATCCGCTCTTTCTGGAGGAACTTTCAAAGAATGTATCTGAAGGGCAGTCGGATCTGCCAGAAACTATTAATGATGTCATTATGGCAAAACTAGACCGACTTAATAATGGTAAGAAGGTACTACAGTACGCATCGATAATAGGTGAAACATTTAATAAGGACTTGTTAAAACGAATGATTTTCGGGATCAGAGGTGCCGATGGTTGATCGTAAAGAACTAGAACAGCTGATAAAAAGCGGGATTATTGCTACGACACCGGATAAAGATCTTATTGATAGTGCAATTGAGGAACTTGAAAATAGTGGGTTCATTAGAACCCATAATGATATTAATAACATGATGTTTAAAAATAGTCTGACCTGGGAGGTTGTTTATGAAACTTTACTCTATGCTGAAAGAAGGCGTTTCCATCATTTAATTGCTATGCACATAGAAAGAAATAATAAGGATAATTTGCCACTTGTAGCGGATCTTTTGCTGCATCATTATGAAAAGTCTAACGCTTTTAAACAATGCGTATTATATGGGGCAATGGCAGGAGACAGGGCTGCCGGGATGTATTCAAATCAGGATGCAGTTAAATTCTATCAGCGTGCATTAAATTCGATAGATCATATTAAGGCATCGCATCTTATTGACCGGTGTTTATTAAGGGAAAAGATCGGTGATGTATTTGCAATTGCAGGTTCAGATAAGCAGGCTCAAGAGTCATTTTTACTTTCATTAGGATTGTGGCGACAAGCACCAGTAAATAAAAAACCTTTGCTGGTTCCCTGGGTATTTAAAAAAACAACAAAGGAGTCCGCATTATGCCGGAAGATTGCTATTTCCTGTGAGAGGCAGGCTAATTTCGATTTGTCCCTCGAGTGGCTTGAAAAGGCCATAGAATTAATGCCTGCCAGACCTGGCCGGGTTGCAGCTCAGGTCTACGCTTCTAAAAGTGTCTCGTTATCCAGAAAGGGAGACTACCGGCAGGCAATCGAGTGGGGAGAAAAAGCACTAAAGGTTGCTAGGCGTTCGGGTGAAGCGTCGGACGTTGCATACGCAAATAATATGCTGGCTAATTCGTTTATTGAGACTGGAAATATCAGAAAGGCAATTGTATTTCTTAAAAACTCTGTAGCTACTTATCAAGAAAATAATAATCTTTCCGGTATTGCTTCTGCAAGCAGTAATCTGGGTAGTTGCTTTGGTATGTTATGTGACATGGATTCAGCAGTAAAATATTTCAATATAGCACTTGATAATGATAACAGGATGCAAAATGAATCCAACATAGCAATTGATCATCAGAATCTGGGAAACGTTTATCTGATTATTGGCCAGTACGATCCTGCAATTAAACATTTCGAGAGTGTTTTAATATCGCATGAATGCAGGGAAGATCTGCAGGGCGCCGTGCTGATAGGACTATGTCAGTGTTATCTAGGAAAAGGCGAAATTAGAAAGGCAGAGAAAAATATTAATAAGGCAATTAAACTGTTAAACGAAACAGGACAAAGCGCATTAATAACAGAAGCAGAGTTAGAATTGGCTGAACTTCGTTTGTGTCAGGGAAAACCGAAAGAGGCAATATCAATATGTAAGATTTCCCTTGTTAAAATACAAAAACAAAATGCAGCATATCACGAAGTTAAAGCGGAGCGTGTACTTGGGGTTGCGTATAAGGATATTAATAACCCTGATCAGGCTGTTGTCCATCTTGATAACAGTATAAAAATATCACACGATATTGGTATGATTTATGATGAAGCCAGGGCGATTCTGATTAAATCCAGACTTCAGCTTGATAAAAATATTAGTAGTAAAAAAGACGTGTTTAAAGAAATAAAATATGCAAACGAGATATTTAACAGGCTTAACTCAAAATCATACTATGACGAAGGCAGGCAGTTGTTAAATTACTATAAATAGTTTTATGGGACTAAGACGATTGGTTTTTTTCTAATTATAAAAGCGATATAAGGAAATGTATTATGTTTATATTTAAAAATCTGTTATCCACTTATACCTGTATTATCTGTTTTATAATATTCTCTATTTTCAAATCAGGTGTGGTTTTATCTGCAGATAATGTTGAATCGCTCGGTAAAATTGAAGTGACCGGTTCCCATATTAAACGAACAGATACTGAAGGTCCGTCTCCGGTTCTGGTTATTGACAGGGAGGCCATTGAGCAATCGGGTCTGTCAACTGCTTCTGAATTATTAAGAAGCCTTACTCAAAATGCCGGTGTTTCATTTGATGATAAATATGTCGGTTCATTTGCTCCTGGTTCTTCCGGTATTTCACTACGCGGGCTTGGACAGAATACAGCCCTGGTTTTGATTGACGGCAGGCGAGTTGCAAGCTACGGCTTTGCACAGGAACTGAAAGATAACTTTGTTGACCTGAATAGTATCCCATTAGCCGCTATTGAACGGATTGAAGTGCTAAAAGATGGAGCCTCTGCAATCTATGGATCTGATGCAATCGCCGGCGTCGTCAATATTATCATGAGAAAGGAATATGAAGGTTCTGATGTAACGGTCACAACCGGACAGTCATCAGAAGGTGATGCTGAGGAGTCACGCTTAAGTGTGGTCTCAGGCTTTGCTTCATCGGATCATAGTCTTAGTTTTGCTTTTGATTATTTCAAGCGTAACCCTGTACTACGTGGTGCACGTGAATTTTCAAAAACTGCTGATCATACAGCTGTTGGTGGACAGGACTTCACTAGCATTGCTTATCCAGTAGCGAATGTATATGGCCTGATTACAGATGATTTTATTGCTATCAATGGGTTTTATGATTTCAACCCAGAAGTCAGTCTTATTCCCGAATCAGAAAGAACAGGAGTGATGTTAAATTACAATAGAGAACTCTCAGCTGATATCAATCTTTTTGCACAAATGATGATAAATAGAACGGTTTCAGGCATTCAGCAAGCTGCTACTCCAGTATTTGATGATGTTTTTGTGTCTGACACACAGGCATTTAATACCTATGGGGAGCCTGTTCTTACGTTTTGGCGTATGGATGAAATGGGTAACCGCTTGTTAGAAACGACTACAGATGCATCACGAGTTGTGCTTGGGCTTGATGGGGTTTCTGCAGACTGGGACTGGAATGCTGCAATTAATTATAGTGATTCAAAAAGTCAGATGATTGGCAAGAATTTTGTTTCGATAACCGCGTTGCAAACAGCGATAGATACTGATCAAATAAATCCATTTGGAACATCAGCAAATTCACAAGCGGCATTAGATAGTGTCAGAGCGACTATTTCACGCGATGGTGAATTCACGTTCTACGGTGTTGATGCAAAGGCTACTACGGAGTTAAACGAATTTATAACAGGTACAGATCCGGTGGGTGTGGCAGTTGGCATGCAGCAACGACATGAAAAATTATCCGATGTACCTGATGCTTTATCTGCCAATTATGATATTGTCGGGCTGGGTGCAACAACAACATCTGGTGACAGGGACGTATCGTCTTTATTCACAGAATTTAATATTCCATTAGCGGCAGATTCAAAGGTTGAACTTCAGGTTGCTGCGCGCTATGAAAACTATAGTGACTTTGGTGCTGCAGCAAATCCTAAGTTAGCCATACGATATCAGCCACTTGAAAATCTCGTAGTCCGTTCATCCTGGGGAACAGGCTTCCGTGCACCGTCACTATCGGAACTTTATTTAGGAGATACAAGAGGATTAGAACAAGTAGTTGACACTACACGATGTACAGCCGTTGCGTTAGATTGTTCACCTCAGGCAGTCTTTACTAATACCAGCGGTAACCCTGATCTTAAAGAAGAAGAGTCGGAGTCATTTTACCTGGGATTTGTGATAGAGCCAGTTACGGATTTTTCAGTCTCTATTGACTACTGGAATTATAAACACACTAACGTGGTCAGTTTGTATGATGCACAATATTTAATCGATAATGAAGCATTGTTCCCCGGTGTTATTAATCGTGGTCCTGTTGCAGGAGCTGATCCGGGAGCGCTGGACTGGTCGAATGCAATTGATGGTACTTTCTTTAATATTTCAGAACAAAATACAGATGGTATCGATCTTGAAGTTAAATACGACTGGAAGACTGCCATAGGCAGCTTTACTCTAAAGCATGAGTTAACATATTTATTAAGTTTCGAACGTGCACCATTACCCGGATCAAGTCCTGAGGATTTATTAGGTAGTTATCGGTTCCCCGACTTACGTACTAAAACAACACTCTCGTGGAATAACGCATCATATTCTGCATTATTGAGTGCCAACTATATTGGTGCTTATGAAGATAAGCTGGATCCTGCTATCGAAGTTGGTTCATACCAGACCTTTGATACACAAATAACATATAAAGGTTTCAAATCAAGTAAGCTAATTCTGGGTATTAATAACCTGACTGACGAAGCACCGCCTTTCGCAAATGAAGAAGAAGGCTACGATTATGCCACCCATGATCCCCGTGGTCGCTATGTCTATATTACGTACAATGTTTCATTTTAATATCTGTCTACTACAGAATGGCGATATCAGGGAATATATACAATGAAAAAAATCGTTCGTTTTTTGCTATTGATGACGGCTTGTTTGAATTTCACAGTGCTACAGGCTAGCGGGGCCGGTGTGGACAGTATTTTCGATAAACAGGTCAGTGCGAATAAACAGGCGAAAATTTCACAGGAAAAAATTGACAGGATTTCAGACGAAACCCGAAAGCTGATCGATGAATACAAGCAGACTGTGATTCAGACCGATAATTATAATACATATAATGCTCACATTAAAAAAATGATTAACTCACAGATAGAAGAGGAAATGTCGCTGAAAAAACAGCTGGATAGTATTTCACAAACGGAGCTGGGTATTATTCCTCTTATGCTAAAAATGCTTGATGCACTGGAAATATTCATTGATCTAGATATGCCATTTCTATTGTCTGAAAGACAGGCTCGTATCGAAAAAATAAAAAATATGATGTCACTGGCAAGCGTTAGTACAGCTGAAAAATATCGTCGAATTCTTGAAGCTTATCAGATTGAAATGGATTATGGCCGTACTATTGAAACGTATGCTGGAATCGTGCCGCAAGAAAAGACAAAAAAAGCAGTTAATTTTATACGTTTTGGCCGTTTGATATTCATGTACCAGACGCTTGATGAAAGTGAAGCAGCTGTTTGGGATAATGATAAAAAATCATGGCAGATTATACCTGATGAACAGAAGCGAGAACTAACAAGATTAATCCGCATTGCTAAAAAGCAGTTACCACCTGATCTTCTGGTACTGCCTGTCAAATCAGCGGGGATAAAAAGGTGATTATAATAGGCAGAATAATACACGTAATCATATTGTTTTTTTCTCTTTCAGGTCATGCACTGGCATTAGAAAACATACTAACGCTAGATCAGCTTATGGAGAAAGTTAAACAATCAGCTTCAGAGTCTAACAAGATAGATGAGAAAAGACTGGCGTTATTTATAGGCAAGAAGACCCGGCAGAAAAAAACTCTTGAAGAATCAAAAAAGACTTTATCAAACGTTAAATCATTAAATAAAAGCTTACAAAATGATTATGATAAAGCCGAGAAAAGGCTGGCAGATCTGGCGGGTAGTGTAGATCAGCGTGCCAACTCTCTGGGTGAGTTGTTTGGGATTGTGAGACAGGTAGCCGGTGAAACATCGGCATTATTCGAACACTCTATAGTCTCATCTCAACTGAAGGAAAGGCTGTTAAATGTCCGGAAAATAGCTGACAGCAAAACACTTCCTTCAATATCCCAGCTGGAGTTGTTGTGGATTGCAATGCAACAGGAAATGATTGAATCCGGGAAGGTCGTGAAATATAAAGACGTTGTGGTAAAGAAAGACGGATCAGAAAGGGAACAGAATATTATAAGGTTTGGTGTTTTCAACGTAATAAGTGAAGGTATGTACTTGCGCTATGACTCATCGTTACAGTCTTTATACGAAATAATGCATCAGCCGCCGGGTGATTTTCTAACTATGGCAGCTGAGTTTGAATCCTCAGCAAGTCATTTTACAAATATGGCACTTGATCCGTCGCGAGGTGCAGTACTAACGTTATATGGACTTTCTCCTGATTTCCTGGAGCGAATATCTCAGGGTAAGCTGGTTGGCTACATAATAATTGTACTGGGTGTTATAGGGCTATTGTTACTCACCGAAAGATTTTTTGTTTTATCAAAAACTGAAAGTCTGCTTGTCAGGCAGCTTCATTCTGACAGCGTTGATACATCTAACGCGCTTGGAAGAATACTTGCACTTTATAAAAATAACATATCGACTGAGCTTGAAGTATTAGAAAGAAAAATCGATGAAGCAATTATCAAAGAAGCCCCCGCTCTTGAAAGAGGCTTGTCTTCAATCAAAATACTTGCTGTGATTGCTCCGTTATTGGGTTTATTGGGTACAGTAACGGGTATGATCGAAACATTTCAGTCAATAACAATTTTTGGTACAGGTGATGCAAAATTGATGGCAGGAGGTATTTCACAGGCACTGATAACCACTGTTCTTGGTCTGGTTGTTGCGATACCGCTTATCCTTTTTCACAATATTGTCTCAACTAAGAGTAAACGATGTATCAATATTCTGGAAGGCCAGAGTGCAGGTCTTATTGCAATGTATGCTGAGTCTAATGGTAAATATTAATGACTGATTTTATTCCACAGCTTGAGTCAGTGAAAGATTTTTTGTCCACTGGTGGATATGTGTTATGGGTCATCTTTTTTATGTCGTTGTTGTTGTGGACACTGATTATCGAACGCTACTGGTATTTATGGCGGGTGTATCCGTTAATGTTAAGCAATGAAATTGCCTGGTGGAAAAAACGAGATGATAAAGCATCCTGGTTTTCAACTAATATAAGAGCGGCTAAGATCTCTGATATCACGAGTCAGTTAAATAAAAACCTGTCATTTATCCGGGTATTGGTCATGTTATGTCCAATGCTGGGTTTGCTCGGTACAGTAACGGGCATGATACAGGTTTTTGAGGTGATGGCTGTTTTGGGTACAACAAATGCTCGTGCCATGGCAAGTGGTGTTTCAATGGCCACAATACCAACAATGGCCGGACTGGTAACGGCACTTTCCGGTTTCTATTTTAGTGCCAGGCTGAAATTTCATATTTTATCTGCCAGAAACAAGTTTATAGAGTGTATTACTTACGGTGGTGAATCTGATGCGACGTAAATATGAACAACAAGAAGATGATATTGTTCTGGATATGACGCCGATGCTGGATATTGTTTTTATTATGCTTATATTTTTTATTGTCAGTACCTCTTTTGTTAAAGAGTCCGGTGTTGATGTAAGCAGTCCAGCGGCAGCGACGGCTGAAAAGAAAGAGCTTGGTAATATTATGATAGCGCTGACGGCTAATGGAGAAGTATGGATAGACAAACGTAATATTGATGTCCGTTCAGTCCGGGCAAATGTTGAGCGATTGCATGCTGAGAACCCGGAGGGAACAGTGGTTATACAGGCGGATAAAGATTCAAAAAATGGTTTACTGATCAGTGTAATAGATCAGGCACGGTTAGCCGGTGTATCAAATGTATCTGTTGCTGCCATCCCGCGCCAATAAAATAATCCGCTTTGCCAGTGCATCTTTACTGGCAACAATCGTTACACTCGGGTTGTTCTATGTTATGAATATGATGGTAACAAGTGAAATATCAGTGACAGAGAGATCTGCAGCGACGAATATTGTAAATTTTATAAAACTAAAAACTGAGACACAAGTACAGAATAAAAAGCGTCAGAAAGAAATCACAGATCCGCATACTACAATGATTCCTGCAAGGCCAGCAATTAATACATTATCAGATACAGTCATTAAATCACCAGTCGGCCTTAAAATACCAGCTCCAAAATTCAGTAATTTCAGCATTAAGGGTAGTCCTGTTATCGGTGAAATAGGGCCGGATTCAACTGACGGTACATTGATACCGGTTAGCAGAATAGCACCACAGTATCCGAGAAAAGCAGCGCAAAAAATGCTCGAGGGCTGGGTTGAACTCGAATTTACAGTGGCACCAGATGGTTCAGTAATTGATATAAAAGTACTGAACGCAAAACCTGACAGAGTCTTTAATCGTGCGGCAATTAAAGCTATTTCACAGTGGAAGTTTAAGCCGGTAGGAACAGTGGTTTCATCCGGCAAACGATATAGTCAGATCATCGAGTTCAAGTTAAATCATGAGTAGATGCACACCTATATCAATGAGTATAAATTGTATAGTAACGATTTTGCTCTGCTTGCTGTTTCAGGGTTATGTCTTTGCATCTGCTAATAAAATTTCTGATCGTACACACAACAAACTGACCGTTATTCATCGCTTAATGGCAGAAGATGAGCATGAGGAGGCATTGTCACGTCTTGATACCCTGGCAGGACATGTTTCATCCCGTAAATACGATAACGCTTATGTTCAGCAGACCTACGGCTATTTATTTACTTCAATGGGAAGAGTTGATGATGCAATCAGCGCATTTGAGAAAAGTCTGGCTGCAGGTGTTCTGCAACTGGCGGCATCCAATAGCATAATGCTTAATCTGGTTCAGTTATATGTGAATAAAAATGAGCTTAATAAATCGGTGGAATTATTTGAAAAATGGCTGGGTCGGGTAGAACAGCCAGCGGCCAGTGAATTGGCACTTGGCGGCTCAGTATATGCATCATATGGCAAACATTTACTGGCTGTTAAATATTTACAACAAGCTATCAGTATTTCAAAAAATCCAGTGGAGCCGTGGTATCAGTTATTAGTATCGGTCTATTTCGAGATGAAAAATTATAAACCTGCTGTTTCTGTACTTAAAAAATTATTAACAATCAATCCTCAGGATAAAAATTACTGGCTACAATTGTCGGCTGCCTACCAGTTAACAGGTGATCAGCTAATGGCGCTAACCGTTTACAATCTTGCCTATCTTAAAGGAATTATAAAACGAGAAAATGAAATTATGCAGCTGGCGTATTTATATATGGCGGAAAATTTACCGCTAAAAGCCGCCGTATTACTTAACCGTTCGTTTGCTAAAAATATTGTAAAAAAATCTGCTGATAATTTGAAGTTACTATATCAGGCATACTTGGCGGCAAATGAACTTGAACTGGCAATTGCTGTGCTAAATGATACTTATAAACTGTATGCTGATATTGATATAAAGATAAAAATCGGCCAGTTATATATGGAATTAGAAGAGTGGGCAAGTGCAAAAGAAGAGTTTTATCTGGTGTTAGATCAGGATGATCATAAACAGTCTGCTAAGGTTTATTTTCTTGCTGGAATCACTAACTATGAATTAAAAAATTACAACGAAGCCATTCGCCTGTTAGAAATATCAAAAGCGAGTAAAGAATACAAAAGACAATCGTCAGAATGGGTTAACTATATCAGTAACCTAAAAGCATAGTGATTGGAAATTACAAAGCTATCTATAAGTAATGTGTTTTCTTACGCAAGGAATATATATGAATATGTTAATTAAATGCTTAGTGTTTGCCATTTCGATAACTCTGATACCGTTTGTTTATGCCGGAAAATTAACTGACAAGCATTATAGTCATGTGGGTTTTTTCGATATTCACTATTGTAACTGGCCAGACAGGAAGCCGTTCATTCTGGCTTTGTTTTCTACTGTTCACTATAAAAATATCAATGAGATAGAGATATTTGATCCTGATAATAGAAAAATAACCAGCCTTGATCTTGATAGGTTTCGTCAGGTTGAGACAAAGAGTAAAAAGATTAAAAAAGTTTTTATTAAACAAGTAGAGGTTGATGCTACGTTTAAAGATGGCTGGTATAGAAGTGTTGTATCACTTAATGACGGTACAAAAGTGATATCTTATGATTATGTAAAATATACGTTAATGGAAATGGCTAGCAAGACCGTACCTGAGGATGAATCTGAGGAAGTTGATGTCCCTGAATCACTGCGATGGAAAAAAATTGATGATGCAAAGTATTATCAGGTCTTTATTAAAGATATGTGGCAGGATGGTAAATTAATCTATACCTCAAAGTTGCTGGATAAAAATAAGCTTAAATTACCTGAAGGGTTGTTAGAACCAGGAGGCTATTATAGCTGGCGTATACACGCACGTGACGTCAATGAAGATATTAAGCTCGGTGATTTTAATCACGGATCACTATCAAAGATACTCACTTTTTCTGTAACTGACTAGTTGTTATCAAATCTATCTTGATTGTGAAAATTGATTGATAGTTTATCTGGGACTGATTTGTTACTGTTTGATAGTCTGTCAGGTTACTGGAGTTTCTGATGGCGGCTTTCGGTGCTTAGCATGTAGGTAAAATTTTAACATTAATTCTTTATTTATAAATATTGGTACTCTTAATATTTTCTAATTACTTTAATATTTATTGATCAGTATCATGGTTTTCAGGTAGTCCGTAGGTTTTTAATAAATACATGAAAAGGAGGTTATGAAATGAAATCAATTATAGTTGTAGTTGCAGACAGGACCGCTGCTCGTATATTTGCAGCGGAGTCAACCAGTTCGCCGTTAGTCGAGATAGAGACGATGGCAAGTCCTGCAGGCCGTTTACATGAGCGGCAGATGACCAGTGACCTGCCCGGTAAAAGTCAGGGCAGTGGTGGCTCTGCAGGGCATGCGTATGAGAATGAAACAGATCCAAAAAGCCATGAGATGACTGAATTTGCAATGCAGGTTGCCGGATATCTGGATGATGCGAGAAATGCTAATAAAATATCAGGCTTATTACTGGTAGCAGCACCAGGTTTCCTGGGTGAATTGCGTACTCATCTATCGGCTCAGACAAGCAAGCTCGTTGTCTTCGAGCTGGATAAAAACCTGACTCGTCACAGCGTTGAAGATATCCGTCAGCATTTACCAAAACGCCTCACACATTGATGTAAAGTACTGTTAAATAAATCAACTAAGCATTAAGCATTGTGGTATTTATGACGGATGATGCATTAAAGCTAAAAATTAGTGACTTTTTTGTGTAACTCTCAGGGCATGCTATGTCAAAAGTGAAAACGGTAACGATAGACGGTAATCAGGCAGCTGCCAGTGTTGCGCATTTAACCAATGAAGTGATCGCTATTTATCCGATAACGCCGGCTTCACCGATGGGTGAATGGGCAGATGAATGGTCCTCGCGTCAGCAGCCTAATCTGTGGGGTACTGTGCCGCAAATTATTGAAATGCAGAGTGAGGCAGGAGCTGCCGGTGCTGTTCACGGTGCATTACAGAGTGGGACACTAACAACCACTTTTACTGCATCACAGGGATTATTATTAATGATCCCGAATATGTTTAAAATTGCCGGTGAACTGACGCCAACCGTTTTCCATATTGCGGCACGTTCTGTCGCTGCTCAGGCGCTTTCTATCTTCGGTGATCACAGCGATGTAATGACCGCGCGTTCGACCGGCTTTGCCATGCTGGTGTCTAATTCACCACAGGAAGTGATGGACATGGCGTTCATTGCGCAAGTCTCCACTCTGGAGTCCAGAATTCCGTTCATGCATTTTTTTGACGGCTTCAGAACCTCGCATGAGGTAGCAAAAGTTTTTCCTGTTGATGCAGAGATTATGAAGCAACTGCTTAATCAAGAATCTATCATTGCGCATCGCCAGCGCGCATTGTCACCGCTGCATCCGGTGTTACGCGGCAGCTCTCAGAACCCCGATGTATTTTTTCAGGCCAGAGAATCGGTTAATCCTTATTATCAGGCCATGCCGGGTATTGTGCAAAAAGCCATGGATAGTTTCGCTGAGCTTACCGGCAGACAATATCAATTATTTGATTACACCGGACATGAGCAGGCTGAGCGTATTATTATCCTAATGGGTTCCGGTGCGGAAACCGCGCATGAAACCGTTGATTATTTAAGTGCCCAGGGTGAGAAAGTGGGATTGCTTAAGGTTCGCTTATTCAGGCCGCTTGATAGCACGGCTTTAATTGCAGCTATACCAGCCAGCGTCAAAAAAATTGCTGTGCTGGATCGTACCAAAGAACCGGGTGCGGATGGTGAACCACTCTATAAAGACGTGGTGGTAGCGTTGGCGCAACATCACTGTGCAGAAAACAATAAATTCAAATCCATGCCCACTGTTATCGGTGGCCGTTTTGGTCTGTCATCCAAAGAGTTTACACCGGCGATGGTAAAAGCCGTGTTTGATGAACTTGCTACGGCATCTCCAAAAAATCATTTTACTATTGGTATTAATGATGATGTCAGTTACAGCAGTCTGGACTGGGATCAGAGTTTCCGCACCGATGCGAATAAAGAAACTATTCAGGCAGTTTTTTATGGACTGGGTAGTGACGGTACAGTCAGCGCCAACAAGAACAGTATTAAAATCATAGGTGAGAGTACTGATAAATACGTGCAGGGTTATTTTGTTTATGATTCAAAAAAAGCCGGTGCCGTCACCATCTCGCATTTACGCTTTGGTGACAGACCTATCCATTCTGCTTATTTAATTGATGACGGCGATGCTGATTTTGTTGCCTGTCACCAGCCGGTTTTCCTTGAGCGTTATCCGATGCTGGATAAGGCTGCAGATAATGCCATCTTTTTATTAAATACACCGGCAGCTGCCGACGCTGTCTGGCAAACACTGCCGGAGAAAATGCAGCGGCAGATGATTGATAAAAAAATACGCTTTTATATTATTGATGCCTATAAGGTTGCAGAGACGACGGGTATGGATAAGCGTATCAATACCATCATGCAAACCTGTTTCTTTTCAATTTCCGGCATCCTGCCAAAAGATCAGGCCATTGCGTCGATTAAAAATGCGGTTGAAAAAACCTATGGAAAAAAGGGTAAGCGACTGGTTGATTTTAATTTCAGAGCGATTGATGAAACACTGGCGAATCTGCATGAAGTTAAAGTAGCGGCTAAAACAGGCTCAACTTTAATGTTACAGAGTGCGATCACCGCTACAATGCCTGATTTTGTTAAACAGGTGACCGCAGAACTGATTGCAGGTCGCGGCGATAACATTCCGGTGAGTTTTTTTCCGGCTGATGGCAGTTACCCGCTCGGTACGGCAGCATATGAAAAACGTAATCTTGCGCTGGAAATTCCTGTACTGGATGAAACTTTATGCACGCAGTGTGGAAAATGTCCTCTGGTCTGCCCGCACGGTGTGATTCGTTGTAAGGTCTATGATGAAACCCTGGTTAATAAAGCGCCGGACAGTTTCAAGTCGATGCCGGTCAAAGGCAAAGACTTTGCACAAAATCTGCAGATGACATATCAGGTTTCGCCGGAAGACTGTACCGGTTGCGGTTTGTGTGTGGACATATGCCCGATTCATGATAAATCGAATGTTAGCCATAAAGCCTTAAACATGGTGGCTTATACGCCTGATTTGCGGCAACAGGAAAAGCAAAACTGGAACTTTTTCCTGAGTTTACCTGAGTACGACAGGGCGATGGTAAAAAGCAATACCATTAAAGGTGCGATGATCTTGCAGCCTTTATTTGAATTTTCCAGTGCCTGTGTTGGCTGTGGTGAAACCCCGTATATCAAACTGGCAAGTCAGCTGTTCGGTGATCGCATGGTAGTTGCCAATGCAACCGGTTGTTCATCCATTTATGGTGGCAATCTACCTACTACGCCATGGACAACCAATGCACAGGGTAGAGGCCCTGCCTGGTCCAATTCATTGTTTGAAGATAATGCCGAGTTTGGTCTGGGTATGCGACTGGCTATCGACAAACAAAAACAGTATGCCGGCGAATTGTTAAAGCAGCTGCTACCAGAGATTGGTAATGAGCTGGTAAATGAAATTCTAACGGCTGATGAAACAACGGAAGAAGGTATTTTTCAGCAAAGACAGCGCATCAATTCCTTGCTGGAAAAACTGAACACCATAGACAATTCAAAGGCCAGTGAACTTAAGTCAGTGGCAGAAAATTTATCCCGAAAAAGTGTCTGGATAATCGGCGGAGATGGCTGGGCTTATGATATCGGTTTTGGTGGCCTCGATCACGTCATGGCATCGGGTCGTGATGTCAATATACTGGTGCTGGATACGGAAGTGTATTCCAATACCGGTGGTCAGACATCAAAAGCCACACCGCGTGGTGCGGTCGCTAAATTTTCTGCCGGCGGCAAAGCTTCGCCGAAAAAAGATCTGGCTCTACTGGCAATGGATTATGAAAATGTTTACGTCGCGCATGTGGCTTATGGTGCAAAAGACATACAAACGATTCGTGCATTTAATGAAGCAGAAGCATACCCCGGTCCGTCGATTATTATTGCTTACTCACCCTGTATTGCCCACGGCATCGATTTGAAAGACAACCATAAACAACAAAAGCTGGCCGTTGACAGTGGTCACTGGCCACTGTTCAGATATAACCCGCTGAATGCACAAAAGGGCATTAATCCGTTACAGCTTGACAGTAAAGCACCATCAATTCCATACCGTGAATTTATTGAAACAGAAATCCGTTTTAATATGCTCTGGCGTACGCATCCTGAAGCCGCAGAAGAAATGCTGCAACAGTCGCAGCAGGATGTTTTGCACCGCTATCGTTTTTATGAACAGCTGGCCGCTCTGTCCTGGGAGGATTCCTCTTCAACCCAGCCGCCACACCGTAAACTGGCCAGTGTGGTACAGCAACAAGGTGAGCAGACTAAATCAATAAAGGAAACTCAGCATGATTGACTTAAGTACACAATATCTGGGACTGAAACTGAAGAATCCTTTAGTACCATCGTCTTCACCATTAACCGGCAATCTTGATGATGCCAAACGACTGGAGGATGCAGGAGCAGCTGCCATTGTACTGCCTTCACTGTTTGAAGAAAGTTTACATTATGAACAAAAACAGCTGGAAAAATACGTATATTCACAGGCTTTAGGTAATTATGAGGCTGAGTCTTTTCATCCGGTTCCGGCCGATTATAACGGTGAGCTGGATCAGTATCTTGAGCATTTACTGCAGCTTAAAGCATCAATGGAAATTCCGGTTATTGCCAGTCTTAACGGCGTTACGGATAGCGGGTGGATAAACTATGGCAGAGAAATGATGCAGGCCGGAGCCGATGCACTGGAGTTAAATGTTTATTATGTTGCAGCTGATCCGGAGGAAACTGGCGAGCTGGTTGAACATCGTTATGTGCATTTATTAAATCAGTTACGTTCACACGTTACTATTCCGGTGACGATGAAACTGTCATCACAGTTTTCATCGGTTGGCAATATGGTAAAAAAACTGCAGTTATTTGGCGCAGATGGAGTCGTACTGTTTAACCGTTTTTACCAGCCGGATATAGATCTGGAAACTTTAAGCATCAGTCCACAACTGGAGCTGTCATCTGCATCCGAGTCACTGCTTAGAATCCGCTGGATTGCATTAATCAGAAGCAGGGTAGAGTTATCACTGGCTGCTACCGGTGGCTTTCATGATGTTGATAGTATCATTAAAGCACTACTGGCAGGTGCGGATGTCGTCTATCTGTGCAGTGTGTTATTAGAAAAAGGTCCGGCGTATTGTGCTGAGCTGTTAACGCAACTGGAACACTGGCTAAACGAACATGAATACGAATCTGTGCAGCAAATGAAGGGCAGCGTCAGTCAGGCCTGCGTGATTAATCCAGCCGTGTATGAACACAGCAATTATGTTGATGTGATCAAAAGCTTTCATCTGAAGCGCTGACAGTATTTTGTCCTGAAATCGCTTATGGAGCAAAAGAGGGAGTGTCATACGGAGTTGAGATCACTGAACAAACGCCAGAAAGCTGGCTGAGCAGGAGAAAATATATTACCCGCCTGAAAAGTTTTCGTTATTGAGCGGTCATGAACTTAAAATTATAACTGGCCGTGTTTAATCGCGATAACATAATGTATAAACACTCAGACTGATGCGGTAAAAGCTATGGAGAAGTTAAGCTGGTAGCCTGAAAAGGGATTTTGGGCACATACAGAGACAACATCTTAATGAGAAAGATGTTGGTGCCGAGAAGAGGACTCGAACCTCCACGACCATACAGTCACTAGCACCTGAAGCTAGCGCGTCTACCAATTCCGCCACCTCGGCAAAGGTGTCTGATAAAACAGAGGCGCGAACTTTACAATGAGTTTATGAACTTGTCAACGACTCGTGTTATCCTATGCGCATATTCAGCCAAAGCACCTATAAATGCCTAATAAAACATTAAAAAAATTAGTAAAATCTGTCAAATCGACCTTTAAAAGAGCTACCACCAGATCTAAGGCCGCTAAAAAGCCGCGTTTGTCGTTAAAAGACCCTGCCGCGGATCGCGAGTCTTCCACTTATGAAAACCCGATAGCCAGCCGGGAGCTTATTCTTCGTATTGTTAATCATCACGGTACTTTAACTGAAGAAGAGGTTATTGATGTCCTGCAACTGCGTACAGAAGACGAGGTTGTTGGTCTGTCCAGACGTATGCGGGCGATGGTCAGAGATGGTCAGTTACACCGTAATCGCAGTGGTAATTACGTTGCTGTTAATGATGAAGATTTGATCCGCGGTAAAATCATTGCTCACCCGGAAGGTTTTGGCTTTTTAGCCCCTGAAGACGGTGGTGCAGATCTGTTTTTGCATGCGCGTCAGATGAGACCAGTATTGCACGGTGATAAGGTGGTAGCGCATGTAACGGGTGTTGATGGCCGTGGCCGCAAAGAGGCGGCTATTGTCCGTGTTATCGAACATGCTAATACACATATTGTGGGCCGTCTTAAGTTTGAAGATGGTATGGTCTTTTTAAGTCCTGATAATAAACGGATTCATCAGGACATTATGGTTAAAGAAGACCAGCTGGGTGATGCTAAGGAAGGCCAGATGGTGGTGGTTGAGATTACCAAGCAGCCAACCTTCAGGCACCAGCCGATTGGCCGGGTTGATAAAGTGCTTTGTGATCATATGGCACCGGGTATGGAGATTGATGTTGCGATTCATGCTCATAACATTCCGACGGAATGGCCGGCTGAAGTTGAAGAGCAAATTAAAGATCTAAAAGAAACACTGTCGGAGGCGGATAAAAAAGGCCGGGTTGATATCCGCGATATTCCGTTAATCACCATCGACGGTGAAGATTCACGTGATTTCGATGATGCCGTTTATTGCACACCGACAGATTCCGGCTGGAAGTTATTGGTGGCGATTGCCGATGTTTCACACTACGTGGACATTGGTTCGGCACTGGATATTGAAGCGCATAACCGTGCAACCTCGGTTTATTTCCCCGGCAAAGTCATACCGATGTTGCCTGAAGTGCTATCAAACGGCCTGTGTTCGATAAATCCTGATGTAGAACGCCTTTGCATGGTGTGTGAAATGCATATCGACAAAGAGGGTAAGGTAACGGGCAGTAAGTTTTTTGAAGGCCTGATGCGATCGCATGCACGACTGACCTACAATAAAGTCAGTGACATGTTATTAGATCAAAACTCACCTCTGCGCGAAGAATACAAGCACGTCATTGAAAATGTAGATGATCTGAACAGTCTTTATAAAGTGCTGGCTAAAGCCCGTAAAAAACGCGGCTCTATTGATTTTGATACGCAAGAAACCCGCATCATGTTTGATACCAATCAGCGGATTGAAAACATCGTACCCACGGAACGCAATGATGCCCATAAACTGATTGAAGAATGCATGATTGCCGCTAATGTTACTGCAGCCAAGTTTTTGCTGAAACACAAAGTACCAACGCTTTACCGTGATCATGACGGCCCGAAAGCCACCAAGCTGGATGACCTGCGGGACTTCTTATCAAACTTTGCATTAACGCTGGGTAAAAGCGGTACAAAAGCCAGCTCTAAAGATTATGGTATTTTAATCAGCAGTATTAAAGACCGCCCGGATTTTAATTTAATCCAGACGGTATTGTTGCGTTCATTAAGTCAGGCTGTTTATAGCCCGGACCATATTGGCCATTTTGGTCTGTCACTTGAAAATTATGCGCACTTTACCTCACCGATTCGTCGTTATCCTGATCTGCTGGTACATCGTGGTATCCGTCATGTGCTGCGAGGTAACAAAACACCGCCATATTCACATGAGGCAATGGTGACGCTGGGTGAGCATTGCTCAGCGAATGAACGCCGTGCTGATGAAGCAACCAGAGATGCCGAGTCGGCATTAAAGTGCGAATACATGCTGGATAAAGTGGGTGAGGCATATCATGGCATTATTACCGCAGCTACATCCTTTGGTGTGTTTGTTGAGCTGAAAGAAATATATGTCGAAGGTTTGATTCACATTACTAACCTGCCAAAAGACTATTATAAATTCAATCCTGTTGCACACCGGTTAACGGGCGAGAACAATGGCCTGACATTCCGCCTGGGTGATCCGGTTAATGTACGGGTTGCTGCTGTCAATATGGATGAGCGGAAAATTGATTTTGAGTTCCTGCATTTCGATGATGAAGATCAGAATGTCATACTGGAAAAAATTCGTTCCGGATCAGATGCGGGTGCAAAAAAACCACGTAAAAAGACTAAAAAAGCTGCTGCAAAAAAAGATAAGTCTTCAGAGTCTGTAAAAGACAAGCCTAAAAAGTCTGTCGCTAAAAAAGCAGCAACAGAAACAGAAACACCAGAGTCTGAAAAGCAACTGAAAGACGATAAAGACCTCAGTGAAGAAGATTTAAAAGCCATCGCGAAGAAGAAAAAACGCAAAGATAAACGCAAAAAATTAAAAGCAAAAATCCGCAAGAAAAAGCGTGATGCAGAAGCTGAAGCAAAAGCTGATAAGCAAGATTAAATGAAAGAGAAAAAAGAAGAACTGATCTACGGCTTTCATGCCGTAGAATCTGCATTGTTTAATGATTCAGCCAATGTACTGGTTGCCTGGCTTGAACAAAGCCGCCAGGATAAGCGTCTGCAAAAAATTATCGATATGCTGGAGGAAAATAATATTCCTTATGAAGTCGTCGATAAAAAAACACTGGATAAAAAGACCAAATCTACCCGTCATCAGGGTGTTGTCATCAATTACAAATCAGCCGGTTTATATACTGAAAAAGAACTTGATTTGTTTTTAGATAAAAATGAATTACTAATCCTTGTACTCGACGGCATCACTGATCCGCATAACTTTGGTGCCTGTCTAAGAACGGCAGATGCTGCCGGTGTGGACTGCGTGATTATTCCTAAAGATAATGCGGTTGGCATCACCCCGGTGGTGCGAAAAGTGGCCAGTGGTGCTGTTGATACAGTAGCGGTTGTACAGGTTACTAATTTAGCGCGCAGCATTAAAAAAATACAGGCGGCCGGTGTCTGGGTATATGGTGCTGCCGGTGAAACGGAGCAGACTGTCTATCAGACCGACCTGAAAGGTAAAACGGCAATTGTGATGGGGGCTGAGGAAAAAGGCCTGCGGCGGTTAACGCGTGAAACCTGTGATGTGCTGTTTAAAATACCGATGACAGGTACGGTAGAGAGTCTCAATGTCTCTGTCGCGACAGCCGTCATATTATATGAGGCTGTGCGACAACGCATGTAAGCTTATCTGATTAGTCGTCTAGCAGACTGATACCACTTAAGTCTGCGTTTAATGGTGGCGGGTCTTCCTTCTTGTCACCAATATCAGCACCGGCTTCGGCTAATGAGAACTCACTGAGATCAAAGCTGGCCTCCGGCACTTCTTCGCTAGGGTCTACCAGGTTTCCTGTATTCTCGCGCAACGATAACTCACTCAAATCCGGGTTGCTATTAAGGTTTAACTGAGTCTGAGGAGCGGCTGTTACATGTTCACTGGCTTCACCGCTGTGCTCAAAAACAGAGGTGCTGCTGGTTACTGCAGGAGCAGCTGGTTCAGCCCGTTGTGCAGGGGGGGCTACAGCTGCAGCGGGTGCAGTGGCTTTTTCGGTGGCTGCGGCTGTGTTACGTACAACAGCATGAGCACCGGCTTTTTTAAATGCGCCTATGTATTTATTAGCTGTTGCCTCGTCCAGATCTTTTTTAATAACAACGCTGTTGCCAGAGAATAAACGTGCAATCTTTGCTTCATCAGCATTAAAGAGTTTGCCTATTTTGGCACGGGTTTCTGCAGCGTCGTAGCCGTCAATGACTACACCGTTAAATACTACTTCAAATGTATTACTCATACTGACCTCGGTATCCTCATTATATTGAGAGCTTTGTCTCGTAGTATAGCAACTGTCGTTGCCGGAGTGAGTGGAAAATAGCGATTTATTGATGGTGGCTTAATATATTGATCTTGCTTTATATTGATATAAAGCTCAATTAATGAGCTATTTCTATTAATATTGATCTGAAGATCAATTTATAAATTGATTTTTAGCAGAGTAATGCATATATTTAATCTAATAATTGATGAAAAGGTTAATTTTATGCCAATACTCGATACATTGTTGAATGAAATCATAGAGTTATCAAAAGCAAAAGGCATGAAGCAGAAAGAACTGGCGGAACGGGCAGGGCTTTCAGCGGAAACCCTGTCGCGTGCAAAAAGATCGGGCGACATGCGCCTGTCGAGCCTGATAAGGCTGGCTGATACGGTGGGTTTAAAGCTGAAGTTAAGCGCTGATAACCCGGTGATTGAAAAAATAAATAATGGAACACTGTTTAACTAATGAACAGAGATCGTTCCGCTGTTGTCTGGACAAGGCTGGCGACACGCCCGCTCAAAATGGGCCGCTTGTACCTGACGCAAACTGAATGCCGTTTTAGCTATGATCTGGATTACCTGCAAACAGGCTTGCCCGGCTTGGGTATCATCTATGACCCAAAAATCATCGGTGACAATACCATTGTTCGTCAGCGCACAGAGTTTTTTGATTTATTACCGCCCATACAGTTTCTGCTGCCGCCGCAAAGCGAGCATAATTTTCAGCGTCAACTGATACTCAGCTACCTCAATAAAAAAGGCATCACGCCAGCCAGAGGCCTCGACACCGACTGGGAAATTCTCAAAGTGGCCGGGCATGGTGGAATCGGTCATCTGGATGTATTTGAGAACGATGAAAAAGCACTTGAATGGTACTCCACGCCGGCTAAAAATGAACTGTTTGAAATAACCGATGAGATTGGTTTCTCACTCAAAGAATTCCTCACCTGGTTTGATCATGACGGCGAAACACTGATCAATGCTATCGGACCCACACCCAGTGTCGGTGGCGCTATTCCGAAACTGTTATTGTCCATTCCGCAAAGCGGCTGGGATAACAGAATAGGTTTGCCAACAAAAATTGGCGCGCATGGTGTCACCGACGTTGTTGTAAAGTTTGAACAAAGCAATAGCTACCCCGGCATTATAGAACTCGAAGCACTGGCACTGGATATTCATCAACAAGCCGGCTTTGATGTGCCGCGATACTGGAAAGCAAATATCAACGATATTCCCGTGCTGGCTGTCGAACGCTTCGATCGCGACAAATACCACAACCCGGTATTTACCGAATCGCTGTATTCAATACTCGCATCCGGTGACCGGGAAATCACAAATCACTACAGCTATAGCTACGATAAAATTGGTCGCGCAATCGACAGAAGCCCGATTGATATAGTAGCAAACAGGATGCAGGCAAAAGAACACTTGTTCAGGCGCTTTATATTTTCTCTGCTCACAGCAAACGGTGATCTTCATCTGGAAAATTTTTCCGTTATAAAAACCACAAACCAGTTCGGCTTTTCACCGGTGTATGACCCGACCCCGATGCGGGCTTATTCATTGCACAATATGTTATCGGTTATGCCGTTTGGTCACTATGGCGATATCATGCAGGGTCAGAGTGAACCGGTGGCTTTGAATCAGGCACTAAAAAATTTAGCGCATCATTTAAATATAAAAAAATCACGGGTCAAACAAATCATAGAAAATGCACTGGAGGCCACTGCAAGCTTTGAGCAGAGCGTTTCAATGATAAGCAGGCTTCCTGAAGATCATAAAAGCAGGCTAATAAAAATCATCGGTAAGCTGAGAAACAGCCTGAATTCATACTAGGGTATGCTTCACAGTCGTGTACACAGCCTTACGATGCCGGGCTCGTCACATCAGTTAGTCAGGCTTTTTATCCGCCGAATTCAGATACACAAGGCGCTGCTTTGGCTCATTAGTAATAGCGGCAATCATTTTGTTACGCTTTTTCTCCCAGTCCGACTCCGGGTCCTGTTTATCCCAGGCCTCAAATAGTTTTTGCTGTGAGGAGCTGATTTTTATATTGTATTTTTTGCTCATATAAAAATAGATGCGTGCGATATCACCACGACGGTCTGCTGTTGGTTCTGCCACCCGCTGCTTAAAATCTATTTCCATATCGCATTGACCATAGCGGCGGGCTTCGCCTGCTATCATGCCAAATCTATAATTCGATCGGTCGCCGTTAATTTCACCGATGGCCGGCACCAGGTTCATTATATCGGCTTCTGCTTGGCGAAAGACCGGGTCAGTTTTGCGGCAGTTTTTACGCCCGCCATTTTGCCAGCACTGACGCTGATGCCCCAGCCACCAGGCCGGTACGATATGCTCCCATTCAATCCGGGCAGCCCGTTTTGCATTTTTACGGGGGATGTAACCACAGCTGTTCAAATCGGCTCTTAACTTCCCTTTTATTGACTGGTATTGGCAGTTGCAATAAAAGCTGACCGGGTTCTGGCTGTAAATTTTACTGATGACGCGTTTTGCGCTACTGAATGTTTCTGGGGTGGCAGCCATACCTTTAGCAGGCAGCAGTACTGTTAGTACAAGGACCAGGATTAATCGCATTTTATATAAATCGTTTCAGTTAGTAAGCTCCTTCTTGGTTAAGTAATGTGACAGACAACACGGTCATCCGATGGGGTTGCGGGCCGCATTGTAGTTTAAAACGGTCATTTATATTACATAAAATTAGAAAAATTTTGTAACGAGTACGGTCAGTTGTAGTGTCACGCCAGCACCAACAAAAAATACCCACAGGGTGATACTTGGCAGGGTATTTGTATTAATAAATATACTTAACTTGTTGAAGTTATTAGTTATTTCTATGAATCATACGAAAAGTGCCCCGTTTTCCCCGGTAACGAATAAAGACAGGTTTTGTAATATTCGCAATAAAAACAGGGCTAAAACTCAAAATAGATAGGTAACGGATGATTTTTCTATTAGCGATTCAGGCGTGTTGTGGTAGATTGGTCGCAAGAGATGCTAACTACCGGCTAGTAATAATAAGTAAAGGATCATGCCGCTCGTCGTGAAAACAAATACGACCGTGGTCGCATATCTCAGAGCAACGACCACTAGCCTGCAAATTATAGAAATAACACGTTGATATTTATATAGATTTTCAATATAAGTCGGTAAAGAAAAATAAAAAGGATATACGACCGTGGTCGTAATATATTACGACCACGGTCGTATACTTAAATGTTAAATGCTTATGAGAAATCTACCAAAATACATCCAAATGCTAGATATGATCGAGACAGAAATTGTCGAGATAAAGATCAAAACAAATGACCATGGAG
>Ga0224506_10000608_pt1 | contig 29360 bp, 23 predicted proteins | sample SF_Jan12_sed_USG_2_FD_169108 | JGI IMG/M metagenome (GOLD analysis project Ga0224506, IMG submission 169108) | Sediment microbial communities from San Francisco Bay, California, United States - SF_Jan12_sed_USGS_8_1 | ecosystem: Environmental > Aquatic > Marine > Sediment | place: USA... | reverse complement strand
CGATGAAACTAAGACAGACATATTAAAAGAATACACCCTGGATTTAACCGAACTCGCGCGTAATCAGAAACTCGATCCGGTTATTGGCCGTGAAGAAGAAGTGGGTCGTATTATTCAAACATTATCACGACGAAAGAAGAACAATCCCGTATTAATCGGTTTACCTGGTGTCGGTAAAACGGTCATCGTAGAAGGTCTGGCGCAGTTAATAGCCGATGCCAAGGTGCCCGAAACCCTGCGAGGAAAACGCTTGCTATCTATGGATATGGCCGAGATTATTGCCGGTGCAAAAATGCGGGGCGAATTCGAAGAACGACTCAAGGGCATTCGAGACGCCGTTATTGACGCTCAGGGCCAAATCATTTTATTTATAGATGAATTACATACGGTGGTGGGTGCAGGTGCGGGTGGTGGCGGTATTGATGCGCCTGCACTCTTAAAAAGCGCACTGGCTAAAGGAACCCTGCAAGTCATCGGGGCCGATACCCTGGTCGAATACCATCGATATGTTGAAACCGATAAGGCTCTGGAACGACGTTTCCAACCCATTATGGTAAAAGAACCCAGCATTGAAAGCAGTATCGAAATTCTAAAGGGTTTAGCCCCCAAGTATGAAAAACATCATGACATACATTATGATTCAAAGGCGTTAGAGGCGGCTGTTCGGCTATCAGAACGCTATATCTCGGATAGGCACCTTCCCGATAAGGCGGTAGATTTAATGGATGAATCCGGTGCCAGAAAGCATCTCAGGTTGTTGGCTCTGAGTGATCCTATTTCTTCCATGGAACGCAAACGCCAGGCGTTACTCTCAGACAAGGACCGAGCCTTTAGTGAACAGAAGTTTGAAAAGGTTGCCGACTTGCAAATGAAATTACTGGCCATAGAAAAAGACATTATTAAAGAGCAGGAAAGCCAAAAAAGTGAACATTCACATATCGACCGAACCGTAACTGAAGATGATATTGCTGAAGTCGTCTCCAGACTCACTGGCATTCCAGCCAGCAAGCTGGCGGAAACTGAATCCAACAAACTGGCAAACATGGAGATCAAGATCCACCAACGAATTATCGGTCAGCACAAAGCCGTATCGGCCATCGCAAATGCCATTAGACGTAACAGAACCGGCATTTCCAGCTCACATCGCCCCATTGGTTCCTTCCTGTTTCTTGGGCCAACGGGTGTTGGCAAGACTGAACTCGCCAAGGCTCTGGCCGAGTTTCTACTAGATGATGAGGGGCGAATTATCAGAATTGATATGTCTGAATATATGGAACGCCACGAGGTTTCAAAAATGATTGGCGCACCTCCAGGCTATGTCGGTTATGGGGAGGGGGGTCAACTTACCGAAGCGGTTCGGCGCAATCCGTATAGTGTGATACTGCTTGATGAAATTGAAAAAGCGCATCCCGATGTGTTTAACGTATTATTGCAAATTCTTGAAGATGGACGACTAACCGATGCTCAGGGACAGGTCGTTTCCTTTAAAAACACCCTGCTTATTGGTACATCAAATCTTGGATCTGACATTTTGATTTCTGATCGAAACCCGGTCGGTTTCATCTACTCTGAAGAGCCTGATTATGACGCCGCACAAAAAACGGTAATGCTTGAGGTAAAAAAATTCTTCAAACCCGAGTTCCTCAACCGGCTGGACGACGTTGTAGTCTTCCATTATTTGACCAAGGAAAATGTACAGGAAATTGCCGAGAAGTTTGTCGCCGACCTTACGAAGCAAATGTCTCAACAGGGTATTACCCTATCGGTTACACCTGAAGTTATAGCCAAGCTGGCAACCGATGGTTTTAATCCGGTATATGGTGCAAGGCCGTTAAGACGAGAAGTCGAAAGGCAACTGGAAAACCCTATTGCCTCAATGATAGTGGAAAACCGTTGTCCTGCCGGATGCGCCATTAAAACCGGCATTAAAGACGACCTGATAACTCTGGAGGTCGAGCAGGACAACAAAGGGAAACATTAGGCTGAAATTGCCGCCAGCGCATCATTGGCGGTTACTATCGTTGCCGAGCGTTCCTGTTGTCGCATTGAGATACCTTCAGCGTAAACGATTTCAACATCCTTGATGCCAATAAAACCCAGAAGCTGCTCAATGAAGGGCATTTGGACATGATATTCCGTTCACTACGAATCGCAGAAACGAACGGGAAAAATTCGTTTCTGGTTTGCGACCCCCTGCAATTATTTCCAAAATGGTCGACAAGCTCTGGTGTTTTCCTATGACCTGAAGCAACTAACTGGCACATAGTTTGCCGTTTGAGCCTTCTGTATTGACATACATCTGAAATCGCCTCTATATTCACTTTTTGCTAGGTTTTAGTCGCCAATTAATTAGGATTCTCTCTTACTTCAATTGGCAAATATAATATGTGCCCACGTTGTTGGTAATTTTCTGCAGTTGAACTTAATAATTTTGAGCAAACAAGATATCCATGGAAAATATATCTTTTCAATCTACCCTAGAGCCCATTGAACTACGTTGGTTAAAGTGGTCAATAGCTACGTGGACAGCAATGATACTGCTATCAATGAGCTGGTCAGGATACTATGAATACAATACAGCTCTAGAATCTGCACGCACAGAAGTTAGGGCCTATCACAGCAGTATCACTTCGATTCGGCTCTGGGTTGCTGGTCATGGTGGAGTTTATGTCCCGATTACGGCAACCACACCACCCAATCCTTTCCTGGCAGATATTCCAGAACGAGATGTTGAGACTACCTCCGGTATGCAGTTGACATTAGTTAATCCTGCATACATGACACATCAACTGCAAACGATCATGCAGGAATTACACACAATTACAGGTAAAATAACCAGCTTAAATCCTATCAACCCGATTAATTTACCAGATGATTGGGAGCGAACCGCACTCGAAGGTTTTCAGCGAGGCGAATTAGAGCGGACTGAAGTCAACTATATTGATGGTACTCCCTTTATGCGCCTAATTCGCCCCCTAAAGGTCCAAGCACCCTGTTTACAATGTCACGCTCATCAAGGCTATAAACTTGGAGATATCCGCGGCGGGCTTAGTACCTCGGTATCTATGGAAAGTCATAAAGCGAATATGTTTAATCAAATTAAAATGCTGGCTTTGGCTCATTTTGGTTTGTGGATAATCGTACTAATAGGAATCTGGCTAGCATGGGTAAGACTTAATAACTCAAGACAACAACTCAATAATTCCTACAAGCTATTAAAATACAGTGAATCGCGACTTAGTGAGGCCCAACAAATTGCCCATTTGGGTCATTGGGACTGGGTTATTGATACAGGCGAGTTAACCTGGTCCGATGAAGTTTTCAGAATATTTGATGTGAACCCCGATGAGTTTAAACCAAACCTGAAATCGTTTATGAGTAAAATTCATCGCGATGACCAGCAAAAACTTATAGAACACATTGAAATGGCATTAAATAATCCTAAATGTCACTATGCTGTTGAACATCGAATTATTTTACCTGATGGTACCGTCAAAAAAACGGCTGAATGGGGTAAGGTTCATACAGACGAAGCGGGAGTCCCTGTTCGAATGATAGGAAGTATTCAGGATATTACTCCATCCTGGATTGCACAACAGCGAATTCAACAATCTTCAGACAACGAAAAATTGTTAAGCCAATTATTAAGAATATCACTACTACCACTCGGCATTGAAAGCTTTCTAAGCCAGTCTTTGCAGGAATTATCTGATAGTGGTCAGATCTTTCCTTCATCACCTAAGTGTTGGTTGTATCTTTTTGAAAATGACAACACAAACCGGGTTTTAAAACTAAAGGCACAGGTTGGATTGGAAGATATCGAAAAAGCGACAAGACAATTTTTAAACCCGGAAGTACAATTTTGGGACGCCCTGTTGTCCGACACAAAACCAGTGTTTATTTCACAGATACAACCAGAGCTGCTTGGGATTGAAGAGATTGAAGGGATCAGTCTAATCGCTATTCCACTTCAGGCGAAGCATGAGTCGTTAGGTTTACTAGCCTTTGAGCTTCCAGAGGGTGATAGCCCATCGGAAACTGATACAATAATGATACAACGAATCGCTGAAGTAATAAGTTTGGGGATATCTCGCCGCTATGCCGAAGAAGAATCAGAGTATCGGGCCTACTATGATCTGCTAACCGGGCTACCTAACAGACGGATGTTACATGAACGGCTTACTCATGAGGTGGGACTCGCCCATCGTAAGGAATGTAGTGGCGCTTTATTATGTGTTGATCTCGATCACTTTAAAAATATTAATGACGCTCTGGGGCATAAGATCGGTGATCAGTTGTTGCGAGAAGTCGCAAATAGGATCAAAAGTTGTTTACGAGAAGGTGATTTGGTCGCACGTGTAGGTGGCGATGAGTTCTTTATTTTGTTAACCAATCTCAGTGGTACAGAAATTCAGGTCGTGGGCACAGCCCAGGGGGTCACTCAAGATTTTCGAAAAGAACTTGAACGCGCCTTTATCATAAATGGGCGAAGTATGCATGCCACCTGTAGTATTGGCATAACCATTTTTTCGGAACATGAATGCCAACCAGATGGTCTCATTAGACAGGCTGATACAGCGCTTTACAGAGCGAAAATGGCGGGACGTAATTGCATTCGGTTTTATGATCAAACGATGCAACAGGAGGCGAGCTATCGACTGGAATTAGAAACTGGCATGCGAGAAGCATTAATAAATGAGCAATTCAGCCTTGCCTACCAACCTCAAATTAATCACTTGGGAGAACTTGTAGGGACCGAAGCCTTGCTGCGTTGGCAAAGTAATACCCATGGCTTTATATCTCCAGCAGATTTTATTCCTATTGCCGAAGACTGTGGCATAATTATTCCCATTGGGGACTGGGTTATGCGAGAAGCCATGAGTAAAGCCAAAGAATGTGTAGGCAATGGAGCATCGGGTTTTCGTATGGCGATCAATATTAGCCAGCTACAATTTAAACAATTCAACTTTGTTGATCAGGTAAAGCTTGCCCTGGAAGATATAAATATTGACCCAAGACTAATTGAACTTGAACTCACGGAAAGCATGTTGGTCGATGAAGTGGAAAACGCCATCGAGAAAATGAACCAGCTAAGAGAATTGGGTATTCGCATTTCTATTGATGATTTCGGAACAGGCTTTTCGTCACTTTCCTATTTAAAAAAGCTTCCGATCGATAAGTTAAAAATTGATCAATCCTTTGTTCGAGATGTCGATAAAAACCAGCAAGATGCGGCCATAATTGAATCCATTATCTCGCTCGGACATAACCTTGGTCTTGACCTTGTTGCTGAAGGGGTGGAAACCGATGCGGAAAAAGAATTCCTGGAGGCTAAAGGCTGTACAACCTTTCAAGGATACCTGTTTTATCGTCCTATGAGCTGGATAAATTTCCAAGAAACCTTCTGTAAAAAGCCTCATTAGCCATTTGGTGAAGGTTGGTATGTTATTTCTAACCTATTGATCACGCGCTGAGAGCAGCTGCCCCAAGCGCTATTTATAGTGCGATCAAACATTCATGGCCTCAGAATGAAAACAGGAATCTATTGTATCCAACCGGCCAAGATTCTATTGGCAATGAATGATTGCTATTTGCCCATTATTTTACCTGAGTTAACCGATAAATCGGGTCTATAGAGTCAAGATTATCGGCATTCACATCCAGGTCTTTTATAACACCGTCAAATATGGAATAGATCCAGCCGTGGATAGTCAGGCTTTGGCCTTTGCTCCAGGCATGCTGTACGGTTTTGGTCTTACACAGATTTGCAACCTGGGCTATAACATTGAGCTCACACATACGGGCATGGCGCTCTTCATGAGATTTCATAGCCTTTAGCTCGTCTTTGTGGATGACATACGTTTCTTTAACCTGTCTTAGCCAGGTATCTACCAGACCGTTTTCATCGTTACCCAATGCCGCTTCCACACCACCACAACCGTAATGGCCACAAACGATAACATGCTTCACCTTTAAAACTTCAACCGCATACTGCAATACCGAATGGCAATTATAATCGGTAGCCTGAACTACATTGGCGATATTGCGGTGTACAAACATTTCACCTGGAGCCAGCCCGGTAATCTGGTTGGCAGGAACGCGAGAATCTGAACAGCCAATCCATAAATAATCGGGCTGCTGAAGATGAGCCAATCGATCAAAATAATCAGGATCTTCCTTTAAAACCGATGATGCCCAACGTTTGTTATTGTCCAATAACTGTTCTAATGCATCCACCCGATGTCTCCCCAAATCATCCATTACGTCTTGGCTGTGCTATGAGTTAAAATAATAGCACACTACTTTCATTTACTAATTGACCAGTATTTCGGGATTTAAGTCACAGGTAAGTGGCAAAATGCGGTCTTATGCACCTATGATAGAGCATAAATATTATGCCAGACATAAAAAAGGGTGACTCTCGTCACCCAATAAGATCTACATCCAAAACTTACTGACCAATCTTTTGTGTCATTAGATAGGAGGTATAGCCGCCGGTGAGATTTTTCACACTAAAGCCATACTGCTTTAACATGCGATAGGCAACATATCCTCTTAAACCAACAGCGCAGAAAACCATGATCGGTCGATCCTTAGGCAACTCGCTCAAGCGATCACGTAACATCGGCAATGGAATATTTACTGACCCTCCAATAGTGCCAATGGTGCCAATTTCACTGGGATTTCGAACATCCAGCATAAACAGATTGTCATCACACTCAATAGCTTTCTCCGGGAGGCAAATCTCATGGTCACCCCGAATTACATTGCTGGCAACAAAGCCGGCTTGGTTGATCACATCCTTGGCTGACCCGTAAGGCGGCGCATAAGATAGCTCTGCATCTTCCATATCGAACACTGTCATGCCACCACGTAACATGGTTGCAATGACATCGATACGTTTATCCACACCCTGCTTACCAACAGCCTGAGCACCCAGAATTTTGCCGTTTTCCGGGTTAAATAATACTTTAAAGTTGATCTGGGTTGCGCCCGGGTAATAGGTCGCATGGTCTGCAGCATGCACATATACTTTTTTATAAGCAGTATTCGACATCTTTAGACGTTTTTCATTCATGCCAGTGGTGGCAACGGTCAGGTCAAAGACCTTACAAATAGCAGTGCCCTGAGTATGTTTGTAACGAGAGTCCTTACCAAAAATAACATCGGCTGCGATGCGGCCTTGCCGGTTCGCTGGACCAGCCAATGGCACTAGCGCAGCATCGCCACTCACAAGATCCTGTACTTCAATGGCATCACCTACAGCATAAATATCGGCAATAGAGGTACGCATCTGGTCATCAACTGCAATACCACCACGGGCTCCGATTTTAATTCCAGCCTGAACGGCTAACGAAGTTTCTGGTCGTACCCCGATGGCCATAATTGCGAAATCCGCTTCGATTACGTCGCCTGAAGAAAGGGTCAATTTGAGTCCTTGTGCAGTTTCCTCAATAACTTCCACGGCCTGTTTTATTTTTAGGTCAACACCTTGCTTGCGGAGTTCCTGATGTAATGGCGTTGCCATTTCTGGATCTACCGGAGCCATAACCTGTTCGGATAATTCCACCAGGGTAGTTTCCAAACCCTTGTGAACCAGCGCTTCTGCCATTTCCAAACCGATAAAACCGCCACCCAGAACCACCACCTTTTTAGGTGTATCAAGATTTATCTTTTGAATGATCCGATCCATATCGGGTATATTTCGCAGTGTATAGACAGCAGGTAAATCAGAGCCGGGAAACGGAGGAACAAAGGGCCGGGCTCCTGGGCTTAGAATCAGTTGATCGTAGTCTTGAGAATAGGTCTTTCCCGTGACCACTTCTTTTATTTCAACCTTTTTGTTGTCAACGTCAATGGCCATTACTTCTGACTCAATGCGTACATCCAGATTAAAGCGCTCTTTCATAGACTGGGGGGTTTGAACCAGCAACGCATCGCGATTTTCGATCTCGCCGCTTATATGATAAGGCAGACCACAGTTAGCAAAGCTAATGAAGCTATCACGCTCAAATATTATGACTTCTGCCGTTTCAGACAAACGACGTGCCCGTGCCGCAGCAGAGGCACCACCGGCTACACCACCAACAATTACGATCTTTTGAGACATCTTAATATTCCAGTATTCGTTTAATTGCTGCCTAGTATACGGAGTTGCATTGTATATTAGAAGTATCTAATACACATAAACTGATCTAAATCAGTAAAGTATTGTCAATGACTTTGTTATAGATATCGGCAATAGCTAACAGCATGGAACACCAGAAAAACTCTGGCTCTAGTTTAAAGCCTTCTTTAATTTCGGAGCGCCACCTCAATTAGTCTAGTGGAAAGAATTTGTGTACTTGCCATGGAGGGCAACAGCATTTTGCTACTATTTCAATTATGATAAAGCTTACTTCAAAGAATAGGCTGCACTAGCGTTGACCGATTTGTTTTTTCAACTTGCTGATATTTGTCGTCGTGAGAAAGAACGACAGCAAAAAACTGTATCTTTTGCCGAGTCCGCCAAACAGGCCGCTGCGGATAGACAGTTATTTCTCGACTCCGACCTGGACAGCCAGTCAAGCAGCCTGCGCATCTGTCTCACCTGGCTTCAAGCACAAACGAGTAACGCTACAGAAAACCATCCTTTCTCTATCTGGCTGTCACCCGGCCTATACATTATCAGCGGATTTATTTTTGGCTTGCTAACCATGAGTGGTGTCATTGCCTATTCAGGTGATAACCCGGTTAACATTATCTATTGGCTACTTATTTTTGTGGTTTTCCAATGGATTATGATGTTAGTTACCCTGGTTGCGGCAATAATAAAGCCTGGACGAACCGGGGTCGTTGCCGAAAGAATTAAAATCAGCCTAAAGCGGTCAATGTTCAAAGATCTGCCTCAGGAGCTTATGCCCGCCATTTTCTTTAGAATGAACCAATGGATCGCCGTGAGCTTTCTAACCGGCGCTACAATCACCTTTTTACTCGCCATCATTTCTCAGGATATAGCTTTTGGCTGGGCCACCACCCTGGCTACAAACCCCGATACAATGGTGCATTTGGTGCAAGGGCTTACAACGCCCTGGCAGTCCTGGTGGATTGATGCGGTACCTGATGCGGAGCTTATTCGCCAAACTCTTTTTTTTCGAATTTCCGATAGTGGGGTTGCCAATATAAACCCCCAATTATTTGGCCACTGGTGGCCATTTCTTTTGGCTTGTTTAGTTTTTTATAGCCTGATCCCCCGGATAGTTTTATTGCTGCTTGCGCATTTCCAGCTGTCTCGAGCAAAGGAACGCGTCTGTAATCAGAATGCGTTACTCCATGGCGTTGTGCAACGGATGACCCTTCCACATATCCAACTGGTGTCACACTCCGCGCCAAATAGTCACGAGTCGACTGAGGTATTGGCTCAGGTAGCCGAAACTAACTGGATGGAGATTTTAAATGCTCATCCCGGTTCTACCCTGCTGTGCTGGCGAACAGATCGTCCAGCAAAGGGGTTCGACAAAGAGGCGGCAGTAATACTAGGTTCCGGTAATTTTAATGCAGAACGGGTCCAGATAAAGCGCTTGGAGAATCAGCAGACGTTGTTATGGTTGGTTCCAGGCTGGGAGCCGCCAATTGCCGAGCTGAAAGATCTCTTATTGGCCAACAACAACCCGCAAATCATATTATTACAAAGTTTGCCCGGTTCAGACCTGTCTGACGCTGACCAAATCAGCTGGATGCTGTTTGTTGAAGGGCTAAAAGATAGCATTAGCTTGTTTAGGCTCAACGAGCAGGAATCTACCCATGACTAAGCATTCAGATAGTCCGTCGCAAGGTGCGGAAAGTTTGCCGAGCGCAACCGATGCGGAGGTACAAGAAGTACCGGTGTTTGCCATTGTCGGCCATCCGAATAAGGGCAAATCCAGTCTGGTCGCTACCCTGACGCAAAATGACAGTGTGGCAATATCTCGTCTGTCTGGAACTACGATCCAGTGTCAGGAGTTTCCCATGGTGGTCGATGGCAAAACCTGCTATCGCATTATCGATACTCCAGGTTTCCAGCGTGCTCGTCCATTATTGCAGCAGCTAATGACCAAGAGTGCTCATGCTGGCGACCGTCTTCAGGCTTTAAAAACAATGGTAGCGGAGGCGGATTTCCCGCAATTTTATCCAGATGAATATCAGTTGCTTCAACCCATATTAGATGGTGCGGCCATTATTTATTTAGTGGATGGAGCCAAACCCTACCGGCCGGAATACGAAAGCGAAATGCAAATTTTGCAATGGACTGGACAACCCAGACTGGCGGTTATTAATCCCATAGGTGGTAACCAGTACGTGGAGCAGTGGCAGCAGGCCCTTGATCAGTTTTTTAGCCGGGTACATGTATTTAACCCTTTGGAGTCGCCATTTCAGGAGTCGATGCAACTGCTAAAAGTGTTTTCAAAGATCCGACAACAATGGGAGACGCCTGTTAACCTGGCAGTAAGTGCCCTGATATCTGACAGGGAACACCGAATCCAGCTCGCGGTTGAACAAGTTTGTCAAAGCTGTATCAACATACTCTGTTACCGGGAAGCGATCGAGTATGATGCGACACCAGGTCACCCTGTTGCATTTGCACGCTATCAGAACCGTCTTAGAGCGTTTGAAAATGATTCCATGCAAAAGGTCGAGGCTCTGCTTAGATACTATAAAATCAGTAGACAGGAAGACCCGTTGCAGTTACATCAAACTGATCTCATGGATGCCGATAACTGGTTTGTATGGGGGCTGGATCGTAAGGAATTAGTTCTTATGGCATTAGGGGGAGGTGCTGCTTCCGGGGCTGTCATCGATGTTGGCCTGGGAGGTGCCTCTCTTTTTACCGGAGCATTGGTAGGTGGTCTTGCCGCAACAGGAACAGCGCTGATCTACTCTAATAATAAACTTCGCCAGCGTTTTAAAACATGGTTGCCCGGTGTCTCATCAGAATTCCGTCAAACATCCACTATAGGCCCGGTCACTAATCCCTTGTTTGCCTGGGCTGTATTGGGTCGCGCTATTTATCATTTAGAATTATTGCTACAAAGAACTCATGCACAACGGGCTGAACTACCCCTGGACGCACGTGCCGGATTCGATTTAAAAAACAAACTAAAACTGCTGTCAAAATCTGAAACCAGAATTCTGTCGAACTGGCTAAACGCCAAGGGAAGTGCCGGTAAAATGCGACTTCAGCTATCGAAGGTTCAAAAGACTATTTTAAAACTTCTATGAACCATTCCCGATAACTTAGCATCCTTCAGTTAATTCTGACTTCGATAGGCTCTCTCACGAAGGAGCCATTGCTGGTATACCTTGTCCGGCCAATATTGCTGAAAAAAGGCAATGACATCGAATTTGTCCTGACGATCCAACTGTGAGCTAAACGCTGGCATTGTGCCACCTAAAGGCAACCCGCCCTTGTCGATGACATCAGACAGGACCTCTAGAGGATGGTGCCAGGCATGAGCCGTACCATTCAAGGGAGGCGGGGGCAAAGTGCCCTCTGAACTTAATACTTTCCACTCTTTGGTGCCTTCGGCGTTTAAACCGTGGCAACTGGTACACCAGGTTTGAAAAATCTGCTCACCTCTTTCGACTTGAGCCTGACTATACCATCGACCGGTATCCGCTATGTCATCAATGGACGGCAGCCCGTTCTTTTCCGAAGAACAGCCGGTTATTATGATAAATATCAATGCTGTGGTAATTTTTAAACGATTCATAACAACCTATTGCCCTTTTCGTTTGCATAAGAGAGTGTGGAAGTTAGAATAACGTCAGAATTACTCAATTGGTAATCAAATGCATAAGCATTGCACGATATTGACACAAATTGTAATGACACTGGTGCTGGTATTTGCCACCAGCGTGCAGTCTATTGCCGGTAACCTGGACCAGGTTATTGATCAACAACAAATCAGTTCGGTCCAGGATATTCATGAAGAAGACTGTACCGAACATGGTAACAGTGATCATTTATTCGAGTGTTGCCAATTGTCTGCAGCTCCCTTTATGGCAACAGATATTGTCAATCTGGCCAGCCTGGCTGAGACGCCACTATTTAACCGCTTATTCGACACACTTTTTTCCCAACCGGAAAACCTGCTCCGCCCTCCTATAGCCTAACTCCAACCGATTGATACCTTAGCCCTGTTTATATGCCGGAAATCTATTTTGGAGATAGTTATTTTGAAGTTACCAGTCTTTTTACCCATCGTGCTTGTGGCGCCCGTGGTTTATGCCGCAGCCGGTCATGATGGTGGTCATAATGATAAAACATCGAAAATGAAACATGCCCACACGTCCTGGCCCGTCGCGCCGGAAGATTATATGGCTTATGTCAATTCATCCACCTGGGCAAATAAAAATGCTATAAAGCGCGGAAAAAAGCTATACCAGCAAAACTGTCTTGCATTCCATGGCGATAGCAGCCAGGGAGACGGTCCCATAGCGACCGGCCTTCAACATGCTCCGGCAGCCTCGACGAATCACTTTCATAATCCTGACAAAATGACCGATGCCTATTTATTTTGGCGTGTTTTCGAGGGAGGCACGTCCGAACCGTTTCGTTCACAGGGTTCGGCTTTACCAGCATTTAAATCAGCACTCAATGAAAAACAACGCTGGGATGTATTGAGTTATGTTCACCATGAATTTCATGAAAATAATATGGGTTCTGGTATGGATAACTCTCACATGGAAAATAAAGCAGGCATGACTGACCATGCCAATGATATGGGGACACAGCAACAATGAAATTTAAAACAACATTAATGGCGGTCATTAGCATGAGCTCGATTTTGACGGCATCCGTTGCCATTGCTAAGGCGCCACAGGGATTATCCCATATTCACGGAGCGGCATTTAGTGCTGACGGAACTCAGGTTATCTTGGGAACCCATGAAGGAATTTTTTCTCTTTCCCGTTCCGGAGATACAGAGCGTATCTCGGACAACCGAAATGATTATATGTCTTTCATACCTCATCCGACCCTACCCGGACAGTATTTGGGAAGCGGCCATCCCGTCAGTGGAGGAAATCTCGGAATGGTTGAATCGAAAGACGGCGGCATCTCCTGGGTAAAACGGTCTAACGGCTTAAATGGTCCTGTCGATTTTCATAAAATGGCCATTAGCCCGTCAGACAATCCGATAATAGTAGGTGACCATGGCGGGCTTCAGGTCACTAGCAATGGCGGAGAACGCTGGGAAAAGGCTGGAAAACTTCCGGAAAACTCCTATGCTTTCAGCCTTTCCAAGCTCAGTGACACCCGTATTTATGCGGCAACTGACCAGGGTATTCAATTGAGTCATGACCTGGGGCGAAACTGGCAATCTACCTCTAACAATCCCCTTCCGGCAACAGCGGTTGCCGTCACTCCCGAAGGGCAGATTCTGGCCTATATTGTCGGAAGCGGTCTGGTGGTTTCGGATGAGGCAGGTATTGAACCTTCCAATATCCAATGGACGACTTTATTTAACGGTTTTGGCAAACATGTCCCGGTCAGTATTTCATGGCAAGCGGGTAAACCTGCGCATTTATTAATTCGGGATCAGGCGAACGCCTTATGGGAATCAACCGACCAGGGTAAAACCTGGCAATATTTTCTCGACGCAAAGCCTTTGAACTTCAGTCAGACCCAGGGAAAAGCACTATTTAATCAATTCTGTGTGGACTGCCACCAAAAAGAAGGTGTGGGTGAAAGCTATAGCCAAAGAATGCTAACGGATGCTAGCTATATTAGTGCCCCCTCTATGGACTATCTGGAACATGCCTGGCACCACACCGATGAACAGTTAGCTGAGACCATTAAAAATGGTTCGCCGCGCACGCCCAATATGCCGGCCTGGTCTTCAAAGCTTTCAGATCAGCAAGTCAGCTCTGTCATTAGCTATATAAAATCTCTCTGGACGCAAAGAGAGCTCGATTGTCAGGGACCAAAACACATGAGTTGCATGTAATTGACCTAAAATTCCGGGAACCGATTCAATGTCGATCCCGGAATTATTGTTCACATGTCCTGTTTAATCAGCCCTTGTTTAATTACTCACTGACCCCTCTGGATCCTGCTCAAAAAACCCGCATATTTGTTAGATATGGCGCGCCAATTTCGGGTTTTTAGGGTATGCTATCGCGTTTTTAAACATAGGGACTGTCTTGCTTTGATCGGCTTACAGCGCTGCAACGCTCAGCTTGCGCAAAACAGATAACTTAGTGACCAAATTTTAGGCAAAGGTAACCATTGTGAAATCAGAAGCGCTCACATTCCAAGGATTGATTCTGACCCTCCAGAAATTCTGGGCAGATCATGGCTGTGTCATACTGCAACCTCTCGATATGGAGGTGGGAGCAGGTACATCACACCCGGCAACATTTTTACGAGCCATCGGCCCGGAAACCTGGAACTGTGCCTATGTTCAGCCTTCTCGACGCCCTACCGATGGTCGCTATGGCGAAAACCCAAACCGTTTACAGCACTATTACCAGTATCAGGTAATTTTAAAGCCCAGTCCGCCAAATATTCAGGAACTATACCTGGAAAGCTTAAAAGCTCTGGGTGTTGACACCCTGGTTCATGACATTCGCTTTGTAGAAGACAACTGGGAAAACCCGACATTGGGTGCCTGGGGTCTTGGCTGGGAAGTCTGGCTAGACGGCATGGAAGTCACCCAATTTACCTATTTCCAGCAAGTCGGTGGTATCGAATGTTATCCGGTAGCAGGTGAGATCACCTATGGCCTGGAACGTCTTGCTATGTATATTCAGGAAGTCGACTCGGTATATGACCTGGTTTGGACCATTGGTCCTGACGGCAATAAGGTTACCTATGGCGATGTTTTCCACCAAAATGAGGTTGAGCAATCAACTTACAACTTTGAACACGCGGATACCAAGGCGCTTTTTGCACAGTTTGATGCCTATGAAGCTTCCGCCGCACGAATGATTGAGCAAAAGTTATCATTACCAGCCTACGAACTGATTCTTAAAGCCGGTCATACCTTCAATTTGCTTGATGCACGCAAAGCAATTTCAGTCACCGAGCGTCAACGTTACATTTTACGAATTCGCACCCTGTCTCGTGACGTTGCAAAAGAATATTTTAATACTCGTGCCGCATTGGGCTTTCCAATGGCTCCAATTGAACTACGTGATGAAGTACTGGCACAAATCAGCAAGGAGGAAGCCAAATGAACAAGTTTGATTTTCTAGTCGAAATTGGAACTGAAGAACTTCCTCCAAAAGCGTTAAAAAACTTATCCCTCGCCTTTGAAGCGTCATTTTCTAACGGACTGAATGACAAAAATTTGGCCCACGGCTCAATCGTTAGCTATGCCGCTCCGCGCCGTTTAGCTATTTGGGTTAAAGATCTGGTCGAAGTTCAGGAAGATGAAGTTTTTGAGCGTCGCGGTCCGGCTATTCAGGCAGCATTTGATGCCGAAGGAAAACCTAGCAAAGCCGCATCCGGTTTTGCCGCCAGCTGCGGTGTTTCAGTCGACCAACTGGAGCAACTGGAAACCGACAAAGGCTCCTGGCTGGTTTACCGGGGAACAAAACCTGGCGAACAAAGCGTCAAGCTGCTTCCCGATCTGGTAAAACATGCACTGGATGAACTACCCATTCCAAAACGCATGCGCTGGGGTTCATCACGTCATGAATTCGTTCGCCCTTTACAATGGATTGTTATGCTGGCCAATGAAACCGTAATACCGTGTGAAATCATGGGAATCACCTCAGGTAAGCTGTCCAGAGGACACCGTTTCCATTGTGAAACACCGGTTGAGATCAGCAAGCCTGCTAGCTATGCCAAAGAACTGCGTGAAAAAGGCAAGGTCATCGCATCATTTGAAGAACGTCATGCCTATATTGAGCAGAGTGCCCAGGACCTGGCGGCGGCAAAACATCTGAAAGCCGTGATTAACCCTGACTTATTGGATGAAGTAGCCGCATTAAGCGAGTGGCCTGTGCCCCTTATCGCAACATTTGAAGAGCGCTTCTTGCAAGTCCCTGCCGAAGCCCTGATAAGTTCGATGGAAGAACACCAAAAGTATTTCCCGGTCGTCGACAAAGATGACAAGATCCAGCCGTTTTTTATATTCATTTCCAACATTGAATCCAAGGATCCTGCTCAGGTTATATCTGGCAACGAGAAGGTTATTCGACCTCGGTTGGCCGACGCCGCGTTCTTCTGGGATACCGACAGAAAACAAACACTGGAAAGCCGGGTAGTTAAGCTTGATACGGTCATGTTCCAAAAGGAATTGGGTTCAATCGGCGACAAGGTACGGCGTTTACAAAAGACCGCCGCCGGTATTGCATCCATGTTGGGAACGGATGAAATCAAGGCTTCCAGAGCGGCACAGCTGTGTAAAGCCGACTTACTAACCGATATGGTTTTTGAATTTACAGACTTGCAGGGCATTGCTGGCGCTTATTACGCCGCACATGACGGGGAAGATGCTGAAGTGGCTCAAGCCATACGCGAGCACTACCTGCCTGCTGGTGCTGGCGATGACCTTCCTGAAAGCGATGCCGGCATTGCCGTTGCATTGGCTGATCGTCTGGATAACCTCTGTGGATTATTTGGTATTGGTCAACCCCCTACAGGTAACCGAGATCCCTTTGCATTGCGGCGTGCCGCCCTGGGTATTTTAAGGATCCTGGTTGAAAAACAAATCGACCTCGACCTGAAAGACCTGCTTGAGTTGGCATTAACACAGCATAATTTTCCAAAAGACACTGTAGACAAGACACTCTCTCAGACTACGAAATACTTTATCGACCGTTTTGATGCCTGGTACTCAGATCAGCACGTAGCGCCCGGCATTATTCAATCGGTTCAAAGTAGCGGTATTACTCACCCGCTTGATTTTGATCGACGAATTAAGGCCGTACATAGCTTTAGTGAACTGCCGGCGGCAGAATCATTGGCCGCTGCAAATAAGCGCGTTGCTAATATTCTAACCAAATCAGGTGACTTACAAATTAGTAATACCATTGACGAGGCCTTGCTCGTTGAAGACGCAGAAAACCAGCTGACGAAAAAGCTGTCACAATGCCAGAAAACAGTTGCTCCCTTGATTGCAAAGCGGGACTACCAGCAATGTCTATCTGAGTTAGCGGCGTTAAAGGAAGAAGTAGATGCCTTTTTTGATGAGGTGATGGTCATGGCAGACGATATGGCTGTTCGCCAAAACAGATTAGCCATACTCCAGCAACTGAGATCACTGTTTTTACAGGTTGCCGATATCTCATATCTATAATAATAATGGCCGGATCCGGGACTCACTATTCATCGTTTCGGGTCTCGATGCCTCCATCCCATTTCAGAGGAGCGGGAATAGCAGTGCAGACAGTAAACGAAACCACACCTGTCACCAGAGACGGTAAACTATTCATTGCCTGGACATTCTTACGAACCCAATTCTATATGTTCTTGTGGTTTCTTCCCTATAACGCGGTCTGGTGTTCTCTTGTTGTCCTGTTTGGCCGATTCATTCCCAAACAACATCGTGTTGCTGTGGTAACCAAAGGTTGGGCATTGCCATTAATCTGGGGAGCCAGAATCATAATCGGCTTAAAACATGACATCAAAGGCATAGAAAACATTCCGGAATCTGGCGTGATAGTCTGCAATCATCAGAGCACCTGGGAAACCATCTATATGCTGGCTCTATTTTGTCCACAGGTGTCTGTGCTCAAAAAATCACTGTTGAACATTCCATTTTATGGATGGGCAATGCGCGTGATTAGCCCTATTGCTATCGATAGAAGCAGTCCTAGAAAAGCCGCCAAACAAGTGATGGATGAAGGAACGGCCCGTTTAAAGGCTGGAGATGAAGCCTTTCTATTAATCTATCCGGAAGGCACCAGAACCAAACCTGGTCAGTTAGGTAAGTTTAACCGCAGCGCGGCAACATTAGCCATTCTATCAAATAAACCCCTGGTGCCCGTTGCTCAGAATTCAGGGGTATACTGGCCTAAAATGAAACATGTCGTATTTCCAGGAACGGTGCAGATCGAAATACATCCCGCCATAGACTGTAGCGATAAAACCGCTTTTGAAGTTATGGAACAGGCCAGGAAAACCATTGAGACCAGTTTGAATTCAATGCCCGTCAGCCGATAGCCCAAAAGGATTAGCGCATGCTTGCAGACCGAATTAGACAACTTATGAATGATAATTCCGTCAGTGCGTTTGCACGTAAAACCGGTCTTAGCGAAAGCCTGGTTCGTAAATACCTGAATGGCTCAGACCCAAGCCTTAGCAGAGCTCAACAGATCGCCGAGAAAAATAACGTGAGCCTAAGTTGGCTAGCTACCGGAGTGGGTAATATAAAAGACGATGAAAGCCTATTAAGAGCCGCGATGGAAAAGACATTGTCATTATCAGATTATGAAATTGATAAGGTATTTCAAGCCTACCTGTTACTCAAACAACAAGAACAACAAGAACAAAATGAAACACCGGCCAATATCGGCACATCCTGAACTAGTCAGTCTTTGCTGAAAACAGCATAAATCCGGCCTGATCCCCTAACTGCAACATCAAATCGCCCTTCATGAGATGCCAACGGGCAACCTGTTCCAGATGGTTGCGAAACGAAGTATCAAGACTCTGGTCACCACAATATGCTCTGGTTAAACGGTACATACCAAAGACAAACTTGTTATCCTCTATTGTCACCGGACCACCGCCGGTATTGCAGTCTGCCCTGATACCAAACTGACCGTTTTCATCAAGAGTAATCTGAAATTCTTCTGGATTTTCAGGAATAACCTGATCGCCAGTTGCCAAATAGCTCCCCTGCCATAACCAGGTTTTACCTATAATTTCAGCAGGATTCAGCTGCGAGTTTTCTTCCGACACAACCTGTTTCTGGCATGCCATCAAGGCAAATACCGCGATCAACATCACCAAAACCGTTCTCATATTTCCAAAACCTGTCATCATATATTTAGTCCAGTGTAAAAGGGCGTCTTGTCAAAATACAGCCACCTGTCATAAGTTGTTCAGTTTCGGTCGTCTTTTCCAGCCGGCAATCAGTGCACCAAAGGTAATAGCCAGACAAGCCAATAGCAGGTTATCGCTATAGGGGCTCTTTCCGGCTACCACCAAAAGCACAGTTGAAATAAGGGGTGCTGCGTAGGCAAACACACCCAGCAATTGCAGGTTGCCATGTTTAATTCCCCGATCCCACAAAAAGAAACTGATACCTACCGGGCCCAAACCCAATCCTAGAACACCCAGCCATTGAACCCAGCCCTCTGGCCAGACTGTTTGTTCTACGACTATATGACATAGTAACGCCAGAATGGATGTCGCCAGACAAAACCAGCCAACGGCTCCGGTAGGCACCTCCTTAACTAAACGACTTGAGACCGAATAGCCTCCCCAAAGGACAGCAGCAATAAGCGCCGCAATATAGCCATAGAGGTACTGTATCTCAAACCCCGACTTACTACCGTCGCCCTTACCGGTAATCAATAACCAACAGCCAAATAATGCCAGCATGGCACCCAAAACATGTTTGATGGCCAGATGTTCACCCGGAAGCAACGCCGAGAATAAAACAATGAGCAGCGGCCACAAATAATTGAGTAACGACGCCTCAACAGCCGGGGCATTGGCCATAGCAATAAAATAAAACAAATGATAACCAAACAAACCACCAACACCGATCATCCAGGCAAGCTTTCTCTGGCGTAAATACACAAAACCAAAATGCCCCTGATACAACCATTGAGTCATCATCACTGAGAAGGCGATGAAAAAGGTCATGGCCAGCATCTGAAACGGTGGAATTCTGTTTTCAGTTAGCGTGACCAATACGGCAAAGGTTCCCCAAATCGGTACAGCCAGACTGCCAATCAGGGTTGAACGAACATAGTGAGACATCAGAGTCCTTAATATTTTAACGATTAAAAAAAGCCGGGGCACCTCTGAAAAATTACCTGCATCGTTATGCCCGTGCTAAAAACCTCCTGAAAATGCTCATAAATTCTTCTGGAAAGAATTTAAACAGCTTTAGCTGGCCCGAAAGGGCGGAGTACAGGACGTGCGGAGTCTTTACCCATGTAAACTGCGCTTTTTCGTCGGCTTTTGCCTTGCCCTAACTTCTTCGGTTGCGATTTTCAGAGACGCTCAATCCCTTATGCCAGCTAATCCGGGGCAAAACAACACATATTTCATTCATTGGAACTAAATGCGTTAATTTGAATCCGAAAAAAACGAATAGTTGCATAAAATGCCCTGGGGTAGATCTGTGACTGCATACTGTGCCAACTATTCACCCGGTTCTGGATACAGCACTTCGTACTCCATTAACCGCTATTGCGGTATAGTTCAAATGTGCTATACCGCGTTAACAATAGGTAAAAAGTCGTTCGCTAATCTGTTTGAATGTATAACCTAAATGGGTAGGTGAGCGGGCATTTTATTCATTTTTGTAGCACACTATTTACTTTTTGGAGTAGCACAATGGCTCAGGGGCTTGATTTTACAATTTGGAACCAACAGCTGGCCCGTCTGATTAACCATCAAGCAAGCCCGGATGCCTGGCAGCAACTTGACACATTAATAGCACAATTGTGCCATTTTGATGACATTGCCGTTCTTCTGTTTCAACAAGGAATTTCACCAGACCTGATTTACTATCGCGGAAGCCGGGCCGAGCAACGGCTGGTAACTGATATCTATCTGGATGGCCTTTACGTTTTGGATCCCTTCTATCTTAATGCCGTGCAAAACAATTATGGCTTGAAAACATTAACTGACATTACCCCTAAGGGGTTTTATCAAGGCGACCTATTTGAACTGTATTATCAGCCGTCCGGTATAAGTGATGAAGCCGGATTTTTAGTACCTCTGGATGCTCACAGCTTTATATTATGCTCGCTGAGCCGTATACAGCCTTCGGTCAATTTTAGTGACAAAGAAAAAGATCAACTGCTGCAGATCGATCCACTCATTGCCGCCATTTGCCAACAGATCTGGAGCCTACAGGATTTAAAATCTTCCGAACCCATTCAGCCGCTGCACAATCAAATAATTGAAGTATTACACTCATTTGGTTCGTCGTTATTAACCGACAGGGAGTCAGAAGTGATTCACCGGATTCTTCGAGGCTATTCCGCACAAGCCATTGCCGATGATCTTGAGATATCAATCAATACCGTAAAGCTGCATCGCAAAAATGCCTACGCCAAGCTGGATCTAAGCTCACAAAATGAACTGTTTCACATGTTCCTCGACTCACTATCCTGTGTCACCGAGTCGACCAGCATAGACCCGCTAATTTCCTATTTGAGCGTACCCGAGCGAACTTGAGCTGAGTGTTGGGGTGTTTGGTAACTCTGGGTAAGGGTTTGGCTCAGCGTGTGCGATTTCGAGTTTTTGGGTTAATTGATGTTATAAAGCGCCTATAGAAGGGGCATTGTTAAGGTATGAAGGCGGGGGGAGTCATATATGACATCTATGTTATTGATAAATAAGAATTAAGCTATGTAGTGATAGCTAATGTGTGCCTAAACGCGTTGCTATAAATAGTTTTCACTCATCTTTTTTATTCGTTTTTCTAAGTTTCTTTAAATAGTATTTTATCGCCTTAAAAAAACTGTATCCAACAGCGCTTACAGCGGCACCGAATGCAATGACTGGTCAAATAGGTGCAGATACAAGTCCAAGTGAAACTGCAGTATCCGCTATGTTTTCAGGGATTAATAAAGCACATCTCTAAATCTGGCTAATTGTTCTATAATCGTTGTTTTTATGCCACTTTAATGCACTATTTATTACGCTATCTCAATTGGAACGGCAGTCTGGTTTGAAATTGCCGTGTACAAATCGACGTTCGTTTCAGGTGCAATAATTGAGACAAGTAGGGAGTATTTAACAGGGAAATTATAACGTTGCAATGCTGGCCTAGTTTTCCACCATCCTAATGTGGGATAGATTGCAATAACACCTCGGCTTGCTAAATCAACTGCACTGCCACGCCAAGTATCTGAATGAATGGAGCCTTTGTGGCGGTTTTGACTTCCTATCAACCAGTCTGAGTCAGTGGATGTTGATTTTGTATATTCTTCTTCATTCCTGGCAGCTGCATTGATGCGAGCACGGAATTCATCATTCGATTCGTATGGACGTTTAACTTCAAACCTCAATCCATGAGATTGATAGCGATATTTTGTAATCACTCCTCTTGCGGATGGATTAGGTTCTATAAAATAGGAAAGAGTTACTCGCATTTCAACCTCTGTGTGGCCCAGGCTTTCTAGTTCGTTTAGAGGCCATGGTAATGCGTGAAGATTCATATCTCTTAGTTTTGGCTGTGAGCTACCGACTTTCTGGAATGGATGCAGCTGATCCTCGCTTATTAATGTTAGAGAATTCTCGACGCTCCACAAAGCACTACTTATATTCGGAACACCAAATCCACAATGGCGTATTAATTGAGCAAGTTGTGTTTTAGTTGGCATGCTTCCTTGACTTAAAAACTGAGCTTTCATGGTATCTGTCCATTTGGCCGAGTGGACCATTAATGCTCGGATTGTCTCAAGGCGTAGTTCAGGGTATTGAGCCATTAATTTCGCTGCCATTCTAGCACCTAGAGCTGTTGCTGCGCTGGTCGCATTTGTGGTTGTTAATAAACGATTATTAGGCAAATAGTGGGTAGTTAATAAGCTCAGACTCGGCAGGGTGCTGGCGCTGAATGTATCTTTAGCAGCATTCCCACCTTCAAAAACTATATCAGGTTTTAGTGGCCAGCTATTTTGCCATGTCTGTGAGGTGGTACTAAACGGGCTCAAACCTCCAAGAGGAGCAATCGGATGATATCCTGAGGCATTTTCTACAGTAACTAGTTCGGTATAAGCTCCAATGGTTAATGCATTCCAAGATTGAGCAGGATCATGTATTCCGTCTGTTGAGTTGCTATCAGGGTAGTCTTCCCAGGCATTTGGGTCGACTATATTTCCTGCAGAAAGAACAAACAGCCTTGGAGATTCATTTTGATTTTCTGCATCACTTGCCAATCGATCAATGGTAGAAGACCACGCAGATGGTCGACCACGGTCTCGATTATCTTTTGCAGTAATCGCCATACTAAAGATACGCTTACGCCTTGGGGCAGAAATCTCAGGTCTGGAGGTCGCCTCTGCAGTCAGGTAACCATGATGTTTCGGGTTAGAACCATTAGTACCATTTTGGCCCAACAATTTAACTGATTCCAATCGGTGACTAACCGTTACTGGGGTGTTCGATACCAATACCGGAGTTAAATTACCAAATAATGCCAGCCCCGCCATTTCGGTTCCGTGGCCGCATTGGTCTTCATGCCCCCAGCTTGGATTAATCGTATGGCAATCTGCTAATTGCAATGAATTAGCGAGCAACGGATGCCCATTGTTTATGCCTGTATCCAAAATACAGATATGAGGTTGGCTTTCTTCTGGGTCTAAAACTGAAAGCCTTTCCTGTAGTTCAGCGGCCCATTGGTGTTGTTCTTGAGGGGCTAATGAGTCAAAAAAATCTGCAGTTTCCTTTGCTTGTCGTAGCTCAGCAATCATGCTCAGCGCCATAATTGACCGTTTTAACTGGCTAGCAGAGCCATTCACCATCATTACTGTGCGCTCAGGGAATTCAATCTCACCTTCAGCCAGTCTGAAACCTAAACTTATAGCTACTAGTTGAAACTGCTCAATTGCACTTCTGCGGTTTTTGCCAACGGGTAACCAGACTTCCCACCAAACTTGTTCGTTCTCATCGACAGGAAAGAGATCGATATCATCCGTCCACAATGCTTCCAAGGTAGCTGACCGGATGCTTTCAATGGCATTTAGCAGTTTCTGATTTCGGGGGCCGGCTTGAGTATCTTTTGAATCATCTAAATACGTAGTAATTAGCTTTTCAAAGTGATTTAACTTTCCATCTGGTATAAAAACAGTTGCGTTGATGCAATCCTGAGTTTTCCGTACGTTGCGTAGCTCAATTCCGGAGGTTTCTCTCGCCAGTGATTCAAATGCTAGTTCAATACCTGGGAAGCTCTGAAATTCAACTTGCAAGCCATAGCCTTCATTTATGCCAATGTCTTGTTGTTCAGTTCTGGCTTCAGCAAATAATGGCTGCAAATTATGCACTTGTTGCATTAGTGCCTGACCATGCGTGTGTCGGTTACGAACTTCAATCGTACTTTTACTTCGACCTGTAGATGGAGTCTTAAATGATTCAGTTTCTGCGTTATTGGTAAAGACAAAATGTGGTCTATGTTCGCCTTGATTCCCTGGCATTTTGCGGCTCCATTTCGAAGTTTATGTTCTTTGGGTGCGACTAGAAAAATGGTGCCGCTCTTGTAATGCTACACCAATATCAATTTCTTCTATGCTTTTACTACGCGCAATCAACGCGGATTTAAGTACTTCATCTGCCGCACGGGTAATTTCAGCATAGCTTAGGCCAACTGCCTTCAGTGCTAAGCGCTTCCATGGCATTCTTTTAGCTGATTTGTGTGCCAATCTTGATTTCAAAACACTAGCAATGTGTGCTTCATCCGGTAATTCATAATGAAGCAAGTCATCGAACCGACGAAAAAGGGCATTGTCTAAAATCTCAGGGTGATTTGTCGCTCCAAGAATAAGGCTGTGGGAATGATCTTGTTCTATCATTTGCAAGAAACTATTGAGAATTCTGCGTACTTCACCAACATCATTTGAAATGCCTCGTTGGGAGCCGATGGCATCGAATTCATCAAAAAAATAAATGCCTCTAGCCTGGTGAGTTGCTTCAAAAATTTGTCTTAGTTTGGCTGCTGTCTCACCCATAAATTTAGTAATCAGGCCGTCGAGTCGTACCTGAAACAAAGGTAAGCCCAGTTCAGCTGCCAGGACAGATGCCGTCATGGTTTTTCCAGTTCCAGGGGGCCCTATAAGTAAAAGTTTCCTTCTAGGCTGTAATCCGTGCGACAGAATTTCCGTAGCATGTTTTTGTTCTAATATGATGCGGTCTAATTGCTGGGTTAAGATATCATTCAATACCATGTCGGATAATCGACACTTGGGATAAGTCACCGTAAGCAGATCAGCCAGTTCTCCTCTGGGTTTGGAAATATGGGTTAGAGGATTCTTTTTAGCTTCGGAACCCCTCTTGATTTTGGAATTATCAATAATGGCGCGTAATTCCTCCGCCAACTTGCCATGGCCCGCCTTAGCCTCACGTGCAGCCAACTGCATGGCAACAGAATAAAACCGATCTTGATCGCCATCCAAGTGTGATTTAAATAATGCTTTGAGTTGATCTGCGCTTGCCATTTAGTTCTCCGATTTCTGAAACGAAGTATAGCGACAGTGGCATCTGAAAGCGAGATTAAGCAGCTACTGCACAGTTTCTGTATTTTTAAAAAAAGTTTGGGGCGAGGCTGCCTTATGTTTATCAAGCATTACATTTAACATCTTGCTAAATCCAACCGTTCGCATGCTCTTTGGTCATGTTTATCTGAAGTTATGAATGGTTAATTAATACGCGGCATAGCGGTTGATTAACGTAATAATAGGCGCGACCGATTTTTGCCTTTTGTAAGAAACCCGCATCTACGAGCTGTTCCAGATATTTGGTCGCTGTTATCCTGGTTATACCCAAGTCGTTCATTACAAAATCTATTTTGGTGTAGGGATGGTTGAATAGGTTGTTTAGTAACTCTTGGCGGTAGATTTTGGGTAATTCATCACGCATTCTATGCTTGTATGCTGCCATTAAAGAATTGATTTCTTTAATCAGCGAAATAGTGTTTTGTGCTGTTTGAGTAATACCTTCCAGCATATACAGTAGCCAGGGTTCCCATTCATTTGAATCTCTTACCTGCTGTAGTTGATGGTAATACTCGCTTTTATTTTGGATAATATAGCGACTGAGATATAGGATTGGCAGGTCTAACAGATCTTTTGAAACAAGATACAGGATATTCAAAATTCGACCTGTTCGACCGTTACCATCATAAAAGGGGTGAATGCTTTCAAACTGATGATGGATGATTGCCATTTTAACTAATGGGTCTGCTTCGCAAAGCGCGTCATCGTTAATGTAGTCGACTAGATTAGACATCAACTGAGCGATATCGTCAGCGTGCTGTGGTGGTGTATAGACGACCTCACCGGTTTTGCTATTTTTTAGATCAGTGCCCGGCAGCGTTCTTAAACCCGCACGGTTTTTTTCAAGACGTTGCTGAACTTCCAAAATATCGTGCAGCCGAATTATTTGGTTTTGTTTTACCGTTTGGAACCCCTCTCGCAGAGCAAAAGAATAGTCTTGTACTTCTTTGGCAGCCGGATTGCTAATAGCTTCTGCAAACAAGTTGGCCTTATAAATTTCATCATGCGTGGTAACGATATTTTCTATTTCAGAGCTATCCTTTGCTTCCTGCAGTGTTAGTGCGTTAATCAAAATAGCTTCATTTGGTATCGTACGGGCAACACCCTTTAGTTCAGCCAAATATCGATGTGCCTCAGCAGTTTTTTTGAGTACTGCACGTGTTTCAAGTACTTCAATATCTGGTAGCGGTAGTAAAGGTAAGGGCAAAGTGCTCATAGAGACTCTTTTATGTTTTTTATATATATAATGCATGATATGTATAAAAAAGCTAATTATCTATACATATAGCTGGCGCCATGTATAAATAATGTTATTTTCTATATGTATTCGGTTAGCAAAAATTCTGGCCAGTTATAGTCACTAACAAAAAGTCACTAACAAGACACCCATATTTATAGTCTCACCCACATTTATAGTCATCATCTCCCAAATTCACCCGGAAGTTCTCCAGACTAGAACCCACTATTACGCCCTTGTTATTTGGCAGTCGTTAGCTTTTAATAACATGATAAATCGCTGTGAAGGGTGGTTCTCCTACCAAGGGTATTCACTCCATTGACGCTTGCCTATATTGGGCAAATACCTACTTCTGAGAGGTTAACGTGACTGAATCAGACTGGAAGATATTCAAAAAAATCAAAGATAAGGCTATCGAAATATTCTGCGAGCAATCTCTCGCGGAGTTCCGCCAGGCTATGGATGATGAAAAGAATCACATCCATAACAGGTATCTGCTGAATTACCAGCTTGTACGGAACCGGGATAAGCAAATGGCTTTGTTATTTGATGGTCATAGTAGATCCAAAGCATCACTACAGCTTTTAGCCATTCGCAGCGAAGGTCTCGCTGATGAAGAGCTCATCAGCAAGTTATCCGATGACTTTCGTAGAGTAACAGACCCTAAAAGCTACAATTGATAGTATGCACAGTCTTTAATGGCTAGGGCTATGGCTAGGGAAAAACAGGGACATAAAATGGAATAGGCCTAAACTTATAGTTGCGGTTCTTATAATGTCGGCATATATTTACAAGTGCCGACATTATAAGAATTCATACTGATTATGCTATCTACATCAAAACGCCAGCAAGTGATTGATCTCGCAAAAAAACAAGCGGTAATACGGCCTCGTGATTTGGTGGCTAAAGGCCTGCCTAAAGATTATCTGCATCAACTCGCTCAAGCAGGCACGTTGCATAAACTTGGTCGAGGTTTGTATCAGTGGCCAGATCGTGATGTGAGTAGTCACCAATCGTTAATTGAAGTGGCGAAACTAATACCAAACGGGGTAGTTACTTTATTATCTGCTTTGAATTTTCATGAGCTGACAACCCAAAATCCGTTTGAAGTCTGGTTGGCGATTGACCGTAAATCACGGCGACCGAATATTGATTACCCTCCAGTGCGTTTTGTCACGATGTCTCCAGAAGGTTTAATGACAGGTGTTGAGTTACACCAAATTGACGGTGTCGAAGTTAAGGTATTTAGCGTCGCAAAAACCGTGGCTGATTGTTTTAAGTATCGCAATAAAATTGGTCTGGATGTGGCACTAGAAGCGTTAAAAGAAGGTTGGAAGGCGAGAAAATTTACCATGGATGAGCTGACTAAATACGCGAAGGTTTGTCGTGTGGCCAATGTCATGCAGCCATATATGGAGTCTCTATGAAGAATAGTGCAGCCTCTGTAAGACAGCGATTACTCAGCTTATCGCGTGAACGCCGGGAGGCGTTTGATTTCATGCTGAAGCAATATGTGATTCAACGGCTGTTATATCGCTTGAGTGTATCGGATTATAAAGATCAGTTTTTACTAAAAGGGGCTATGTTGTTTCTCATTTGGACAGGGGATTTACATCGGCCGACAAAAGATATCGATCTTTTAGGTTTTGGTCATAATGATGTAGATATTTTAGTAGCTGACTTTAAGACGATTTGTGGCATAAATTCTGGGGATGGATTGGTTTTCGACTTAGATTCAATTCAGGGTGTTCAGATCAAAGAAGATGCCCTTTATCAAGGCGTCAGAGTGACGGGTTTTGCCTATCTCGAAAAACGAAGATCGGTTTTCAGGTAGATATTGGTTTTGGCGATGCCGTGACACCGGAAGCCGAACTAGCAACACTCCCTTCATTTCTTGATTTACCCGATCCAGAGATAAGGACATATCCTGTTTATACTGTGATTGCAGAGAAGTTTCAGGCAATGGTGGCGCTTGGTGTTGCCAATAGTCGGATTAAAGATTTTTATGACATCTGGGTTATAGCCTCTGGCATGGAGTTAGACGGCCAGCTTTGAGTGGATGCAGTTAAAGCTACGTTTGATCGACGCGAAATAAAAATAGATGAGGCACAACTCACAGTATTCACTAATAAATTCATGCAAGACGAAAACAAACAAAAGCAATGGGCCGCTTTTCTTGGCAAAAACAGTTTAGAGCACTCTAAGTCTTTTGAAGAATTGATGGGCTTGTTGCAAACTTTTTTAGAGCCGGTTTATCAATCGATTTCACCAAGTCAGAGTTTTGTCCGCCAGTGGAATATGTCTGATTGGCAATGGTTGGCTATCGCACAAAATAAAGTTTAATAATTGAACCGTATTGTCAGCAGTATTCAAAAAGACATTCTTAATTTTGGGTTAATTTGTAGTAGTTCAGACCTGATATGAACTACTACACCTGATCTGATGACTTACCTGAACCACATCACTAAGAAACCAACCCAGCTGAGCAATAACAGAACCCAGGGCAATCGGTTTGACCACTTATTGGCCTGTTGAAATTCTTCAATAGCCAGTTGAATACGTTCATCTTGAGAATGAACCTTTTCTTTGACTGTTTTTTTCTTGAGTTTATCCTGCTCTCTCTGCAGGGCTTTTTGACGCTTTTTATATTCCTGAATTCCTTTACGGATACCCATTTCAATCAGCTTGGTTTGTTCTTTAGATTGACCGGGTTTCGCCACCGTTTTAGCCATTTGAGCGGCGTCTTCAATAACCT
>Ga0224506_10000607_pt1 | contig 29362 bp, 26 predicted proteins | sample SF_Jan12_sed_USG_2_FD_169108 | JGI IMG/M metagenome (GOLD analysis project Ga0224506, IMG submission 169108) | Sediment microbial communities from San Francisco Bay, California, United States - SF_Jan12_sed_USGS_8_1 | ecosystem: Environmental > Aquatic > Marine > Sediment | place: USA... | reverse complement strand
CCTACATGGTTCAATTGAAGCCTTACCCGATCCCTTTCAACACAGCCATAATGGGTAAGAGTCTGCTTTAGCTGACGATTCTTTTGAACGTTAGTGAAACACTAAACAGCCGGATTGAAACTTTGTTAGGCGACCCAATAAAGCTGACAGGCTCCTTAGTCGCCTTTGCAGCACCAATGCAAGCTCTGAACATGATCAAACGATATTTCGTTTTTGGATAATTAATGAGGATTAAGTGGCAGTTTTTTATCAAACTTTATTCCATGCCGACACTACCTGCTTTGTATCGATCCAGTGTTAAAGCGTAACCCCTAGTAATGGATTTGAAAGCATGGAGCGTGGAGATAAATAGTCCAGCGCGTTTAACGCCAAGCGTCTGAAGAAAGTCATAAGCGACGTCGTTCGAGAAGCATAAAACGAAAGCTGGTGACACGGAGATATCAATAACCAGGTACATCTATCTGGTTAAACATCCTATCGAAAGGTAACGGGGAAACAGTGTTAAATTATAAGTAAGCAATAACAAATCCCACAGGCAACATAAAACTGATCAAAAACTATACCTACCATCTACAAGCTAGCGTTAATATGCTGCTGCACCTTTCTCGCACATAGTGTCATCCATATAGGCCTTGTCAAAGCAATTGCCTTCATCCCAATTACCACTCGATGGCCAGCTATTGATTCTTAACCTTGCATTAACATAATAGGGAGGATTATTGTAACCAATATTGCCATCGCTGCCAGCTGAACCCAATTGGCGCCCAATACTGGAGCCTGCAGCAATGGGCTGCCCGGGCGTACAAGCAGGACTAATATTATAGTATGTGTTATCAATATCTCGACAGATAGCCTCAGGTCCAATGTCGAATAAGTTAACCAATAATGCTTTGTTTTTCCAACCATGAACAACAGCTACATGGCAATGTGTACACAACAAATCATTATCGTAGCCTTTACCGTCTGCATTATGGAGGAAATGCCCATTATTACCCACACCGCCACTGAAACCCGATGTGTTTTCATTCGTGCCAAGATAAGTAGACTGATCATGACACTTAAAGCATAGGGTAGCAGATCCATCTACCCTGCCTGCGCCCCTGGACATTTTACCACGAAGGATAAATTCATTGGTCGAACCATGAGGCCCCCAAGGTTTTGTTGCTGAGGGGACAGAGTTTGCAGCAGTGCCATTACTTGCGCCATGACAATCTGAGCAGTACATGGTTTGTGAACCTACATTTGTCCAGGGGGCTAAAAATTCACCACCTCCTCTCATGGCAGAGGTTCTATTGGTTTTTGCCATTACCGGATGCCAACTTCGATGATTTGTTGAACCGCCAACCGCCGCACCACCATCGACAGCTGTTCCAGCAGCACAATTACCCTCACAAGCATGCTGAGTAGGTGCCTGAAACTCCATGGCCTGATTTGTGTAATAGTTAAAATTAGTATTGTCTTTGGCTGTCGCCGATTTTGGAGTTAGCCCTACTCCACCGAGGGCTGGCCTGGTTGCACTTTCAGGGTCACCATCGTCGGCATAGGCATAGTTAGAGTGACACTTCATACAAATCTGATACTCAAACTCAACTTTATTAGCACCCACACCGCTTTTTACAATAAAACTACCTGGTAAAGCTCCGAAGGCGTTACTGGAATATGCCGTCGGCTCTACGCCCCAGGTTCCGCTCAAAACACCTGATATTTTATTGGAATGGGTAGCCGTATGGTTATGAGTTCCCTGACTGGTAACATTTCCAGCACTCTTATCTGCCAGAGAGTTACGAGACATGCGGTGCGGGTTATGACAGTCAGTACATTCAGCGTGCCTATTGTTTAGGTTTCCATACCCTAGCGCTGCATTATTCGGATCATTTGCACCTGCCGCTCCAGTATCACCTTCAGTAAAATCTGCATTCTGAATATCATGCACTTCTTCATTTGCGTTATATCGATCCAATGGCATTCGGTAGCCTGTTGAAAACTCAGTCTCAATATTTGCAATGCCGGTCGTTAATATGCTGTCAGTGTTATTCGTGTGACACTGGAAGCAGGTTTCTTCTAACGCGGGATTACCACCCGATTTAGGAGAAGCGATGCTATCAGTCCCTTCACGCAATAATCGATTGGCACCCTGTGCAGTGTGGGTATCATGACAATTTAGACAAGAAGCCTGCCACACCTTAATACCTGACGGAAACTCTCGCTGATTCGACGCTGCAGACTTGTAGACTTCATCTGCCACAGCTGGGTTCGCATGGATTGAATCTGACCATTGGGTCCCTAATTTATCATGACAGGCCAAACAGACAATATCATTTTGCTTATCAAATACGCCTCCTGCCGGACTAGCCATTTGAAAGCGACGGGTTCTTAAAAATTTAATATTACTTTCAGTAGGGGCAACAGTACCTACTGGCGCATCAATTCCTGATATATGTGGATCATGACAGGTCGTACATTGAACTTTATTCAAATCCAGAGGCGCATATTTTTTATCTGAAACTGTTTGTGAAGGTTTGGTTAATTCAACATCCGCTGCTAACAATGCCGTATCGAATTGAAATGAAATGGGATGATCACCGGTAAGATCCTGTCCTAAATTTCGGGTAAATCCAGTTAGTGCACCCGAACCATCTGGCATGGTGGTACTTCCCATGGTTATGGTTTGATTGGTCTGACCATTGATAACATTCAAATTGCCTAGAGCCAGGGTGCCATCATGACAGGACAAGCACAGTTTTGAAGGACCTCCAGGGTTGGCATCTATATTGGCTTGAATTGAACTGGAGCTGTACTCAATATAGGTAGAATCTGTTCCACCGGTAACTGCTCTATTCCATAGAGGTGCATTAATAGCTGCAGCATCGGCGTCCATATTACCTGCATGTGGTGTATGGCAAAACGCACAAATCTGGCTTTCTGTCGTCGCTTTGGCAGACGTACTACCCGAAGCGGATAAATTATGAAGTGTCGCAGAAATATTATTTTGACGTGGAATAGTTGTAGCAGGCGCAGCATAAACCAGTGAGGCATAGCCGCACATGAGCAACAATAGAGAAACAGTAGTCAGCTTCTTCGCGTTATTAGGCACCATCAATACAACAACTCCAACTACATTTATTAATTAAGTGGCCACTATATTTTATTGATTAATTTCGAATAAATCTTGATTGAAATCCATTCTTAAGAAGATTTTGCCAATAATTTTCTATATTTTAACGGAATTACTCTAAATGGCGCCTTTGTGCGGTATCTGATTGAGGAAAGGCACACCAAAAAAAGTCAAAAACGAAATCATGAAAACAAACAGGGTAAATAGCGCATAGTAAGACGGCTCTGGTTTTAATGTTATTTTGAGATGCACAGCGACTGCTAAAGACAACCAGCTAATGAAAGACCAGGTTTCTAATGAATCCCAAAACCAATATCTACCCCAGGCTTGCTGAGCCCAAATAGCGCCACCTATCAACATTAGACTATCAAAGAGCAGAGCCAATATTAAAAAGCGATAGCTTAGTTCTTGTAACGAAAATTCACCAGGCAGCTCTGGCAACCATTTATCCAGCCATTGTCTTATTAATATTATTATGGACAGGATCGCACTGACCACCAATGCACCCATAAATATTTTTCCAAAACCAATATGGACATAGAGCCAAACCGTATTATAGGTTCGCGGCAAGGGTAAATCAGTCTTTGGTACCATAAGTAACCAGGCATACATGATGTACATGAGAGGCAAAAACAGCAACACCGTAACTCGTAGCCTTGGTACCCTCCAATATACCAACAGATAAAAGAGCATTAGGCTCCAAATGTTTGAAGCCAAAATTTCAAACATATTGGTAAATGGACCATGATCAAGTCGCACCCATCTTAAAATTAACGCAATAAATAATAGAAGCCAGGAAGCAAAAATGATTGTCCCGATTCGACCGGGTAATACTTTTTTAAACAAATAATGAATCCAGGAATAAATCCCGGACATCAACACGATGCCAAATGATAACCAAAGAAATAGCAACTCATTCATTGTTCATTTTCCTGAATCCAGTGATTTTCGGCTAAACGTTGATTTAAAAAATATCCCAGGGATAAAACCGCTACGATTGAGGCAATCAACAAAAAATAAATAGCCGGATCGTAGTACATCTCATAGCCTATCCATGGAACCAGGGTATTTATCGACAATGTCCCACCCACTATATTGATACTGTTACCCGGCTTTAATTGATACTCCTCTCCGTTAATATCAACAATGAAGTGATATTCCTTGGGTACAGAAAAAGAAGGATAAAAGAAGGATTTACGATTGGAATCTACTTCCAGACCTATCCATATCGTTTCTGACACGCCTGGAAGATCCAGTCTAACTGCCTGAGTCTCTGGCTGGGAGATTTGACTGGGTAGCTGTAATAAGCCGCTTACCAGGTCACCCCTTTCTGGAATCCAGCTCAGATCGACGGAATACCCAAGGTTATTTGAGATGGTAATTTGATAGCCACCTACATTAGCTGTTTCTTTATTACTAACCAGAATCGGATCTTCATAACCACTGAGTTGCATCCAACTCTCGGTATCTAGTCTCCTTCCATTTTCATCGAAGTAAGCTTCAAACTCCAGTTGCCGAATAGTCGAGTCAGTTAGTCTGTTTTTATGCCAGGGTCCTTCATTGATTATCCCTGTTGGCTGCTGGAGAATTTCTCCTTCACTCACTATAGCCCACCCTTTAAAATAGGTTAGGCGGCTAACAGAGACAGAAAGAATAATTAATAACAGTGCAATATGAAATATTAATAAAGGAAGATTATGATGGATTTTTTCTCGTACAAGAATGGCTAAAGTGAGATTAACAAACAACACAGAAAGACCTGGCGCGAGTGACACCGTTGCGCTCATATATCCTGTGACAATTGGAAAGACTCCAACAAACATCATGGATAATCCAAGCAAGGTAAGTGGCAAGCCTGACAACCAAAATAATATGCTTCTAGACATCACTCTTTAGCTGCCCAAATACTGGAAAACTTCAACGCGGCCGTTCAACATATCTGTAATATAAATGGAATCTCTTTCATCAATATAAAGACCGCTGGGAAGATTAAACTGACCATGCTCCTGACCAGATCCTCCAACACCCAATAAAAACTGTCCCTCTAAATTATAAATTAATAGGTAGTCATGATAGCCTTCAAGAACATAAAGGTTAAAATCGGAATCAAATCCCAATCCTTTTGGACGGACAAAATTGCCGATATTCAAGCCTCGACTACCAACAACTTTAATTTCCTCTGTCACTAAATTAAATAGCTGGACTCGCCCATTCAATGTATCTGAGACAGCGAGCCATGGATGTTTTATGGCCAAATGTGTAGGTCCGTTTAATTGACCAGCATTAACACCAGAGCCACCTATAATATCAAGTAGCTCGCCATTCAGACCAAAGACTTTAATATTATCTGCCTTACTGTCTGCAACATAAATATTATTCGTTCTATCATCAACAGCAATACCAACAGGCATATCTAATATATGTTTGCCAAATGATCGCTGCCAAATACCCTGCCTATTTAAAACACTCAGCTCACCCAGAGCGGAGTCTGCAATAACAACTTCTGTCTGGCCTAATTTTGCAATGGAGACCGGCGATAAAAACCCGCGTTTGTTTCCTGCATTTTTAAAGGTATCTACACCGGCGCCTAACTGATCGACTTTAAGAATCGATGCATTCCCCGCATCTACAATAAATACCTCTTCTCCTGGCCAGTTCACTACGGCGATTGGTCTAAGTAGATCATTTTTACTTTGATTAAAACGAGGTAAGCCAACAATAATCCTCAACAGTCTTTGAGCCCGTGTTTTGGTCTTATCATTTCTAACAAGATTTGACTCACCAACCAGAGTACCGGAATAAGATATACGAGCCATATCTGGTGGTGGCGGATAAACAATATTTCCTTCTACAGAAGCTAATTCAAAATGCCGTGGTAAACTGCTGCACCCGATTAACGAAAGGACTAATATTAGTAGTACCGCTTGCTTCATGTACACTCAGCCTCTGAGATTAGAGTTAATCGGAAAAGAACTGAGTATAGACTTTTTCAACATTCATAAAATACCTGAAAAATCGTAAAGATTTTGGGATATCCCGATAAAATCAGATACTAGCCGATATCTACCAAGCGTCTGATAATGACAAAGACACTAAAGTTACTTACCAAATACCAGGGCCCAACGTTTGATGTGCTCCCTTTATACCCGCCTTTAACCCCGGCTTGCCGGAATGGCAGATATCACAATGCTCTGTAGACCAGGCTATTTCACCGTTATGACACATACCGCAAAACTTACCATCAATAATTTCTGCCATAGTGACATCGTTAGCACCGGCTTTCATCTCAAAGCCCAGTTCACCATGACAAACTTTGCACCGAAAGCGAATACGATGAAACCAGTGGGGATAAATCACCGGTCTCATACCGGCACTATCAGAATACTTGTTAATGATGACATCACCATATTCTGCATTTGCCGAAACTGGTATCACAGAAAGACTAAATATAATAAATATGCTTGATAGCAATAATTTGATGATATTTTTATTCAAGTGAATAGTCCTCGTATTGAGTTCCCGGAGGATACTGGGCTCCAAATGTCCCAGTAAATGTACCTTGAATAATAGAATGGCAACGATTGCAATCAGTCAGTGGGAACGAAACGGCTCCATGACAGCGTCCACAAAATTCACCTTCGAGAATAGCCCCCATATTTACGGGTGTAACACCTACTTTAGGCTCGAAGAATATGGGATGACAGTTTTTACAATCCAACCATTCAGTATGTGCTTTATGAGGAAACATGACATAATTCATTGTAGAGGTTTCACCCATAATTATATCAAGGTCTATAACCCTGATTTCTGTGCCTTCGTAAATATGAGTCCTGGGCTCAATAAAACCTTTTTGCAATGCCATAACCCAGTCAACTTTATTTCCAGATACACCCCTGGGTAATTTACTTAATGCTTCCCCGGGCTCTTGTAAAACTTTAAGACCCTTTTTATTTCGCCGGTCATGCAAGCCATCATCTTTCAGCGAATCCCAAAGTCCAATTTTACCCGCATAAACAAGACCGGATGCAACACTCATGCACAGCAACACCACTAAAGATAAAATCTTTGCTTTTCGTAAATCAGTCTGATTTATACTCATATTCAAACTTCCGGTATTTTGACGATGTCCGTTTACCTGGATGTAATCGAAGATAAATAGGCGGATATATCGGTAATCATGGTATCCGTAATGTTTGCCAACACTGACTCCATCTCAGGAACTGATCTATGCCCACTGTGTTTTTTCAAGTTGGTTAGTGTTTGCTTCAGATAGAATTGTGGCTGAGTCGCAAGCTTTGGAATCATTTTATTTCCTACACCGTCAATACCGTGGCAAGATTCACAGCTTTGTTTAAAGGCTAACATACCCTTGCGTACATCACCCTGGATATCAAAACGCCGCTCAGGTATTTGTGAAGCGTAGTAGAGGCTTAAATTAACCTGGTCTTGAATCGACAAACTACCTGAAAGTTCTTCCATTACTGACTGACGACGCTTACCAGAAGCAAACAACTGAAATTGGTGGATCAGATATTCGAGATTCTGACCGGCTAGATTAGGAATATAGTTTCTTTCACTGGTACCCTGAACACCATGACAATAACCACATAACGAAGCTCTGATACGACCAGCCTCTATAGCTTCAGAAGTGTTTTTTTCAGATGATTGCGCCAGTTTTAATAACTCGAGAGTTTCAACTTCATCAGCAAAAATATTCATCGCTAATAACGAATAGAACAAACCCGTTAGTAATGTTTTATTCATCTGAATAAGCTCCATCCCGATATCATTTGCACACTAGATTATAAGTAATCCATTTAAAATTCAATTAATGCCAAATAACTTCTACACGGCGGTTCAAATCACGGTTTTCGTCGGTATTGTTCTCTTGGGCGGGCTGTTCAGCTCCACGATAGTCCATCAATACTCTAAATTCGTCAACACCAGAGTCAGTGAGTATTTTCATCACTTCTTCCGCTCTCTGCAGCGATAACTGTAAATTATATGAGGCGGTTCCGCTGTTATCCGAGTGACCAATTAACTCAACCTCGGCACCCGGGTTGGCTAGCATCCAATTAGCTAACATTTGTATATGTTCTTTACCCTGAATGTCTACTTCAAGACTAGAGCCTGTAAAAAACACATAGAGAGGTTCATTTTTGGAACCTATGGTGCCATCAAATACCAAGGTCTGGTCTTTAACCGTCAATACATTCGTCGCAATATCTTCTGAATCTGTTTCTTCAACAGAAACGTTATCAAATACGGATGCCACTGATGGAATATCTATCAGGGTATTATCCAATATTGGCATCGCAGGTACTGATTCAGTATCAATATCATCAAATGTTGGCATAACTGGAATAACGGGGAGCGAGGGTACCACTGGCATTGCAATACCTGCGACAGCCTGATTTTTTGTCGATGAACCAGTCTGTCCTGTTTTATCTGCTTTTTGTCGTGCTTTTGATTCCGCTTTAGCTATGCGGATATCAGCGAAACTGTCTACACCAGTATTAAAGCCGTCACGTTGATAAACGAAAAAACAACCGATACTGCTATTAGTACCACCCAGAATAGTACCTGTTGCCAAACTACCGCCAACCGAGACCGATGCCAATGCAATTATTGCTGTGCCACTTACGGAACAGGTTGCCCAAGCGTTTTCATTGACGTCAAGATTACTACAACCAGAAAGTATTGAAATTAAGAGGAATGATAAGAATGCTCGAATCCGGAAATTCATAAACGGACGATTCTTGCTCCTTGAAAGAATTAACAGGGCCGAATTCGACCCCGTCACTGGCTTTACTTACAGACCAGAATAGTAAGCAGCTAGGTCAGCGATGTCCTGATCAGATAATCCACCTACCATGCCATACATCATTACAGCATTACCACCAGCGCGTTCCTGAGAACGATATGCCTTGATAGCGCTTTCAATATATGGAGCCTTTTGGCCAGCCAGGTTTGGATACTGAGGAACCATAGAAATACCATTAGCACCGTGACAACCAGCACAAACAGCAGACTTTGCTTTACCAGCAGCGGCATCACCAGCAGCCATAGCGGCAACGGGCATTAAGGCAGTAACTGCCAATGTAGCGATTAATTTGCGCACCTTATAATCTCCTTTGATTATTGGTATAAAAAACTTGAACTCTACTAAGTAGAAGGCGGAACTATAAGCACAGTTCTTTTCAAATCAAGTTTTAATTTCGTTGCGCTGATGTATATCAGCCAACAAATCTATTATCTCTATCAGACGATTTGAATACAATAGCCATATATGGCTATGTTCATCTTACAGTTACAATGAATGAAAACTAAATATAACAACACAACTTATTGATAATAATAACTTTATTAACTTTTCAGTCATATATTCTGATTCGACATCTGAATAGTGATATTAAGCCACACCGGTATTTATGTCGTTCAGTTATACAACTAATTTACTAAACATAAAAACCTAAGGTGTTGTAATCTGTTTCAATTCTTTTTAATATTAGATAAAACTTATATTGGTACACACAAATGCGTAAATTATTAATCTTAGCCTTTACAGCTTTAACTTTAGTTTTCACAAATGGTTGCTCGAAGGCCGATGCAGGTATCGACTTTACCAACCAGGAAGCCGTAATAATTGATGTAAGAACTGTAGATGAATTTAATAGTGGACATCTATCTCGAGCCGAAAGAGTAGATTGGCAGTTGATACAGTCTGCAGCGATAGATATGAATCTGGATAAAGATGAGCCAATATTATTGTATTGCAGAAGTGGTAACCGAGCCGGTAAAGCAAAATCATTGCTAGAAAAGATGGGGTTCACTAATGTTCATAATCTAGGGGGCGTTGCAAATGCATCCAATGCCACTAAGGATCAAATCGTTAGGTAACCTGGACGTCATTAAGAGCAGCTCTCTTTGAGCTGCCCTTAATCATTTACTCTCCATCATATTGACACAGTGAAAAAACATCCACACCCACTTCAGATAATTTCTTACCTCCACCCAAATCAGGCAGATCGATTAACGCACATGCCGATACTACAGTAGCACCCAACTTTTTAATTAATTCATTGGCGGCAAGCATTGTTCCACCGGTTGCGATCAAGTCATCAACCAATAGTACTCTCTGCCCTGGTTTTAACGCATCTACGTTCATTTCAACCTCTGCAGAGCCATATTCAAGGTCATAGGTGACTGAAATAGACTCAAAGGGTAACTTCCCTTTCTTTCTGACTGGGATAAAGCCGGTATTTAAATGGTAAGCCAAGGGCGCTCCAAATATAAAACCTCGGGCGTCTATCCCAACAACTGCATCTATTTTTTCATTTTGAAATCGATATACAAGCTGATCTATTGCCTGCCTGAACGCTAAAGGATCTTCGAGTAATGTCGTGATATCTCGAAATTGCACACCAGGCACTGGCCAATCAGGGACCGTACGAATATATGTCTTCGGATCGAATCCAGTCGTCATGTTTGAACTCCTAAAATAAAAAAGGGGCTAAACAGCCCCTTTTCAAACTAACTTTGTTTTATAGAAAGATGTACTTAGCCAAGCCTAAACCAGCAATAGCATACACACTCACACTTATTTCTTTAGACTTACCGGCAAGCACCTTAATCACAGCATAGGTCACAAAACCCGCCGCAATACCTTCAGCAATTGAGTAACTTAATGGCATCATAACTGCTGTAACGACAACAGGCGCTGATTCAGTCAAATCACTCCAGTCGATATTTACAATGGTACTTACCATCAATACCGCAACAAATACTAATGCTGCTGCACTTGCATAAGTAGGAATCATTTGTGCCAATGGAGAGAAAAACAATGCAGCCAGGAACAAAATGGCAACCGTTACTGCAGTCAAACCGGTTCGGCCACCAGCAGCAATACCTGCACTGCTTTCAATATATGAAGTCGTTGTTGAAGTCCCCATTAATGAGCCTGCAACAGAAGCAGTACTATCTGCCATTAAAGCTTTACCTAAACGCGGAAGCTTACCCTCTTTGTCCAACAAGTTACCTTTTTGGGCAACAGCGACCAGGGTTCCCGACGTATCAAACAGATCAACAAAAAGAAATGCAAAAATAACCGCAATAAGGCTGGCATTTAATGCACCCATGATATCGATTTTCATGAATGTAGGCGCAATTGAAGGCGGCATAGACATGATGCCGTTGTATTCTACATCACCAAAGATTGCACCTAACAAGGTGATAACAACAATACCAATAACCACAGAACCTGTCACACCGCGATGATATAGAGCGGTAATTAACACAAAACCCGCAAAGAAAAGTAAAACTGGCAGAGAAGAAATATCACCCATACCTACAAGAGTAGCAGGGTGATCTACTACAACACCTGCATTCTGAAGGCCAATAATAGCCAAGAAAAGACCTATACCAACAGAGATACCTGTTTTAAGTGATGCGGGGATCGCATTAATAATCCATTCACGTACCTTAAAAGCACTTAAGGCAACAAATATAATTCCAGACCAAAATACTGCGCCCAAAGCGATTTCCCAGCTATGGCCCATACCTAGCACAACACCGAATGTGAAGAAGGCATTTAGACCCATGCCTGGCGCTAATGCAACAGGGTAGTTAGCCAACAGTCCCATAACTGCAGAACCAAAAGCAGCAGCGATGCAAGTGGCGACAAATACTGCGCCAAAATCCATTCCTGCTGCAGATAGGATGCCAGGATTCACAGCAATGATATAAGCCATAGTTAAAAAGGTTGAAACACCGGCAATGACTTCCGTCTTTACATCAGTACCATGTTCTTTGAGCTTGAATAACGTTTCTAGCATTTGAGAACTCCAAGTAATTTAGTGCATTTTGATAAAGTGAGTTAGCATACCGATTCTTTACAATTATTTGTACAGTTTTTTAGACCTTAGTGGCAACAAGAGCAATTTTAAGTCTTATTTAATGTATACCTAATAAATCAGTATAAGACTTATTAGAAGCTACCCTGATAGTTGATATTTTGTACTAAGCTTCTTCTTATTCTCGTGACTAGTTACACAACCCAACTGTACACTAAATTTTCTAAGCCCTGAGTAATAAGTAATGTCGACGAATCTAAAACCCGTAATCCCGGTTATTATCAGCTCTTGCCTGTTATTGATGATGTCCTTTGGCTATCGAGCCGGGTTTGGACTATTTGTTCAACCCCTGTCAGATGCAAACGGTTGGGGACGAGATGTGTTATCACTTGCACTGGCTATTCAAAATCTTTCCTGGGGAATCGTTGCCGTTTTTGCTGGCGGTATATCTGATAAATTTGGAAATTTTCGCGTCCTGGTAGCCGGAGTTTTATGCTATGCGTTAGGGATGATTGGCATGGCCTACTCTTCATCCGAAGCGGCAATTATTGCAACAGCAGGATTACTGGTTGGTGCGGGAGTTGCCGGCACCGCATTTGGGATCGTATTACCTGCTCTGGTTCGTGCTGTTCCCAAAGAAAAAGCATCCTGGGTACTTGGATTAGGTACATCAGCCGGTAGTTTTGGTCAGTTCCTAATCGTACCTTTAATGGGGGAAGCGTTGAACTTTTGGGGCTGGTTTGTTGCTTTACAGATACTGGGATTGTCGAGTTTGGTAATGATTTTGTTGGCCATCCCCCTCACCCCCTACGGTGGACCGCAAGAAAAACACACAGGCCCTGACATTAAGCTCAGTAAATTATTATTCAGAGCATTTAAGGTTCGTTCTTACACCCTATTGGTTATAGGATTCTTTGTTTGTGGCTTCCATGTAGCATTTATAACCGTCCATATGCCTGGTTACGTGGTAGACCTGGGATTTGACGCCAAGGTTGGCGCCTGGAGTATTAGTCTGATTGGCCTATGCAACGTCATTGGTGCCTACATATCCGGTGTTCTAAGTGGAAGGCGATCGAAAGCCGGAATTTTAAGCTTTATTTATTTTTCACGTGCCATAGCCATTAGCCTATTTTTAATAATGCCGGTATCTCTAGCCTCCATACTTATATTTAGTTCACTAATGGGATTTCTATGGCTGGCAACCGTGCCACCAACATCCGGATTGGTCGCAGTATTCTTCGGAACACGCTATATGGCATTTCTCTATGGCATGGTATTTTTGAGTCATCAAATCGGCAGTTTTTCCGGTGTGTGGTTAGGGGGCTATCTTTATGATCTCTATGGAAATTACGATGGTATATGGATTACTGGCATCGTTTTAGGGTTATTAGCCGCATGGATTCACTGGCCAATTAAGGAAACCAGTTCTGAGAAAGAGTTGATGGCAGGTGCAACATAGTTAGGGAAATATACTAGAGGCAAGTAAACCAAGCCTCTAGATTAAAAGTTTGCTCGAATTAAGACGTGAGTGTTTCCTGAGGAAGTTTCAATTTAGTCGCTAGAATCACGGCCTGTGTACGATTCTGAACACCTAATTTCCGAAAAATAGCTGTGATATGGGCTTTCACAGTAGCTTCTGAGATATGAAGATCATAAGCAATTTGCTTATTTAAACGGCCTTCTGTCAGATGCATCATCACTTTGAACTGCTGATCGGTCAGTGTTGCGACACGCTCTGCAAAATCTTTCTCTTCAACGGATAAACGATCAACAGCTTGCTTCAGTTCACGTGGCAACCAGACCTCTCCGTCCATTGCTGCCTTGACACCTTCTATAAGCTGTTCTGCAGGACAACTTTTAGGAATAAAGCCAATAGCACCATAAGCAAGAGCTCGTTGAATCACAACGGGATCTTCCATAGCTGAGATAACAACTACTGGCATAGACGGATACTGTTCACGTAAATAAATTAAACCAAAAAAACCCTCACTACCGGGCATATTCAAATCCAGCAGCAACAAGTCTGGCTCTCCCGAGTCAGTGATTAATTTCTTAACTGAATCAATAGAATCAGCCGAATCAATCTGATCTTTTGGGAAACCACTTTTAAGCGTAGTAGTCAGAGCATCTCTAAATAACGGATGGTCATCTGCGAGTATGAATTTTGACATTGGCATATTAGTTTCTTGTTTTGAGTTCACGTATCCTATCTCTCATTTGTTGACTTCTCAACCAAGAAATCAGATTTACTTGAACGAAAGTGATAAAAAAAAGCCGGGAAAACCCGGCTTTTTCTTCATGATTTACATGTTTTTTCGATTATCAACCAATTCATCTACGACTGCTGGATCAGCCAAAGTTGAGGTATCACCTAATTCACCATACTCATTGGCAGCAATCTTACGCAATATTCGTCGCATGATTTTACCTGAACGGGTTTTTGGCAATCCAGGTGTCCACTGAATCAGGTCTGGTGTTGCAATAGGTCCAATTTCTTTGCGAACCCAGGCAACAACTTCTTTGGTTAGGTCATCATCAGGGTAAATACCATCCATTGGAGTAATATATACATATATTCCCTGACCTTTAAGATCATGCGGGTAACCAACAACTGCAGCTTCTGCAACAGCTTCATGAGCAACAAGTGCACTTTCAATTTCTGCAGTACCCAATCGGTGTCCGGAAACGTTTAGAACATCATCAACGCGACCTGTGATCCAGAAGTAACCGTCTTCATCACGACGTGCTCCGTCGCCTGTAAAGTACATACCATCATAGGTACTGAAATATGTCTGTATAAAACGCTCGTGGTCACCATAGATACTACGCATTTGTCCCGGCCAGGAATCTGTAATGACCAGGTTCCCGTCTACAGCACCTTGCAAGATGTTTCCATCGGAATCCACCAACTCAGGTTGCACACCAAAGAATGGACGAGTCGCAGAACCTGGTTTCAATGCCGTAGCACCAGGAAGTGGAGTAATCATAATTCCACCGGTTTCTGTCTGCCACCACGTATCAACAATAGGACAACGGGACTCACCAAATTTAGTGAAATACCATGCCCATGCTTCTGGATTAATTGGTTCACCAACAGACCCTAATAATCGAAGACTCTTTCGAGAGCTTGATGATGTCGCTTCATCACCCTTAGCCATTAATGTTCGTATAGCAGTCGGGGCAGTATATAAAATATTCACATTATGCTTGTCGATGACCTGACCCATACGACCCGTATCTGGATAGGTAGGTATGCCCTCAAACATCAATGTAGTGGCACCGTTAGCCAGCGGGCCATAAACAATATATGAGTGACCTGTAACCCAACCCACATCTGCCGCACACCAGTAAATATCGCCTTCCTTATAATCGAATACATATTCATGGGTCATAGATGCATAAACCAGATAACCGCCTGTGGTATGTAAAACACCTTTTGGCTGACCCGTTGAACCTGAGGTATAAAGAATAAACAACGGATCTTCTGCGCCCATGGGCTCAGCAGCACATTCTGTCGCCTGACTTTCAACTGCATCATGGTACCAGGTATCTCTACCCTCGACCCAGTTGATATTTCCACCCGTACGCTTCACAACCAAAATATTTTCGACTGTGGTTATTGAAGGGTGCTCCATAGCTTTGTCGACATTCACTTTTAAAGGAATAGCTTTGGTACCACGGAGGCTTTCGTCTGCAGTAATAACCAGTTTTGCATCACAATCAATAATTCTGCCTGCTAATGCTTCGGGAGAAAAACCACCAAATACAATTGAGTGAATGGCACCGATACGGGCACAGGCAAGCATGGCAAAAGCGGCTTCAGGAATCATGGGCATATATAGAGTAACCCGATCGCCTTTACCGACACCCATACCCTTCATGGCATTAGCAAGCTTACAAACTTCTGCATGTAATTCGTTATAGGTAATTTTTTTATCTTCGGCTGGATTATCGCCTTCCCAGATAATGGCAGTTTGATCACCACGCGTTTCAAGATGCCGATCAATACAGTTGTACGCAACGTTTGTTTCCCCATCGGCATACCATCTGATATGAAGATCTTTCTTATCGAAGCTAACGTCTTTTACTTCTGTATATGGCTTAAACCAGTCAATTCTCTGGCCCATCTCACCCCAGAAACCTGCATTATCTTCAACAGACTGTTTGTACATCGACAAGTACTTATCATTGTCTGCATGTGCTCTAGCCTTAGCCTCCGGGAAAACGGGATATGTTTTCGAATCGGTCATTGTCAACCTCACTGTATTTATTTGAATAGATTGAAACTGGTTTTTGAGCGTATTTGTTTTTCATGCTCAGATAAACACCATTTTGCGCGAAGAACCTTATAAAGGTTAATTAGACCATGGTCGAGAGATTTAAATCAAAAGGGGAAATTAGAGATGTTCAGATAAGACAATGAGATTTCAGACTGACTTACTCAGAACTCTCGAGTTGTTTTTTCTTAATTTTATCCAGAGATCGATAATACTTCATTTTGGTTGCACTTAATGCCAGACCAACAATGGATGCTATTTCTTTCAGATCTAGCTCGGCTAAAAATCGTAAACTCAGGATTTGACGCTCTTGATAATTCAATCCCTTGATCAGTTGGCCAAAGTCATCAGAAGCAGAGTCTGGTTGATATTCATAATAATCTTCTTCAGCAGATTGTTCACCTTTCAGCAGCTCTTTAATTTGAACATCACGTTTTAGCTTCTCATGTCGGGTATTACAACGATTAATCGCAACCGTCGTCAACCAGGTCTTGAATGAAGACTTATGTTGGAAGCCCGGCAATGATTTAAAGACACGCACCATCACTTCCTGCAAGACATCCTGACTTTCGTCTGGATCTTTCAGTGACGCAAAGATTAATCGATACAAATAAGACTGATACTGGCTCATCAATTGCTCATAGGCAGTTGCTGTATAGGGCAACTCTTGTTGCGCTTGAAGAACCAGTTGTTCGTCAGAGTGTTTTGGCTGATCTGGCATATTTGTTATTTCAGAATTTTGAATGTCCCATTAATCAATCGGGAGTTTGGAATACTGAGTAAGGAGCCATCTTCAAGCCTGACGCTCGTTTTAACGGTACTGACCTCTTCGACAATACCCACCTGGTTATCAAATTCAATCGTATTACCCTGACGAACAAGTTCTCGGGCATAAACCCCCGAAACAATATCTTTTGACAGCGCACGGGTTCCAAATCCTAGAGATAAGGCACCAGCCAAGCCAAGCGCAGCCAATACAATAATGATAATGGCATTCAGCAACAGAATTTCAATATCTAACTCGCCGATAGCCAACGATAATACGATGATGACAACAATACCATATGCAAGACTGCCCAGATTGCGTCCATATTCAATACCCATACCGCTTGAGGCTGTCTCGACAATACCCTGTAAAGCCTGGGCAATGAATAAACCAACAACCAGAATCATAATTGATACTAATACTTTTGGAAGATAAACGACCATTTCATCCAGAGCCGAACTCAATCTAGGGAGGCCCAGTGTTTCGACTGCGGCAATTATAAACAACAGCAATATCAACCAAAAAAACAAAAAACCGATAATGTCAGATGGCTCTTTATTGATTCTGGCCTTTTTCAGAGCGTCAGTAAGGCCTATGGTTTCAGCCAGTTTATTAACTCCCATTTTACTTAATAAACCCCCGGTTAAACGCCTAACCATACGAGCCAGATACCATCCGACAACAATCAGGAATACGGCCAGGGCTAAACTGGGCAGATACAGAAACAAATCCTGGAACAAGCCTGACAAGCCACCTAACAGGGAGTCATCTCCAGATAATACGTTATTCATTTAGCGTTTCTCCCTTTGATAATTTTTCTGTTTTGTTCTGATTCATTGGATGCTGAGCCGGATGGTTTTTAGGTGCAATAAGTGCAGAAAAAACGGCCATCGCGCCAACAGAGATCATGATAACAACGTCCATGAAGCCTCTTTGCCGATTAGCAATATGAGACGCATGCTCCACTTCATCTTTAATGGGAATCTGTTCTATAGAGTGGGTAAACAGGCCCCGGATTTCATTCTCTAAATCGTCTGATTTACTCATATAATTCACTTTGCGGCTGTATCACGACAAAATATGTCGACAATAGTACTCAGATGAGTACATTTATATATTGTGAGAACTTTGCATGAACGCCATTTTGTTTCTCAGTCGCGCCCAGAACAGCTATTTTAGCGATGAATCGACAAACTTCTTCGACATCTATGCCGCCATCCTAAATTGAGCATTCATTGTCTTATCGATTGACAAAATTGATTCGCATCAAGCTCTCATTATATAGACCGTCCATTAGAATGAAGAGACACAGTTCTATACTTCAATTGTTTTAACGACGGATCGTTCTTAGTAAATTTGTTAAATTTAACAAACTCACCACTGCTGCTGCTAAATACGTGAATGCACAGGCTCGTAGAATACTTTTTACCGCCTGAATATCGTCAGTTGCAATATACTGACCTTCTATTAATAGGGGTAATGCTTTATGAAAGCTGGCATCCCACTCAACGGGCAAGGTAATCAAATGGATCAACGTATTAAAAAACATACTTAAAAGGATAGGAATCAATAATAGTTTACCTAACACTGCACCACCTGGAACAAGGTGCAATACCGGAACCAATATCAAACTAACCTGGGCAATTCTCTGTATATAAATAGAATAGCCGGCCCAACGAACCCTGCGTTGTAATCCAAGATCGTTTGACTGCCATTGTATAGCGTGACCAATTTCATGAGCGGCAGTCGCAACAGCGGTTAAATTTTTTCCTTTATAATTGGCTTCAGATAAGCAAACTTGTTGGGTTGTTGGATCAAAGTGATCTCCCAGGTTTGTTTGGGATACTTCAACGTCTAGTTTTAATACTTTTTTAAAATGGTCTGCCAGCTCACCACCCGTACCCGGAATGTCATCACGAGGGTTAGCATGCTTCTTTAATACACTGGAAACCCAATAGTTCGGCCAGACAAAAAGTAAAAGTAAGATCGCGATACCCAGTAACCAAATCATTACTCTATCCTAACCTTATTTCAATCTGTTTCTGAATTCCGGCAGCATCTAAACCCAAACCGGCCAGCAGATCAGAAGGCTTCCCCTGTTCGGTAAATAAATCGGTAATACCCAGATGCATACAGTCAATTTGGTGGTTGTTAACACGAAAATATTCTGAGACGCCAGAACCAGCACCACCAGCAATTGCATTTTCTTCAACAGTGACAACCAGTTTGTAGTTTCTGGCAATATCATCCAACAACTTAAAATCGAGAGGTTTTATAAACTTCATATCAACCAGAGTTGCACCCAGGTTGTCTGCTGGTTTTTGACAGGTATACACCATAGAGCCAAATGCCAATATTGCTACATCTTTACCGATAACAAGGGTTTCTGACTGCCCTATTGTTAACGACGTCAGTCCCGAATCGATCTTGATACCAGGCCCATAACCGCGTGGATATCGAACGGCTGCAGGTCCCTGATACTGAAAACCTGTAGATAACATTTTTCGACATTCATTTTCATCTCTGGGAGCCATGATTACCAGATTGGGAATACACCGCAGGAAGCTCAGATCAAAGCTACCTGCATGCGTAGGACCATCTTCACCAACGAGCCCAGCCCGATCAATGGCAAAAAGCACATCGAGATTTTGAATGGCGACATCATGGATCAACTGATCGTAAGCACGTTGCAAAAACGTCGAGTAAATAGCAACAACGGGCTTTTGCCCTTCGCACGCAAGACCGGCTGCCAGTGTCACAGCATGCTGTTCAGCAATGCCTACATCTATATATCTGTCGGGGAATGTCTCTGCAAAATGGATCAAATCCGACCCCTCTTTCATTGCCGGAGTGATGCCTACTAACCTAGCGTCGGCTGAAGCCTGATCTACAAGCCATTGACCAAACACATTGGAGTATTTCGGAGCATTTGTTTTTGGAATAGCTTCTGTCTGAGATTCTATTTTGCTGATGGCATGATACTTTATCGGCTCGCCTTCTGCGGGTAAAAACCCTTTGCCTTTCTTGGTAACTACGTGCAAAAACTGTGGCCCGTTAAAGTCCCGAAGGTTCGTTAAAGCCTTAACCAGGCCAACAACATCATGCCCATCAACGGGTCCGACATAGTTCAATCCAAACTCTTCGAAGAGGGTGCCCGGTGTCACCATGCCCTTCATATGCTCTTCCGCACGCTTGGCTAGCTCCCAAACTGGCGGTATCGTACCCAGCACTTTTTTACTGCCTTCTCTCATATGAGAGTAAGTTTTTGAAGCAAACACTTTTGCCATAGTTTTTTGCAGGCCACCGACATTCTCTGAAATAGACATATCATTGTCATTTAAAATGACTAACATATTGGCTTCTTCATGACCCGCATGATTCAAGGCTTCAAATGCCATACCTGCCGTTAAAGCACCATCACCAATAATGGCCGCCACTTTTCGATTAGCCCCCGCCATTTTAGCGCCAAGAGCCATGCCCAAGGCGGCTCCAACTGAAGTACTGGAGTGACCAACCCCAAAGGTATCATAAGGACTTTCATTTCGAGACGGGAAAGCAGCCAACCCGCCTTTTTGACGAATACTGGTCATTTCTTCCCGACGGCCCGTCAATATCTTATGAGGGTAGGCTTGATGACCCACATCCCAGACTAAACGGTCGTCAGGTGTGTTATAAACATAATGTAATGCAACTGTTAACTCCACCACCCCTAAACCAGCGCCAAAATGTCCACCGGACTGGCCAACACTATAAAGCAAATATTCCCTCAACTGATCGCAAACCAATGGAAGTTCGGCTAATGACAGGCGTTTTAAATCCTCGGACCCTGAAATCTTATCAAGTAGCGGAGTATTTGGACGCTGAGCTGGTATGTGGTCAAAGGTTTTCATGTATTACACTTAATAAATATGATTAACAATATTCTAACCTAAAAATATGTTAGATAGTCAGTGATTCCTGGATAAAACAAAATCTGCTATCAATTTTAATGTCGTTGTATCCCCTGGCCAGTCTTTTAACTGCTCTAGAGACTCCAAATAAAGCTTATTCGCATACAACCGGGCCTCTTCCAGCCCCATTAGTGCAGGAAAAGTTGATTTATCATGATCGATATCCGCTCCTTGAGATTTACCCAGCACTTCTGTAGAGCCTTCAATATCCAATATGTCATCTATGACCTGAAACGCCAGACCAATAGCTTGCCCAAACTTTCGTCCCTTATCTAGCAGCTCAATGGGCAGATCAGGGTGACAAAAACAGCCCATTTCAATCGCAGACACAATGAGAGCCCCCGTTTTTCTGGCATGGACATTGGTGATTTCATCCAGACTTAATTTTTTTCCTTCACCATCTAAATCCAATGCCTGCCCTGCCACCATTCCTGAAAATCCGGACGCCAGGGTCAAGCTATTAATTTGTTGTAACTTTTGGGCATCATTTAACCATTTGGAATCGGACTGTGAGATGCAGGAAATGGCTTTCATTTGCAAACCGTCACCCGCAAGTATGGCTATAGCTTCACCAAACTGTTTATGACAGGTAGCCTGGCCTCTTCGTAAGTCATCATCGTCCATTGCCGGCAAATCATCATGTATTAATGAGTAGGTATGAACCATCTCGATGGCTATCGCTGGCGCCAACCAGGACGAGTCTGTAATGCCCACTGCCTCCGCTGCCGCCTTCACCAACAGGGGCCGGATACGTTTACCACCAACCATCAAGCTATACTGTGCTGCCTGAACCAGATTCCCTGACCCTTCACTCTGAATTTCCTGGGCTAACTCCGGCTCAAATTGCTTTTTAAACTGAGTCACTAGCTGCTGAAAATCACTCATCATCTACCTTAAAGTCTGTCAATTTAGCCTGCCCATTCTCTTCCATTAGAATCTGCACACGTTGTTCAGCTTCCGCTAATGATGTTTGACAGTTTCGAACCAGAGATACCCCTTCTTCAAAAGCTTTGAGAGATTCTTCCAGGGGTAATTCTCCTGATTCCATTTTTTTTACAAGATCTTCAAGCGCCTCTAAAGATTGTTCGAAATTTACGTTTTTTTTGTTAACCATGGATGCTTCCCCGTAAAAATTATGGCGCAACCCTACCCGACACAAAAAAAACGGTCAACTTAAACTGAAATTGGTCGATAATCTTCACTACATTAGTGATAGTATTTACTTTAAAGCTATAAATAACAGTTTTGGCTGTATAGGGGATATTTTGTGGATCTAGCAACAATTGTTGGGCTACTGGGTGCAATTGGCATGGTAATCATGACCATGGTTCTTGGTGGAGACCCCGCCATGTTTTACAACCTGCCATCCGTATTGGTTGTGGTCGTAGGCTCTATTTTTATTGTGATGCAGAAGTACACACTAGAACAATATATGGGTGCCTTAAAGATCGCTGGCAAAGCATTTTCTTTCAGCATAAACAAACCAGAGGATGTTATCGAAGAAGTCGTCACCCTTGCAGATGCGGCTCGTAAAGGTGGCCTGTTGTCTTTAGAAGGAAAAGAAGTCAGCAATGAGTTTATGAGCAAAGGCATTCAACTACTAGTTGATGGTCACGACCCGGATGTGGTTCGAGCTCTTCTAAACAGGGATATGAAGCTTACGACCGAACGTCACAGAATGGGTGCTGGCATTTTCGATGCGTTGGGCGATGTTGCACCAGCAATGGGCATGGTGGGCACCCTGATAGGATTGGTAGCCATGTTAGCCAACATGGATGACCCCAAATCTATTGGACCGGCAATGGCTGTTGCACTGCTAACGACATTGTATGGATCGTTAATGGCCAACGTAGTGTGCATACCTATTCGAGACAAACTGATGTTAAGAGCCAATGAAGAAGACCTGCTTCAAAGACTGATTATTGACGGTCTACTCGCAATACAAGCCGGTCAAAACCCACGAGTGATTGAATCGCTACTTAAGACCTATTTGCCAACAGGCAAACGCGGCGCAGATACCTAAGGCAGGATCAGGTAATGATGGTAGAAGAAGAAGACGAATGCCCCCCATGTAAGAAGGGTCTCCCCAGTTGGCTCGCCACCTTTGGCGACCTTATGACCTTGCTAATGTGCTTCTTTGTATTATTGCTGTCATTTTCAGAAATGGATGCTTTAAAGTTCAAGCGGTTAGCAGGTTCAATGCGAAATGCATTTGGGGTTCAAAATCAAATAAACGTGAGTGCTGCACCCAAGGGTACCAGCATTATTGCGCAAGAATTTTCTCCAGGACGCCCGGAGCCAACCCCGATTAATGAGATTCGTCAGGAAACTGAGGACGACATACTCGATAGTCTGGAAGTGTTATGCCAGGACGAAGTCACCCTACAGGAAGAACAACAGGGTGATTCCGGTAAAAATTCTCGTGAGATTGCCATTCAGCAAGCAGCCGAAGCCCAGGCACAACAAGACGCGGCAGATTTTGCCTCTCAATTAGCTGAAGCGATCGAAGATGGTATGTTGCAAGTTGAAACCGTTTCAGACACCATCATTATCCGAATTTCTGAACAATCATTTAGTGGCGGTTCTGATTATATTGCAGATGATTTCTTACCGGTTCTTGATTTAATCAGAGAGTTACTTACTACCGTAAATGGCACTATCTCGGTTGAAGGACATACAGATAACATTCCGACATCAGGCACACGGTTTAAAAACAACTTTAGACTTTCGGTGGCCCGTTCCATGGCTGTAGCCGAGTATCTATTTATTGCCCCTGAGATGGATTCAAGCCGCTTTACGATTGTGGGCCATGGATCAACACGCCCGGTCACCGACAATGACTCCATCGATAGCAGAGCACAAAATAGGCGTGTTGAAATTATGGTGAAAAAACAGAACCCTGAATTCCTGGATATTCCTATCGAAGAACAAGGCGAGCAAGTAGAGTTCGGAGATCGGTCACTATTCAATCTCAATCCAGACGAAATTTTCTAATTAGGTAGCCCTGTTTGGCTACCTGCATCTTAAATGAATATTTTTTGCCTATTTCAATATTTTATCCAGCTGACGATACCCAATTGCCTGAACCAAATGGCTCCGATCCGGCTGTGTAATAAGCGCCAGATCGGCGATCGTGCGTGTCACCTTCAGTATACGATGATAACTTCTGGCTGAAAGCCTTAACCGCTCCATGACCTGGTACAAGTATTCCAGATCAGAACCCGAGAGCTTACAGTGCTGCTCTAGCTCTGCTGGTCCCAAGCGGGCATTTAACTTACCTTGCCTCTCTAGTTGACGATTAACAGCCAATAAGACCCTCTTTTGAACAGTACGACTAGACTCCTCTTGCGAAGGCATTGACAATAATCGTGGTGAAACCGGAGCAACTTCAACCTGCATATCAATACGATCAAGAAATGGGCCTGATATTCTCGATAAATACTTCTGGATTTGTGCAGGTGTATAATGGCTGGAACGTGTGTCTTCCGCACTATAGCCTCCTGGAGTCGGATTCATAGCGGCAATGAGTTGAAATTGCGCAGGATAAGTTACCTTTCTTGCTGCTCTAGAGATGACAATCTCACCATTTTCCAGAGGCTCACGTAAAACATCCAATACCTGTCGGGAGAACTCCGGCAACTCATCCAGAAATAACACACCACTATGGGCCAGACTGATTTCACCGGGTTTAGGATTGGAACCACCTCCCACTAATGCAACACCCGAGGTGGTATGATGTGGCGCACGAAAAGGTCTTTGACTTCGATTAAGAAAAGAATAACCGGCTATCGAATGGATGGCTGCCACCTCCAGTCTCTGGTCATCAGTAAGTGGCGGTAAGATTCCTGGTAGCCTGCTGGCTAAAAGGGTTTTTCCTGTACCCGGAGGCCCAAAAAATAATAAATTATGCTGACCGGCAGCGGCTATTTCCAATGCTTTCTTTGCCTGAAATTGGCCTCTCACTTCTGACAGATCAAGTTGATTGTCGGCAACCTGCACTTCAACATCAACTTTGATGGCAAAATCCATGGGTGATACGCCGCTTAAATGTGCACTCAACTCCAACAAACTACGAATTGCAAACACCCTTGCACCCATAGGCATCAATGCTTCTTGCGCGTTTCTGGCAGGCACCACAAGTTGTTTTTGATTTTTTAATGCTGCCATACTGGCCGGTAAAACACCCCTAATGGGTCGAACGGCACCATCCAGACCCAACTCCCCTAAAAACTCATAATCTTCAACAGCGCTTGATGGTATTTGTCCAGAAGCAACTAAAATAGCCAAAGCCACTGCCAAATCAAATCGTCCACCTTCTTTAGGTAATTCAGCAGGAGCCAGATTGACGACGATTCGTCTGGCCGGAAACTCAAAACCGGAGTTTAAAATCGCGGAACGAACACGATCCTTAGATTCTTTTACCGCTGTTTCTGGTAATCCAACCAAGGATATAGAGGGTAATCCATTTGAAAGATGAGCTTCAACGACCACCAGGGGTGCCGCAATGCCAACACGTGCACGGGAACGAATGCGAGCCAAATTCATTAATCAGTTCCTTCTGATTAGAGGTGTAAATTCTGATCAGGGAATTGTGCGAACTTTGTGCCGAGAAAGCTATGCGACTAAATGCGGAAACATTTTTCATTTACAGCATCTTTACTGACGTAAGAGCTTTATTACAACAAAATGATTAGCTAATACCCTGATAACTTAAGGACTGATTGCTGATGATTAAGCGCTACCTATTTCCTGTCATCATTCTGCTCATTGCAATACTTGGCTTTAACCTTCTTAGCCAAAAAGATTCCGATGTTCGGCGATCATCAGATCAGACCACACAATCAAAGAAAACAGCCGATTCAACACCTGATAGTCGACAACCACAGAATTCACGGCAGAGCGGAAATACTAAAACCCAGGAAGAAAGCCAAGCGACAGCGACACAATCATCACAGGCTAATCCTCCGAGCCAAAAACGTTCCGGTGGCTTTGGTGGCAGAGGTGGGCTCTTCGGGCAAAGCAATGCTGCTACCGTATCCTTGATGGAAGTCAGAAAATCAGATTGGGCACCGGAGTTGAGCCTTTTTGGCCGAATCATGTCAGACCAACAACGGGATATCAGGGCGCAACACAATACCCAGGTTGAAGAAATATTAGTGACTCCCGGAATGCAGGTTGAAGAATCACAACCTATCATGACGCTTAATAATCAGGAACTGCTAATCACCCAACGCCAAACACGATCTCGCATTGACGATATCGACGCCCGCATTCGCTTACAGGCACTGCAACAGGATTCGGATATTGAAAATCTAAAGATTGAGGAAAAACTACTCTCTATTAGTCAAAAGACACTTAATCGCTATGAAAACCTGTCTTCGCAACAATTATCTTCCAGCACTGATTATGAAACAGCACTGAAAAACTATCAAAACCAACTGATGCAGGTTCAGGGTCGAAAAGCCGCTTTGAATCGATACACCGATACCATGGCACAGTTAGGTGCCCAAAAATCTGAACTACTTGCTTCACTCGAAAGTATTAACGCTCAAATTGATGACACTCATATTATGGCACCATTTTCAGGCATTATTGCCAGTATTGGCGTAGATGAGGGTCAACAGGTCGCAGTTAATACGCCACTGGTAACCCTATATAACCCAGAATCCATGGCTGTAGAGTCCAGGGTGCCGGTAAAGTGGCTGCACCTGTTGCTCAATCAAGAACAAAAGATAAGTGCCACCTCAATTATAAATGACCTGCGCTACTCATTAACCCTATCTGAAGTCGATTCTGTCACTAACCAGGGCAGTATTCTGGTTAAATTTCAATTCGATAATGCACCGCTAGTCGCACTGGGTCAGCACATTGCATTAACGGCTGTACTTCCAGAAATTAACGATGTATATGCGATACCCGCAAAGGTACTTTACGAAGGGCAACTGGTCTTTATAGTTGAAAACAACAGGCTTCAATCCGTGTCCGTCACATCTTTTGGACAACTCCAAAATGAAGGTGAAACCTGGTACCTGGTTAAAAGTGAAGAATTGGAAGATAGTCCACTATTGTTGAATACCAGACTGCCTAATGCTTCAACTGGATTGAAGGTGAATATTGCGAAAGATAATCAGGGCTTATAAGCATGAGTAATTGGATTGAGAAACTCGGAAATCATCGCATAGCTGCAAACGGACTCATGTTTCTGGTAATTTTAGTCGGACTATTTTCGCTTCAAAAACTGAACCGACAGTTTTTCCCGGACTTTGAATTCAATAGCCTCATCGTTACGGCAAGCTGGCAAGGAGCCAGTGCTGAAGATGTTCAGGAAGGATTGGGTATTCCGTTAGAAAGAGCGATATTAACGCTTACCCAGGTCAGTTCAGTACGAACGACCAGCAATGAAAATCGCGTCAGTATTCGAATGGAAATCAATGAGGGCATTGATGCTGATAAGGCAAAACAGGCCGTTGAAGATGCCATTTCAACCGTTGCCCTGCCTAATGATGTCCAGACCCCTGTAGTAAATCGCCCCGTCAGGTATGAACCCATTACAGACCTGCTCATATATGGTGATGTCGACATCAGCTTGTTATATCAAACCGCCAAAGAAGCGGCGGATGAATTAATTGCCAATGGTGTCGCACAGGTAAGTATCACCGGTGATCCTGAAGAACGCTATGAAATCATCATATCGGCAGAGCAATTGTTGAACCTGGATATGACATTAGAACAGATTGCTCAGTCATTGTCTGATAGCAACCAGAATCTGCCTGCTGGTATCGCCGGCAACCTGGATGTTCAAACACAGCTTAGAGCGAACGGAAAAGCTGAAAACCAACAAGACCTGAAGGATCTGCCCATTATAATCGACCTTGAAACCGGGGCAGAAATAAGGGTAGCGGATGTCGGACAGGTTATAAAATCCTTTTCCAATGACTTTAGTTATCTGACATACGAAGGTCATCCAGCTGTAAAGCTAAACCTGAGACGTCAAGTCGGCCAAGATACATTAAATACAGCGGATATCTATCTTAAATGGCTTGAAAACAAAGAGTTTCCAGAAGACATTTTCGTTAAGCCTTATCGTGAGCAGTGGAAATTTCTGGAATCCAGAATCGGGTTAATTTTAGACAATGGTATGTTAGGGATGATATTGGTTTTGATTGTTCTGTTCGTATTCTTAAATACCCGTATTGCTATTTGGGTTGCTCTGGGAATCCCTGTTTCATTCATGGCAACCTTCATTTTTATGGATTTCAGCGACACAACAATAAACGCATTTAGCTTGTTCGGGTTCATGATTGCATTAGGCATAATCGTCGACGATGCCATTGTGGTCAGTGAAGACACCGAAGTATTAGAAGCTCAAGGTTACACGGCTGTGGAAGCATCCATCATGGCGGCTAAAAGAATGTGGCCACCGGTTTTGGCGTCGAGCTTAACCACGGTTGCTGCATTCAGTCCACTTTTGATGCTGGGAGGGCGACTTGGTGACTTATTGATCGACATTCCAACCGTAGTGGTTTGCGCTATTATCGCATCTTTAATCGAATGTTTTTTGATTCTCCCCGGACACCTTGCCCACAACACAAGAACCATTAAAAAATCCAAACAAAGCAAATTTCGCACAAACATAGACGATGGTTTTGAACGCTTTAAAACACAGCTGTTTCGTCCTCTGGCCATTAGGGCGATTAAATATCGCTGGATTACACTGTCACTTGTGATGTCTGCCTTCATTCTCATGTTAGGACTGGTTAAATCAGGTACCATTAAGGTCTCGTTACCTCCCCAGGTCGAGGGAACCAGTATGTCAGTCTCAGTGAAATTCTCGCAAGGCACCCGAGAATTATTCATTAATGAATTTCTATTGCAGATGGTTAATGAACTGAAAGAGGTAGAAAGGGAAACAAATTATAAATTCATTGAAAATATCATCTTAACTCATAGAAGCGGTAGCCTGGAAAACGGTTCTATTCATGTCGAGTTGGTTAGCGATACTGATCGGCCCTATACAAACCAGGAGTTGGTGAGTCAGTGGCGTAAGAAAGTAAAGATCCCTGCCGGCGTAGAGACCATTAGTTTTGGTCGGAGCTTTAGAGGATTATCAAGCGCAGATATCGTCGTACGCTTACGCAGTGATAATCCCGACCAATTAAAAGCAGCATCCATTGCTCTACAGGCAGAAATAGAAACCTTTACTGGTGTCAGCGACGTTAAAGATGACCTGCCCTATGGGACTGAGCAAATGCGATTCACACTAACATCCTATGCCAAGTCACTCGGGTTTAACCTTAGCGATCTGGCGGCCAGGACCAGATCAATGCTGGATGGTAGATCAGTGAGTTTCATCCAGGAAAACGGCGAGGACCTTGATATTCTTCTGCGGCTTCCGGAGGCTC
>Ga0224506_10000606_pt1 | contig 29373 bp, 31 predicted proteins | sample SF_Jan12_sed_USG_2_FD_169108 | JGI IMG/M metagenome (GOLD analysis project Ga0224506, IMG submission 169108) | Sediment microbial communities from San Francisco Bay, California, United States - SF_Jan12_sed_USGS_8_1 | ecosystem: Environmental > Aquatic > Marine > Sediment | place: USA... | reverse complement strand
GAACCCTTTCCGCCCTGGGGTCTATGAAGAGCAGATAGCGGTATTAAGCTGTAATTAAGTTATGCGCCCTTAAATGAAAAAAGCCCGAATAGATGCCCTATGGTAATAGTTCATCCAACGATTGCTGGTGATACTGCGCTATTCTTGGCAAAATAGACCACCAATGACTCAACTCAATCCACCAGCAAATAAACCCCGCATTAGCGCTAGCGATCGCCTGGGATTCACTCTGTTCCTGGCTTTAACGCTACACGCGCTTGTCGTTCTTGGCGTCGGATTTACTCATACCCGCAGCCCTCAGTCGAATGCTCTACCGAGCCTCGACATAATCCTCGCCAATTCACGCAGTCTTGAAGCGGTAGAAAGACCCGATTATCTGGCACAGGAGGATCAGGCAGGCGGTGGTAAGGCGGATGAAAAGGCCCGGCCAAGCGCCCCTATATCAGCGAACACACCATTAGACCAGCGAGGCCTCGCCGATCAGGCTCGGGCCGAGTTGCACAAAAGTCAACTGGCGATCAATCAGCTGTATTACATTAGCCAGGTAGATTCTCCGAATAGCATTAATCAGCAGCAACAGGAAAAATTGCAGCAATCAGAATCAAAGCAGTCCGATCAAATCGATCAACAGCAAAGTGCTATTGCCCGCTTGCAGGCAGAAATTCGAAAAATGACCATAGACTATGCCAAACGTCCCAAAATCGTGGTGCTAACGGCCAGCACTAAAAAGGCAATTGAGGCGGGGTATCTTGCAGCCTGGGTACAAAGAATTGAAAGTATTGGAAACCTCAACTACCCTGCCGAAGCCAGGATTAATAAAATAGACGGCCAATTACGCATGAGCGTTCGACTCAATGCCGACGGAGAAATTCTGGAAGTCGTCATTACTAAATCATCCGGCAGTAGTCTGCTCGATGAAGCCGCCAGGAGAATCCTCCGGCTTGCTCAGCCTTTCCCAGAATTTCCGCTGGAAATGCGGGAACAGGCCGACCAGGTAGTTATCATCAGAACCTGGGACTTCAACAGTAACCGTTTCAGAACCAATAATGGAGTGAGTTAATCATGCCTGAAGAAAATACTGGTCTGGTCAACAAATGCCTTATCGCAACCCCGGCGATAAAAGATCCTCTCTTTGCTTCGAGCCTGGTATATATGTGTGAGCATAATGAATCGGGCAGTATGGGCCTGGTCATCAACCACCCCACCGATCAAAATCTGGAAGAGATTTTTGTACAGCTCGACATCGAATGCAAAGACGAAGATATTCGCAAGCAGCCCGTTTACCTTGGTGGGCCGGTACAACTCGAACAGGGTTTCGTACTACATACCAACAACCAGGAATGGCAAAAAAGTACAGAGGTTTCGGCAGGCATTTATGTCACCAGTTCGAAAGATATTCTGGAAGCTATCGCGGAACACAAGGGTCCTGAAGAGTATCTGGTAATCCTCGGTTTCTCTGGCTGGGCATCGGGCCAACTCGAATCCGAGCTACAGGAAAATTCGTGGCTAACCTCTTCGGCGGACGTCGAGTTATTATTTCACGACAACGCCGATGACAAGTGGCAGATTGCTTTTGACTCGCTAGGTTTCGACATTAATAATTTGTCACCCGTCAGTGGCAATGCCTGACAATGAAGTAAAAACCGTCGTCGGTTTTGACCTCGGCACCCATTGGACCGGTGTTGCTGTCGGGCAGACACTAACGGCTCAGGCCACACCACTGGAAGCCATCAGATCGATTAAGCAAAAACCTAACTGGCAAATGATCGAGCAACTGATAAAAGAGTGGCAACCACAAATACTCATCGTTGGTCTGCCCACTATGCTTGACGGTGAGCCAGACGAAATGACTGAAGCCGCCAAAAAATTCAGCCGACAGCTCCATGGGCGCTTTCATATCGATACCGATCTGGTCGACGAACGGCTTACCACTCGTGAGGCTTACCAGGTTGTCACGGAAAGCGGGCAGTACAAAAGCAAACCCGAAATCGACAGTATTGCTGCCGTCATAATTACTGAATCCTGGTTACGCAGCCACGCTGAGAAACCAAATAAATAAGACCAAATTATCGTATGGCTTTTTAATTTATGATATAAAGCCTCCCCAGTGTAACCAGTGGAATACTTGTGTCTTTACCATCCGTCGAATTGCTAATCGATAAGCTCACCGAGGCACTCAAATCCTATTTCCCAGGCGAACAACCCACTTCAGAACAACCGATCATCGTCGGTATCGAAACCGGCGGCTACTGGGTAGCAGAAACGATTCACCAGGCAATCGCTCCCGGCACAGACCTGGGACGTTTAAATATTTCTTTTTATCGCGATGACTTTACCAAGAAAGGATTGCACCCAACGGTAAATCCATCCACTTTGCCTGCCAATATAGACGACAAAACCATCATCCTGGTCGACGATGTATTGCATTCAGGTCGCACCATCCGCGCCGCGATGAACGAAATTTTTGATTACGGAAGACCCCAGCGCATCATACTCGCAATACTCATTGATCGTGGCGAACGTGAAATTCCAGTCCAGGCCGACATCGTCGGAGAGACCATGGAACTGAAAGCGGGTGAACATATTAAACTCGAAGGCCCGAACCCACTTCGCTTAACTCTGAAATCGGTAGGCGAGCATGCCTGATAGTAACCTTCAACTCGATGATAACGGTAAACTACGACATTTTCTGAGCATCGAAGGCCTTAACCAGTCGATTCTCACCGAAATACTCGATACCGCAGAATCTTTCATCTCGGTTGCCGGACGCAACGTCAAGAAGGTGCCGATACTGCGCGGTAAAACCGTCGCCAATCTGTTTTTCGAACCCAGTACCCGCACACGCTCAACTTTCGAACTCGCGGCACAGCGCCTGTCTGCCGACATTCTTAATCTGAACGTCAGTACTTCGGCGACCACCAAGGGCGAGTCGCTGCTCGACACTCTGCAAAACCTCGAAGCGATGCAGATCGACATGTTCGTCATCCGTCATCAGGATAGCGGCAGCGCGCATTTTTTTGCGCAACATGTACGTCCCGGCGTGAGTGTATTGAATGCCGGCGACGGGCAACATGCCCATCCAACCCAGGCAATGCTCGATATGTTTACCATTCGACATTTCAAACAGGATTTTAGCCAACTGAGGATCGCGATAGTCGGTGACATCCTGCATTCCAGAGTGGCGCGCTCGCAGATACACGCACTGAATTTACTCAATACCGCCGAAGTGCGTGTCATCGCACCCCGTACTCTGCTGCCGGTCGAAACCGAAGCGCTTGGCGTTAAAATTTATAACAATCTGGAGCAGGGTCTAAAGGATGTCGACGTTGTCATCATGCTGCGCCTACAGAAAGAGCGTATGCGTGGTGCTTTACTACCCAGTGAAAAAGAATATTTCCGTCTTTATGGCCTGTCCCAGGAGCGATTAAAACGCGCAAAGCCTGATGCCATCGTCATGCACCCGGGTCCTGCCAACCGAGGAGTAGAGATCGAATCGAGCGTCATGGACGGCAGCCAGTCGGTGATATTAAATCAGGTCAGCTTTGGCATCTCTGTGCGTATGGCAATCATGTCGATGATCGTAGGCCAGTCAGGTCTGCATGGAGACCAATCATGAGCCTGCATATTCGCAATGGCCTGCTGGTAGACCCGGTTAGCAATACCATTTCCAGCACCGATGTTTTCGTTGAAAATGACCGAGTAACCAGCCTGGGTAAACCACCTAAGAATTTTACCGCTAACCAGACTATCGATGCGAAAGGGTATTGGATTATGCCCGGATTGGTCGATATTCAAGCGCGTTTGCGCGACCCGGGGCAACCCGAAAAAGGCAATATCGCCAGCGAAACGTCAGCAGCGATTCAAAATGGCATCACCAGTATATGCCTGCCACCGGATACTCAGCCGGTCATCGATAATTCGGCAACTGTAGAGCTTATTCATCACCGCAACGCTACCTTCGGCCATAGCGCGCGGGTCTATCCGATCGGCGCATTAACCCGTGATCTCGGTGGTGACCAGCTCAGCAATATGGCAAGCCTGAAAGCAAACGGTTGCGTGGCATTTAGTAATGCGACACGCCCTTTGCTCAATAACCTGGTCCAACGCCGGGCGATGGATTACGCGGCCGGTGAAGATATGCTGGTCATCATCCAACCCATCGATGTCGATTTACAGGGTAATGGCTGTGCTCACGAGGGGGCTATTGCAACCCGACTCGGACTACCCGCGATTCCAGAAGCCGCTGAAACAGCAGCGCTCGCCAAAGACATTGAACTGGTCGCGCAAACCGGAGTACGAACACACTTCGGCCAGTTATCCTGCGCCCGTTCTGTCGATATGATTCGACGCGCAAAAGCCAAAGGCCTGCCCATTAGCGCCGACTGCGCCATGCATCAACTGTTTTTAACCGACCACGACATCGGCATCTTCGACAGCAGCAAGCTCACACTACCGCCCCTGCGCAGCCAATATGATAAAGAAGCACTACGCGAAGGTGTAGCCGACGGCACCATCGACTGCCTGTGCTCGGACCATCAACCCCACGAAACCGATGCCAAATTACGACCATTCCCATCTGCGGAGCCAGGCATTAGTGCTTTCGATACCTTTTTATCGCTCGCCTTAAGACTGGTCGAAGAAAACGTACTCGACTTACCCGAGATGATTGCCCACCTAACCGTCAACCCTGCTCGTATTCTGGGCTTACCGGCAGGAAAATTAGAGGCGGGCGAGCTAGCCGACATCATTATTGTCGACCCAGACGCTCACCATATCTGTCGAAGCAAAGACTTTGTATCCCAGGGTAAAAACACTGCATTCGAAGGCTGGGATTTTAATGGCAGGGTGTTAACCACCATCGTATCGGGGCAAATCGTCTACCAGCGGTAATACGGCCCGCTTCGCAACAACTATTCCTCAGATGGCAGAACCAAATCTTCGAGCCCGCCCTGAGCGTTCAAATCACGCCGTTTCTCTTCGGATGTTTGCGGTTGTTGCTGACTGCCGAAATTGATCTTCCATTCCAGATTAGTGCTGGAATCCGCATAAGCAAGTGCACTTTTTATAGTAATCACATCCGACCTGTAAAGATTATATAGCGACTGATCAAAGGTTTGCATTCCAGTAGAATCACCCTTTTCCATGATTTCCTTGATCTCATTGAAGTTACCATCGCGCAGTAACTCAGAGATATAAGGCGTATTCATCATCACTTCGACCGCACAGGCGAGTTTACCGTGCATGCCTGGCACCAGGCGCTGTGAAACCACAGCTCTCAAGTTAAGCGATAAGTCCATCAACAATTGCTCACGCATGTCTGATGGGAACATATTCATGATCCTGTCCATGGCCTGGTTGGAATTAACCGCGTGCAAAGTCGTCAGGCACAAATGGCCGGTATCGGCAAAATTAATCGCCGCCTTCATAGTCTCTGCGTCACGCGCCTCACCGATCATAATCACTTCTGGTGCTTCACGCAGTGCTTCGCGCAACGCATTTTGATAGCTCAGGGTATCAATACCAACTTCGCGTTGAGAAACGATTGATTTGTTATGCCTGAAGACAAACTCGATTGGATCCTCAATGGTAAGGATATGCCCGCCAACAGCCTGGTTGCGATGGTTAATCATGGATGCCAGCGAGGTCGACTTACCCGAGCCGGTAGAGCCAACCACCAATACCAGACCAGTGTTATTCATGACTATCTGCTTCAAAACCTGAGGCAATCCTAGCTCATCTATAGTCGGTATATCCCATTTAATATAACGAATTACCATCGACACTTCGGAACGCTGAATAAAAATATTGACCCGAAAGCGACCGACGTCGGCCAGCGTAAAACCAAGATTTAACTCACGATTGATTTCAAAATCGCGCACCTGCTCCTCGTTTAACAGGCTATAGGCGAGCTTCTCCACCTGACCGTTCTGGAAAGAGTTTTTAGCAATAGCATTGGTCTTACCCTGCACCTTCATATTCGGTGGCGCACCCGAAATAAAAAACAGGTCGGAGCCCTGCTTTTCCACCATAATTTTTAAATATGGCTCTAATAGCTTCGTTGTCGGTTCTCGGCTCATGATTAAATTAATCCACCCGGACTATCATCGTCCGACTCTTCCAGTTCGAAATCACGATGATCCTCCACCAGGCCCGATTTTCGCGCGGTATCACTTTCGAGTTTAATACGCAGTCGAATATCGTTCACCGAATCGGCGTTACGCAGAGCGTCTTCGAAGGTGATCTGACGAGACTCAAAGAGATCAAATAAGGCCTGATCGAAGGTTTTCATGCCGGCCTCATTTGACTTGGCAATCAAGGCCTTCATTTCATGCACCTCACCCTTGAATATCATGTCCGCCATTAACGGTGTATTGATCATCACTTCGATGGCGGGAATCCGGCCGGCGCCGTCTATTTTTGGAATCAGGCGCTGAGAAATCAGGCCCTTCAAGTTCAGAGATAAATCCATTAACAGTTGTGAACGGCGCTCATCAGGGAAAAAATTGATAATACGGTCGAGCGCCTGGTTGGTACTATTGGCGTGTAAAGTGGTCAAACACAGATGACCTGTCTCCGCAAAAGCGATTGCGTGTTCCATGGTTTCCCTGTCACGAACTTCGCCGATCAGGATTACATCGGGGGCCTGGCGCAGCGTATTCTTCAATGCAACTTCGTAAGATTCGGTATCGACACCTACTTCGCGTTGCGTTACCAGGCAATTGCCATGATTGTGCACAAATTCAACCGGATCCTCGATAGTAATAATATGACCATGACTGTTTTGGTTACGATAGTCGACCATTGACGCCAGCGAAGTCGATTTACCCGAACCCGTACCGCCGACGAAGATTACCAGACCTCGTTTGGTCATCGCGATATCCTGCAGGATTGGCGGCAAATTAAGTTCTGCAAAGCTGGGAATTTCAGAATTAATGATCCGCAATACCAGTCCGCTACTGCCACGCTGTATAAATGCATTGACACGAAAACGAGCGACACCGGGCAAGGCAATCGAAAAATTACATTCCTGTTTTTCCTCAAATTCCGAAACCTGCTTGTCATTCATAATCGAACGCGCCAGCATCTGTGTGTGATTGGGGGACAGATTTTGCCTGGAAACAGTGGTGACTTTGCCATCGATTTTCATCGCAGGCGGCGAACCGGAGGTGATAAATAAATCGGACCCGTCCTTGCTCACCATCATGCGCAACAGGTCGTGCATAAAACTTATCGCCTTATTACGATCCATTATTAACTCCCGTAAACATATTTAACACCGGTTTAGAGCTGGTCCGGATGTGCGGCTTTCTTCTGCGCTTCATCCTTCGACACAACGCCCTGAGCCAGCAAACCTTTGAGATTCTGATCCAGGGTCTGCATCCCGACATTTTGGCCGGTTTGAATCGCTGAATACATTTGTGCAACCTTATCTTCGCGAATCAGGTTTCGGATCGCCGGAGTACCTATCATAATTTCGTGGGCAGCAACCCGGCCACCGCCAATCTTCTTCATCAGGGTTTGAGAAATAACCGCTTTCAGCGACTCGGATAACATCGAGCGCACCATCGACTTTTCAGCCGCCGGGAATACATCGACGATACGATCGATTGTTTTCGCCGCCGAGCTGGTGTGTAGGGTACCAAATACCAGGTGACCGGTTTCTGCAGCCGAAAGCGCCAGCCGGATAGTTTCCAGGTCACGCATCTCGCCGACCAGAATAGTATCGGGGTCTTCCCGCAGAGCCGAACGTAGCGCCTCGTTAAATCCCAGCGTATCCCGATGCACTTCGCGCTGGTTGACCAGGCATTTTTTACTCTCGTGGACAAATTCGATCGGGTCTTCGACGGTCAATATATGGCCATATTCGGAGTCGTTCTTATAATCGACCATACCCGCGAGCGTGGTCGATTTACCGGAACCCGTGGGCCCCGTAACCAACACGATACCACGCGGGTATTCTGATATTTCCTGGAAAATTTTTGGTGCCCCGAGGTCTTCGAGCGATAATATTTTGGAGGGGATAGTTCTAAAAACACCACCGGCACCTCGATTATGATTAAAAGCGTTCACGCGGAAACGCGCCAACCCGGGAATTTCGAATGAGAAGTCGGTCTCCAGAAACTCTTCGTAGTCCTTGCGCTGCTTGTCACTCATGATGTCATAAATCATGTCATGAACCTGCTTATGATCCATCTCTGGCACGTTAATCCGACGAATATCACCATCGACGCGAATCATAGGTGGCAAACCAGAAGAAAGGTGTAAATCAGATGCCCCCTGTTTTACACCAAAGGCTAATAATTGAGCTATATCCATGAATAATTCCGCAGTTGATTTATGTTAAGCAAGCACCATGTTTCAATCACTGGTTTATATAGGTCCTTTTTTTGATTACGGCCCCGTGCCAAACCACTTATAATTCGAGGAGCCAGTTGATTAAAACCATAGTAAATAAAATATCACTTAAACTATAGCAAAACCTATGCAGAACATCGAAAAAAATCTTATAGATATAAATCACCAAATCGAATCGGCTGCACTCGAGTTTAAACGCGACCCAAAAGATATCTCCCTGTTAGCGGTGAGCAAGAAAAAACCCACAGAAGACATTCGCGGCGCCTATGCCTGCGGGCAAAGAGACTTTGGCGAAAACTACCTGCAGGAGGCTCTGGAAAAAGTCGAAGAACTCTCCGATCTCAATATCGTCTGGCACTTTATAGGAGCAGTGCAATCGAACAAGACCAGACCGCTAGCGCAAAACTTCCACTGGGTACACTGTATCGACCGCCTGAAAACAGCCAAACGGCTGAGCGAACAGCGACCGCAATCGATGCCGCCACTGAATCTTTGCATCCAGGTAAACGTCGACCAGGAAGCCAGTAAAGCGGGAGTCCGTCTAGATGAAGTCGATCAGCTAGCAGAAAAAATTGCCGAACTGCCGGCTATACGATTGCGTGGACTAATGGCGATTCCTGCGCCACAGGCCGATTTTGACTCACAACGCAAACCCTTCGCCCAATTACGTCAGGCGCTTGAGAGACTCAATCATAAAGGCCTCGATTGCGATACCCTGTCGATGGGTATGACGCATGACATGGACGCAGCCATTGCAGAAGGTGCCACTGTGGTTAGAATAGGCACAGCAATTTTCGGAGAACGACTTTGAATCAGAAACTGTGTCTTATCGGTGCAGGCAACATGGCCACCAGTTTAATCGGCGGACTCATCGCTAATGATTTCGACGCAGGGCTAATCACCGCCTGCGATATTAATACCGAACAATTAGATAAACTGGCCAGCGATTTCTCAGTCAACACATCGGGTGACAATATCACCTCGGCAGCAGAGGCTGACATTGTTATGCTCGCGGTTAAGCCCCAGGTCATGCAGATAATCTGCGAACAACTGGCAGAGCTGCAAAACCGGCCCAGTCAGCTTTTCATTAGTATCGCCGCAGGGGTGCGAGAGGCCGATATCAATCGCTGGCTTGGCGGCTCGCGCGCAGTAGTACGCTGCATGCCGAACACGCCATCGCTAATACAGCTCGGCGCCACCGGTTTATATGCCAATCCACAGGTGAGCAATGCTCAGAAACAAACCGCTCAGTCGATACTGGGTTCAGTTGGTATAACGGTATGGGTAGAAGAGGAAACCGCACTCGACGCCATCACTGCAATCTCGGGCAGTGGTCCGGCTTATTTCTTTTATTTCATCGAATTGTTACAACGGGCTGGCATCGAACTCGGCCTCGATAGCGAAACCGCACTGGCACTCGCGCGTCAGACCGCTCTCGGTGCGGCAACAATGGCTCAGTCTGACGATGCCGCTGAGTTACGCGCCAGAGTGACTTCGAAAAAAGGCACCACCGAGCAGGCAATCCTGTCTTTCCAGAAGAATCACCTCGATTTACTGGTCAGGGACGCCACTAAAGCTGCTTATGACCGCTCTGCGGAACTCGCCAGAGAACTGGCTAATCAACCGTAAAACTTACTCACTACCGGATAAGACATGGGCTCTAACTATTTAACTTCACCACTGATGCTTATCATCAATACACTGTTTGATCTGTATATTTTTCTGGTGTTATTGCGCTTTCTGCTACAGGCTTTCCGCTCCGATTTTTATAACCCGGTTTCACAATTTATCGTCAAAGCCACAACGCCACCATTACGCATTCTAAGGCGATTTATTCCCAGTATATCCGGTCAGGATACTGCCGCTATCGTTTTGTGCCTGACGTTGATTTACCTCAAATTTATACTCCTGAGAGCACTCGACATACCGGGCGTCCCGATCGGCAATATTTCCGCTCCTATCGGCTCTGTCAGCTATGTGGGTTTAGTGATATATGCTATCGCTGATTTGATATCGCTAATCCTGACCATCTTTTTAATCGCGATTATTATCCAGGTTATCTTAAGCTGGATTAATCCCGGACAATACAACCCGGTGATCGGTCTGGTGCACTCTATCGCAAGACCCGCATTACGACCGTTCCAGAAACTCATCCCTCCCCTGGGCGGGCTTGATTTGACACCACTGTTTGCCAGCCTGGGCATCATGGTTTTAAAAATGCTAATAATCCCACCCATTGTCTATCTGGGAAGTTTTTAAACTTATGACCCTCACCGAACTACGCTACATCGTTGCAGTCTCGCAAAAGAATCACTTTGGACGCGCCGCGCAGGCCTGTTTTGTCAGTCAGCCCACGCTGAGTATTGCCATTAAAAAACTCGAAGAAGAACTCGACGTAAAACTTTTCGAACGTAGCTCGAAAAACGAAATTCGAATCACCGAAATCGGGCAGCAAATTATCGACCAGGCCTTTGTCGTATTACAGGAAGCACAAATCCTCACTGAAATCGCAAAACAGGGCAAAGACCCGCTATCAGGTCAGTTCAAACTTGGCGTCATCTATACCATCGGCCCCTATTTACTACCCGACTTAATCCCTCAACTAACCAGGACAGCATCCAATTTAAGGCTCATCATCGAAGAAAACTTTACCGCAAATTTACTTCAATCCTTAAAACAGGGTTCGTTGGACGCGATCATTATCTCTTACCCCTTCGAGGAACCCGGTATCGAAACCGCCGCACTTTACGAAGAGCCATTTATCGTTGCACTACCTAAACAGCACGAGTGGAAAAACCGAAAAGAAATTCCGACCGAAGATCTCGCCCAACAGGATTTGATGCTATTGGGCTCCGGTCACTGCTTTAGAGACCAGGTCGTAGCTGCCTGCCCGAACTGCATGTCTGGCAACAGCGAGTTAACTCGAACCTTCGAAGGCGGATCGCTGGAGACTATTCGACACATGGTCGCAGCCGGCACCGGCATAACCGTATTACCGCGTACCAGTGTCATGCGTAGCCAGCAACAGGAAAACCTGATCGACATCAAACCGTTCAAATCGCCTTCACCCAGTCGAACGGTAGCCATCGCCTGGCGAAAACACTTTCCGCGCAAGAAAGCCATAGAAATCATACACCAAACCATACAGAAAACGCCCTTAAGTGGCGTCGAAATCATTCGCCAAACCACCAAATGACCAACATAATAGACGAAAACGATCCGCAGCTAATTCGCGCCAAAATAAACGGCGAAACGGCTAAAATCCCATGGAAAGAATTACAGCGCTTCTTCGCTTCGGGTAGAAGCCTTTATGTCGAGGCCAGTCTCGATCTTGTTGAAGTAGCCTTCAGCTTCCATCAGGATGATGCCAAACAGGTAGAACAATGGCTTAACAATGAAAAGGTGTTAGCCGTATCTACCGACCAGGCGAAACGCTGGGTTGACGAAGACAGTATGGTCTGGGCAGTGGTAGTGAAGCCATGGGTTTTGATCCAGGACCGGGAATGAACCCGGATCTGGTTATCTTTCAGTTTTTTAATAATTTTCCGGGGTTCGCTATGTATTCCAAAACTAAAGTTTTTTTATCAGCCTTTTTACTGGGCTTTTTCATGCAAATCGCCCATGCAGGGCACGGTTCCACATCTGAAGTTGCTATACAGGAAGTTAAAATTGGACAGGGCGATGCAGCTTCATCCTTTTCAATCGTCGATGTTCACTACACCGGCAAACTCGAAGATGGCACTGTTTTCGATTCAAGTATAAAGCGTAATAAACCGTTTCAGTTTACCCTGGGTGCAGGACAGGTAATTCCCGGATGGGAAATGGGCATTAAGGGCATGCAAGCAGGTGGCAAAAGGATATTAACCATTCCAGCAGATCTGGCTTACGGCAAACAAGGTGCTGGTGGCGTTATCCCTCCAAATGCCACTTTAATATTCGAAGTCGAACTCATCTCAGTGACACCAGCCCCATTTACCAGTATAGACAATGCACAGCTGGTCACTAAAATGGAAAAAGGCATCAAACTCATAGACATTCGCCGAGCCGATGAATGGCAGCAAACAGGCATCGTTAAGGGCAGCATCAAATCAACCGCATTCAATGGTCAGGGACAATTTCAACAATCATTCTTAGACATGTTGAAAAAGACGGTCCAGCCGGATGAAGAGTTTGCCATTATTTGTCGCACAGGCAATCGAACCTCCAACCTGTCTAACTGGTTAGCGACTAAAGGCGGATACAAAAATGTGCTCAATGTCAGAGACGGTATCGTCTCGTGGATGGAGGAAGGTCGACCAACCAGCAAAGCAAACTAATCCAAAACCAGTTTAATTACCTTCGACAATACACAAATCACGTACGGAAGCATCACGCGCAAAGGATAATGCTTCCTGATAAGCCGGTGACTGGTAACAACGTTCAGCATCTTCGACACTGGGGAAGCGCACCACTACATTGCGAGCTCGCTCATTACCTTCGAGCCAGACTGTACGTGTAGCACGTGCGAGGAATTCACCTCCATGGGCTTCAATAGCTCCGGTAGCACGCTTGGCATATTCACCATAGGCGTCGTTATCGGTAACGGTTACATGGGCAATCCAGTAAGCGGGCATTGCAGGTCTCCTGTGGTTTATAGTACAGCCAGCTTGACATAAACAAATCCTGCAAGCCAGCAATCCCCAACTATACTTTCGCTAGATAAAAACAGAAGGAATTTTTTCCGTGGCGCGAGCTGAAATCCCCAATACCATAGATCGATTTATCATTGACCGAGAACTCGGTCGCGGCAAACAGGGCGTTGTCTATCTGGCTACAGACACTGATTTACATCGGCAGGTTGCGATTAAGGCCGTTCATTTAAGCAACGAACTTAAACGACAGGACAATCTCGATCAATTGTTATCAGAGGCACGTATGGTCAGCCGTTTGCAACACAATAATATTGTGACTGTTTACGATATAGGGATTGCAGACCACCGCCCCTATCTGGTACTCGAGTATATCCAGGGCACCTCGTTACAGGACAAAATTCGCGGCGGTTTAAGCATCGATGAGGCCCTTCAAATTATGCGCGACATGCTGGCCGGAGTGGCAGCCGCTCATGCTCAGAAAATTGCACATGGCGATATTAAACCGGCTAACATTCTGATTAATGAAGCTGGCAATGCCAAGGTCGCAGACTTTGGCCTGGCTCACTTCTCAGAGGTTGTTCAGGATGAAGACACCGGCTTATCCGGCACCCCCCTCTACATGGCACCTGAATATATAGAAACACGCCAACACCAGATAGTTTCCGATGTATTCTCTCTCGGCCTGGTATTTCATGAAATGCTGACTGGAAAACCGGTAATCGACGGAGACGATATCTATCAAATTCTGAATCGTATAAGCAATGAAAAAATAGAAGCACCCTCTAAAACCAATAGTGCTGTCGACGAAAGGCTGGACGATTTGATTCTAAAGTCACTAACCAAAGACCCGCAGCAAAGATTCGCTGATGCCGACACGATGCTCCAGGCGTTTAATGACTACCTGTCGCTCAATGACCAGGAAGCCAGCGGTGACAATCACGATGCGACGGTAAGTTTTTTATTGCGCCGTATGCGGCACAAAAGCGACCTCCCGGTATTCTCCCAGACTATTAGCATTCTGAACAAGGTCAGTTCCAGCGATACCGACAGTATGGCCAGTGTCTCGAACGCAATTTTAAAAGATTATTCTCTCACCAACAAAGTTCTCAGACTGGTCAATTCCGCCTATTACAATCGTGGTGGCGGGAAGATCAGCACCATCTCCCGGGCAGTGGTCATGCTCGGGATAAACCCGGTGCGCAGCATCGCAGCAGCATTAATGCTGTTTGAGCATATGCAGAACAAACGGCAATCGGGGCAGCTAAAAGAAGACGCCGTGGAATCGCTGTTCAGCGCCCTGATCGCCAACGAGCTTTCCAGGTCACTGTCGAAGGCAGACCATGAAGAGGCTTTTCTTTGTGCGTTACTGCAAAAGCTGGGAAAAACCCTCGTGCGTTTTTACCTGCACGATGAAAGCCAGGCTATCGATAAACTTGTCGCTCAGGAAGGGCAGACCGAGGCCAGCGCCACGGCCAGAATTTTAGGCACCAGCTACTATAAACTCGGTATTTCCGTGGCGCGTGAGTGGGGATTTCCGGAACAGATTATCGACAGTATGAAACCAGTGGATTTATCGACACTGACCACCACAGAAACGAATTCGTCCAGCCTTCAGGTTATATCGCAGTTCAGTAACGCACTCGGCGCCCTGCTTAAACTCCCCGTTAATCAACAACCTGCAGCTATTAAGAATTTAACCGCGAGTTATTCGAAAGCCCTCAAACTCAAGGACGAAAAAATCGACTCGATGCTCAGCAGCTGCCTGAAAGAGTTAGTCGAATTTGCCCGACTGATACAGTTTAACTTAAAAGACAGTGCCTACTATCAGAGCTTAACATCGTCTCAGATTGAAAATTTACCCGCCGACACTGCCGCTATAAGCCACAATGAGTTCAATGCTGACACCAGCGTCAGAATCCTTGAAGAAGATACCGAGTCTTTTGATCGAACTGCGGAAAAAGCGCTGACGGATGGTATTCAGGACATTACTAATACCCTGACCGGTGATTTCAATTTAAACCAGGTATTCCAGATGATCCTGGAGACAATTTATCGGGCACTGGCCGGATCACGCGTGGTACTTTGTATGAAAGATAAACCGAGCAACTCGATTCGGGCACGCTTCGGTTATGGAGAAAATATCGACCAGATTATCAATCACTTTAAGATTCCGCTGGCCTACCAGGCCGATGTGTTTCATATTGCATTTAAAAACAATCAGGACATCCGCATCGAAAATACGCGGGAAGATAATATTAAAAAAAGGATCCCGGACTGGTACCACCAGAATATCGGCGCCAAAAGTTTTACCATTTTCCCGATTAACATTAATCATTCTCCGATCGCGCTCATATACATCGATAACGCCCAGGATGAGTCCTTCACCATTAATGATAATCAACTGGGATTACTGAAAACGCTCCGTAATCAGGCATTACTGGCGATCAAGAGTCTGAGGTAAGAAAGTTCAACCAGAATCAGGATCCCCGCCGAAAATATGGAAAAGACTGGAAGTTTCGTTGTAGAATCGCATCCCCTTCAACGATGAAACAGCCATGTCCAGAGTAACCATTTATAGCGCCGCGAATTGTGCCTTCTGTACTAAAGCAAAAACCATGCTAGACAAGTGGAACATTGCCTATACCGAAGTAGCCATTGACCATGATAACGAGGCCATGCGCGAATTTTCCAGGGTCACCCGGGGTGCCCGTACCGTGCCTCAGATCTTGATTGATGGCAACCTCATCGGTGGCTTTACAGAACTGACCGAGCTACACATGGATGGCGACCTTGACGACCTCATGCAATCGGCATAAAAACGACAATATGGCTAAAATCGACCAAAGTACCTTCCGCATTCAGTTTCATAACAACAATAAAATTTATGAACTTTACGCGCACGAAGTCAGCCAGTCGCAAATGGCCGGATTTATCGAAATTGGCAAAATAATATTCGGTGAGCAATCCAAGCTGTTAATAGACCCGGCTGAAGAAAAACTCAAAACCGAGTTTGCCAACGTCAAACATACTTACATACCACACCATTCGATCATCCGCATCGACGAGGTCGAACAAAGCGGAAAGAATCGAATCCTCGACTCCGAGGGAAGTACCATCACCAACTTTCCCGGCTCATCCATCACACCACATAGTTAATTACCGATATGCGGATATCGGTTGTCATCCCGACCTACAATCGTTTACCCGCGCTTATTCGCGCAATCGACTCTGTGATTGGACAAACCTCGCCGGTCGATGAAATTATCGTGGTCGATGATGGTTCTGACGACGGCACCGAAATCTTAATACGCGAAAAATTTCCACAGGTGAAATTTTTCTATCAGACAAATCAGGGGGTTAGCGCCGCTCGGAATTTTGGCATTAAGCAGGCTCAACATCCCTGGATAGCATTGCTCGATTCAGACGACAGCTGGTTAGCCGACAAGGTCGAAACGATGCGCGAGGCACAGCGGACAAATCCCGAATACTTCGTTTTCCACTCAGACGAGATCTGGATCCGTAATGGTGTTCGCGTCAACCCCATGAATAAACACGAAAAATCCGGCGGCTGGATTTTCCAGAAGTGTTTGCCGCTATGCGTCATTTCACCCTCTGCCGTGGTCATCAAGCGTGAACTATTCGACTCCAACGGTTATTTTGATGAATCCCTTCCCGCTTGTGAAGACTATGATTTGTGGCTACGCATCTGCCACCAACACCCGGTTTACTATATCGACAACCCACTCATCACCAAATACGGAGGCCATAGCGATCAACTCTCGAATCACTACTGGGGCATGGACCGATTCCGCATCCGCGCATTACAAAACCTGTTAAACAATGTCGAACTGGATGAAGAAAACCGACTAGCCACGGAAAAAATACTCCAGAAAAAATTAAATATCCTGCTTAAAGGCGCCCACAAGCATGATAATCAAAGCGTTATCGATGAATTTTCACCACTACTCCAATACTACCAACCGGCCTAACAATCCATGTTAATCTGGATAGCTGCACTACATTGCGAGGCGAAGCCGGTCATCGATTTTTATCGTCTGAAGAAATCCCCCGCCCATCGGGGTTTTGACCTCTATCAAAACGATGACATGTGCCTGGTCGTCAGCGGCATCGGCAAAACCTCAGCCGCAGCAGCGACAGCCTGGGTGGCCGCATTACAATCAACCTGTGCCTCCACTGCCTGGATTAACCTCGGCATCGCGGGTGCAGCCAGTCACGAAATTGGCAGCGCTTTCTGGGTCAGTAAAATCACCTGTAAATCAACAGGGCAGAATTATTATCCAGTGCCGACCTTTAGCATCGATTTTAATATTAGCGCCTGCACGACGCTGGACCAGGCAAGCAACGAATATCAGCCGAGTACTTTATATGAAATGGAAGCCAGTGGATTCTTTGCGACAGCCACCCGCTTTAGCAGCGCCGAACTGATTCATTGCCTAAAGTTTGTTAGTGACAATCAGCACCAGCAATCCAGATTCGAGAAAGCAGCCATCAGCACTCTGATCAACCAACACATGGAAACCATCGACAAGTTTGCAAAAAACTTACAGCTACTTAATCAGCAATGCATGAACCTGAAAATAGATAACACGGTCTGGCAATCGATTCTCGAGCAGGCACGATTTAGCATGACTCAACAGGCGCAATTGAAGACGGTATTAGGGTATTTACTGAGCCAGGGTTTCGATGCCGAAGCGCTATGTCAACAGGTTTCTCAACGCACCTCAAGCCGGGAAATTCTCAAACAACTCAATCAAATTCGCCTCGACCAGAGCCGGAACCTTTAATATGGTCAGTTGTGTTTATGTAGAGGCAGCGGTTCGTGACCATTCCCGCACGCAGAAAATACTCGACCGATACCGACAAACACCTGTGGTAGAAATCGAACATCACGGCGAAGTGTTTAATCCACGCGCGCAAAACTTTCGCCTGCAAAAATCCAACCCTGCGCTGATTATTTCGAGCAAGCACCAACGCCGGGTTATGTCGGCTCCTGAAGGTTACGGTCTTGGCGGACAACACAATTACTACTTTTCGCACATGCTGAATTGCCTGTACGATTGCCGTTATTGTTTTCTACAGGGCATGTACCCTTCGGCGCATCAGGTTATCTTCGTCAATTACGAAGACTTTGCCGATAGCATCACCGAAGCTGTCGAGCTTCATGCGCCGGATCCGGTGTGGTTTTTCTCAGGCTACGATTGCGATAGCCTGGCTTACGAACCGGTGACGCGATTTGCCGAATTTTTCGTACCTTTTATTGCACGAACCGAAAATTCCTGGCTGGAATTACGCACCAAAAGCACTCAGATCCGACAGTTACTGAAAATAGAAGCCTGCCAGCGGGTAGTGACCGCTTTTAGTTTCACCGAAGCTTATAGCCATGCAAAGCTTGAACATGGCGTACCATCTATTGCAAAACGCATCGAGGCAATGAAAGCCTTGAGCGAGGCTGGTTGGCCGATTGGTTTGCGCTTCGACCCGCTGGTTTATCATGATAACTTCACCCAGTCGTTCGCCCGGTTAATCGAACAGATATTTTCATCTATCGATGCGAGTCATATTCACTCGGTTAGTCTCGGCACATTTCGTCTACCGAAGGATAACTTCCGCCAGATCCAGCGACTCTACCCGGACGAAGCCCTGTTTGCACAAAAACTGGAACTCAACAATGCTATGATGGGTTACCCTTTGTCACAGGAACAAACCATGATCAACGACTGTGAATCCCTACTGATGAAATACATTAACCCAGAAACCTATTTCCCCTGTGAGTGGTATGAATAAACAGGCTTTAGTCACGGGTGCGAGTTCGGGTATAGGACTTGCGACTGCAAAACTATTACTCAATAAAGGCCTGGGGGTCACCGGCATTAGCCGGCGCGGTCAGGTCGCAGAATTATCCGATGAAAATTTCACTGCTATTACACTCGATCTAGCCGATTCGGTTGAAACCGATAAACAGTTAAAGCTAATATTAAAACGGCAGCCGTTCGACTATTTCATTCATGCCGCCGGCTACGGTGAATTTGGCTCCATCGAACAATTTTCAGTCGCCCAGATAGAACGTGCCATCCAGGTTAATTTAACCAGCGCGTTAATTCTCTGTCGGCAATTAATTCCAGCTTTTCGGCAACGGCAATCCGGACGACTGATTTTTGTCGGTTCTGAGTCGAGCCTGACTGCCGGGCGCAAAGGTGCTGTTTATAGTGCAGCCAAATTCGGCTTACGTGGTTTTTGCCAGGCTTTGCGTGACGACTGTGCCAGTGACGGCATCCAGGTTTCTCTGATCAATCCCGGAATGGTACGCAGCCCTTTTTTTAACGAGTTAAGTTTTGCACCCGCCGAGCAACCTGAAAATGCAATTTCCACGGATCAGGTCGCCGCGCTGATAGGTCATATTCTCGACAGCGAGGACAATATCGTTTTTGACGAAGTGCAGCTATCTCCCAGAGTTAAATCGATCAATTTTTCGGCTCAAAAGACAAAATTACCCAAAGCCTAAAAAAGCAGTTGTCATGCGAATATTTCCTTGTAAACTCGTTTCGATCAGGCATTAGAAAATTCGATCATCACATTAATTGACTTCATAATGACGGAGATTTAAATCAGAGTGAAATTGCAACAACTTCGTTTTCTGGACGCAGTGGTCCGTAACAATTTAAATGTATCTTCGGCAGCTGAGGAGTTATATACCTCGCAACCAGGCGTCAGTCACCAGATCAAATTACTTGAGGACGAGCTCGATATTCAGATTTTCGAACGCTCCGGTAAAAAACTCACTAATATCTCACCGGCAGGTGAGGCAATACTTGAACATGTCACCAACTTGCTCAACAGCGCAAAAAATATAAAGCAGGCCGCGCGCGAGTTTAGTAAAAGCAATCGCGGCAGCCTGAATATTGCTACCACACATACCCAGGCTCAATATATTTTACCGCCGATATTACAACGCTTTTCAGAAAAGTATCCGCAAATAGAGCTACGAGTTCATCAAGGCAATCCAAAGTCCATGTGCAAACTCGCGGCTAATAATCAGGTCGATTTTGTCATCGCTTCCGAAGTGATCGATGAACAAAGTGAGTTGATTACGATCCCGGCTTATAGCTGGAACCGATATATCGTGGTACCTAAAAACCATAACCTCACACAAATGCCGTCTATTTCTTTATCAGAGCTAGCAGAATATCCGATTTTAACCTACATGCTCGGTTTAACCGGCCGTTCGCAACTCGATAAGACCTTCCTGGCCGCTAACCTGGAGCCCAAAGTTGCATTTACTGCAACCGACTCGGATGTCATCAAAACTTATGTCCGGCTAGGGCTGGGAGCTGGGATAATTGCCGAAATGGCTTGCGACCGGGACGACTCTGACCTGGTGTACATTGATGCCAGTCATCTATTCCCTGACAGCCTGATCAAAGTGGGCTTTAGACATTCCCGTCATATTTCAGCATTCCAGTACGATTTTCTTCACATGCTGGCACCGTATCTGAATATCGATACGATTAAAGAAGTCGTATCGACACGCGATAACGAAGAGCGTAAAGCGATGCTGCCCGAGAGTAAAATCCCCAGTTTTCGGCAGATGCAGTCGACCCTGCTTAAATAGAAATTTTCCGAGCTAGGCTTCCAACAATGTCTTGATATCGACGGGTTTCCCAACTGTATAACCCTGTATATAGTCCACATTAGCATCCCGTAGTCGATCAAACATCGTGTCGGATTCAACAAATTCAGCAATCACCTTCATATCGAGACAGTGTCCTAATTCGGTCATTGATCGCACGAAAACAAAACTTTTATCGTCCTCGATAATATCGCGAATAAACTCACCATCGATTTTCAAATAATCTACCGGAAACTGTTTCAGGTAGCTGAATGACGACAGACCGGTGCCGAAATCATCAAGAGCGATTTTGGCGCCAAACTTTTTGATTGAGGTAATAAATTCAACCGACTTTTCAATATTATCCACGGCCGCCGTTTCCGAGATTTCAAAACAAAGGTTACTAAGATCAAGCTCACTGTCGACCAGACTCTCTCGTAAAAACTGGTGGAAGGTATCTGAACCGATACTGCGCCCAGATAAATTAATTGAGAACACCTTATCGCTAACCTGCAGGCGGTTGTCCTGCAACCACGTAATGATTTCTTTAACTACCCAACTGTCGATCCTTTCGATTAAATTATATCGTTCGGCGGGTGGTAAAAAATCGTTTGGCTCTACGATGGTACCATCAACCCGGCGGTATCGAATCAGTACCTCGAAATGGGAGAAGTCCTCCTCGGGGTTAATCGATACTATCGGTTGCACGTACAAACAAAAGCGATCCTCGGTAAAGCCTTGTAAAATACTGGAAACCCATTCTAAAGACTGCTGCTGTGCTTCAATCTTTTCATCGTATTTATCGATAAAATGGTACTGGTTGCCACCATTTTCTTTCGCAAGCTGGCAAGCTGTGGTTACCCTGGAATGAAAATCAGGGAACTCATCCTGTATTCGCCCAAACATCATAATGCCGATACTGGCGGTCACCAGGTACTCCCTGTTCTGCCACATAAAACCTGCATGCTGTATGTCGATTATGATTTTCTGCATCACTTCCAGCGCAGGCCTGATTTCAAAATATGGCATAATGATACCGAACTCATCAGCACTGAGTCGCGCCACAATATCCGAACGACGTACACGCGCAGAGAGAACAGCGGCAACCAGCTTTAGCAGCCGGTCACCGGCAGCATTACCACAGCTCTCGTTAATCACCTTAAACTGATCTATATCCAGATAAGCCAGTACGTGCTGTTGCGAGCCACTGCCTTCGACAACAATCGTTTCGAACTTCTGCTCAAATGCGGTCCGATTCAGAGCCCCGGTTAACTGGTCGTGGCTGCCTTCATAACTCAATTTCCTGCGTAATTGCCTATCCTCAGAAACATCTTTTAAGACAATGACAAAACTGACATCTTCGGTTTCCAGATCGATCATCGGTGAAGCCAGAAATTCCAGCTCTACCACCCTTCTTTCCGGGTGGTGGTAGTACATTGTTGTCCAGGCTTTTTTCTGAGACAGTATCTTTGAAATATCGACGATTCGAGTAGTTTCTTCATTCGAATAAAGAATCATGAAATCCTCGATCGGTTTCTCGACTAATTTACTTTCTTTTTCACCTAGAAAAACTTCGGCTGATGGATTTAGTAATTTAATTCTCTCTTTCGAATCGATCACTATGACGGGATTTGGTATTGAATTTAAGGTCGTGATGATGAAATCCTTTTCCGATCTGAATTTTTCTTCGATTTTGCGCCGAGACATTATTTCACTTTCAAGCCCTTCAACCATGTCATTATAGGCAATAATCAAATCATGTAATTCGTTCGGCAAGTTCTCGACTTCAATCCTGGAATATTTACCCGACAACATGGCGCCGACAGAATTGCGTAATTTATGCAACGGACGAAAAGCGAATATCAGCCCAACCAATAAGACCAGCATGACACCCATCGACGCTATTCCAGCAGTTATGAGGAGATTGGTCTGAGCACGATCAAGTTGGCTTATAAAAGGCCGCTGATCAAAGGAGGCAACAATATCAACGCCGGAAAGATGGTCGCCGCTAAACAAGCGATGCTCTGGTTTCAAATATTGACTTTCTTCGGTATCCGGCCAATGTTCGGAACGATAAATTTCGTTTCCATTCAAATCTGATATCAGTAACGGTAGATCGGTTGCATCTTCCAGTTGTTTTAATTTATCAACGATATCGACCAATATCTGGATAAAAGCAATCGGCTTAAATCGATTAACCGGCACCATAACTTCGCTATAGTATCGGGAATCAAATTCGCATAATGTGAATTTCGATTTCAGTTCGATGGTATTTAACTGGCTAGCAGGGCAACCGTGAAAGCCAGGTAAATCGGTGTCACTAGCCTGAGATATCACTTCACCACGCAGATTTCTGACAATAATTGCTTTTAATTTGAGCTCGGGGTTTAGTCCAATCTGTTCGGCGAAATACTGAAGCATCCAGGCCTCCAGGTGGATTTTATCCTTCTGATTGAGCTCTTTTAAAAACTGCGCATGACCTTGCATCGTAAGAGCCAAATTACGCTGAGCATCGCGAGATTGGTCGACGATATCCTGAGACTTTACAGCGAGCAAAGATTGCAGTGCTTCGGTTTGATTATCAACTGCAAGCTCTCTATAAGTTTCCGCACTTCGGAATATCAGCGCATAAACAAGCACAATCATAGCGATCATGGCAGTCGCAATAATTAGCTTTAAACTATAGTGATTTTTGATCATCAGGGTTACCCGGCCGCTATCGGATAATCCCTATCCCCCGAAAGGACAGTTAACCACGCTTGAACCCGCGCAGGGGATAACCGGCAATCCGGCCTAACCGATGGGACTCGAATTTTTCTCATTTTCCTCAATACTTCACGAGAACTGAAATGATTTATCATGCGTAAATTTAATATTATTTCTTTATTTATTATTTAGTTATATGACTTTTCTAAAAAATTTATGAGCACGATACTCCGGTATCATCCAAACCACAATAGCCCGTTGGATTTTTCTCCAGGTATTGTTGATGATATTCTTCGGCGTAGAAAAACTCATCTGCCGGCCTAACTTCAGTTGTGATTTCACCATAGCCCGCCCGGTTCAACTGCGACTGAAAATGCTGCAAGCTGACATCCACCACTTCGCGCTGCGAATCTGTATAGTAATAAATACCCGAACGATACTGAGTGCCTCGATCATTACCCTGGCGCATACCCTGTGTCGGGTCATGCGACTCCCAGAACACTTTGAGCATTGCTTCGAGGTTGACGACCACAGGATCATATACCACTAAAACCACCTCATTGTGACCGGTCAATCCACTACAGACTTCCCGATAGGTCGGATTTGGAGTTAATCCGGCAGAATATCCGACGGCAGTCGTAAAAACCCCGTCGATACTCCAGAACTTACGTTCTGCGCCCCAGAAACACCCCATGCCGAAGATAATCGACTCGAGTCCTTCCGCAAACGGTCCAACGATATGACGCCCATGTACGAAGTGCCTGGGATCAAATTTCATTTTTTCCTGTCGACCGGGGAGCGCCTGTTCAGGCGATGGCATTTCTACCGCTTTAGAAAACATATCTATTTCCTCTCATGTTTGACAGCCTGGTACTACTGACACTGTAACTCTACCCAGGCAGGCGCGTGATCCGAAGGTTTTGTCATCGCACGGACATCATAGTCTACACCTGCCCCTACCACGCTAGCCTTCAGGGGTTGCGATACCAATAAATGATCGATACGTAAACCTCGACGTGGCTCACGGTCAAAACCTTTACTACGATAATCGAACCAGCTAAACACGCGATCTTCGTCAGCGTGGCAGAGTCGAAAACCATCGTATAAACCCTTCGCCAATAAACGGTTAAACCATTCTCGCTCTTCAGGAAGGAAACTGCTCTTGCCGGCTTTCAACCAGCGTTTTGCATTTTCTTCGCCAATTCCGACATCCTCATCCTGCGGTGCTATATTGTAATCTCCCATAACGATTAGTTTGGTTGTCTGAAGATCAAATTGATCGAGAAACAATTCGAGATCACTATAAAATTTTCGTTTTGCGGGAAACTTCACCGGATGTTCCCGACTTTCACCCTGAGGGAAATAGCCATTGAAAACATGGATTTTACGTCCTTCAAGCAAAAATTCACCGCCAATAAAACGTTTTTGTGCCTCGTCATCATCACCCGGAAAACCATAACATGGATTTACACAGGCCGTTTTAGACATCAGGGCGACACCATAGTGCGTTTTCTCTCCCATATAAATAACCTGGTAACCTAGCGCTTCGATCTCGGCCCGAGGAAATTCGTGATCCTGAACCTTGGTTTCCTGTAAACCAATAAATTCGGGTTCATGTTGCTCAATCACTGCCGCGAGCTGATGAATACGTTGTCGAACACTGTTAACGTTAAACGAAACTATTTTCATGATTAACCCAGGAAAGCCTCTTTGGAGTTTAAATACTCAAGCTCAGCTTCAGTACTTTCCCTGCCGAGGATAGCATTGCGATGCGGGAAACGCCCATAACGTTGGACGATGGAATAATGATGTCTGGCAAACCGAAAATTGTCTTCCAGGCCGGCCTGATCGAAAAGCTGTAACGATTTACCCTGATCCTCCAGACTTTCACTGTGCATAAAAGGCATATACAAAAAAGACTTCTGATTTGCTGGCAAATTAATATCAAAGCCCCGATCAATAGCAACCCCGGCCACTTCGCGGGACTGCGCTTCGGTTGCAAAACATTTCGCCTCGCCTCGAAACATATTCAGCGGAAACTGATCCAGCAAAATTACCAGCGCCAGGCTACCCAACGCACTCTCCTGCCAGTCAACCAACTCGCCATCAGCAGCCTGCTGCCACAGCTCGGCATAGTCTTCACGCAACTGGCGGTCGAACTCTTCGGTTGAATTAAACCAGTACTGGCTCACTTCTTTGCAAAACCAGAAATCGATTATGTCCTGATACATATTAGCCCCCTCTAAGTTTATTATAGTTGCTTTACCAGCTTACGCAGTTCGTTCTGGATCGATTTTCTTCCACCCTTCTCTGTGCCCGAACTTAACTTTTTCCAGTCGTAATTTTGCACTATTTTCTGAATCAGCCAGGGATGAACGGTGTTTCCTTCGGGGAGTGCAGCAATCGATTGCATCACAAAATGCTGCAAGCTGACAAAGCAAAGCTCCAGCCCCTTGTGACCCTCCGTGAAGGCTTCAATTTCATCGAGTTCGAGTTCACTCAACTGCGCCGAATACTGACAATAACGAACTAAGGCCACGACACTCTCTACATCCATGCCCTGCAAAAATTGACATAGCCAGAGTGGGAGGCCGCATTGAATCCGGTTCATCAGACTGCGAGCAATTTCATCAAGCTGCGGATTCAACACCCTGAGCACCGCCACCGAATGATTGCCACTCGACTTTCCCTGCCCAAAGCCTATATGTACCAGTCGAAAACCCGTACTCCGCCAAAACTCCGAAGACTGACTATCGAAGGCAAAACTCGCGCCCAGATAATCATAGCCATGCTCGCGAGCATAATCATCAGCCATCGATATCAATCGTCGTCCGATTCCCCGGCGCCGCCAGGGTTCCTGGACGGCGATGCGCTGTATGCGTAATCCGCGGAATTCGGCGAAGTTTTTCACGCCCGCCTGGGCCGTTAAAATCTGCGCCAGCAAATGGCCTTGGGGACGTCTCCGGCCTAAAAATATGTCGCGACACAGCTTAGTATCGAGGCCTCCCTCGCGGTTTAGCAGCGCCACACCCAGTAACTCTTCGTCGAGTTGAGCCAGCACTATCAGTAAATCAGGATTTTCCAATAAAGCCCGCAAATCAGATGGCCTGGTGCGGTAATGCGCCGATACCATCAGCCGATAAATTTTAAGCAACAGGGCTAAATCCCGCTGGCTTTGCTTTCGGTCCAGCACGCGAAAAAAAATTCTGGATGAATCCGAAGACAAAGCCTGTCGCAGACTGTTTGATTCGGCCGCTTCGGGGCAGAGCAATAAGGTCTCATCAAGCCAGTGCTCCAGACAATCGTTCCCGGACCATCGTACTGGATCGCGCATTTCCAGCCGTAACAGCTGCTCAGATGACAATCTTGAGATAAACCGGAGCAAAAAACCGCCACCGGTGCCCTCGTATCCACCGGTTGTAGTTGCCATTATTATTCGCCCAAATTGCCGAGTAAGTTGCGCCAATATGGGGTAAGGTAACATCGCTGCTTCGTCTATAATTAACACATCGGCTTCGACCGGATGCTCTATCAACTGATCCGGGCTTACGAAGCTTGCCGCCTGGTATCGTTCCAGCAGCATCGCAGCAGATTGCCGTGAATAAGCGGTCACACAAACTGATAGCCTTTGCCGATTCACCAACTCGTCCGCAACAAAACCCAGACCGGTGCTCTTACCTCGCCCCCTGTTTGCAGTGATTAAAGCGATTCTTTGTTCAGGGTGTTGTAACCAGCCCGCTATCTCCTGTAGAAGATTCAGCTGTTCCGCAGTTTTTCCCTTTGTAATTGCAGTTTCTTTTCCAATGGGTAACGGAGTTAAAATCGGCAGGTTTTCGCCTTCGAGTAAGCGCAAAGCGACATTTGAATTCTGTCTCATTTGCTCAAAAAAGTAATCAATAAATAAGGCATTTTCAGACCTGGACTGGTTCTGCCAAATGGCGTATTGATCATCTACCTGCGCCCAGGCCGTCGGATTCTCAGAAAGTAGCAGTAGTATTCCTGGTGACTTCACCAGCCCACCGGCAATGCATATTACGTCCGGGTTGATTCCCCGAAATAAATCGACTATCACTACATGGGCTTCCTGTCCCAGCAATATTTCAGATTTCCCAAACGGCACCGATTCAACCGACAAGTTGCGATCCGATAATACTATCCGGCTCCTGCACTGTGGAATAACTACATCCATCATTGCATCGCACCAATCCTCTGTTCCCTGGCAGGAAACCAGAACACGCTGATGGGCGCTTTCCAACTGTCGAAACAGCGTTTCAAACCAGGCAGTGATATGATCGACGCAAGGCGTACAAGGTGTCGCTAAATTCGGCATTATTAATTGGACTGAAGAGGCATTCTCTGTTTAAATTTTCGATCTATTATAGGTATCTCATTGATTATGACAAAAGATCAGCAAACACAAATTGAAGCGGCTGCTTTTCGCGGTCTCATCGAACATCTTCAGCATCGCACCGATGTACAGAATATCGATTTGATGAACCTGGCCGGTTTCTGTCGCAATTGCCTGGCAAAATGGTACGCCGCAGAGGCCAATAATCAGGGGCTGGATATCGATTACGCAAGTGCCCAGAATGAAGTGTATGGCATGAGCATCGAGGAATGGAAGAACAATCACCAAACCCCTGCGAGTGACGAGCAAAAAGCACTTTTCGAATCCACCAAACCGATGCATGCCGTCATCAGCGGCCACAAATAAACCAGAAAAAGGCTTATTTACATGGGTAGATTTATGGGGTTTGCCGACTGGATTTTTTGAAAGCCAGGATTTTCGCTGACGGCGTATTCTTTTTGTGAAGCGTCAGCTGATCTGCATTGGAAAGGCATAAACTCTGTAGTTGCTGCCTTAATTCTTCAAACATATCCATCATCATCGCAGAAAGTCGCATGGTATAGAGTAATGGCGTTCGAGCTCTGGCAGATTCGCACTCCATCTGAAACATAAGGCCTTTCAGGCGTTGTTTTACACTATCTGGTGCCAGTTCAATCTGGTACTCAAGCATGCGTACTCTGTGCCGATGAAATTCGTCGGGATCCTTTTCGTATAAATCTTTCCAGTCATCAAAACTCCAGGATTCCAGATCGCCTGGAGTCACATCTATGCTGTACTGCGAGGTCTCGACTAACACAGGATTTAGCTCCTCAATTCACGCCTCAAGATTTTACCCACATTAGTTTTAGGTAATTCGTTCCTGAACTCTACTATTTTTGGAACCTTGTAACTAGTTAATTTTTCACGGCAATAATTAATAATATCTTCTTTTGTCATCGACTGATCTTTCCTGACTATAACCGCTTTGACCGCTTCTCCACTCCTTTCGTCGGGCTCACCGATGACACCCACCTCAAGAACGCCAGCATGCCCGACTATCACAGCTTCGATTTCATTCGGGTAAACATTAAACCCGGAAACGATAATCATATCCTTGAGTCGATCAACGATACGAAAATACCCACCGGCATCCATCTTCGCTACATCGCCAGTCTTTAACCAGCCGTCAGCCGAAATATTTTTTGCTGTCTCATCCTCGCGCTGCCAGTAGCCTTTCATAACCTGCGGGCCTCGAACACAAAGCTCACCGGCTTCTCCCTGCGGCAAAATCCCGCCTTTCTCGTCCTGGATAGAAACTTCGGTTGAAGGTATTGGCAAACCGATACTACCGTTAAACTCCGTCAAATTAAGCGGGTTAATACAAACCGCAGGGGAAGTTTCAGTCAGGCCGTAGGCTTCCAGTATGGGCGCACCTGTTTTCTCTTGCCAGCGCTCCGCCACAGGCTGTTGCACAGCCATACCCCCACCCAGCGTGAGTTTCAATTTTGAAAAATCAATTTCATCAAATCCCGGTGTGTTCATCAGCCCGACAAACAATGTATTAACACCCGTAATAACAGAAAAGGGCACCTGCTTCAGTTCCTTCACAAACCCGGGCATATCTCTGGGATTAGTGATGAGATAATTGAGCGCCCCTACTTTCATAAAAGTGAGGCAGTTAGCGGTTAGCGAAAAAATATGATAGAGCGGTAGCGCAGTGATAATCA
>Ga0224506_10000605_pt1 | contig 29413 bp, 29 predicted proteins | sample SF_Jan12_sed_USG_2_FD_169108 | JGI IMG/M metagenome (GOLD analysis project Ga0224506, IMG submission 169108) | Sediment microbial communities from San Francisco Bay, California, United States - SF_Jan12_sed_USGS_8_1 | ecosystem: Environmental > Aquatic > Marine > Sediment | place: USA... | reverse complement strand
GAATGTTAATTTTTGTGCCACTTAAATAACAGATCACCAGCTAATTTAGTAGCATTTTTAATTTTTCTATCTTTTCTTGATTTATTTTAGAATCTATATTTTCTAAAACACTATTTTTTTCTTTTTCGGTCAATCTCCAATTTAATGATGCTCTATCTGTAGTTTTTAAATTTAATGCTGGATCATATTCAATTATTATCTGTTCCAAATCTCCTTTAAACCAAGAGCGAGCATGCTGAACTTGAGCATCATTATTCAAATTTTGAATTTTTTCAAAATTGTTATAAATGTTACTTAATGGAGTGGAAAACTTTTCAATAATAGATTCCCCTTTTTTGTTGGTTATTTTTAGTTCTTTTTTGGAATCACGAATAGAAAGAATAAGTACTCCTGAAGTGTTTTCATAAATCCAATCTTTAAATACATGTAAAAACCGAACAGCATCACTAATTCCAAAATTATCAATAATACCAGCATCCATAATTTCTAATGGTGGGTTGCTAGGTAATGTAACATTTGGGGTAATATAGGGAAAAGCTGCATTCATTCTGAGTGCACTGTAAAAAGAAAGATTGTCACTCTTTTGATTTTCGAAAAGACGTAAAAAATCTACTCCATACCAATTTTCCATATTAGGATCAGCAGCCATATACGAAACATTTTGTGCGCCAATAAATAATTTCCGTCCATCATTAATAATAGTAGGTGCCATAATTAACATTGGGATAATTGCTTCATTTTCTGGCTCCCAATACTCTGAAATAGATTTATTTAAAATACCACCCGTATTGAGTTCCAATTGTTTTTCAAAAGCATAACCTCTGTCCTTTGAATACCTAAACCCTAAATAATCATACTTTAAACCTCCAATAAAAAAATCGTTAACTAGTAGACTAAAAATTATAGAATTAAGATTGTCCTTTGCTAAATTGTATTGATGATAGGAAGCATAAGGAGAATATTCAAGTTTATAAGACTTATTTCTTAACATCAATTCTCTAAAATAGGCTGCTCCTATCATTCCTCCAGAAGCTCCTGTTATTAATGTGGTATGCTTCATCAATTTTCCTTTCGTGAGGCTATCCGCATACTGTAAAGCAGTAAACGCCCACAATGCAGCACGCTGACCACCACCACTTACACAAGTAAACACTATTTTTGGTTTTTCTTCTTTAGGAAATTTTGCCCTCCATTTGTTTAGAATATTGATTGTGTTGGTAGTATCGGTTTTATATTGTTCAATGCTATTAGTTTGCTTGATAGTATTGAGATTGTACTCAACACGTTCACTTGTATAATCTAGTCCAAATGCCTGATACTCTCTTAAAAGAAACCCTTGTTTAGTGCTGTAATTGAGGAGTAAAAAGATAGCTAAAAATGCAGTGATTGACCATCGATTAAACCAGTAGGAGAATGCTCCCGCAAACATCACTAAAACAGTAACAAATAAAATGAAGCTTGCAGCTGCTGGAATTTGAAAATAAGGGTTGTATCTAAAAATGCCTAAAATGAGCATTATAATAAAAATGAGTAATTCAATAACAACAAGGTTAAAATGGTTTTGATCAAATACTTGTAAAATTGTACTTCGATCATAAAAACCTTTGTGATCAATTACCTTTGAGATTTTTAAATTTGGCTTTAAATAATGGGTTACTTTAATTTGCTCTTTACGAGCAATATTTAATTTTTTCATTGCTCCAGCTCGAGCTGCAGGCACTTTCTCTTTTAGTTTTTCATCTACCTTACATACTACATATTTAAAAATATCCTTATTTGTGAGCAAAAAGTAAATGTAAAAAATACCCGACATTATTAAATACCCTACTAACAGTCCAAGCAATAGAATAGTTAATTCACCAACAGTAGTACCTTTATTACTGAGCTGGTACTTGATGAGTAAAATAATATATGTAAATAAAAAGGCAAGAGGGAGGAAGTTGTTGTTCAGACTAAAGGTAGTGAATGGCTTAGAAATAGTGCCAATAAATGTAAATCTATGACCATCAATAATATAACAGGTAATATGGTAAGCTGTAGTAAGCCCTGCCAATGCGGCACCTACCCACATGAAGCTAATAAAGCTTACTTTATTAAGATATTCAGGATCTAAAAACAGGTAATTAATTCCTAGAAACCTACCAAAATTACCTGTGATTATCATAAATAAAATAATCCAACTCAGTAATAAAATTTGATTTTTCCGTAAATGACGTAAAAACAGCCTTACAGGAAGCCAGTAATAAAAATTTGATGTGAATTGTTTCAATTTATCCATTATCCACGCTTAGTGCCAGCGTATAATTCATATTCCAATAATCTAGCATCTATTTTACCATTAAAGAACTCTATTCTTCGTTTTGCTCTTAAACCTATTTTTTTTGCCAGATTAAGATTTCCAGTGAACACGTAGCCCATATATCCTGAACAACGTTTTTTAAAGAAGTCACCTATATAGTTATATATACTTTCTAACTCTTTTTCGTCTCCCAATCGTTCCCCATATTCTGGATTAAGAAAAACAACACCATTACCCTCTGGAACAATAGTTTCTCTAAAATCACCTTTTTTAAATGTTATCAAGTGTTCTACCCCTGCATTACGGGCATTGGTTCTAGCGGCACTTAATGCCTCAGGGCTTAAGTCGGAAGCAATGATTTTATATGGCAGTATATCCGTTTCTATAACCTTTTCTTTGGCTTCTTTTACAATTTTATCCCAATACATGTAGTTATATCCTATAATATGCATAAAGCCAAAGTTTTCACGCATCAATCCTGGTGGTTTTTCAATAGCCATTAAAGCAGCTTCAATAGCTAAAGTGCCACTGCCACACATAGGGTTTATGAAATTTGATTTCTTATCCCATTCCGAAGCCAATATAGTGGCAGCTGCTAGAGCTTCTAGCATGGGAGCTTTGAAAGGTATTTTTCGATAGCCATGTTTTGCTATAGTTTCGCCAGAAGTATCAATATATATATTACAATTATCTAACTGCCAGTGTAAAAATATAACAGTTTGTGAAGTGTCTGATCCTGAGTTTGGTCGTTTATCAAATTTAGCCATGTACCTATCAGCTATTCCATCTTTAAACCTTAAATTGGCAAACTTTGTGTCACGTATGAAATCGTTTTTCACATAAGATTGGATGCTTACATAGCCATCGGGTTTTATGTATTCTTCCCAAGGAAATTTCTTAACAGCTTTATAAAGATCGTCAGGATGTACAGCTTTAAAGGAGTGAATTTGATAGAGTACACGATACCCAGTTCTCAAGTGTAAATTGAGCTTCATTGTATCATTGAAACTGCCAATAATTTGCACTCCCATTCTATCCACTTTATGAATTTTAAAACCAAGTTGTTCAACCTCTTTTGCTAGATGGACGTTGATTTTAGGAGGGCAAGTGATGACTATTTTAGATGTTGATCTCATTCAAAAAATTTTGTTGAATGAAATTAATACAAATTTATCTGTAAAAGGCGTAGACGTAGTAAATAAATAAGTAGAAAGAAGATTAATCTACTTTTTCATTTATCTTTTTTTCGATGTAATTAATTGCCTGACTAATAGTTTGCATGTGTTCTGCATCTTCATCGGGAATTTTAATCTTAAAATTTTGTTCAAACTCCATCACTAGTTCTGCATAATCAAGTGAATCTATGCCTAAGTCTTTAACAAAATTAGCATCAGTAGTAACTTCTGTATCAGCTATGCCTAGCTTGTCAACAAGTATTTGGGTAATGGTCTGTTGGATGTCTGCCATGGAGCGTTTTTTATTTATACTGTAAATCTAAAAAATAAAGCTTAAAATCTAAGGGAAAACTCTGTACCTTCATCTATTTTTGTTTTTACACCTAAAATTCCTTGATGTTGACGCATGATTTGTCTCGACAAACTAAGTCCAATGCCTGATCCTTCCTTTTTTGTGGTGAAGAATGGAATAAAAATTTTTTCAAGTGCTTCTTCGTCTATGCCATTCCCATTGTCTTTCACTATAATTATAGGTCGGCTTTTTTCGTTATAAAACGCTTTTATCTCAACTTTACGATCTTCTTGCTCATCAAATGCCTGAATTGCATTTTTTATCAAATTAATTACTACTTGTTCAATTTGAGATTTATCTACATGAATAAACATGTTTTCTGAATCAACATCAAGAGAAAGTGTTACACCTGCTTCTTTTGCTTCTTTCTTATGTAGCACTATCAGTGCTTTAAGCAACTCTTCCACATTTACTTTTGTAAATACAGGTTTAGGGATATGGGTAAGATTTCTAAAATCTTGCACAAAACGGATAAGTCCAGCACTTCGTCTTTGAATAGTTATAATAGCTAAATGTAATTCTTTAATTTCTTCATTCGATATCTGTTTTATATCAAGGTCATTATTCAATTGTGTTCTGAGTTCTTCTTCTACAGTACCTGCTAAAGATGAAATAGGAGTTACTGAATTCATAATTTCGTGTGTTAGTACCCGCACTAAATTTTGCCAAGCTTCCATTTCTTTCTCTTCAAGCTCGTTATGAATATTTTGTAATGACACCAACTTATATTGTTCATCACGCAAGGTAAGTTCAATAGCATATACAGCAAGTTGTACAACATTATCATTAATATGAACCTTAATTAAATCATGGCCTCCAGTTTTAAGTCTTAAAAATGAGTTAACTAAATGATCACTAATGGTATTAAGGTCTTTAATGTTATTTACGTGTGCAGTTCTCAATAACTTTCGAGCTGCAGTGTTCATAATTTGAATTTTTCCTGAATTATCAAAAGTAACCAAGCCTATTCCTACATGTTGCACAATATTTTTTAAGTACTGAAAATCGGCTTCTTTTTCTTTTTTAACCTCTTTTAAACGTTTCAGCACTTTATTAAACTCATTGTACAATTGTTCTACATATGTATTTGGATTTTCAACTAAATGAGAGTAGGACAAATCATCGTATTGAATAGAGTTAAGAAACTGCATTACTTCTTTGTTGGTATTGTTCATGTACTTGATTAATGCCAATACTTGCATTACCAACAATGCGAAAACAATAATTTGAGTAACCACAAACTCATTGGAATAAAGTACATGCGCTAATAATAAACAGGTAATTGTTAATAAAACTACACGTGTAATAATGGTTTTATTGATATTTTTAAAGCCCATGCTTTTCCAACCTTCTATAAAGTGAAGCACGAGTAAGCCCAAGCTCTTTTGCTGCTTTAGAAATATTTCCTGCATGCATATTTATTGCACGTTGTATCACCCCTTTTTCCACTTCATCTAAATTGAAGCTGTTCGTTACAACATCTCCTGAATTTTCTTGTTTTTGAGTTAAAAAAAAGAAATCTTCAGGCTGTAAAATTTTAGAATCAGTCATGATAATAGCTCGTTCTAAAGCATGTTGTAGTTCTCTGACATTACCAGGCCAATGATATTTTTGTAACCTTAATATGGTATCCTGAGTAATATCCTGTATATCTTTTCGATATTTTTTAACATACAGGTTCAGGAAATGTTTAGCTAATAAAGGAATGTCTTCTAACCGTTCTCTCAAAGGAGGAAGGTGTATTTCAACAGTATTGATTCTGTATATCAAATCTTGACGAAACTTATTTTCTTTTACCATCTCTTCCAATGGCATATTTGTAGCACAAATTAACCTAATATCAACATTTTTTGCCGTATTATCACCTATACGAGTTACTTGCCTGTTTTGTAAAACAGAAAGTAATTTTGATTGCAAAGGGATATTCAAATTTCCTATTTCATCCAAAAACAAAGTTCCTTTATTGGCTATTTCAAATCTGCCAGCTCTATCTTCCTTGGCATCAGTAAAAGCTCCTTTCTTATGTCCAAAAAGTTCGCTTTCAAAAAGTGTTTCGGTAATTGCCCCCATATCCACACCAACAAAAACTTTATCCTTCCTCGAAGATCGCTTATGAAGAGCTCTGGCAACTAATTCTTTCCCTGTTCCATTTTCGCCAAGAATTAAAACATTAGCATCAGTTTTGGCTACTTTTTCAATAAGTTTAAAAACTTCGTTTATTTGATTACTTGTTCCAATGATGTTTTTAAAAGGTTGATTTATATCTTCTTCCAACTGTTTTTTTGCCTTCTTCAACTCATCTACTTCTTTGTAAGATTTTCTTAATTTCACTGCGGTAGATATTGTGGCAATTAACTTTTCATTTTGCCACGGTTTCAACACAAAATCAGTAGCTCCTTCTTTTAATGCCCTTACAGCCATTTCTACATCGCCAAAGGCGGTAATTAAAATCACTACAGCCTGAGGGTCTTTTTCAACAATTTGACTTAACCAATAATACCCTTCTTTACCACTAGTTATATCTTTACTAAAGTTCATATCTAGCAAAATCACATCGTAAGTGTCATTGTTGAGAAGAAAAGGAATTTTCTTCGGGTTTTTTTCAATAATCACCTGATGAGCATGTTTTTTAAGCAATAGTTTTGCCGCCAACAGCACATCTTCATCATCATCGATGATTAAAATTTTACCAAGGTTTTTTTCGTCTTCCATAAGTTAGATTAGTTAATACATTTAGTAACAGACAAAAGCGTGCCAAGTGTTCAAATATGCACATTTTGCTTTTACATCAACTATAACTGTTCTATAATGTACGTATCTGTAATGAAATCGGACATATTTATATGATATTTTTGAAATACTATTACCTGTATGAATTTGCAAGACTAATTACCCTGATTAGAGTTCATTTTGATAAATTTTCAATCAAAACACATCTTCATTCCTACATGTGAGGGTTTGAAGCCTAAATCTTCATAAAATTTAATCGCTTTTGGTCTTTTTTTATCAGTGGTTAGCTGTAATAAATGTGCTTTTCTTTCTTTAGCTCTATCAATAGCCCACTCAAATATTTTTTTTCCAAGCCCAATACCTCTTTGGTCTTTTCTAACACGCACGGCTTCTATTTGAGCTCTAATTCCACCTTGGTATGTTAGATATTGAATAAAAGTAAGCTGCAAAGTTCCAATTATTTCTAACTCATCATTTTCAATAACAATAAGTTCTTGATTTATATCCGTATTGATATTTTTAAAAGCTTCAACATATTCCTTAGGCAAAGGAGTTTGAAAATTTTCTCGTTGTTTACCTAATTCATCATCAGCAATCATTGCTACTATTGATGATATATCCTTTTCTGTTGCTTTTCTAAATATCATTAGTTAGCTATATTCATTAAATAAAAGCCCTTAATAGTAAATATAGATTAAGAGGAAGAATGTTCCAAAGGGTGTGATCCCTGAATATACTATCAATCAAAAGCACCATTTTAAAATTTTAACATTTGCCTTAATGAGTATGGCTTATTTTTTCAACCATGCTAACCCTTGTTCTTCATTTGTAAATAAACGAGTAGGCTTTAGTGGTTTATTTAAACCAAGAAAAAAATTACCAATTATCTTACTTATTGGGTTGGTAACAATAAGAGCACATTTAGTAAATGTTTTTGCATGTTCTGGTCCTGCAAAATGTTTTCTGCAATCTTGCGTCATTTTAACCACATTGGTTAAATGACATAACAAGGGTTTTGGTTCATGATTAATCATTTCAGCAGATAGACGAGTGCTTTCCTGCCCATCTTCTAGAGTCATAATAGTGTTAGGGAAACAATCTGTTTGCAAAATATTATCATCTCTTAATGTAAACCTAATTTTTTCAGTTTCTCTAATCATGTTATTTTTTTAGTGTAAAAATAAAAGTTGTTCCTTTTCCCATTTTCGATTCAACCCATATCCTACCTCCATAAGATTCTATAATACCTTTTACTGTAGCCAATCCTATGCCAACACTATTTTGATTTTCTTTAGGATTAACCTGATTAAATTCTTCAAATATCTGATTATGATATTCTGTAGAAATTCCTGGCCCATTATCTTCAATTTGAATTTGAAAGGCTTCTTCTAATTCAGAACAGTGTACAATTATTTTACAAAGTTGTTTGTCACAATATTTAATAGCATTGTCAATCAAATTTATGAATAGTTGATAAGCAGCTACCTTATTAAATGGTATAGTGGGTAGGGTTCCTTTAACTAAAATATTAATATTGTTTGTGGTAATACGTTTTTGTTCAATAATCTGCTGGATAACTTCATTTAAATCCACATCCTCACTATCTAGATACCACTTGTCATTCTTAGAGTTTTTTAATATTCCAGAAATCATACTTTTTAAATTTTCATTAACCATCCTCAGTTTAGAAGTATATATTCGAATATCATCGATTTGTCCTGAATCAACACACATTTCAATAAGTTGGATGAGTCCAATGCTAGTATTTATAGGAGATTTTAAATCATGGGCAGTGATATGAGCAAACCTGATCAGTTTTTGATTGACCTTATTTAGTTCTTCTTTATGTACTACTTGAGTATTTAACTCTTCGCTTAGCATATTAAGACCTAAGGAAATAGCTGACATTTCTTCGTTTTTACTATTGAACGAAATATTTTTAGTGAAATCAAGCGAGGCCATGCTAATGATCATATTAATAATATCATTTAAATTTTCTTCCTTTATTTCCATTAACTCATTTCTATTTTAGCCAACTCATAATTCTTTTTTATTAATATATAAAAATAGTTGGGAAGTTCCGATCAAAGGAAAAAATAAAGAGAGATATCACCAGCGGTCATAAATCTGTATAATGCATTAGGGTTTAACTGATATTTTATTTCCCTACCCTAAATTATAGAGATAATAATATAAGAGTTATCCTGAATAGTAAATATAGATTTTGGATCAGGATGTTTCAAAAAGTATCATCCTGTAAGGGTTGATCTTATTTTGGGAGCAAAAAAATGAATTCATTAAATCGAAACTATTGGTATCACATCTGGATCAACCCATTTTTTACGCGCTTCCACACTCATTAACCTGTCCTTTGTATAAAACTGAAACAGAAATGTTTTTTCAATAAAAGGTTGGTTATATAATTCTTTTATTAGAATCTCAAAATCATATTCGTTTTTGAAACTAAGTTGGTAATTAATAATTATCAAAATGTATAGCTCAGTAATGGTTTCATGATAGCCAGAAGAATCGGTGTTTTCGCCTCCTACACTTAAGTTATAATTCTTAATACCCTCTTTTATTAATTTTCTTGCTTTATGAATGGGTTCATGGTAGGTGTACCAAAGAGCCATTTCAAAATGGGCTATGTGTGTCCACTTTTCTTTAGCTAAAGAACCATTTTCAAAACCTAAAATCATTTTTTTAACCCTCCCGTATATCATTCTATTCTTACATTTAGTTCTTCTTTGTAGGTATTCATTATTATGGTCGTGCTAGACCTTATTACTGCTTTATTGCTTTTAATTTTTTTAACTAAAAATCGTTCTAAATCGGATGTGTCTTTGACGATTACCTTTAGTAATAGATCAAAATCTCCCGCTACATGATGACATTCCAAAACTTCTGGTAAGCCTACCACATAATTTTTAATTTCAGTAGCTTGAATATGATCTAACCAGAGGTGAATATAGGCCATAAGATTTTGATCAAGCATTGACCGATTAAAACGTACAGTATAGCGTTCAATTACTCCTGATTTATTTAGTTTACGCAACCGTTCCGTTACGGCTGGTACAGACAAATGCACTTTACGAGCTATTTCTGCACCAGAAATTCTAGAATTGTTATTAAGTGCCTTAAGAATTTGTATATCTATTTTATCCATGATTAATTTTTAACAATGTAAAATTAGTTTATAATTAATAATATTAATAGTATATATTTAATCTACATCATATATTAATTATAAATGTTATTTATATTAATTTTATTAATTTGTAATATACTTTTTTGACTTAATACTTAATATGATTAGTCTTTCATTTCAAGAATTTCATTGAGAACACTAGAAACGAGTAACATATATGAAAAAGGTCAAAGCGGAAATCTTAAAGTAACTATCACAAAGAATATTTTAGCATATTTCATTATACTCTGTTTATATTGCATACTAGAATTTATGCACCGTGACAACAGCCAGAAATTTTTCTTTGATCGGCTTTATTAAGCTTACACGAATTGGAAATTTGCTAATTATCGTGTTTGCTCAATATTTTGCATCTTTTTTTTTAGTGACCTCTGCTCAAAACTGGAAAACCTACCTGTTGGATATTGATCTTTTTTTTCTTTCATTATCTTCCGTGTTAATAGCTGCATCTGGTTATATTATTAACGATTACTATGATGTAAAAATCGATTATATTAATAAGCCCGATCGTGTAGTAGTTGGCAAAGTGATTAAACGAAGAGTGGTTATGGCCGCCCATACTATTATTAATTTCTGTGGAATAGGAATAGGTTATTTAGTCTCTCCTATATTTGCCTTCATTAATTTTGGAAGTGCTATGCTACTCTGGTTGTACTCTAACCAACTTAAACGGCTTGTTTTAGTAGGGAATCTGGCGGTTTCAGTACTTGCTGGTTTGTCCATATATGTTGTTGAACTTTTGTATCAATCTCATAACCCTTTACTATTTATTTATGCTTCTTTTGCTTTAGGATATACGGTAATTAGAGAAGTTGTAAAAGATGTTGAAGATGTACAGGGAGATGAAGCCTTTGGGTGTAAAACCTTGCCAATTGTTTATGGTGTTCGCAAAACAAAGGTATTTCTTTTCCTATTCATTATTTTGTTCGGGGCATCGCTTTCTTACTTATTGTTTAATATAGCCTCTCCTTTTGGTTTAATCCTGATGACAGGGAATATCGTCTTACTTACAACTTTGACAATCGTACTATATCAAGCTGACACTAAAAAGGAGTTTCACCGGTTAAGTACTGTCACTAAAATAATGATGATGTTGGGAATATTAAGCATGATTTTTATATAAGAAACAAAGTGTATCAATGAAAAAAAGAATAGCCATATTCGCTTCAGGAAGTGGAACTAATGCTGAAGAAATATTCAAAAAATTTCATCATCATTCTACAATAGAGGTTGCTTTACTTTTAAGTAATAACCCCACAGCTTATGCCATAAAAAGAGCTGATAATTTTGGTATTCCCTCAAAAGTATTCGACAGAAAAACATTCTATGAAACAGATGAAATTGTAGAATTCTTAAAAACCCAAGAAGTTGACTTGATTGTGCTAGCTGGGTTTATGTGGTTAGTTCCTCAAAATATGGTAAAAGCTTTTCCAAATAAAATCATCAACATTCATCCCGCTTTATTGCCTAAATATGGAGGAAAAGGAATGTATGGTATGCATGTGCATGAGGCGGTGAAAGAGAACAACGAAACAGAAACGGGAATTACAATTCATTACGTGAATGAACACTACGATGAAGGGCAAATTATTTTTCAGGCTAAATGCGAGCTTTCTGCTAATGATTCTCCAAAAGACATCGCTAATAAAATTCATAAACTGGAGCACAATCATTACCCTAGGATTATTGAAGAATTAATAAATATCTAATAATTCTAAGATGGAAAAGACATGTAATGTAGTTACTAACTCCCATTCCTTCAAGCTGTAACTTGGAGGAGATAATAGCGAAAATTTGATTCCGAAGATTCTGATCAAATAGGAAGAAATATTTGCCAAGAAGATGATTCCCGTTTATAAAAACATTTATCACTTCTTGTGTTTAAGCCTAATCACTTCTTTTTCAGTTAAATGTCGCCACTTTCCACGACCTAAATCCTTTTTGGTGAGGCCTGCATACATTACACGATCAAGTTTTGTGACCTCATAGCCTAGATGCTCAAAAATTCTACGGACAATACGGTTTCTGCCTACATGTATGTCTATTCCCAATACGCTTTTATTACCTCCTACAATTGCTAAATCATCTACATGAATTACACCATCTTCTAGCTCCAGTCCCTCCATTATATCATGAAAGTGATTTTCTGTTATAGGCTTATCGATCTCTACCTGATATAATTTTTTAATATTGCTAGATGGATGAGATAGTTTTTTAGCTAACTCTCCATCATTAGTAAGTAGTAAAAGTCCTGTTGTGTTTCTATCCAGTCTTCCAACAGGATATATTCTTTCATCCCCAGCTTTCTTAACCAATTCCATTACTGTTCTTCTTCCCTGTGGATCATCCATGGTGGTAATGAAATCTTTAGGTTTGTTTAAAAGTACATAAGTAGTCTTTTCTCTATTAAGAATTTTCCTGCCATGCTTTACTGTATCCGAAGAAGACACTTTGTGTCCCATTTCAGTAACCACTTTATCATTAACGGTAATCTCTCCAGCTTCAATTAACTTATCAGCATCTCTTCGAGAACATACGCCAGCATTGGCAATGTACCTATTGAGACGAATGAGTTCATTATTTGGTTTAGAGTCGTCTTCTAGTTTGGAGGAATCTTCTTTTTTTCGAGAGGAGGCTTTTTTACTTAGTGAGACTTCTTTTTTTTGAGAGGTCGACTCTTTCTTTCGAGGAGCGAACTTTGAGGGTTTCTTTCTTCTTTCCATGGATGTGCCGTATCGCTACGGGGTTAGATTATTATGCAAAGATAGGTATTCCAAAACCACTAAAGTAAAAAACTGGTATTTTGTAGGGTTTAATTTATGGTTCAGCTACTAAATAAATCTCGGATCGGTTTCCATTACATGTCCGCAGTTGGAGCAAGTTCGTAATTCTTCTGATGCATAAAATTCCTTGAACTTGGGTAAAAAATCCTTCTCAATATTGGTGAGAGGAAAATAAGTGTCGTGTAATTTGTAATTACATTCATCACAGAACCATATCAAACCATCGGTATGCTGAGATTCTCTCTTTCTCTCAATAACCAAACCGACAGTATTCTCACCTCGCATAGGAGAATGAGGTACATTGGCAGGAAGTAAAAACATCTCTCCTTCCTTAATTGGAATATCTATAGCATTACCGTCTTCTTGAATTCTTACATTAATGTCACCTTCTAATTGAAAAAATAATTCTTCGGTGTTGTTAAAGTGATAATCTTTTCGAGCATTTGGCCCTCCAACTATCATTACAATATAATCACCTGCATCTACATACAAATTTTTGTTGCCTACAGGTGGCTTTAATAGGTTTCTATTTTCATCAATCCATTTTTGTAAGTTAAAAGGTCGTTGAATAGCCATTTTTTAAGTGTTATATTATTGCCTGATAATTTCTCACTAAATTTAGTAAAAATTTAATTTCAAAAACATGAATATTGACCTAACTGGAAAAACAGCTTTAGTATGTGGCAGTACACAAGGTATTGGGAAAGCCATTGCTATGGCATTAGCAAATATGGGTGCGAACATAGTATTGATGGCACGAAATGAAGGAAAATTGCAGCAAGTGACAACAGAGTTGTCTAATAATAATCAGACACACACACATCTTACTGCTGACTTTTCAGATCCATCTCAGGTTAAGGAGGTGATTGACAAATTTGTAAAACATCACGACATACATATTTTAATCAATAATACAGGAGGTCCTACAGGCGGACAGGCTATAGATGCCAATATTGATGAATTTAGACAAGCATTCAATGCACATTTAGTTTGCAATCAAATATTGGCACAGGCAGTTTTACCAAGTATGAAAAAAGCAGGTTTTGGAAGGATTGTAAATGTTATTTCTACATCAGTGAAAATGCCTTTAAATGGTTTGGGTGTTTCTAATACTATACGTGGAGCAGTGGCGAGTTGGTCAAAAACGTTGGCAAATGAGCTGGGAGCTTTTGGTATTACTGTTAATAATGTATTGCCAGGAGCTACAATGACAGTACGATTAGAATCAATTATTGAGAACAAAGCAAAAAAGTTAGGTAAATCAGAAGAAGAAGTGCAAAATGATATGCTAGCAGAAATTCCAGCAAAACGTTTTGCCGAAGCAGGAGAAGTGGCAAGTGCAGCTGCATTTTTATGTAGTCCAGCCGCTAGTTACATTAACGGAATTAATATTCCTGTTGATGGAGGTAGAACGGGATGTCTTTGAGTTAATTTGAAAATGTGCTAAATTGAGAGTTAGACATTTGACAAATTGTAATAAACCAACTAAACCTAAGTACTATGTCTGAGATAAGTAGAAGAAAATGGTTACAGTCGAGCTTGCTGGCATCATCAGCATTATTAATGTCTGGACCAGCATCTGCAGCAATTGAGCTATCCAAAAAGAATGTTGCAAGATTTAACGATGAATTAATAAAGCTTCATTATAACGAAAACCCTTGGGGGCCATCAGCAAAAGCAAGAGAAGCAGTAATAAAAGCCCTTGATATTTCAAATCGTTATCCAGATGACCTAGTTGAAAGCCTTAAGAAAGAAATCGCACAGACTAATCAAATTGATCCAAGGCAAATATTTGTGTCTGCGGGATCCATGGAGATACTTAGCTTACTTGGTCAGCATGTAGGTTTAATGAAAGGAGAAATTTTAACTGCTTGGCCAACATTTCCAACCATAGTTCAGGCGGGAGAAATTGCTGGAGCTACAACCAAAAAAGTATGGGTTGATTCAAATGAAAGAATTGACCTTAATAAGTTGAAAGCTGGAATTACTGATAAAACATCTCTCATTTTTCTCTGTAACCCCAATAACCCTACCTCCACAGAGGTAGATACAAAAGATCTTCGGGCATTTTGCAGAGCTGTACCTTCTAATGTTCTTATCTGTGTTGATGAGGCATACATTGAATTTTCTAATAATGGGCTTGAAGGAAGTATGATGTCCCTTGTGAATGAATTGCCAAATCTTATTATTGTAAGAACTTTCTCTAAAACTTACGGATTAGCAGGGCTAAGAATCGGTTATGCTATTTCTAGTCAGGGGAATATAGAGCAATTACAGATGCGACATCCAGGTAGGGAAATTGCAGCAGGGGTAGCTCCCTTAGCAGCAGCACTTGCTACTATGAAAGACCCTGCATTTATTAAGCACTGTGTCTCAAAAAATAATGAGGGGAAAGAAATTGTTTACAATGCCTACAAAAAGTGGGGCGTATCTCATGCTAAGTCATCAACTAGTTTTATTTATACAAGACATGAGCATTTTGACAAGGATGTAGTTCCGAAAATGAAAAAAGACGGAATTTTGATTACAAAGTGGCCAGATATGAAAGACCATATTCGCATTAGCATTGGTAAACCCAGTGAAATGGAAGCTTTTGTGAAAACTATAGAAAAGTATTTGGTTTAAGAATATAGGAATACCGTTATTAATATTCAACTAATCAAGCTGATTGACAATGCTTTCTAGATTGACAGACTTCCAATTTTCAAGTATTCCTTCTTGTCTCATTACTTTATCCATAATATCTTTTTGCTTTTCTCCTTTTTGAATGGCTTCAGAATAGCGCATTTCCTCATGAAAAGTAACCATAGAGTATAGAGGAATCCATTTATTGGGATACTGCTCATGTAGTTTGGCTTCTATTTTTTTACGTACTAAAAAGTTTTCATCGCCTACGGAATCACGCATTTCGATAAAATTTCGTAGTGCTAATTCCAAAATAGCATCTGCATCAGGTTTTCTTTCTTTTTGAAATAATGGTAGTACAATATCCCAATTATCTTTATGTTCATTGAGCATATCATTGAGTACTCTGCAATCTTCAAAACCAGAGTTCATTCCTTGTCCGTAAAATGGAACAATAGCATGTGATGCATCTCCAATAATTAGGGTTTTATTTCTTACCCAAGGAAAGCTTTTCACTGTCATTAAAGATGAAGCAGGATTGGTATTATAATCTTCTAGCAAGGTGGGCATAAGAGGAACTGCATCAGAAAATTGTTCATTAAAAAAAGCCATTATTTCCTCATTCGTTTTAAGTGTTTCAAATGATTTTTCACCCTCGAAAGGAAAGAATAATGTACAGGTAAAGCTACCATCTGTATTGGGCAAGGCTATGAGCATGTAATTGCCTCTTGGCCAGATGTGTAATGCGTTTTTTTCGATATGGAACGCTCCATTTTCAGAGGGAGGAATCCTCAACTCCTTATAACCATGATCGATGTAACGTTGATGATAATTAAAACGATCGGTTTTTTGCATAGCAGCACGAACGGCAGAATATGCACCATCTGTTCCTATTATTAAATCAGCTTCTATCTGTTTTTCGATATCATTATGTTCAAGTATAACTTCCGTGTTATCCAAATTGATATCGACACAGCGGTGATCAAAAATAATCTTCACTCCAAGTTCTTCTGCTTTATTCATCAATAGAGTATTAAGCCCACCTCTAGAAATAGAGTTTATAAACTGTCCTTCTTTTCCATATGGTTGAAAAGTAAGGTTTCCTTTTACATCATGCATCACACGCCTGTTCATAGGGATTACCATTTTTCCCACTTCTTTTGCCAAACCAACTTCTTGCAATGGCTTTAACCCTCTATTACTTAATGCCAAGTTTATTGATCGTCCTTCGGCTGCACCAGTATTGCGCATATCTGAACGTCTTTCATAAATGGTGACATTGAACCCTCGTTTTTTTAAATAGATTGCCATTAAAGAGCCAACCAATCCAGCACCAATTAGGGTTATGTTATTTATTTCTTTGTTCATTTTTTAATATAGGTAGAATAACATAAAAGGTCATTCAGTTTTGTTCCTTTAAAAAGACAACTAAAATAATGAGTATCAAAATATAAAAAAGAATTTTGAAGATTCCACATTTCAAACTAGAGTGTGGGGCAAACGCATTTAACTTTCTGGGGGGTCTTTCCGTATGTTTTGTTGGTTATAGCCGACAAAAACGAGTAGGAATCCTGACCAATATGACATGTATTTACAATATGGTTAAGATTTCTACAGCAATGAACCAATTATTTTTAAATGCGTTTGCCCTGACCAGAGCGAGCATATTTAACTTCTAGGTTGTCATTTTGCAAGCATGATTCCATTTTATTGGGATGGGGGCTGGAGAAATCTTTACTCTTCAACCAAAGTAACCTCTTCGGTAAGCTGCTTTTCGTAAAGAGCTTTATAAACTCCCGAATGAGCTAATAAAGATTTATTAGTACCTTTTTCAACAATTTTACCATCATCAAGCACTATAATTTTATCGGCAAGTTTAGCTGAAGACACTCGATGTGAAATAATGATTGTAGTTCGTCCATCCATAATTCTTTTGAGGCTGTTGAGAATGGCGTTCTCTGTTTTTGTGTCTACAGCAGAAAGGCTATCATCCAGCATCAATATTTTTGGATTACGGGCAATGGCACGAGCCATAGATACACGCTGTTTTTGTCCACCAGATAGCGTAATACCACGCTCACCCACCTTAGTGTTGAAACCTTCTGGAAAATCAATAACATTGTCATAAAGATCAGCATCTTTAGCAGCCTGAAAAACTTGTTCTTCTGTTAAATCATCAGAGCCAAAAGCGATATTGTTATATATGGTATCTGAAAAGAGAAATACATCCTGTGGTACATAGCCAATTTGACCTCTTAGATTTGATAAATTATAGTCTTTAATATTTCTACCATCAATCTGTATATCACCATTGGATGTATCATACATTCTAGAAATAAGATTGGCAATGGTGCTTTTACCCGATCCCGTAGTACCAATTATAGCCAACGATTCACCTTGTTTGATAGAAAAATTAACTTCTTTTAAAGCGATAATTCCTGAATCAGGATAGATAAAAGAAACACTATCGAATATTATTTCACCATTAAGTTCAGTTTTTATGTTCTCTTTAGTAATAATATCATTTTTTGTTTTTAAGAATTCATTTACTCTTTTTTGTGAAGCTGCAGCACGTTGAATGATACTACTAATCCACCCTAATGAGGTTACAGGCCAAGTAAGTAAATTAACGTATATAATAAATTCAGCAATGTTGCCAAACGATAATGCGCCATTAATTACTTCTTTACCGCCTACATATACTGTGAGAATGGTACTTAACCCTATTAACGACATAATAAGAGGAAAAAAGAGTGACTGTACTAGCGTTAAGCGAAGCGATCTTGTCTTGTATTCAATACTTTCTTTTTCGAATTCTCCAATGGATTGATCTTCCCTTACGTATGATTTTAAAACACGTATTCCTGAAAAAGCTTCTTGTACAAATGTTGATAAACCAGACTGACTGATTTGAATTTCTTCGGAGCGTTTATTAATAATATTATTTACATAATAAATACTGAATGAAAGAATTGGTAAAGGAATTAAGGCATAAATAGTAAGTTCAACATTTATTGAAAGCATGTAGGGAATTAAAATAATAAATAGAATAATCAAGTTCAATCCATACATGATGGAAGGGCCTAAATACATTCTTATTTTGCTGACATCCTCAGAAATGCGATTCATCATGTCACCAGTATTATTTTTTCGATAGAAACTTAATGGGAGAGACTGATAATGTGTATAAATTTCATTTTTCAGATCAAATTCTATCAGTCGCGACATGATAATAATAGTTTGTCGCACTAGGTATAAGAAAAAGCCCCTCAATAGTGACATTAGTAATATCAATCCAGCAAATATGAGTATGCTTATCACAATTTCATCGTAAAAAGCAGCTTGCTCTCCCATATCGTTGAAAGCACGATATAGTTTAGTGTTATCTACAATATAATCAATAGAATAACGTACAATTTGAGCAGGTATAATCTGAAAAACATTAGAGATAGCAACAAAAACAACACCTAAAGTTAGATGTATTTTGTATTTATATAAGTACTTATTGAGGTAGCTAAGTTCTTTCACTTTTGGTAGAAACGGTTTTTAGTTAGGTATGTTTTAACCATAATAAATAAATTGATAATGATTGGGAAAAACATTACTTTTGCGGACGTTTTTATCGGTTTATCCGGTGCTAAAATTACAACAAACAACTGATATAATAAATGGAAATTAAAGAAATGGAAGTAGCACAGTCTACATCACTGTTTAATCAAGTGTCAACAATGGGGCATGAGCAAGTAGTATTTTGCTACGATGAACCCACAGGACTTAAGGCAATTATAGGAATTCATAATACTGTATTAGGACCTGCACTAGGAGGTACACGTATGTGGAATTACACTTCTGAATCAGAAGCACTTACTGATGCTTTGCGCTTATCTCGGGGGATGACATATAAAGCTGCAATTACTGGTCTTAATATTGGAGGAGGAAAAGCAGTAATTATTGGAGATGCCAGTAAAATGAAGACAGAAGCTTTTATGCGAAGGTTTGGTAGATTTGTGGAAAGCTTAGGAGGTAGATATATTACAGCTGAAGATGTAAATATGAAAACCAAGGACATGGAATATATATCCATGGAAACTAAGCATGTTACAGGTCTTCCTGAATCAATGGGAGGCGGAGGAGACCCCTCTCCAGTCACGGCTTATGGCACATATTTAGGAATGAAAGCATCTGCAAAGAAAGTGTATGGAAATGATTCACTATCAGGAAAGAAAGTTGCTGTACAAGGTGTTGGTCAGGTTGGAATGCATTTAGTAGAGCGTTTATCAAAAGAAGGAGCTGAGGTTTATATCACCGATATATCTGAAGAAAAATTATCAAAAGTAGCTTCACAGCATGGGGCGAAAGTAGTAGGTCAGGAAGAAATTTATGATTTAGATGTTGATATTTATGCTCCATGTGCTTTAGGAGCTACACTTAATGATGATACTATTGGTCGATTGAAGTGCCAGATTGTTGCAGGAGCGGCTAATAATCAATTGGAAGATGAGAATAGGCATGGATCGATGTTAATGGATAAAGGAATTGTTTATGCTCCTGATTTTTTAATTAATGCTGGCGGATTAATTAATGTATATGCTGAGCATCTTGGTGGATATAATAAAGAAAGCGCATATCAGCATGCCGATAAAATTTATGATACATGCCTTAATATCTTAAACGTGGCAGAAAACGATAAAATTCCAGCTCAAGAGGCTGCAATACAATTAGCACAAGAAAGAATTGATGCTATGGGAAAGGTTAAACTTTCATTTTAATTAACTTTGTTTTTCAGTTAACATAAATATCTGGAAAATTTTATCTTTAATTCGCTCTTTATTTACTGAAAATGCTCAATAGACGAACACTACGAATAAAAACTATGCAAGCCATTTTTGCTTTTATGCAAAGCAAGAAGTCACATTATAATATTGGTAAGCAAAACATTGAAAAATCGTTTTCTCGTGATCTAAATTCGATGGAAGTACAAGATTCAGCACTCCTTGTTGCACAAAGTGATGAGTCAAAAAAGCTTTATGAACAATATTATAATCAAAAAGGTATTGAAGTAACAACAAGTAAAGATGAAAAAGTAAATCAAATCACTACTGATACAATTGCCAACTACTATAATTGCATAGAAAAGGACAGGCTATTTTTTCGTTCAAACATGGTTATTGAAGCTGAAAAAATTATTGATCGTTATATTTTAATGTTGCAATTACTAGTTGAGTTCGCTCAATTTGCCCAAACCGATAAAAGAATTAAGGGGAAGAATTTTGTTAAAAATTTGTTAATAGATGCATTAAAGTTTAATAAGTCATTAGAAAACATGATATTGAAACATAATTTGTCTTGGAAAAGTGAAGTGGATGACCTGAAAAGTTGGTATAAAGAATTACTTAGAAAAGACGAAACGTTCATTGAATATCTAAATAAAGATAACCCCAACTTCTCTGATGACTCAGAAATAGTTCAGCATTTAATTAAAGCCATATTTAAAAATGATTTGGTGACGTCATTCATGGAAGAGAGGGACATTAATTGGGCAGAAAATCGTGCTATTGTCCGTAGTATGGTACTTAAAACTATCAAGGAAATTGGTGAAGAAAATTCTGAGAATTTTGAATTAATGGAATTATCATATAATTGGGAAGAAGACAAAGATTTTTTTGTTAAGCTTTACAATGAAACCTTGAGTCTTGGTAAGGAGTATAAAGAAATGATTGCTCAACGTACGAAGAACTGGGAGGTTGACCGATTAGCTGCAGTGGACAGAATTGCTTTGGAGATGGGGGTAACTGAAATGCTAAATTTTTCTAGTATTCCAGTTAAAGTCACCATTAATGAATACATAGAACTAGTAAAAAATTATAGTACACCTAAGAGTAAACAATTTATAAACGGTATATTGGACACAATTTCCAAAGATTTGACCGTTCAAGGTAAGATTAAGAAGAGCGGAAGAGGATTAATAGATAACCGATAAATATTATGAGTAACAAATCAACAAATTCGTTTTTAGCGTTTTTAACTGGAGCAGCCGCAGGAGCTCTTTTAGGAATATTATTTGCTCCAGATACAGGAGCAAACACAAGAGATAAACTTTCTTTTAAGTTGGATAAGTATAAAAAAATGCTTGAAGATTTAATTGATGACTTAATCCAAGGAAAAGAGATACCAGTGACAGCAGCTAAATCAGAAGGTGAAAAAGTAGTGAATGATGCTAAAGAGAGAGCCGAACAACTTTTGGCTGATGTTGATGAACTTATTGGTCACATAAAAAGTGGAGATAAAGAAGTAGAGAATTAATTTATTGTTAAACTATATATAAACAAGAGTAAAAATGAAACTTTCAAAAATTAACATGTTTGCCGCAATTGTTGGAGCTTTAATAGTGTTGTCTAGCTGTGGAAATAACAAGGAACAAGAGAAAAAGATTGCTGAATTGGAGGCAAAAATTTCTGCAATACAAGGGAGTACTCCTGCAGCTACACCTACAGCCGCTGCTGAACCAGAAGAAAAACCAGAGGGACCACTTCCAGTTTTTGAATTTGCAGAAATGGAACACGATTTTGGTACTATTCAAGAAGGAGATGTAGTTGAACATACATTTGAATTTACAAATAATGGTGAAGCACCATTAATTATTCAAGATGCGAAAGGATCTTGCGGGTGTACTGTACCTACATGGTCTAAAGAACCAATACCTGTTGGAGGAAAAGGAAGTATTACTGCTAAATTTAATAGTAAAGGGAAACCAAATGTTCAGAATAAAACAGTTACTGTAACTGCTAATACTTGGCCAAAGCAAACTCGCTTAAGAATCAAAGCTATGGTTACACCTAGTGCGGGAACGGCTACTACTACTGATGGACCAGTAAAATAAAGCAGATAACTTATATTTAACATCATAATAAGCATCCCAATTCCTAAAAGTAAGGAGTTGGGATGTTTCAATTTTAAACGTTAAGTTTGTTTAAATAAAAAAATTAATGATTAGAACAGTATTATTACAAGCGGGAGGACAAGGCTTCGACCCGATGACACTTTTACTTTGGGGTGGAATATTTGTGGTGTTTTATTTTTTCATGATTCGTCCACAGCAAAAAAAGGCAAAAGATCAAAAGAAATTTATCAGTGAGATTAAAAAAGGAGATAGTATTGTTACTACGGGAGGTATTCACGGAAAAGTATTTTCTGTAGAAGACGAAACAGTAACAATTGAAGTTGATAAAAGCACTAAATTGACTTTAGAAAAATCTTCGATTTCATTAGAAGCATCAAAAAGAGAAAAAAAATAAATGAAGCGGGAGCGCATATTTCAAACTATTAAATCGCTCCTTCCTTCAAGTAGCAATTGGAGAGCAGTATTGCTGTCAATTGGGGCAGCTACTACTTTCTGGTTTTTTAACTCTTTTAATCAAAATTATACGGCTAGTATTAGCTATCCAGTAAACTTTGTATTTGCTCGTGAAAACTTTGTGATTATAGAACCTTTACCTGAAGAAGTTCAAATCAATGTAAGTGGAGGAGGCTGGAGTATTTTTAGGAAAACATTTGGATTTAACCTGACTTCTGGAAATATTACACTTGAACAACCTGCTGATGTAAAAAAAATAGTTGGCTCAGGTCTGTTACCTATCATAAGTGAGCAACTGAAAGAATTAAGAGTAAATTATATTATTACCGATACACTAGATATAAACATTGAGCGTAAAAAAAGCAGAAAATTAGCCGTAAGTATTGATAGTGTAGCGATTTCTCTAGAACCTAATTATCTTATTACAAGTAGTATAAAATCTTTTCCAGACTCTGTTATAGTCACTGGGCCAGAATCTATTATTAATCAGTTACCCACAGGTTTGCCAATGGCTATTGAGGAAACAGAAATTGATGAAAGTTTTGATGAATTTGTAGAGTTTAAAATTAGAGGGTATACCCAACCATTATTGGAAATTGAACCGGCTGAAATTAATGTGCAATTTACTGTTGAAGAGTTTGTTAGGTTTTCCAGTAAAGTATCTATCCATAGCATCAACTTTCCTAAGAATACATTTTTAAAGGATTCTATTGTTGAAGTAGATATCTTAATGAGGAAAGACAACCAAAATGACTTAATTCAAGATTCTATAATTGTAGAGGTTGATTTTAATAATCTGCAAATCGATTCTACTATTCTTCCTCATGTTATACGCTACCCAGTTATTATCTCATCTATTGAGCTTGATACTACATCAATAAAGGTTCAATATGAGTAGATCGCCATTACAAATAGGAATAACAGGAGGAATAGGATCTGGTAAAAGCGTAGTGTGTAAAATCTTCAATACGCTTGATATACCTACCTATGATGCTGACAGTCGAGCCAAATGGATAATGATGAATGATAAGCTCTTAAAAAAAGAGCTTATAAATGTGTTTGGAAAAAAGACGTTTGTTGATAATGGGGAAGTAAATCGAAAACATTTGTCATCGATTATTTTTAACGACAAAAAAAAACTAAGTGTTTTAAATAATATTGTACATCCCAAGGTTGCTGAAGATTATAAAGTTTGGACATCAAATCATTTAAACCACCCTTATGTAATAAAAGAAGCAGCGTTACTTTATGAGTCAGGATCATACCAATTACTTGATAAAATTATTGTGGTAACTGCGCCAGAATCACTTCGCATTTCTAGAACACTTTTACGTGACCCTCATCGTTCAAAGGTCGAAATTCAAAGTATTATAAGTAAACAAATGCCAGAACACGAGAAACTTGAACGTGCTGATTATGTTATAAAAAATGATGAGTCTGAATTGCTAATTCAGCAAGTACTTGATTTACATAAAATTTTTTCTTTGAGGAAATAAAAAAACTAGCTTTTCCAGAAGAAACGTGTAAAAAGCATAAGCACAGTAAATAACTCCAACCTTCCTAAAAGCATTAATAACCCTAGAAACCACTTTGCGAAATCAGGCATATGAGAAAAATTATGAATGGGACCTACTGTACCCAACCCTGGACCAATATTGCCTAATGAGGTAGCTACAGCTCCAACAGCGGTAATAAAGTCAACTCCTGTTAACGATATAATAATACATCCTGTGGCAAATATAGAGAAGTATATCATCATAAAAGCTAGAACTTGGAATGTGATATCCTGATTAATAGCTTTTTTATTAAGTCGTACGGGAATAATTGCAGAAGGGTGTAATTGACGTTTCATTTCTAAAAAACTGTTTTTGAAAAGAACGATATGTCTAACGATTTTAACACCTCCCGCAGTAGACCCAGCAGACCCTCCCATGAACATCATGATAAAGAAAAATACAGTTAAAAAAGGAGTCCACATGGTATAATCAGAAGAAATAAACCCCGTGGTAGTGATAATAGAAACTACTTGAAAAATGGATTGACGAATAGAATTTTCAATAGAATAGTCAGTCACAAAATAGATAGACACACCTATTATGACTGAGAAAAGTATAAGAATAAAAAGGTAAGTTCTGAACTCTTCATTATTCCAAAGTTTTTGAAACTTGCCTTTTAGACCAAAATAGGTAATGGTAAAGCTAGTACCAGCTAAAAACATGAAAAAAGTGATTACATATTCTATGTAGGAGGAATTATAATAGGCTATACTATCTTGTTTAGTAGAAAACCCTCCTGTTGCCATTGTAGTTAATGCATGGTTGATTGCATCAAAAAATGTCATTCCTCCAAACATTAAAAATATCATTTCTAATAAAGTAAGACCAAGATATATTAACCAAAGCCTTTTTGCAGTTTCTTTAATTCTAGGTTTAAGTTTGTCAGGAGTAATCCCAGGTGCTTCGGCACCAAAAAGTTGCATTCCGCCAATTCCTAAAATAGGGAGAATAGCAACAGTAAGTACAATAATTCCCATTCCACCTATCCATTGTGTAAGACTTCTCCAAAAAAGGATTCCCTTAGGCATGGCTTCAATATCATTTAAAATTGAAGCACCAGTTGTTGTAAATCCTGATATTGTTTCAAAGAAGGCATTAGTAAATTGAGGGATAGATCCAGAAAGTATATAGGGAAGAGTTCCGAAAAAAGACATGGCAAGCCAGCCTAGTGTAACAATTAGGTATCCATCTCGTTTTTTTAACTCTTTGTTAGAATGCCTCCTAGAAGACTGCCATAATAGCAAGCCCGCTACTAGAGTAATTAATCCGCTAATAAGAATAGACAACCAATCTTCTTTATAGTATATAGAAAAAGGTAGGCATAAAAGCATAAATACTCCGTTAATGGAGATTAAAAGCCCAAGTAGCCCAATGATAACTCTTAAGTTAAATCGCATTATTAAAGATTATCATATAAAAAGGTATGTTGTCATTCAAATAGACACATATTTTTCATTTAAAAAAACTTTCAACAAGATGAATACAATCGGGTCTGCATAAAACAACTACTCTATCTTTTGAACGTACCTGAAAGTCACCCATAGCTGTGTATCCCATACCACCACGCACTACACCTCCAATGATGGCGCCTTTTGGGAAATCTAATTTTTTAATCGTGTCATTAGTAATTTTAGAACCTGCCTTTACGATAAATTCAAGTATTTCGGCATCTACACCATGAATACTAGTAAGTGAAATAACATCTCCCTGGCGGATGTATCTAAAAATAAAATTAGCAGCTATCAGTTTTTTGTTAATCATGGTATCCACACCAATATTTTGTGATAAATGGATGTAGTCCATATTTTCTACCAATGATATTGTCTTTTTCACTTTGTGTTTTTTTGCCACAAGTGATGACATAATATTAGTTTCGGAGTTCCCTGTAACAGCAATAAAAGCATCCATATCTGCTATTCCTTCTTCTTGGAGAAGTTCAACATCTCTACAGTCTCCGTTAATGACCATTACATTCTTGAGTTGATCGGCCAGGTCAAATGCTTTTTCTTTATCTTTTTCAATAAGTTTCACATTGAATTTTCGACTCAATCGTTTAGCAGTATGATACCCAACCTGACTGCCACCTAGTACCATAATGTTTTTTATTCCTATTTTTGATTTGCCAGCTAATTCAATTACTCGGTCAATACCAGAAGGTTCTGCAATAAAATACGCATGATCTCCTAAAGTAAACTTATTATCACCCCTTGGGATGATTGTTTCATTTTCTCGTAATATAGCAACTGTGATAAAATTATTATTGGGGTTTAAGTGAGAAGCTTCATAAAGAGTTTTACCTTTTAATTGACTATTTTCATCAATCATTACTCCTATGAGCATCAATTTTCCATTGTCAAATTCGAAACTATCAGTAAGCGCAGCTTCTTTAAGTAAACGTTTTATTTCCTTTGCGGCTAGCGATTCTGGCGAAATAATTTCATCAATTCCTAAATCTCGCAAATCGAGACTTTCTCTATTAAAAATGTATTCTACATTTTGAACTCTTGCAATAGTTTTTTTAGCTCCTAAATGTTTTCCAATAATAGCAGTAGTAATGTTGGTTTCTTCCGAGGAGGTAACACTGATTAATAAATCGGCATTTTTAATATCTGCCTCTTCTAATATTTGATATGAAGTTGAATTACCACGGACAGTGGCAACATCAAGGTTGTGTGAAGCTACATTAAGTAAATCGGCTTCTTTATCGATTAAAACGATATCGTGCTCTTCGTAGGCTAATAATTTAGCAAGGTGAAAGCCAACATCCCCCGCTCCGGCTATAATGATTCGCATTACACTGTTATGTCAAGGCACAAATATAAAGGGTAAATGAATATGACAATAGTAAAAGTAGTTATTTCAATTAATGAGTTTTTCTTTTTCTACTCTAATTCCCACAGCTAAAATGCCCTGTAAAGTATCGGTGCGCATGTATTGTTGTAGCTGGAAAGTATGTTTTCCAGTATGTTCAAACTGGTATTGCTTAAGCACTAAAAATTGATGGTCAAATACATCACCAATACCACTTTGTCCTAGAGGTTTACCAATTTTGGATTCAAACAAATCATTACTCACCAAATTTTCAGTTAACACATTTCCTTGTGTGTCATAAAGTGAATAATTGATATATATGTTGTAATACGGATATGTTGAGCTGTTACGTACATTTAAATATACATTGTATATTAATGATTTGTCTTTGATATCAACTTCAAAAGTTTGAAGAGAATCTAACATCCAATACTGACTTTTAAATGAATGATTTTGCTCATATATTCGTGTATCATCACATGAAGTTAAGATAATAAACGCAATAACTAAAAGAAATAATTGAAGAGGCTTATACATATATTATTTAATAGTTAACCTTTAGAGCTTTTTTTATGAAATTTCTTTTTATGACGATTCTTATTTTTACTACCCTTTCTTTTAGTACGATACTTCTTATCCATTCGCTCTAAATCGCTATTTAGTGTTTGTGAAGAATCTTCTTTTAATTCTATATCATTTTCTAAAAGTGTAACAGGTTTTTTCCCTTCTTTATTAAGAAGTAGGATTTCTTTTACACGTTCAGCTGCAATAGGATGCCAAGTGTTTTCACCTTTATAGCCAAACCACATAACTTTCCTAAAAATGTCAGTTTTTTGAAGATAAGCATTTCCTTTTTCTGTAATAAGATGTTTTTCTACTTTAGGGATGCTTTTAAGAGCATCCATGTATGTTTCAAGTTCGTAATTTAGACAGCATTTTAATCGACCACATTGCCCAGAAAGTTTACTGGGGTTGAGTGATAAATTTTGATATCGTCCTGCGCTCGTAGAAACACTTTTAAATTCAGAGAGCCATGTGGAACAACAGAGTTCACGACCACAAGACCCAATGCCTCCGAGACGTCCAGCTTCTTGCCTTAAGCTAATTTGTTTCATTTCTACACGAATTCTAAACTCACCAGCTAAAATTTTTATTAACTCTCTAAAGTCAACCCTATCTTCGGCAGAATAATAAAAGATGGCCTTAGTATTGTCAGCTTGAAACTCCACATCAGAAAGCTTCATTTGCAGTTTCATGTTTTGAATTATCTCGCGAGTGCGGTAAAGTGTGGGGTTATCACGTTTTTGAACATCTTTATATTTTTCTAAATCTTTTTGAGAAGCTAAGCGATAAATTTTTCTAATATTATCATCATTCTTCACTTTTTTCTTTTGCATTTGTAACCTTACTAGTTCACCTTGCATAGAAACATGACCTAAATGATGCCCATTAGGTACATCTACAATTACAGCGTCCCCTGTTACCAGATTAAGGTTATTTGAGTTTTTATAAAACTCTTTATATCCATTTTTAAAAAGCACTTCAATTATATTGAATTTATCATTAGACGGCATGTCCATGTTAGAAAGCCAGTCAAACACATTCATTTTATTACAAGCACCGGTGGAACAACCCCCATTGTTTTTACATCCTCCTATTGTTGTTCCACAATTACTACACCCTGCCATTATATATTTATTTTTCTAGGGCTAATAAATCCTGCCCAATATCTTTTCTAAAATTTTTTCCTTTCCAAGAAATAGTATTAGACACTGAATATGCATTACTTAATGCATCTTCAATAGTATCTCCGATACCTGTTACTGCAATAACCCTACCTCCATTAGTCAAAACCTTGTCTTTTTCTTTTCTAGTACCAGCGTGAAAAACCAATGCTTTGTTATTGCTATTAATTTCAGAAATTATTTCTCCTTTATTATAATTTCCAGGATACCCTTCAGAAACTAAAACAACAGTCGTAGCTATTTTATTATCAATTTCTAATACAGCTTCATTAAGTTTAATATCGGCTGTTTTTTCAAAAAGATCAACAATATCATTTTTAATTCTTGGAATTACTGCCTCAGTCTCTGGATCACCCATTCGAACATTATACTCTATTACAAAGGGGTCACCATTAACGTTCATTAAACCTATAAAAATAAAACCTTTATAATCAATATTTTCTTTTTTTAATCCATTGATGGTAGGTTTTATAATCTGTTTTTCCACTTTACTCATAAAGTTGGAATCAGCGAATGACACTGGTGAAACAGCACCCATACCACCTGTATTAGGACCAGTATCTCCTTCTCCTATTCGTTTATAATCCTTAGCTTCAGGAAGAATCACATAATTTTCTCCATCGGTAAGTACAAATACTGACAGTTCTATACCTTCTAAAAATTCCTCCACCAATACTTTGTTACTTGCATCGCCAAATTGCTTATTGATAAGCATATTTTCAATAGACGATTGTGCTTCTTTAATAGATTCAGCTATAATTACACCTTTTCCTGG
>Ga0224506_10000604_pt1 | contig 29444 bp, 30 predicted proteins | sample SF_Jan12_sed_USG_2_FD_169108 | JGI IMG/M metagenome (GOLD analysis project Ga0224506, IMG submission 169108) | Sediment microbial communities from San Francisco Bay, California, United States - SF_Jan12_sed_USGS_8_1 | ecosystem: Environmental > Aquatic > Marine > Sediment | place: USA... | reverse complement strand
GTGTATAAGCTCACTGGTTTTCGCCTCTATCTGGCGAACCATAGAGTTGTAACCGTCATATAGCACGCCCAATTCATTCTTCGATTTATTGCTTACAGTTTGAAATCTATTTCCCTTTACATCACTGTCCTGCATAGCGATGGCCAGCTCAGTAAATGGCAACGTGTAGGTGCGACTTATCCACCATGCCATCATCAGTCCAATCAATAATTCCAAAGGAAAGATAAGTATCAGGGTCAACAGATGTTCGTCCAGGCGTGTTTTATAACTGCTCAAATCGATGACATAATCTACCGATCCAAAACTATAACCGTCGGCATCAAGAGGTTGGCGCAGATAGAGATAATCCTGTGAAAAATAGGGTTCTCCCGTGAGTAGCGCTGTTGTACCTGTTTCCAGAGCATGGTCATTCCGATGATATTGATAGATCTGTTTTCCCTTCTGATCCAATAGCAAAAGCGACGTGACCGAATGGAAACCGGATAGACGAAAGGCAATATCCGCATAACTAGCGGCCTGGGGATTGAGCATGGCCTTGAGTAGATCATGATTGAGTGATCGACCTAGTGTCTCTGCCTGTTCTACCGCAAGTGACTTACGCTCTTTGATGTCAAACCAGTAAGTAACACCCAGACTTCCCAGCTGTACAATAGCCAGCAGTACGCCTAATAGTATAATTAATTGAATTCGTATGCTGAGACTTCGCCAATTCATAGAGTACTTCTTATTCTTTCTCAATAGGCAAATCTAGATCGTTGCCCCACTCTCGCCACGAGGCATCGTAGTTGGCAACATCATAACCCAGCTCACGCAAAATAAGATAGTTGGTAGACGAGACGCGACCGACCTCACAGTAAAGAATGACCTTCTTGTCTTTTGGCAGGCTGGCATAAACATCCGCCAGCTCTTTCTGGCTGCGCAGCGATGGCACACCATCCACTTTCATAAGATTTACAGAAACAGGAATGCTAATGGCCGAGGGTATGTGACCAAATCTCTTGGCCGTGGATTCTTTGCCAATATAGGCGTTAAGAGATCGAGCATCGACGATCACTTTTCCTGGGCTGTTTGTGGCCAATAGCGTGGCAAATTTACTGGCAATCTTACGATGGTCAATCGATGGCACATACTTACTTTCCTGGATATCAGGGAGCTCTGCATTTACCGGATATTTTTTTTCTGTCCAATATTGATACCCAGGATTAAGAACTTTTGCATCCTTAATACCATAAACCTCCAAAGCCCAAAAAACACGAGAAGCATCAAACATCTCGCCGCCGTCGTAAATAATAATTTTTTTACTGTTATCGATACCACGCTGCTGCAATATCTTCTGCATAACATCAGGCTCGACAATCTTTCCACCCTGCTGCTTCTGTTGGTAAGTGAGTTCATGGGAGAGACTTATGGCACCTGCAATATGTTCAATATCATAATCATTCTTTGTGCGGGAATCGATAATAATCAAATCCTCACGCTGAAGGTTTTGCTTTAACCACTCAGGTTCAACCCGTAGAGAGTCTGCAAAGGCATGAACTGTATTTAAGCATAAGGCAATAAACCCCAATGCTCTGACTAATTTATTCATAACTATTTATCCCACTCAACTCTATTAATACAGAATGGCCTTACCATTCCACCCTGTTATATCTACGAGTATTTCACTATATAGGATTCATATCAAAAAAATAGCGCTATCATTTTGACCAATCGCGCCAGGATTCGCTTCATATTCAGACAATACACCGAAAAATCATAGCTTAGTGATGCTTCAATATAGGCTAGGCTTTGAACTGAACTAATCTCACTCACTAGTGTGAGTGAAGAATGGGGACTCTATGGTCTCACCTCAACTTGCGGCAGCGGCTGTAGCGCCCACCCCGTTCTTTGTTCGCGGCCATTAGTTTGTCCGCCAGCAATTTATCATTCAATAACAAGGTGGCGAACATCTCCCTATCAATCTCCCACAAAACCACTTCTCCCTCTGCCTGAGCCGTGGCATTTCTTGTGCCATCCCCTAGCAAGGCCATTTCACCCAAGAAATCAGCCTCACTCAATCTGACTAATTCTCTTATCTCACCCTCGTTATCCCTGAGAATAGAAACAGAGCCTTTTGCAATAATGAACATTGAATCGGCGAGGCCATTTTCCGTAAAAATAATATCTTTATCTTTAAACTCACGTTGTACAGAAAGACTAAACAGAAGCGACATCTCCTGCTCGGATAGTTCTGGCGGAATATTGTTGTAATCCATATCGTTCATAATATCTTCACATATACGTACTGATCACTTTAACTCAGGCAAAGATTGTTTTAAATAGTCGCGTATGGAACCATGGTTGAGATATTGCGGAAAGGTTTCTACCAATTCGTTAACAAATGCATGTGCATGTTGGCGTTTGTTTTTATCTGTTTCTTTTCGCAAGCTTGCCACAATTTTTTTAACCTTAGCAATATCTGCTGCACTAATTAATTGATATAGCCGTCGGTAATGTCCATCTTTGCTACGCTCATCAGCGAGCTTATCTAATAAGCGCCAGGCATTCATATAGGCCATAAGATTGGTCTCTTGCAGTGCATGGCCAGCCCACTCAGCGCCCTCTTTGGGGTAATAACTTAGCAGTAACTCTTCAGCCTTCCTGAACTTGGGCCAAAAGTACGCGCCCGTTGACAAGGCCTTGGTTGCCGTCGCAAAGATCTCATCAGTAGTCTCATGTCCACGTTCCAATGCCTGTTCAAACATCCACAGGCGCGTTTCAGGATACCACTTGCCTTGCAAGGCTATGGCCATCGCGTATGCTGCTTCAGCTTGCTTGTTTCTACTGAGAAATTCTTGCGCTGGCTGGGGATACAGTTGACCACGATATTTGTTCTTTTCTTCTATTAGATGTTCGGTCGTCACGTATGCATCCAGAACGGCGAGTCTGCTACTGAGTGTATGCAAATAGTTTTTCTGCGCCATTTCCTTTTTCAGCCAGATGTATGCCTTTTGGTAATCCCCCTCTTCGCTAAGCTTATCGAGATGAAGGTTCGCCGATTTCACCGCCGCATTGATCAGCACCAGATCTCCCGGATTCTCTTGCAGTTCGAGTTGCAGTACACCGAGTGCTGCCAGAGGTTCTCCCGCAGACAAAAGGCGTGCTACCTTTGACATGCTGAGTTCGGTCTGGGTTGGGAAAACGAAGATCATCACCAGCGCTGCCAGTATCAAAATAAAACCATAGGTGGCCGGCGTATGGAATACGGTAGTGATAAACGCAGGCTTTGGCTTACTGAGATCGATGGACGGTGATGTCTTCCCCGCCTGTGCAATCGCCTGTGAGAGACTTTCTGACAGTTCTGTATCATCCTGAATGACACGATATACCTTGATAGGATGGGGGATTCCCTTGAATATGCGTTCACCGACTTCTGCAGATGGTGCTTCGGTTCGATTCATGGTTTGATAGACAGCATCGGTAAACCACACCTCACCGGCCTCGGTAATACCTTCCAGACGGGCCGCGATATTTACCGCCTCACCAATCACGTCACCATCCAGAACATCCACCTCACCCACGTTAATGGCGACACGCACCTCTATCATCTGCTCAGCAGTAGCGTCTTGATTGTGCTTACGCAGAACCGCCTGGATGGCAATACCACATAAGACTGCATCGGTGGGGCTATCAAAATGCACCAAAAAGGCATCGCCGATGGTCTTGACGATGACGCCCTTAAAATACTGAAAAACCGGCACCAATAACTTTTCATGCACGGCTAGCAGGGTCTTGGTCTGCTGGCGTGACGAACCCGATGTGCGCTCGGTAAAGCCCTTAATATCGGTAAACATAATGGTCAGATTTTTTGTCAGCATACCTTTATCCCGTTTATTGTTTACCATCTGAAGAGTATTTGTACTCAGGGTTATGTGTCAACCAGATGATTGCCTAATACAATCCATGATCAATAGTAATATGTACAATAATACAGCCCGCTAGGCGACGCTAATACTTCACCACACAATCACTATGAACTTATATAATAAGGTTGGCGAACAAACGGACATCTGTACATAAGCATTGCCTTTACAGACGCGCAGATAACAATATATTACGCGGACTCAAACGGGATTCACAGAAAGTACCCAAACGGACCTGATACCCATGTTGTTGTAGATATAATGCCATATCCAGAACCAACCACAGTTCCAAGACTCGACGCATGGCATGACGCAATACCGAGAGCCGCATCACCTCCGCCTGCCTTTTCTCGCCATAGACTTCATAGCTGTGCCAATCAACATCCATGCTTAGTAAACTTTCCAGGCCTTGCCGCTTGGCCAGATGCCGACAAAACGTCTCAAAACTTCCGTTCAACCACTGTTTGTCTATGGAGGGGATAGAACGATAACGACTATCGCCACTAAGCTCTGCATACCATCCTAAAAACCCCAGCTTCCAGACCATCTCGCGATCCCTTAAACGGACTTCTCGTGCTTTGGATGTTACCGTTTCTGTCACAGCTAAACGCAGATCATCCCGGCTGAGTGTTAAACGTGAGGCCTTAGTGAATGCGCCATAGCCTTGTTCTCCATAAAGATGATAACAACAGGGGGCGATGTCGATGGCCGGACTTTGTTCCTGCACCGCCTTGCGAACAAGGTGGCGATGTAACTCACCACAGGCATGTAAGGCCACAACGTGATGCTGTTGCAGATTGGGTACTTGCGAAGAGAACACATCCACTTGTTGAAAAATCTGCTTCACCTTCGCCCTTTGTGAAAGCTGTTGTCCTGACTCACACAAGCCTTGGTCACGCTCCAGGGTGGTTACCGACACCGGTGCCTTACTCGCTAATATACGACCCAAATGACCCTTGCCACCACACCATTCGATCAACGGTCGGGAGATATCTCCCAGCACGGCACTAAAGGCGGTGATCTGCTGCCATTTACGACCGGGCACGGCCCAATCCAGGTGCTTCCAATTCTCTTTATCGTCCGAGGAAAATTCCTCTAGCTGCAATAGAGATGTGAAGCTTGAAAAGTGCGGTACAAAATCTGACAGCCAGCGATAGAGCTGTGCATCATCACTACGCAGTTGTGCCAGCTCTGTGTCCGATAGGCACAGCAATGCCTCGGTCAGTGCCGGATAATCCTGACACCATTGTGGTCGTGGCTGTTTAAAGGGTTGAGCTTGCCATAGTGGTTGTAATTCCAGCAAAATCGCTTCCAATGCCAGGAAGCGTTTATGCAAGGAGTCTTGCGGCCAAAATGGGGGGGTACTACTGGTCATTTGCTATGAAATCGATATTAACAACGATGGGAATGCATTGTAGCGGATTCCACAGCCTTTAAGTTGCTTGCAGAAAAAATTCTGCCAGCGAATTAAGCAATTGTAATCGCCTTATTCAAATACACATCCTGTATCGCATTCAACAAGGCGATGCCCTCGCTCATGGGTTTTTGGAATGCCTTGCGTCCCGAGATCAATCCCATGCCCCCGGCACGCTTGTTGATGACGGCGGTACGCACAGCCTGGTGCAGATCATCTTCCCCGGAGGCACCACCAGAGTTGATCATGCCGACCCGCCCCATATAACAGTTTGCCACCTGATAGCGCACCATATCGATGGGGTGTTCACTGCTGAGTACGTCATACACAGCTGGATGGGTCTTGCCAAATGTGAGGGCGGTAAAGCCACCATTGGTCTGCGCCTGTTTTTGTTTAATGATGTCCGCGTCGATGGTTGCCGCCAAATGGTTGGCCTGACCGGTGAGGTCGGCGGCCACATGGTAGTCAACACCGTCTTTTTTAAAAGCACTATTACGCAGGTAGGCCCAAAGCACCGTGACCATACCCAGCTCATGAGCATGCTCAAAGGCCTCGCTTACCTCCTCTATCTGGCGTCTGGATTCTGCTGATCCAAAATAGACCGTCGCACCAACGGCCACTGCCCCCATCTCAAAGGCCTGCTTAACACTGGCAAACATGGTCTGATCATATTCATTGGGGTAGGTAAGAAGTTCGTTATGGTTAAGTTTGACGATAAAAGGGATCTTATGGGCATAGTCGCGAGCGATACTGTTTAACACACCCAATGTCGAGGCAACCGCATTACATCCTCCCTCTATGGCCAGTTTGAGAATATTCTCTGGATCAAAAAACAACGGGTTCGGCGCAAACGAGGCTCCGGCCGAATGTTCCACACCCTGATCTACCGGCAGGATCGACATATAACCTGTGCCCGCAAGCCGGCCATGTGCATAGAGTTGGCCAAGACTTCGCAGCACAGAGGGTTTACGGTTTTTTCGCGTGACTATCCGATCTATGTAGTCGCGCCCTGGCAGGTGTATCGTCTCTTTAGGAATGCCATGACAGACATGACTGAGCAGGGAATCTGCCTCAGCAGCAAGCAGTTTAGTGATGTCCATGATCCACCGCCTGTATCACTGTAGTTTCGGTATCTCCAAGTATAGTCTGTGCCACCAACTTGCAAGAATTATTTCTATCCAGGCACCATCCAGACTATTTCCCAGACAAGCATTACTGTACCAGCAAGCGTCTGGTCATATGCAGGCGAACTTCAGGCTCTTCTGTCAGGGCATGAAACAGGTGATGTGGCCCCGTGGCCTCATCAATCTTCTGTTCCAGGTCGGGCCGCAGCTCACTATAAAATTCCAGTAGCCTGCGATCGAAAATATTTAGCGCCTGCGTAAGAGGATCTTTGCGTTGTCGCGCAAGGATGCGATCCAGTCCATCCTTATATATATCACCCAGGCAGATATGCACCGCGTTAAACAGGGTCACCCAACCGTTAAACCACAGCATCATATCGATATCAAAGCTCTCCCCTGCTGGTGGACCTTCGTTTAACACCTGCTGTAACAGATCCTTCTCCTTCACCGTCTCCCACTCTTCCAGCAGGGCGGCCCGGCCATAGCCATCGATGGTGGAGCTGGTCATAAGGATGGGGCTATCAGGATGCTTATCCAGTACAAAGGTGGCATCTTTGACCAATTGTGCAGGTTGCTGTGCTGCACGTGGATTACGCTTCAGGCGGGAAGATGCCTTGATATCCAGCACCTGTACCTGCTGACCACGTTTCACCAGCTCCTGTGCCAGACGCGCGAAGACGCCTTTTTCCAAAACATCATTGGAAAAATTAAGACTGGTCTGTTTATGTAGCAAGGCCAATTGGATCTGATGTGAGTAACGCGGATAACGCTCGACAATATTGGCGATCTTGGCGACTGGTATGCGCTCTGCCAGCAGCCCATGTTTATCCACATAGACCTCCTGATGGAATTCATCAAAGCTGATCTGTAATAACACCTTGGCCTGGGCCCACTTTTTTGGCCGGCTCTTCACCGCCTCGGCCATCTTAGCCAACACCTCGTTGGCTATCTGTGGGGTATCGGCAAAGTCACCATTCAGCAGGATGGCAAAGTTTTTGATATGCCGCATCTTGCGGATGGCAGCGTAAAAAGAATCCATCTGTTTGGTCAGATCACCGCCGGTAAACAAGACGCTGTCGGTGTATTGATCCACCAGATTAAAGATTAGATCCGGATCTTCGTTCTTCGGCTTGGGAGGACGCCAGGTAAACATACAATGGCGGCAGGTTTGTGGACAGCCCATGGCAGGGATGATGCCCATCTTGGCGTAACGGGGTTTGATATTATCAGAAACATGATCCGGCAAGGCATCTACCAGTGCCAGACGTTCCAGATCCTCGGCACCCAGCATCCCTTCATAACGATCACGCTCTTCACGCCCGACATCCTTAAACTGAACCATATAGGTCTGGGTGAAGAGATTCAGACCGTTCCATATATTGAGGATATCGCCAACCAGTATTTCTGCATCATTACCTCGACGTGCGAGCAGAGAGTGATATTCCTGTGACTGCTTGAGTTCTTGCCCCTGTCCATTTTGCCAATGGCGTAAATACCCACGCACAAACGCCTCTGCCGTATCAGACAACAGCAGGTCCATCAAAAAACCAAACTTGGGTCCACGAAAGGTCTGCAACACCTTGGCACGATAATTCTCATGCACATTGTGCTGTAACCAATGAAGCGCATAGAGATAGGTAAGAGGAAAACTCAGCTCGGCGGCATCGGCCTGATCGGCCAACATCGCCCGCATCGCGCCACCGGTGAGGCGATTGATCTCATCCTTAAAGCGCTGCCGCATGGTCGGCAGGTAGACCGCCAGCAGTGCATCCTGGTCCGCAATGCTGGCCCGGCCACCACCAGTGACCACGGCAACGCCGTGTACCCCGCTTTTTTCTATTGCGCTACTGGAGAGTGACATCTGCTAACCTGAAACCTTCATCAAAGAGTGTTCATTTTCGCACCTGGATAGAGGCACGTCCATGTAGTAAAAACCCTCCCAATGGGATGTGAATACCCTATGCGACAAGGTTTAGCACAGCATTTTGACCGTTCATTACATGGTGGTCACGATTTCAATGTCCCCTCCTTGCGTATCCCATTGATGCCCACATCATTGGGATGGTAGCGAAACGCCAGAACAACCACACCATTGCCCCATCTCAGATTGGTGATCTGCAGTCGGTGGACAAAGTCAGGCAGTTGCGGAGGATGAAATCTTATTTGCGGTTTTTCTGCCGAAAAGCTCAGGCCCAGGCAGGCCTGGAGAATATATAAGACCGCTCCGCTGGCTCAGGTTCAGGCTGTTACAACTTATATTCGGGTCATTTCAAAGTTCAGATGATCCTAATTATTGCTAAGCGGCATCTATAGATCGGTCCAAAGTCCCAGAGCCAGGATCTTCTCCCGTGTCTGAAAAAACTCTGTGATATTTGAACGCCCATCGTAATAAATGAGCGCAAGCCTCCACTGACGTCCTTCACTCGGCAGCTTTATCCCCAATTGCAGAGCAGAATCCAAATGCCAATCCAGCTCTTCCATGGCAGAAGTATCCAGCGCAAGATACCAACGCAGGCAGTTCACTTTCCCCCAACAACGTGGATCATGATATTCCAGCCCCGCTTGCAGGCGACCAGGTACCTGTAGATCGGTATTACCCAAACGGTAGGCCCATCCCGCCTCGGTATAAAACTTCCATCCTCCCTGCAGTGGTAGCCAGCCACCAAACAACAACTCATGGCGTGAATAACCGATACGCAGACGCCCGGTATCCTCCGCATACTCATCTCCGACATGACCTGATGTGTGGGAAAACGCCGCTCGCCATACCCGCCCCTTACTATCCCTGCGGGAATACTGCAGCCCGTATAATCCATCCCAGCCGATATTGTCATAGTTATTGCGTATATCAAACTGGCCCCGAAACCCTCCGGTAATACTTAATTGCCAGGCCGATTCTCTCTCGCGTTTTCCTATCAGGCCAAAGACACCGCCCACCTTCAGATCGAAGCGGGTTCCAGTGGTATAGGCAATGACAGGAGGCATAACCTGTGCATTCTCAATAGAGGTAGCGGTAGCATGAACATCGGCAAGATAAGGTGCATAGAGGCGACGCTCCGGGAAAAAGATATAAGCACTGTCGGAGGATCCAGCTTCATCGGCTCTTACTGTGATTGGGGTGAAGCAACCAAACAGCAACAGACCGATCAGGGCATTGCTTAAGAAGCAAGCGTCGTATCGTAACTGATATGTTTTCATACGAAGAAGGCCCATTGTTTTTACTTATAAGTAGCGTACGGAATCACAATATGACAGGCGTCACTTGTGGCAAATCTGCTAACAATACATTGTCTTAACTATATAGTGAGTATAGGAAATATCACCCGGCCATTGCCAGAATCTCGCTTAGCTTTAACGTGTAACGGTACCAATGGGTGACCCGGGATACGCCCTAACACTCCTGCGAGTTCTGCTCTCCCCCAAGTATTTCTAATAACGATTTCAGCGATGTGAATAGTCGAGAAAAGCTGTCTACTATTTGTAGGTTCTTAAATAGTTCTGGAGGTAGGTTATGGACACAAAGGTACAGATCAGTTTGGACAAGACGGTTTATGACCGCCTGCTAGAGTTACAGCTTGCACCCTACGACGATATCAATGCCGTACTTGAGAAGTTACTTTATTATAATGAGCACAAAAATAGTGATCCCTTAAATTTGTCTGTCAAGGAGCATCACTATACCTATGATGAAGAATTGAAACGCTATAACGATGGTGTATATTCTGGCTCTGGTATTGGAACCTGATTTATTTTGATTATGGAGTAGGCCTAAAGTTATTTTTTATGGCCTACTCCCGATTCTACAGAACCATATATCCTATATACCCTGCACCCTAAGATGCATAGAAAAACGAATCATAGTAGTAATATTTGTTATTACCCCTAGATACTTCAGCTGAGTTTGATCCGCACCACCTTCATCGCCTCCATTTCGATGCCTGCCACGATAAAGCTATCCGGATAATAGGTCAGATTCACCCTCGAACCGGTGAGATTCTTATACTTCACTTTACGTTTATAACGAAACGGCACATCAACACCTTCGATCATAATGGTATTCAGCAACCATTCACCATCCCCACGCTGTACATGCGAGGTAACCTTTGCATGATCGGTATGGATAAGTTTTTGATGTTTTTTTAATAGCTTGTCCGGATCCGAGACGACTTTTTTCTTCACGGTTGTACCTTGATGTATAAAAACAGGGGTAGAATTCAGATTACGACAATATTAGTAGAAACTCATTCTGTCCCCAAACATGCGTTTCTGCAAGACATGCAGCGTCTAACTACCCCGGTCATCTAAGTGGTAACTGTCTCCACTCGCTCCAGGCAATCTAAAAGCTCAATACTTTTTAGGGGTTTGTGAAGGTAAGCATCGAATTTAGATTTGATCGCCTTCTGATCTAATTCCATCTTGGAGTAGGACGTTAAAGCGATGATCTTCAAGGGAGGGTTCGAAGATTGTTCCACTATCTGTTTTGCCGCTATGTCTCCAGTAAAGTCGGGAAGTTCAAAATCCATCAATACCAGCTTTGGCATTTCCTTAATTGCCATCTCCACCGCATCTTTACCTGTACCGGCTATTAGGACTTCCACGCCCAAACCCTGCAAGGCTTGTTTCGTAGTGGTCTGATGCAGGGGATTATCCTCTACCACTAACACCTTCCAGCCTTTAATCTTCTCGGCGATGGCATCCTGATTCATTCCTATCGCACCCAGTGGTAAGCTAAAGGTAAACGTACTGCCCTTATCCTCTTCACTTTCAACCGAGATAACACCACCATTTCGGTGTATAAAGTCGGCACACAGGCTCAACCCCATTCCAGAACCGGTTTCAGATTCCGTACCCATACTCGAATAGGTTTTTTTATCTACCTGAAACAAACTTTCCTGAATCTCTGTAGATATGCCCACTCCATTATCCGCCACAGTCAACGTCAGCATATCCCCCACCCTAGCGGCGGAAATCTCTATCGTGCCTTTTTGATGGGTGAACTTAATGGCATTATTGATCAGATTTCTACCAACGGTATTAACCATTTCAAAATCCGCATAGGCGTATAGTTCCGGTTCTATATTTACATGCAACTGGATCTCTTTTTGTTGGGCAGAACCTTGATACAGGTCCATACAGTGCTCTACCGACTCCATCAAGCGGAAATTTCTAGGCTTACATTCAAGCACGCCATTTTGGCTGTTTGCCCAAGTTAATAGGTTTTCCAATAGCAGGTACGAATTCTTAGAGGCTCGACACAATATCGGATAAAGTTCATCCGTGAGATCCGCGCCGCATTTAGCCACATTGTTCAAGATGACAGAAACACTCCCAATTGGACCTCGTAGATCATGGCTGATGATGGAAAAAAACTTATCCTTGGTACGGTTTGCCTGCTCCGCCTGAATTTTTGCCTGAATAGTCATCTCGTAACTTAAAAAACTCTGCCGTTTATAATATTCCACCATATAACCACCAAAACCGCCCAATGCAATACTGGCAAAAATAAACATGTAATGGATAATCATTACATCACTGGGAAAGCTGCCAAATATCTGCATCACCAGCACATTAATCAAGATAAAAAACAGATTGTATTTTACCGACAATGTAAATGAGAAACCTGAGGCCACCCACACCCAAAGCAGCATAAAATAGGCCTCAACAAAATAGAGTGATACATCACCAGTGAGAACAATCACAAAATGGTTTGTCCAAGTGATGCTATTTGCCAAAAATGTAACAGTATAGATAAAGGCGACCGAGGGAATCCGAAAGGAGATCGCAATTAAAAGGCATAAACCCAGCCCCTGAAATAGGTGGATACGGGATGCAAAGTCCTGCATATCAACGGGTAAGGCAAAGTGATCGATGACCGAAAACAGGCAATAAAGTAGGCCAACAATGAATACCGCCCAACGCAACTGAATAAGGCGGAAAGGCTCGGTCTGCTGTAGGTAATTTTTCTCTAGTTCTTTATCCTTGAAACGAAGAGTGAGCTTATTAAATTCACCGAACTCCACATTATTCTCTTGGGACAACTGCATTCTCAAAATTCCAGGGCATCTGTTAGAACAAGCGATTCACAATCCCAGTGAGGCTGTCCCGTTTCTTATAATCATCCAATATATAGACAAGGCTGAATATCATTAGATCCTAATATTCAAGGATAGTCGACCCTATTATCGGCAGCTTTGAGCCACGGCTGAAGTTAATATAGAAAGTTTCTGTTTATATTTAGTCGGGGTGATATCGACGACCAAATCTCGAACAAAATACTGAGTTATTTAAGGTTTAGGCAGAAGAAACGTGGCTTATGTCTGCATGGAGTGAGAGGACTGATTCCCGATCCTGACTTATTCACAAATTAACTTAGAATTCTGCCTGTGGAAAAAAAATTCGTACTGTGGTACCGATACCAAACTTACTAGTCACTTGCACATGAGCCTGGTAGCTTTGTACTATTCCAAATATCACCGACAGTCTCATTCCGGTCCCATCCCCTATATCTTTGGTAGTAAAAAATGGGTCAAAGACCTTGTCGAGTATTTCCTGTTCAATCCCTGCACCCGTATCACTGACTGACAGCACAACCCAATCACCCTTGATGGACTTGTGTGTCACGGAGTTAAAAGTATCCAGTCCTAGCTCGTAACCAAGCTGTAATGTTAATACACCTTTTTTTTCCATTGCATCACGTGCATTAACGGTAAGATTTAGCAAAATTTAATTTAACTGAATTGGATTTAAATTGACGGCGGGTATTCCTCCCCTATATCCAGTTTTATCTCGATAGAACTAGGTACAGAAGCGCGCAACATCGAAACATCAACCCTTAATTGCTTATCAATAAACACACGCTCGCTTTTACTCTCATTTTTTCGGCTATATGTAAGCATTTGTGATACCAGGCCCATAGTTTCCATCTTATATGCCTGCTGCTATTGTTTTTGTAATCATTCCTGCTCTTGCTCAGCAATCTCTCTCTTTCGAATCTCTTTTTTCAGTATGCGATTCCAGAATACAACCATAATAATGGTAAAAACACTGACTACAAAAAAACATTCAACTCAAGAACATATCTTCCCTGGCAATATAAACAACTTATTTTTTGCGCCGCTTTTCCAATATCTGATTTTTAATACCATTTTGATCAATCGCATCTATTCCCTTGTTTGTTTTTTAAGCAATTCCTTATTACCCTTTTTGACAACTATTGCTGAATACCTTTAGCAAGATCAACAAACAGCCGAATAGTTTTGAGTCTTGTAGGTAAATAAATAGAGGGATGTTTTGGTTGCCTAAGAAAAGATATTTTTGTTCTTGTTCATCGGCATAAAGTGAGGATTGAACGAATATCAGTATAAGTCCAAGCAGACTTGATCTTATTCGGCAATATAAATAACGATGCATCAACTGCCTCGAACCTTAAACTCATATGCATATCAACTCGACAACGCTGATAAAAGATAGATAGTAGACCGCAGGCAAACAATACTCCACAAAAAAGCCGACATGCCGTCGGCTTTCAAGTACCAAATACCCCGTAGGGCTGCTAGGCGTTCTTATATATCTCAGCCCCGCCTTTTTTAAACTCTATCGACTTCTCTTGCATACCCTTCTCTAAGGCTTCCTGCTCAGAAAGACCCTGCTTCGCCGCATACTCCCTTACATCCTGCGTGATCTTCATAGAGCAGAAGTTTGGCCCGCACATGGAGCAGAAGTGCGCTACCTTATGTGCCTGCTTGGGCATGGTTTCGTCATGGTATTTACGTGCTGTTTCCGGATCAAAGCCCAGATTAAACTGGTCTTCCCAGCGGAATTCAAAACGCGCCTTACTCAATGCATTGTCACGCAACTGCACACCGGGGAAGCCCTTGGCCAGATCCGCAGCATGGGCGGCGATCTTGTAGGTGATGATGCCGACACGCACATCTTCCTTGTTAGGCAGGCCCAGATGCTCCTTGGGGGTGACATAACAGAGCATGGCGGTACCATACCAACCGATATTGGCGGCACCGATACCGGAGGTGATATGGTCGTAGCCGGGGGCGATGTCGGTAACCAATGGGCCGAGAGTATAGAACGGTGCCTCGTGGCAATCTTCTAACTCCTTCTCCATGTTCTCCTTGATCATATGCATAGGCACGTGACCGGGGCCTTCGATCATCACCTGTACGTCATGCTCCCAGGCGATCTTGGTCAGCTCACCGAGGGTTTCCAGTTCACCGAACTGGGCCGCGTCGTTGGCATCGGCCAGACAGCCGGGACGCAGACCGTCACCGAGGGAGAAGGAGACATCATAGGCCTTCATGATCTCGCAGATCTCTTCGAAGTGGGTGTAGAGGAAGCTCTCGGTGTGATGTGCCAGACACCACTTGGCCATGATGGAACCGCCACGACTAACGATACCGGTTACACGATTGGCGGTGAGCGGTACATGTTGCAGACGCACACCTGCGTGGATGGTGAAATAATCCACGCCCTGTTCTGCCTGTTCGATCAGAGTATCACGGAACATCTCCCATGTGAGGTCTTCGGACTTGCCGTTGACCTTCTCCAGTGCCTGGTAGATGGGCACGGTACCGATAGGCATGGGTGAGTTACGCAGGATCCATTCGCGGGTCTCATGGATGTTCTTGCCGGTGGAGAGATCCATCAGGGTGTCGCCGCCCCAGCGTGCGGACCAGACCATCTTCTCCACCTCTTCTTCTATCGATGAGGTGACCGCAGAGTTACCGATGTTGGTGTTGATCTTCACACGGAAGTTGCGGCCGATGATCATCGGCTCCACTTCCGGATGGTTGATATTGGCGGGGATGATGGCGCGACCGGCAGCCACTTCACTACGCACAAACTCCGGCGTGATCAGATCGGGGATATTGGCACCGAAGGACTCACCTTTATGCTGGCGCAGAATCGGCTCGTAGCGTGCATCCGCACGCAGCTCCTGCAAACGGTTGTTCTCGCGGATGGCGATGTATTCCATCTCCGGGGTGATGATGCCCTGACGTGCATAGTGCATCTGCGAGACGTTCTTACCCGCTTTGGCCTTGCGCGGCTTACGGATATGTTCGAAGCGCAGGGGCGCCAGTTCAGGGTCGGTTTCGCGGGCCTTGCCGAATTCGGAAGATGGACCCTCCAGCAGCTCGGTATCACCGCGCTCTTCGATCCAGGTGGTACGCACATCGGGCAGACCTTTCAACAGGTCGATCTCCACAGTGGGATCGGTGTAGGGACCGGAGGTGTCATAGACGGTGATGGGGGGATTCTTCTCTACACCCTTGTCGGTATGGGTATCGGTCTGTTCGATCTCGCGCATGGGCACGCGGATATCGGGGCGTGAGCCTTCGACATAGATCTTCTTCGACGCGGTAAAGGGCTGGATAACCTCGGCGGAGAGCTGGCCGGATTGGCGCAGAAATTCTTTCGGATTGGCACTCATTTTGTCGTCCTCTTCGATAACAGGACGCAGCGACTTGTCTCTATGCAAAGTTGCTGCTTCCCTACGCTGGCATTAACCAGATCAGGTTCTAAGGGTCTATCTCAGTATCACGTAACGGCGTGAAACACCCCTAGCGGCATTTCCGACATTCTAGCACAGCTACTGGTTTGTATGATGATTTTGCCTCCCTCGTAAAAAAATTCAGGATTCAGCATATGATTTTGAACAAATTCGTCCATATTTACCAATATCCTTAAGAAAAATAGGATATCGAGGCAAGGGAAATGAAACAATCTGTCATCGTCGCTGCACTTTGTACGCTGGGGAGCTCGGTTAATGCTGACGAAAAATGGCCAAAAACCATCTCGTTTGATGCCGGTCAGGCACTACTTTCAGGCATGTTAATCGATTCAACACTACTGACATTCAGCTACGAAAAACCTCTTACCTACACCTTGCAAAAACACCGCTCTGTACGCTTCAGCCTCTATACTGGCTCACTCTGCACGAATAACTGTTGGGACTATGTTGCTATAGGCGCTGGCATGCGTACCTATTCGGGTAGCCATACCAACAGCAGATATTTCTCCTACGATGTGATTGCCGGCTCCCACGAACGGGATGGCTTTGTGGTTGGAGCAAATGTCGGCCTGGGCTTTACCACCATGGCAGGGAAAGATCTTATCGCCGATCCGTATATCAAGGTCGGAACCGGAGGCGTAACCTTAGGTATGAATCTGGGAATGAAGTTTTAAACAGTGTTCTCCATAAACACTATTATTACCGGGCGATAAATTCAATCACCCGCCTGATCGTAGCACCATTGCGCAAGATGCGCCGATGGCCTAATCCATGGGTCTCCAGCCACTCGGATCCTTGCCAGGCCTGATGCAGTCGCTGCCCATGGCTGACATCCACATCATGGTCGTCATGATCGTGTACGATCAATGCCGGAATGCCCGTGATCTGTTTGGCGTTCACCTCTGGCGATATATCTTGCCAGATAGTCCGTCCTGATTGTGGCTGCAGGCGCTGCTCAATCCGTCGCTCCAGTCGACGCTGCACCGAGGCAGGGATGCGCAAGGCATGACAGAAACGCTCCACTAGATATTGGATAGAGGCCGGCGCGCTAATACTCACCACCCGTGATACCGAAAGGCCATGGTTGAGGGCATAGGCCGTTACTGCACTGCCGAAGGAGTGAGCGATGATGCCCTCTACCGGCCCGTACTTGTTCACCACCGCCAGTGTGGCATCTGTAAGGCGAAAGATAGAGGTCCAACTGCCGGGGCTGCGGCCATGGCCGGGGCCATCAAAGGCCACCACCTGATAGCCAGCCTCAACCAAGGGCTTGGCAAAGCTGCCTAACTGGGTACCACGACCATTCCAACCATGTATTAACAGTATGGTCGGACCCTGGTCTCCCCAATGGTAGACCGCCACTTCACCATGTTCGGTTGCCACACTGTCGCGCTCAGCCTCCGCCTCCCAACGCTGCTCCCTCACAGGTGGCGCATAACGTCGGGTTGAGAACCACAGTCTATAGGCATAACGTGCGGCTAGGCCTGGTATCAGCGGTGCCAGATACTGAAAACCCAGTCTTAACAGGCGCAGAACAGTGGGTATTCCTCTGCGAACACCACGTTTTTTTAAATAGGCGGCTTTCTCTGTAGACCTATTTTGTTTAGTGGGCCGTATATCCATAACAACCTTTAATAATCCAAGTCATTGAAATACATTATTCTATTCGAAAGTGCTTATTTTTATAAGCTTATCGCCGGATTAAAAACACTAGCCCAAATATGGTTTTTAAGCCGTCAGAAATACTTGTATCCGCAATGCAAAGAGCTTAACCTTTTCACCTTGTTATGGAATGCAATAGGAAGTGAATGAACGCTCTTAATCTCGTACAAGCCCGTTTCAATATGGTAGAACAGCAGATTCGTCCCTGGGACGTATTGCACCAGGATATTCTGGTGTTGCTGGAGAAGCTGCCACGCGACGAATTTGTATCTGAAAACTACAAGAATCTGGCCTATGCCGATATGCGCATCCCGCTGGGTAATGGTCAGTTCATGATGGAGCCCAAGATCGAGGCTCGTATTCTTCAGGCACTGGAAGTGCAGACAAACGAAAAGGTTTTGGAGATCGGTACCGGTAGCGGCTATCTCACCGCTCTGTTGGCCACACAGGCCGAGCATGTAACCAGCGTCGAGATCCACCCGGAATTACAGTTGCAGGCCAAGCAGCGTCTGGCCGCACATGACATCAAGAATGTCACGCTGGAAACCGGTGATGCCGCCAATGGCTGGGATGGCCAATACGATGCCATCGTCATCACTGGCTCCCTGCCGCTGATGCCCGATTACTACAAGCAAGGTCTGAATGTTGGTGGCCGACTATTCGTCATCTGCGGTGATGCTCCCGCGATGGAAGCACGCCTCGTTACCCGTCTGGGGCAAGACGAATTCAGCGACGAAGCCCTGTTTGAAACCGATCTTCCCGCTTTGGAAAATGCCCCACAGCCCGATAGATTCTCTCTCTAAGATTCTTCCTTATGCGTCATTTCAGCGTTACCCAACTTAACGACTACCTCAGCCGGGTGGAGAAATCCCCCGTGCTGCTGGACGTGCGTGAGCTATGGGAGTACGACATTTGCCACCTCAAGGACGCCTCTCTGATCCCCATGGGGCAACTACCCAATCGTGTGGAAGAGTTGAACAAGGATGAAGAGACCGTGGTGATCTGTCATCATGGTGTACGCAGTTTGCAGGTGTGTTATTTTCTCACCAGTGCAGGCTTTACCAATCTCATCAATCTATCAGGTGGACTCGCAGCATGGGCGCTGGATATCGACAAAGACATGGCTACTTACTGAACTGGTCACTGTGTCTCCTTATCTGTATCCCTGTTCCACTGTTCGCTGATGATCTAATCTCCATCTATCACTTGGCATTACAACAGGCTCCTGAGATGCGCATCATGGAGGCCGACATGCAAGCCGCTGAGGCCAAACGCCGAATTGCCCTATCCAGTCTGCTGCCATCTCTGGAGCTTACTGCCCAACAATCCGACCATAGCGGTGAGACGATATTACCTCCCCCGGCAGCCATAGACAGCTATAGCGCCAGTAACTACTCACTCTCACTGTCGCAGACCCTCTACGATGGCAGCGCCTCCTCTAACTATGACGCCGCCCAACTGGATGGGTCTGGAGCCGCCTACCTTTATCAGGCACAACGCCAAAGTCTCATGGTTGCACTAGCACGAGCCTATTTCCAGCTGCTCGCAGCACAGTCTAATATGGCGCTGGCCAAGGCAGAAAATGCCGCACTGGACTTACAGTTAGAGGATACACGCAAACGCTATCGACTGGGCCTGAATACCATGATGGAGGTACATGAGACCCAGGCTCGTTTCGATCTCTCATCCGCGAATGTATTAAAGATTGAACAACAGCTGGATACCTATCGTGAGCAATTATCCCTGTACACCGGTCAACAGCCAGGTACCCTGCTATCGACGCTGGACAATATGGTGTTGTACTACCCCGATCCGATCTCCATCGAGAGTTGGGAACAACTGGGTCTACACAATCATACTCAGCTAAAGGCCAGTATTGATGCCACCAAGGCCGCCAAGTCCCGTCTCTCTGCCCAGAAAAAGGCTCACCTCCCAACCCTGGAGTTGGGCTATGACTACAAACATCTAAGCAATGACAGTGCCTCGGGCTTACAACAAAATACCCAGACAGTGGGCATAGAATTCACTCTGCCTATCTATTCAGGCGGAGAAACCAGTGCCAGGATTGCACAGGCCAGGGCCATGTTTCACAAAGCCCAGGCAGAGGAAGCACTGACTCATCGACGGGTGCTGGGGAGTGTTCGTCAGGCCTACCTGCAATTAAAGAGCAACATTAATCGCGTTAAAGCATTACGTCGTGCCCTGATGTCACAGCAAAGTGCGCTTAAGGCCACCCAAGTAGGAGTCAGTATTGGAAAACGTACCAATCTTGACCTTCTTAATGCACGCCAGGAAATGCTTAATGCCAGGTATAATTACAACCTTGCCCGATATGATTATCTTGTAGGTACATTGGAGCTGTATCGTAGTGCAGGGATCCTCGATGAAAGCAGGCTACAAATGGTCAACAACTGGTTACAATAACCATTAAGAATATTTAGGGTTTGTCTCTTATGCTATGTCAGACAGAACAGTCTCAGCTTATACTGATCGATATACAACAGCGTCTTGCTGAGGTGATGCATGGCGAGTTAAAGACCCTTGCCATCAACAATAGTGCCACCTTGGCACGAGCGGCAGGCCTGCTGGGCATTCCTCAGATAGTAACGAGGCAATATCCTAAGGGCTTGGGAGAGCTAGTAGCGGATATAGAAGATACCCTGCCCACAGATCAAGCCCTGATCGACAAAACCAGTTTTTCCTGTTGTGGTGTAGCGCTGTTTATCAAGGCCCTGGACAACCAGCGTAAACAGATCATCATTGCCGGTATGGAAAGTCATGTGTGCGTCCTGCAGACCGCACACGAATTGGCAGAACAGGATTATCAGGTCTTTGTCGTCGAGGATGCCGTTTGCTCACGGCAGCCTCTTAACCATCACAATGCAATCGAACGCATGCGTCAAACAGGGATCATCATTACCAATACCGAGTCTGTCGTCTTTGAGTGGTTAAGAGATGCACGCCATGAACACTTTAAGACCATCTCGCAGATGATTAAGTAATGAGTCTGGAGTCACTTACCCCCACTCCTGCCGCAGGCTTCGATATGCCACTGGCAATACTCAGTGCCTGTCATGATCGGATCCTGCGTTTTTGTGACATGCTCGAGCGACTAGCAGAGCATATACAGAATAATGGTGTAGATCTGCAGGCAGTAGAAACCGCCAAGCTTATCCACAAATATTTTTCTACTGCGGGAAAGCATCACCATGAAGATGAAGAGAAGGATCTATTCCCTCTACTCTTACATCATGATGAAGGATTGGGGAGCCTATTATCTCGCCTTGTTGAGACTCATAGACAATTAGACTCCAACTGGGAACAGTTAGAGCCAATCCTGTTATCATTGGATACCATTGAAAGCAATAAAGAGGCCTTCACAATATTGACATACAGCTTTGCAACATCAAACCGTAATCACATACAGCTCGAGAACCGGGAACTTTTACCTTGTGCGGCTTTATTATTAAGTAATACGGATAACGAATATCTAGGGCAAGCCATGGCCAAGCGTCGTGGCGTGCCATACCGTAAACAAACAAAAATATAATACTGAATTTTACTATGAACCCACGTATCTTATCTGTCCAATTTCTTAGCCCAAAGTATTGGCCCATCTGGATCATATTACTGCTCTTGCGTGCTCTGGTTTTACTACCATTCCCTGTACTTATTAAGCTGGGAGAAGGACTGGGTACATTACTCTACCACCTGCGTCTCAAGCACCGTCATATCGCAGAAGTAAATATCGCTCTTGCCTTCCCAACGTTAAGCGCCGATGAACAACAGAAACTGGTGAAAGAGACCATTAAGGGCACGATAATCACTCTATTTGAGTTACCATTGTTTTGGTGGGCCAGTAATACACGTCTGCGTAAACGTTTTGTGATTGAAGGCATGGAGAATATCGAGAAGGTACTGGAGCATGGCCGCGGAGCCATATTGATGGGGGGACACTTTACCCCCATGCTGATGTGTGGCCGAATGCTGGCAATGGATCTTCCATTCAATATTCTGGTAATGCCTGCCAAGAACAAATTATTCGAAGCGATCATGCAACACTATCGTGAAAAATTCTATGCTGGCATTATCAACAGCCATGATATTCGAGGCATGGTGAAAGCATTAAAAAAGAATGAGATTTGCTGGTACTCTCCAGACCAGGACCTCGGTGGAGACAACATTGTATTTGCGCCTTTCATGGGCATACAGACGGCAACCATAACAGCTACATCACGTCTGGCGAAACTATCAAAAGCCCCCATCGTACCGATCAATTTTGAGCGGATTAAAAATAACCGCGGGTATCGACTAAAGATCCTGCCTGCTTGGGAAAATTTCCCCAGTGGAGATGATGTAGAAGATGCCACACGTGTAAATGAGTTTCTTGAGCAGCATATCCAGGAAGTTCCGGATCAATACTTATGGGTACATCGTCGCTTCAAAACACGCCCTAAAGGCGAACCGAGTTTATATAAATAAAATGAAACTACGCTCTATTCTTATTCAATATCAAATTCTGTTATATATTCTATCGCCAATAATAGGATTCATAACGCTGGTCATGGCCATACGTAATAAAGATCGTCGTTATTTTTTTGAGAGATTTGGTATTTATAATAAAAATATCACTCAAAACAGCATGTGGTTTCATGCCGCATCAGTCGGTGAAGTGATAGCTGTATTACCACTATTAAAGGCAATAAGAACTCGCCATCCTGAACAGACATTTTTGTTAACTACGGGTACACCAACCGGGGCTAGGATTGCACAACAATACATGCCAAAGAATACCTCGCATATCTACTTACCTATTGATCTTCCTGGTGCAGTAAAACGTTTTCTTATTCATACAAAACCAAAATGTGCCATTATAATGGAGACTGAATTATGGGCAGATCTTTACTATCAGTGCCATAGAAATAACGTTCCGATTTCTATCATTAACGCAAGACTTTCACACCGAACACTTCGTACCAATGCATGGATGTATCGCCTTTATGCAGAAACACTTAGCCATGTCAGTAAAATCCTGGCTCGCTCTGAAGAAGACGCCAATGGTTTTATGACTATAGGAGCAACGTCTTCAAAAATTAAAGTTATTGGAAATATAAAACTCGCCACAATTGACATTTCAAACATTCAAACCTTAAAAGAAATTAAACGTCCATATGTTCTTGCTGCTTCAACTCATGATAACGAGGAAGAACTAATCGCACGTGCATGGATAGAAAAATTTGATAATAAACTACTTGTAATAGCTCCACGACACCCAAATAGAAGTGTCCAAATCGAAAAGTCCCTAAAGAATATAACCCAGAATCTTGCAATACGAAGCAAAGGTGAGCCGATTCAGGATGCTACTCAAATCTATCTTGCAGATACTCTAGGTGAGTTATTAAGCCTTATGAAAGGTGCCGATATTATTTTCATGGGTGGTTCATTAGTCCCCAAAGGTGGTCACAACGTTATAGAGCCCGCACGATTTGGCAAGGCTATTATTTTTGGGGAATATATGGACAATTTTTCTGAAGAAGCAAATCTCCTCCTGAGTGAAGGTGGTGCGATGAAAGCGAATGATATTGAAACCCTGATGAATATAATAGACCATCTTTCTATAGACCCCGAACACAAAAAAACTCTAGAAATGAATTCCAGGCGCATCATTCACTACGGCAATGATATTATGGATAAATATTTATCAGCGATAGAAGATCCAGTCCAGAACTTCAAACCAAACCATCTTAATATACCATCGCAATAATTATATTACTCATATCCATTTGGATTTTTCGATTGCCAATTCCAAGAATCACGACACATATCATTCAATGTCTTTTCAGACGCCCATCCGAGTAACTCTTTTGCCAAGCTGACATCAGCATAACAACGTGCTATATCACCTGGACGACGTTCAACAAATTCATATGGAATTTTAATTCCTGTTGTAACCTCAAATGCATTTACCAACTCAAGAACAGTATAACCAGAACCAGTACCAAGATTTACCGTTATAATATCATCAAAAGAGCCCATTGCTTTTATTGCAGCCACATGCCCCTTGGCAAGGTCTACAACATGTATATAATCTCGCATACCTGTTCCGTCTATGGTGTCATAATCATTTCCAAAAATTTTTAATTTATCCAGAATACCAATTCCGACTTGAGTAATATATGGCATAATATTATTCGGTGTACCCATTGGATCTTCGCCAAACAAGCCAGATTCATGTGCACCAATAGGATTAAAATAACGCAACAAGGCAATATTCCAATCCTTATCTGACACATGCAAGTCGTGTAGAATCTCTTCAATTATCAACTTGCTTCTTCCGTATGGATTAGTAACCGCAAGAGGGAAATTCTCTTTAATTGGGACAACATCTGGTTCACCGTATACCGTCGCAGATGAACTAAAAACAATATTTTTTACATTGAATGCATCCATGACCTGGCATAGATTTATTGTACCGCCGATATTATTATCGTAATATTCTAAAGGCTTTGCTACAGACTCCCCCACAGCCTTAAGCCCTGCAAAATGAATTACAGCACCAACATCATAATTTGTGAATATTTTATTTAATGCATCTTTATCACGAACATCATCATGGAAAAACTCAATACTATTACCTGTTATTTTTCTAACTCGATCCAGAGAAATCTTACTACTATTAGATAAATTGTCTATTACAATAACATTGTATCCATTTTCTAATAGTTCAATGCATGTGTGCGTACCAATAAAACCGGCACCACCAGTAACCAATACCCACATAATCTTATTTATTCCTATAGGCCATATCATAAACTCGCTTTAAACACACAACTTCTTGTTCAACAGTCCACTTTTCTTCAATTGATTTTCTAGCATTTTTTTTAACTGAAGAGAGTTTTATAGGATCTTGCATTAGAATTGATATTCTCTCAGTCAACTTATTTATATCACCAACGGGATATAAGTAGCCATTTATTCCATCTTCCACTATTAAAGAATTTGTTCCTACATTTTCAGTTGCTATAACCGCCGAATCCGTTGCCATAGCCTCCAGTGGCACCATCGAACTTCCCTCTGTATATGATGCAACAACAACAATATCGAAAATATTGTAATACGGCCTAGGATCTTCTACCTCTCCAACAAAATGAAAACGATCGTCCAATTTATTACGTATAATGTTTGATTTAATATCAGCTATATAGTCACTATCTTGTGCCTTTGCTTGACCCAGAATAATAACATCCCAATCTGGATTCATTTGCAATATTGGTAATACGGCATCAACAAGATCTTTTTGTCCCTTAAGGCTACGTATCCGCCCAACGATTCCAATTGTATATTTTGATATTATCCCCAGCGATGAAGGCAGCATATTAACTACTGGAAATTTTTCAATATCCAGTCCATGCGGAATTATTGTATTTTCCAGAGACAGATTGTCAGAGGCCAATTTATTTAGGGCAATCACATAGTCAGCTAGGCCATATAAAAATCTTGTAAGCCAACTTGCCCTTGTTGAGCTATGGCGTGTGGCGACGAGGGTAAATTTACAAAAGAAAACCTTCATCAGCAAAGCCTTAATCAGTTCAATATTTCTATGAACATGTACGATTATTTTTGTTTTGTTTTTATTAAAACTTCTTATTAATCGAATCAATTCGTAGAAGTTCAAATTCTGAAAGTTTGTATTTAGATTACTCCCATGCCAAACCACAGTATAATATTTACTCAGCTCAGGAAGGATGTTTTCAATGCTAGTAGTCACACCTGTACGTCTATGATGAATATGAAACTGTACCACCAGTCCTTCACCCATTGTCTTTACTCTGATATTTTAGTGACTTTAAAAATGCATATTTATTGAACGTATATTGTGCATGTATTGCACTTAATAGTATGCCACGCCAACCATCTAATATAGACAAATACAAAAATAGATCTTTAAATAATGCCCAGATTGAATGTATAAAAGCAGATGATAACGTTGTTGATATATTATTTTTATGTTTATCAGTAGCGGAAAGCACCGCATATTTATTTAGTTTTTCTAACTGGTGAGGTAGAGACTCATAAGAATTATGCAGAATACAGCCTTTACTTATTTTAGAAGTTCTACCAGTAACCCGAACGGCTTCATGTACAGCTGGCTCGGTAAATCCACCAAATCCTCTCTTAAATAGAATTAATGGTTTACGCTTTAATACAGAGCGAATATATTTACCAAAATAAAATAATTTTACAGGAATCTTATATCCATTATATTTACTATTATGAGATAAAACCTGGTCAATCTCAATTTTTAATCTATCAGTAACCACTTCATCTGCATCGACTGACAATATCCATTCACATGTGGCTTTTTCTAATGCGCGGTTTTTTTGCCTTCCATAACCTGGCCAATCTGTTTCATAAACATGCTCTGTATATTTCTTCGAAATCTCAACCGTTCTATCTTTGCTACCACTATCCAATACAATAATCTCATCCGCCCAGTTATACACGGAGTGTAATGTCTCAGAAATTACGCGCTCTTCGTTCTTGCATATAATGATAACCGACAGACTAGCACGCTTCATGTTGCTCTTCCTTCCGATAGGAGGCAATCAGCAATGCCGTCATATAAACATACATAGTTGTAAGAGCCATACCGTCAAACACTGATACCGTTAGACTGTAAATCATATATGAGAATACTAGCAAAATTGCAATATATGAAATCGCTTTAGTTTGATCAGATTTCGAGTAAATACCCGAGTAGAAATATTTAGTTATTGAAAAAAACAACCCGAACACGGTAATTAGACCTAATATTCCTTGTGTAACTAAAGCATTTATATAGGTGTTGTGTGGAGATAAGTAGCTTGCGGCGATTTTATTGCCTGTTATATTTTGTATACTCGGTTGATAACCCCCGATACCAACTCCCAATACTGGATTTTTTTTAATGACCTCAAGAGAAGCTGACCACATTTCAAATCTTGCGCCGAGAGAAGAACCTTTATTAATTCCTTGCTTATAATTTACTATATCTACTATAGCCTGATCTATTCTTTTTGCCACACCTGTTGACTGAACATGATATGAAATAATGAACACCATTGTAACTATCACACTAACCAACAGAATCTTCGTTCTATACTCTTTCATCCACAACCAAACCAATACCATGACAACAGGCCAGGTTATCCATGCACCTCGTGCACCAGAATATATACAAGCAATCAAACTCAATACTCCAGCCACAATGAATATGTTCTTATAAATCTTATTTTTTTCAAACATAGATAGAATCAAAAGAGCTATACCAACTATATTACTAACATCTCCATAAACTAAGTGATGAGAAATCCCTTTTGCTTGCCGTGAAAGAATCACAAATTCATAACTGCCTACCACAAACAAAAGAACCGCAGTTATAACAAGAGACTGCTTCAACACAAAAAATGGTTTTTCAAGATTGAGAGCAGAAGCAAAAATAAAATAAACAACACCAAAATTCAAATAAACTTGTAATTTATTATCAGCTTCAGGATAAAACTGTCCATTAACTATGTGCTGGTACAACATCGAAACGACAGACAACAAAAAAAACAATAAGAACCAATTAAAAACCTTCTTTTCATCAGATAAAAATTTAACTTTATCGCCATAGAAATACAAGCTTACTCCCAACATCGTAAGTAACAGATATATAAAAGAAGAAAGGTGATCTACTAATAAAAGAACAGGCATAAACAGAATAAACAGAAAGCGAATAAAATTGTTCAGGTAATCATTTCGTCTATCCATGACACAGCTTCTCAATAATAGTATGAAAACGATTAGTAAACGTATGTTCAAATAAGGTTCGTCTATAACCTGCTATAGCCACCTTTTCACGCTCTTCTTCATTTTTTAAATAATACCTTATCTGATCAATCAACTCGTCAACAGAGGTATATATAGCTAACTCACCCCCAACATTATAATATTTTTCCAAGCCACGAGTATAATATGTAAGCATAAAATTACCTGACCCACATACTTCAAACGGCCTGGCTTTTTGTTGTTCAATTCGTTTATTATTTTTCACAAAATCGCGTAGAGAATTTAGAGATGATGAAAGGTATCGTACATCATAAGAAATACTATTAGATATATTTAGATTAATCTTGCTTCTATTATAAATAGCAACCATATCTTCAGGAGATACTCTTCCATTTTTCCATTTGCGCCCATATGTTTCTACATTAATTCCAGCTTTTTTTAGCTGCTTCATGATCCAAGTACGATATGGAAGCTTGATACCTACAAAACTAACATCGATATCCTTAATAACATCTTGTTTTATATTTAAAAACTCATTTGACCCAAACGGTACATGCATGCAATTTTTATATCCCAAGTCTGCATACCTCTCCAAACCAAACGGATCTGGCGTACCAAACAAATCAAAATATTTTGCCCAGTACTCTGTGTATTCTGTTCTCCAGGTATCATCTTGAAAAAAGCAAAATGTTTTCGTATATTGTTTAATATTTTCTAATGCCTCAGGATTAAACTCATCCTTATAGAGTGCGAAAATTGTTACTTCAGGTTTTTCGTCTCGAATTAAAGCTTCGAGTTTATTATTCATGGCTTCTTTATTTGTATTTTTGATTTCTGCTAAAAAATCAAAAAAAACCACCTCATGCCCCATTTCCACTAGTGGTCGATAGTATGTGCTATATTCATATGACATTCCCCTTTCTGGTATACCATAATCGTAATACATACATACTAATGCAACCTTCATACATCACTCTCTGAATATTTCTCTATCAGCAACTTACTCCAGACACTCTGACTTCTAACAAAAGGAAGCCGCAGTAATACAACAAGATAATTTACAAAATTGTTATTTCCAGAATATCTATAAAATGGAGTCCGGTATTTATGCACTTCTTTTACACCACGTGCTAAAAGAGCGTTTAACAACCGATAAACTACTGTGTCATTTGATGCGTTAGCAACAATACGGAAACCATTTCTATCAAGAAGCTTCGTTAATCCTTCAATTGAATATATTACTCGATGACATGGCTTCCAAAAATTTATATCAGCGTCGATTTTAATATTTGATGAACGTTCATTTATTGTAGGTATTCCTAAAACCAACTCTCCGCCATTTTGTAAAGAAGCGTGTATGTTTTGTAAAAACTGGTCGGGATTATCCAGATGCTCAAATATTGCGTTAGCATAGATAACATCATAACAACCAGTTACCTTTGTTGCTTGCTCTACTCTGTCACCGTATTCAGGGTATTTATTTTTAAATTCCGATACAGCTTCAGATGACAAATCTATTCCGTATACATCCTTACCCCTACGAAGATATCTACGAATCCACCGCCCATTTCCAAACCCAATCTCCAAATAATTATTTTTCTTATTAATATTTTTATTTATTTTATATTCAATATATTTTGACTTAATGAAACTCGGATTTATTACAATATCAATCAATCGATATATTTTGAATAATACTTTATACAACGAAACACTTTTCACGTTATAGTATTCAGCCTGCTCAAAGTATTCAGCATTCTCTTCTTCTGCACTTCGTTGTGATATATATCTATATGTTCCACAATTTGGACATAAAGAATACTCTCCGAATTTAGTATTTTTTAGCTCAGTATTACACGCCAAACACATAAAACTCATTATTCAACTACCATTCTTCAATATATATTCAGTCCCACAATAGGGACATTTGGCTCGCCCTGTATCACCTATTGGTAAATATACCCTTGGATGAGAATTCCATAGTGTCATACTTTCTACAGGGCAATGCA
>Ga0224506_10000603_pt1 | contig 29449 bp, 43 predicted proteins | sample SF_Jan12_sed_USG_2_FD_169108 | JGI IMG/M metagenome (GOLD analysis project Ga0224506, IMG submission 169108) | Sediment microbial communities from San Francisco Bay, California, United States - SF_Jan12_sed_USGS_8_1 | ecosystem: Environmental > Aquatic > Marine > Sediment | place: USA... | reverse complement strand
ATAGCTGGCAGGCATCACTGGGTGGCAGGGGTTCCATCACTTCGGGCAGCAGGTGGTTGGGTGCCTCGGGCAGGTTCCAGCCAATACCACCTGAGTGCATGAACTTGCGCGACTCCATACTCAATGCCCACTGGTCGATGATCTTGATCTGCTCTTTCACATCCACGCTGGGGCGTGCCACGTTCAATGCATCCATGATCACATCATCCAGTTTGTTCTGCATGATCGTGACTGCCGGGTCGATGTACTGCTTCAGTGGTTTGACAATGTCGCCGGTGTAGGCTTCATGGGCATCGTGTAACAGTGCTGCCTTGAAGGCATCATTATGAACACCAAACTCATCAAAGTAAGTCAACGCAGCCGCCACCCACACACTGTGCTGGGCAACGCTATAACCAAACTCGGATCGCGTATGGCCGTTATAGCGTGACATCTTGGAAAGTGCCCTGGCAATGTCTTCCAGTTCAATGGTGTCTGACTCTGGATTGATCAGGTTCACCATGTTGCCGTTATAGGTTTCAACTTGCGGTGTCATGCTGTGGCCTCCTTGCGATTTGGCTGGTCGGAAAAAAAGCCATCCACACTGTTCACATCGGCCGCTTCCATGCCGAGGGGATCATCGTCAACTTCAATAGTGATAACCTTGTTATGGCAGCTTGGGCACAGGTCGTTGTGCAGTTCATTGGCCAGCAGGCCACAGGCGGCACAATATGCCGACTCGGTAGACTGGGCAGCCCCACACCAGTCACAGGTGCAACCGAGAGCTACATCAATCGTGCCCTGTACTTTGCAATGGTGTGTCCACATTTTTACCTTGTTCATTTTCATGATAACTTCCTCCGTGTGTTGGTCTTCCACTTCTTGGCGGGTTGGTATTGGCGAATGGGTTCAACAAGATGATCGCCATGCAGTTCTACAATCTTGCCGTGATGATCGGCCTCGCCTTCTTCGGTCAATTCATCCAGCAAGTTTTGAAAAGCCAGATTCTGCTGCACGCTGATTTGTGATTGCAGCAAGGGATAAGGGCCGTTGTCACACAGGGGTGGCTTTGTGTTCATGAAGTTGACCAGGTGTTCATTGGGTCGACGTAAGAACTGATCGAAAGGTACACCGGTGTTTTTGATGTGGTTGGCCACATACACATTGCCCCAACGTTCGATATATTCATCGCTATAGGTAGCAGGCATGATCATGTCCTCCGTGGTGTAAAGCCCAGAACCTGCTGGCCAACTCGGAAAACCAGCTCGGGTGATAACTTGATGCCCTTGCTCAGGCCATAGTCCTTGATGCCAGGGATGAGTGAAGACACCAGCACACGGGCCGAGCCATCACACATTTGCCAGAGGGCATCCAGCACTTCATCGGTGAGCTTGTGTTTTTTATCGAATGAAGCCCTGGCCAGGGCAACCGCATCGTCCTCGGTGATGCCTTTGATGACCCTGGGCCAGAAGCCAGTGCGCGAACTGATCTGCCCGAACCGACCGTGCGGGTCTTTGAGTAAAGGTTTGAGCCGTTCGGTACCCGCCAGCACAGCACCGATGTGGGCCTTGTCTGAAATACGGCGAACATATTCCAGCGTGGCAGGTGATACGGTCTCGGCCTCATCCATGATCAGCAGGCTGTTGGTGTCCTTCAGCGTGCGAATGATGGCGGCCATTTTCTCGGCCTTGGTGCCATAACTGTATTTATTGGTTTTGTGGACCACGGCATTGGTCAATGTCACCAGCTCACTGATCAAGACACTGGCGTTCATGTCGGGGGTGGCTTCAACCAGATAGACATTAGAATGATTGGCCGCGTAGTTTTTCAGGGCGCGGGTTTTGCCGGTGCCCACAAAGGCCGACACGACTGCAAAGTTGCGCCGAACATGGGCACGCTTGCAGGCTGCATTCACGGTTTTAAATACTGACGTTTCAACCAATGGGCAATCATGCACACCTTCGGCCTCACGTTGCTCATGCATGCGAATGGCATCCATTGCCTTGGCAATGTGTTTGGTGGGTGGGCTGGGATACTTGCCACGCAAAATGTCACCCAGCGTTGAGTCGTTCATGTTGGCGGCTTTGGCCAGCTTGGTGACCGAGCGTTGATGTTGATAGCCCGGCTCATGATCCTGACCTTCGTTAATCCAGTCGATAATAACCTGAACTTGATTGATGTCCTGATCCGTATACTTCTTAGAATACGATTCAGGGATATCCATCAGGCTTTGTGTGTGAGTGGTTCTTGGCATGTGATATACTCCCCTTGTTAGTCGTCGATATAGGATGTGTCGGTGATATCCAGCTCAAGCAAATCATCAAGCTGGTTTAAATCGGGATCAGTGAGCGCTGGTCCCGTTTTTGTTTCAGGCAATGCAGTCGTGTTGTTCACAAGCTGCTCCACATCACCCAGAACCTGGTCATGCGTGATCGCCAGTCCGGCACGTTCACGCTTTTCATTGGCATGCACTTCCAGTCGTTTGATCTGGCTTTGCAGTCTTTTCTGTTTGGCTTCTTCAAGTCGGCTGGTGGGCAGGTAGTCGATTTTGTTCACCAGTTTGGCGTCGCATACCCAGCGGCCTTTGTTATCCATCACGCGCACAAAGCCATCGTCATGCAGGTTGTATTCAATCTGCACCTGGCGACTGTTGTATTGAATGAGTTCAGGGGCCATGTATTCACGGTTATCCAGTCGAACACATTCACGACTCACGGTGCGGGTGGTGCGTGGCCAGAAGATGGCTGCACTTCTAGGTTCCACTGGGTGGCGTTCCAGCGTGGCCCAGACTTCGGCAGGGGTCTTGCCATTCAGGCCACGGTGTTTGGTGTTGTGGTATTGTTCCAGCCACTGTTCAAAGTCGTGGCACCACTGATCGAGAGTGGGCAATTGCACCTCACCCTTTTTATGTTTCTTTAATAAAAGCTGAACGGCCTCATCGGCCATGTCGGCACCACAATAAGATGGGTACCACTTGTTGAAGTCACACTCCATTGTTTTAAAGAAGCGTTCCACATGGCCCTTGCCTTTGGCGTTGTAGGGTAGCGAGTGCATCACGCTCATACCGAACCGGTCATAAAAGCCGGTGGCATCATCACTCATCATTTTGTTTTTATAACCCGAGCCATTATCAATGTGCAGATAGGCCGGAATGTGGTCCAGGGTGATCAGGGCATGACTCAATGCAAACAGGGTGCTGTGGGCACTTTCTGCCTCGCTCACATACCAGCCGACGATGGTGCGACTGGTTACATCTATATATAGAGTCAACTCCGCACGCCACGGCTTGTTACCACTGGGGTGCTGCAGGTACACATCCAGGGTGTGACCGTCACCGCTATACAATGCCCCGACTGGCAGGTTCTCGGTGCTGCGGCGTTTGAATGTCTTCTGGGTGTTGTTGAACAGTTTGGTACCCAACCGGCCCCGACTCAGTTCGGCCTTGTCGGCTGGCAGGTTGTTGATGAAACGACGCACACGGGTTTCGGTGACGTGGTCAAACCCTTCAGCAATCAACTTGCGCGCCACGGCACTGATGGAAGGTTTTGATGGCAGGCTATATAAATGCAGGGCGCGCACTTCCCAGCCGTATTGTTTTGATTCGCTGCCCTTGTGGCTGGGGGCCAGGCCGACCAGACCATAGTTATTATAATCATCCATCCAGCGCTTGACGGTGGAATAGCCCGGTGGCTTGCCAGCCCGGCCAAGGGTTCTGGCGATCTCGATTAAGGCATCATCGGCTTCATTGGCGTCAATGCGCAGCAGCAGCAATTCAATGGCGGCACGTTGAGAATAGTCATCATCGATGAGCTGCTTCACGGCCGCGACAATCTTGTTGCGATCATTGGCCACCTTGCGCTTGCTCTCTGGCAGGCGGCTCCAGGCATCATCCGTGGTGGCCAGTTGCTTGGTTGTCACGCTATGAAATCCTGCACGCTGAACTGTGGTTCTCATTTTTTATTGCCTTTACTCCGACGATGGCTTTTGCGCTTCGATTCACGGGCCAGTTGTTCAGCCCGGTGCTGGCTTAACATCACCTCGTGCATGCTCTTGATGCGCAGGGCTTCCTGTTCGGTCATGGTGGGAATGCTTTCCGGGTCATCGGTGACATAGTCCTCACCAATGGATTCAATGAACCAGGTCAACAGGTAACTGGCCTTTGATTGAATGGCCTTGATGTTGAGATACAGGGCAGTGGCACCGGCACCAAATTCGGCAAGCTGTTTGTTTTTGTCTTTGCTCAGGTCACTGGCCTGCGTAAGATCGATCATGTGCTGTTCCAGATCGTCGATGCAGGTGGTGGCCAGGCTGGCCAGCACCGATGATTCAATGCGCACCTTCTCAACACTGGCGGGATAGATGAAGCCTTCCGGTTCCAGATTCTTTTTGGTGAGCAGTTTGTTTTTTTCTTCAGTCCTGGCTAATAATTTGGTGAGCTTTTCATTTTGCTGTGCCAGTTCGTTGTTGCTCAGGTTGGCCTGTTTTAACAGGCCATTGAGTTCACGCACCGATGATTCGGTTGCATCATCAATAGTGATGCCGCGAACCTCATCGCCCTTGCAGAAGGTTTTGATCTCCTTGTCTTCCCAGCCGGTGATCAGCTCCAGCTTGCTGGGTTCTAAATTGGCCAACGTTGGCCAGTTTGATGCTGGCACTCGTGTGGCCAGCATGGCCAGGCTCACGCAACGGGATGCCGACCTTGCCGGGATGCTGCGTTTGGCCAGCTCGGCCATATACATGCCGTGGCCCATTTCATCCTTCAGGCCAAGCAGGGCAAAACCGGCATAGAGTTTACCGGCCAGTTCCAGCTTCAAACCAAAACCGGCAGCATCGACACGCTTTTCAGGGGTCAGTCCTGGCAGTTGATCAACGGGGGTGAGTTGTAAGCCTTCAACAAATTTGGCGATGTGGTTGGGGATGGCGATGTTCTTGCTCACGTTTGTTCTCCTTATAATTTTTCAATACAGGTCTTGCAGTAAATCTTGCCACCCACTTCACGCCAGCCAAGGTCGTATGCCATGCGAGTGGCGTTGACTTCATTGCTGGGGCTATTGGGATCGGCATCAAAAGAAAACTGATGGCCGTTTTCACAATCCAGGTGGATGGTGATCTTCAGTGCATCCCATATTGGGCGCATTTCCCGGTAGCGTTTTTGATCTTCTGATTCCTGCTGTTCTGCTATTGCCATGATTAAGTCCTCAACAGTTGTTTGATGGTGCGTTCGGTTTTGGCTGCATTGGTCTTGTCGATCACGGCCTTGCCCAGTTGCACAGCAAGCTGTTCCTGTCGATCCAGTACCACCAGATCAATGGACTCGGCGATCACGGTGATGGCATGCAGCAGACCACGTACTGCCCAGATAAAGGCAGGCACATAGATGGCAGGAAACAGGTGATACTCTTTTGACTCGGCACACCAGGCATCAAGCTGGCGTTTGGTGATGTGTAATGATTCAGGCAGGCACAGATTCATGCGTTCCACAATACGGTCACGACTCAGGCCGTGCTTCTTGGCTTGCCTTAGACAATATTTAATGGCCCCCATGAATTCCTGCTCGATATCCAGATCAGGGGCATTCTCGGCCAGGTAGTCCGGCACGCTATCGAATCGTTGAAACAGGTCGGTCTGGTCCTGTGGCGGGTTGATGGAAATTTTTTGATCATTATTTTCCACTGACATTTCCTCCTTGCGGCGATACGCTATTTGCACAGTTTGTTTTTTTAGGAGATGCGTCATGCGAGGAACCGCACAACATTCCATCAGGAACCTGTACCGCAAGGCGATCAGCCCTGGCCCTATCAGGCCGGTGACCGATCAGGGTGCGTTGCAATGTAACCATTGCGGCAAGGTTCATGACATAGTGATCAGTGAGTGGGTGAAGCAGGATTGCCCCCCCACTGATTTGAATCCGTTGGATAGCCTGCACTGGCAGGCCACCTTCGATGGCTGGGTGATTGCCCCCACATCGATCATCATGGGAGGTGAACTGGTGGACTGGACCATTGCCTGGTGTCCGTCGTGCGCTGATGGCCAGTTGGCTCATGCGGCACGGCTCCGTGATTTGGGTTTGGAAGCTCGACGCAATGGGCGCGGATCATGTTTATAACGACCGGGCCAGAGTGTGTTGATCTTCAGGCGGGTTTTTTTGGCGATATTTTTTGCCACGGTGTGACTGATTTTTTCGCCACTGATGACCTGGCCTACAAACCGCACAGAGACGCCTTCCTCATTGGCAATGTCTGTGTGCGAAAAACCGGCCTTGGTCAGGCGACAAGTAATATCAGCATGGTGCATAATCTGTCCTTGTTTGTTACAAGGGGCGCGGCCCCTTTTTATGGGTTCAAATAGGCTCATATTTGAGCCTGTCTGATGAGTATGGGCACAATAGTGCCCAGAGTCAAGTCTACGGATGCACAAATGTCCACGATAGGAAACAGACTAGAAGAAGAACGAAAACGAATTGGGCACAATCAGACCCAGTTCGGTGACATTGGTGGTGTGGGCAGGAAAAGCCAGGGCCTTTATGAAAGGGATGAACGCTCCCCCGATGCAGAATACCTGGCTGCCATTGCAGACCAGGGGGCCGACGTCTTATATATAGTGACTGGAAAGCGATTAGATGAAGCCGGTCAATATCAGCCAGGTCATGCCGGTGATCGAAAAGTTTTCATGATCAATGAGAGTGCTGATTCTGAATATGCCACTGCCAAATCTGACAGGTTGTATTCCCCCCTAGATGACCTAGGGTTATTACAGGCGGTGATTAAAGCCGTCGAGATAAGCAGACCGGATCTTGATCCGGATACAAAATCCAAGCTGATACCACTGCTGTGCGAATGGGCCAGGGCTAAGTATGGGGATACTGAAGAGCCACCCAAGATAGAGGCTGACAACGTCATCCACTTTGCCAAAGTGCTGGGGCAGTGAAAATGGACTGGGGGAATAATGACAAAAAAACCAGAAGACCTTCAACGCAAGATCGATCAACTCATCAACAACAATCGGCCAACGTTGGCCGATATGCCACAATTCTATATATACAATAATCAAAATGTAAACATACATCATCACTATCCAAAGGAGAGGGGAAATGCGATCACTGAATCAGATCGAAAACGATATCCAGAGCCTGTTGATTAAACCGGCCGCCACCGTTAAGCGACACAAGTTTGCAGCCATCACCATCAGTGTGCTGATGCTGCTGGCGATGGCACAGTTCTTTGTCATTGTGAACATGGCAGACCAGCACCAGGCGCTGATTAAAAAAGTAAACCATCAAACCGGCTTTAATGGCTGGCGCGAGAGTGGCTTTGATCTGTATCAGAATTTGCCTGCTTTGAAATGCACACCCAGTGACAATAATGTCAGCATTTAAAGCTGATGGATTTGTCAGGGCTTAAAAAGTGGTAGAATATCCGGTCGACATTTTTTAGGAGTTAACAAATCCAGATGATTATCTATGGTGGTGAAAACGGTCAGCCCTTTGTTGAAATAAAGGAATGGTCCGATATCCTGGAGGAACCAGGTTTTGAAGGACAGGTTGACCACAAACAAATTAAACTCAAACAGATCATTGGGAAATACTCACTTCCAGAAAAACATCCATGCGGTTTAAAAAGTTGTAGGACACCTCATAATCGTGGGTATCTTGTGCTTGCTGAAAACGGTGTTAAAACTAACGTCGGAAACATTTGTGGAAAAGGTATTTTTGGTGTCGAATTCCAGCAGCTCCAAGATATTTTTAACCGTGACATGAATGCACAACGATATAGGGAAGATTTAACTGCAGCGAAAAACCAATTGGGTCTATTAGAACAGCGAGTAAGAGTTCTAAGTGATGGAGATAATAAAGGGGACTGGTGTTATAAGAAAATGCATTCACAGCTTACCCGGTTGTTTCCTGAGTTTATTGAAAAAAAACTGATAGCCCGTGCAAAGCGGTCGGATGCGATTATTTCCAGTGAGCTTGCTATGACAGAAGAAGAGAAAGAACTGGCAATGGAGACTGGTGGCAAAAGTGAATTCAAAACTGAGACGCTGTGTGTGATTGGAGGAATTGGCTCGGTTATTACTTATAAAAAATTAAAGACGATTCTTGATGTGCGCCTTGGGACTGATGTTGAGGCGTTTAAGGAAGTCGATATAAGCCAGTCAGATTATAAAACACTACAGCACTGGCACAGATGGCATAACAAAACAGACAGGTGGTTGAGAGAGGCCAACGATATTATCGATGACTGCAACAGGTTCTTACTTCAGTCAAATATAGAGAATATTAGAAATTTCAAAACGTATCTTTAACGGTTTTACTAAAACCAAATCTCGGCCCCACAGGGCCGCAAACCCCTGTTGATTGCGACACCTAGACCCGGATCAGACTGATCAGCGGCCAGAAACGATTTTGGGAGGGTTTTGGGAGGGGTGTCACCCTGTTAGCCAGGGCAGAATGACAAAAAGGGCCAGCAAGTGGCCCTTTTGCATGTTTTGCGGATAGTGATATAAGGTATGAGCCGTTACTTGTGGCGCAGCATGATCAAACCCTCCATATTAAATTCTCGCAATCTAGTTTGAATGTTCGACTTGACTGAGTCAGTCGTCACAGGCAGTCTATAACAAATAGCTATCACCACAGGGGGGAAACATTTCCCCCCTGATTCTTTCTCCCCCCTCCGTCATGCTTCGCGGCATGACAACTCAAAACAAACAACACGACTTCAAAGGGCTGACGGATTTTTTCTCCGTCTTTAAAGCTGGCACACAAACCGACTCCAAAGGTAACACCAAGGACTGGACCCATGAAGAGCTGGATCAGATTGTCTCCAACACTAAAGCGCGCGCTGAAAAAAATATTTTCAATGGTTCGCCATTGGTGGTGGGTCATCCAGCGACTAATGGTCCTGCTTATGGTTGGTTACTGGATGTAAAGCGTGACGGTGATGATCTGCAGGTCAAGGCAGATGACAAAACCCTGCACGATGAATTTGCCAATGGTGTTGAAGAAGGTCGCTGGCCCAACCGGTCTGTGCGCATTGCCAAAGATGACAATGGTTTTTATCTTGCGCATGTCGGCTTCCTGGGGGCGGCACCTCCAGCCGTCAAAGGGATGGATGCCATCTACGCCGCCGATGAAGGTGAGTTCTTCGACTATGCCGATGCCGATACTTACACCCCGAATGTGCTGACACGCTTCATGCGTGGCATGCGTGATTTTATTATTGATAAGTTTGATATTGAAACCGCCGACAAGGTCGTCCCCGATTATCAAATCGAATCCATGACCAGTCATGCCAATTCATTGCATGACAATGAAGATCCCGATCAACCCCTCACATCCTTTAATAAACCCGAAGGAGATAAATCCATGTCTGAGTTTACCCAGGCACAGCTCGATGAAGCTGTAGAAAAGGCGCGGCAGGAAGAGCGCACCAAAGCCGAAGGCGACTTTTCTCAAAAGAAAGCCGACCTTGAATCTGAACTTAACAAAGCCCGTGAAGATCGTCTGCGTGTTGACTTCGCTGCCCAGGTGGATGCGCTTGTCGATGCAGGCCAGCTCACCCCGGCCCAGGCCGAAGGCATGGTCGACTTCATGCTGGCACTGGATGCAGCCGGTGAAGCCACCGAGTTTGAATTCAGCACCGGTGAAGGTGACAAGGCTGAAACCAAAAAGCAGTCACCTGTTGACTGGTTCACCAACTTCACCAAGTCGATTGGTAAGCAGGTTGAGCTGGGTGAAAGCGGTGCCGGTGATGACACCGTGACTGACTTCGGTGGTGATCCGCAGGCCATTGCCAATGCGGCTGTTGAGTATCAATCCGCCCAGGCTACCAAGGGCGTCACAGTCAGTATCAGTGATGCCGTGGCCCATGTAACTAAAGGAGCAAAATCATGAATCCGTTGTTAACTAAAAACTTCACTGCCGAGGGTGCGATCACAAAACACCGCATCGTTAAGTTTGGCACAGCAGATGGCAGTGTTATCCAGGCAGCAGCCGTGGGTGATGCCATGTTCGGTGTGAACGCTGAGCTGGATGTGGTTGCCGATGAGCGCGTCGACATTCATGTGGTTGGCCTGGTCGATGTGGAGTATGGCGGCGTGGTGACACGTGGCGATCTACTCACAGCCAACGCCAGTGGCCAGGCGGTCGCGGCTGCTCCTGGTGCTGGTGTCAACAGCCGCATCATCGGTATTGCACTGCTGAGTGGTGTCGCTGGCGACGTCGTCGGTATTCAACTCGCACCTGGTCGCATCCAGGGTTAATCATAAGGAGCCAAAAACATGAAAGCACCGTTTCCCATTCAGCCTGAACTCACGGCCATTGCGATTGGATATAGCAATAAAAAATTGATTGCCGATGAAGTTGCCCCTCGTGTGCCTGTAGGTACTGAAGAATTCAAATACCTCAAGCACACAATGGAAGAAGGTTTCACTGTGCCTGACACGAAGGTGGGCCGCAAATCCAAACCCAACGAGATCAGCTTTACTGCTGAAGAGTTGACTGACTCCACGCAGGACTATGGTCTGGATGATCCTATTCCTCAGAAGGATATCGATCAGGCTCCAACGAACTACGATCCTCGCGCCAAGTCTGTCGAGTACATCAGCAAGATTATTATGCTGGATCGTGAAGTGCGCACAGCAGGCCTGGTATTCAACGCAGCCAACTACGCTGCTGCCAACCAGCAGACCTTGTCGGGCACTTCCCAGTTCAGTGACTTTGCCAACTCAGATCCCATCGGTGTGATTACTGATGCGCTGGATACTGTGATCATGCGTCCAAATATCATGACCATTGGTCGTGCTGCATTTTCAATCCTCGCTCGTCACCCCGATATCGTGAGTGCAGCCCAGCACAATAGTGGTGTTAAAGGTATCGCCACACGACAGGCTATCGCTGAACTGTTTGAGCTTGAAGACATCCTGGTCGGTGAAGGTTATGTCAACACAGCACGTAAAGGCCAGACGGCAGTTATGCAGCGTGTTTGGGGTAAACACATCGCACTCATCAATCGTGATGCGACAGCAGATACCCGTAACGGCACCACGTTCGCGCTGACTGCGCAGTTTGGAAGTCGTGTGGCAGGCGCAAACCCTGATCCCAATATTGGCCTCCGTGGTGGTGAGCGCGTTCGTGCCGGTGAGTCTGTCAAGGAACTGATCACTGCCAACGATCTGGGTTATTTCATCCAGAACGCTGTTGCCTAATAACAACCCGTGAAGAAGAGGCAGCGCCCGGTGTCCAAGCCGGGCGCATAAGTCCCACAGGAGATTCAAAATGAAAGAACTCGAAGAATATGAAGTTGCATCACCGGTGAAGTGTGATGGCAAAGATTACAGCATCGGTGACAGCTTCAGCCATAAAGACCAGAAGGTCATTGATGGCCTGGTGGCAGCCAAGGCCATCAAGGCCAAGGGTGGCGATGGTGGTGATGCCGAGTCTGAAAATGCTGATGCTGTTGATCCTGCTGCTCGCAAGGAACAGATCACCCAGCAGATGGCTGACCTGCAGGCCGAACTGGCTGCAATGGATGCTGGTGAGGTTCAGCAGATTGACGTTGCCGACACCGAAGCGCGCATCACGGCCATCACTGCCGCCATTGGTGATCTGGACAAAGACAATGAAGGCCACTGGATATCCGGTGGTGTTCCCGATGCCAAGGCCCTGAACGAAGTGCTGGGCTGGGACTTCAAACACCAGGTGCGAGCCGAAGAACGCAACATCGCCTGGGCACGTTTTAATACCAACAAAGGAGATGAGTAATGCGATTCCCGTCATTTAAACAACTTGTGATCGGTCTGGCAACCTGCTTCAGCATGATGCTGTTTGCCGGTGCTGCCAGTATCAACACGGCCCAGGCAGAACCGGTGGCCATCTTTAACACGGCAGATGTGATGAATGAAGTCACGCTGGCCAGTGGTGATGTGTTGCAGCCTGGCTTTTTTGCCAGCGAGGCAAAACACAGCTGCAGCCAGTCATGCCATCACAACCATGCCAACTTTGATATCGATGCGGATGCAACCCGAAACCGAACTGAGGTCAGTTATTACGACATCAGCCCGGCCATGCTTCGAACGGTGTTCACTGTCAAACATGATCGGCACTTCAAAGGCGTGCTGACCAAAGTGCCCTGGCAATGGTCTGTGTCTCATAGCTTGATTGTGTAGCTTAGAAAACGTCCCCACCTGGTGGTGGGGTCGTTTTTCACAAACAGCTACAAACCGGAGGTGGCTGATTATGAAAAACGAAACATTAAAAAAAGGTAAACCTGTGAACCCAAACAACTTGACCACTGAGTTAGCCAAGCCAGCTTACAACGGCATGTCCACCGCCGATAAGGTTGCTGCCCTGCAGGCCAGGACGGTCGACGTTCCCGGTGCTGATGTTTATGTTAGCCGGGAAAAAATTCGCTCTGCCTTTGACCCATCCGAATGGGAGTTGATGAGCGCAAGCCAGCAACGCCTGGTGTTATCAGTTCTGTCGTCAGATTCAATTGCTGTGGAAGGGTCGGATGCCTCCCTTCTGGCGGCAGCCTTTGCAGGTCGCACAACTACCATCAACGCATTGGTCGCCCTGCGTGATGCTGAGAAGTTAGCAGCAAGAATATCGCCCGCCGAGTCGATTGGCTTTGGTGGTTTGACAGATGAAGTGTTGACCGACTGGGTCAACAAGGCAGGTGCCTGATGGCATTGCAAACTAAAAAGATTTATCACGGTACCACCACCACACTGCACACCAAGGCATCCACGGCTGTTGTGGCCAATAATGCCATGTCAGCCGAGTCGGCCGAGTTAAATTCAGGCAATCACGGTGACAACCCAATGGGTGAGTTTGAGCTGGATGTGACTTTCAGTGTGGCACCGGCTGCTGACAAGTCGATTGATGTTTATATTCGTGACCAGGAAATAGCAGGCACCAACAAGTCACCGGCACCCTCGACAACCTTTAAGCGTCGTTACCTGGGATCGTTTTATCCTGATGCCGTCACAACTCAGCAGTATCTCAAGCTTGATGCCCCTATCCCCAAGGAGGCCACGTTTTACCTGTTTAACAATGCAACCGGCCAGTCCATGCCTGCCACGGACTGGGGTTTGAAAGTTCGTCCATTTGGCTGGGGGTCTTGATGGGGTTTGAACTCGACAAGCTGATCCATGCGCCAGAGTTATTAATCCCTGGTCAAAAGCCATTGGGCAATGTTGTCCTGGACCAGGACAATGAATTCTTTGATCACCTCGCAGGCTATTGGGTCATCAACCAGGGCAGTGGCATGGCTTATGACTATGTCAACGGCAATCATGGTGTGTTGATTGGCAATGCTGTCTGGGAGGTAGATGCAAATGGTATGCATATTGAATTGGATGGCACAGGTGATGGTTTAGATTGCGGCACAAAAAGCCGTGTCGATATTGATACCTCGGTTGATCTGTTGTCCATGATTGCAACAATACGCACCACTGATATCGACAGCACCATCATGGGCAAACGTGATGGTTCTGCGGTTGAATTTCAGTTTTATCTGGATGCTGGCGTGATGACCTTCAGGTCAGCGAGTCTTGTGGTTCCTGGTGTGACTAGTGTGGCAGACGGAAACTTTCACATGGTGGGCATGGCAAGGGATCACGGTGCCAATCTCATCACGACATATTTGGATGACGGTGTCGATGGTACAAGCATATCGACAAAAAACACCCGGCAAAATATCAATCTTTCATTGGGTAATAGGTGGAATGTTTATCCTGCCACAGCCTTTGAATTAACCGGTGGCATCTACACCGCCGCCATCTGGCCAGGTCGATACATCGATGAAGATGAATATCTTCGTTATTACCGCGACCAGTTCCAGTTATTAAGACCTGCTGCATCGGGTTCCTGGGTGCCGGTGTCGGCTGCAGTCGGTCACAGCCTGACCGCAGACAATGCCGAGTCGGCCGCTTTTTCTGCTACACCATCCCTCACACAGGATCATCAGCTATCAGCCAGCAATGCCGAGTCGGCCAGCTTTGCTGATGTTGTTACGCTGACACAGGATCATCAATTTGATGTGAATGAAGCCATCGCCCAGGCCGAGGCCGAGGCAGTGGCCATTGCGCAAGCGTATGACCTCACACCATTAGGTGCGTATAGCGACAGCTATGCTGATGATGTCACCGTCACTCAGGATCATCAGTTATCAATTGATGATGCCGAATCAGCCAGCTTTGCTGAGTCTGTCACGATCAGTTCTGATGTGGTTTACAACCTGAGCATCATGCCAGCGTATAGCGACAGCTATGCCGAAGCCGCGAACGCTACACAGGATCATCTGCTCACCTTGTTTGATGGCCTGTCGTATTCCTATGCGCAAGCTGCACAGATATTTGAAAAGCAACTCGGTGAGATTAATGCACCAGGGTTCAATGACCTGACACATCGTTATGCTATCAACGACCTGTCTCACGATTATCACTTTAATGATCTGACCCCACGCCGGTCAGTGAAAGATTTATAGGAGCCATAACATGAATCCCGAATTTCATAATGATGTGATGGACAAGGGTCTGGAGCAGATCAGCAACAGTGCCAACTGGGGTGGTGGCATCCTGCGCATGGTGGTGACGGTTGGGCACCCAGCCAGCCAGACTGCCGCATCCACACTGCACCCCACAGGTAACCGCATCAGTGGTGAAATTGTGATGGCCGGTGGTGACTTTACCCTGGCCGATCGTACCGGTGGCGGCCGTGAGGTCACCGTTGCGGCAAAGAGTGATTCGGCATCGGTGAACATTCCCGCCATCGACACAGGTACCGCCACATCAGGCAGTGCCAATACCCTGGCCGATACCGGTAAAACATGGACCATCAATGCCTACACCGACAAGATGGTGAAGATCACAGCCGGTACCGGTATCGGTCAGATCCGTCGCATTGCTTCCAACACGGCCACGGTGCTGACCACCACAACCAACTGGACCATAAACCCGGATGCCACCTCGCAATATGAAATTCTGGAAGATTTGCATGTGGCCATCTATGACGGTGGTGGCACACCGCGTCTGCTTTATGTTGGCGACATCAGCAGTGACCAGCCCATAGTGAGTGGCAACCCGATCAATATTGCTTCGTTTAAATTTGGCTTCCCTGATCCGGTGTCGGTGTAACGATGCATAGCAATGTCTGGTATCTGGATCATGATAATGATGTGCGCTGGCAACTCACGGATGATGATGTTGCGCTACCAGATCACACTGCGATCACTCGGCTTGTGCTGGAGTTGGAACACCGAGGCACCACGGTCACCATTGATTCAGTTTCTGAGACAACGTTTTTTGATATCCAGACTGGGCAAATAGTAATGAATCCAAAATTGTTATCAACATCAACAAAAAATGCCCTGGCTGCAGGAACACATGAGGCAAGGTTAATCGCCATTGATGCCAGCAACCCGGATGGCATTGTCTGGATCGACGGTAGATCGTTAAAGGTAATTAAATAATGTATGTAACCAAACAGGACATGATTGATAGTTTTAGCCTGACTGAGCTGGTGCAGCTTACCGATGAACATGACACCGGTGACATTGATGACAGCAAGCTGGATCTGGCCATTACAAAAACCGATGCCATCGTCGACAGCTATATCGGATCACGTTATGGCCTGCCACTGTCCACTGTGCCCGATGTGTTGGTCAATTATGCCTGCGACATTGTGCGTTATAAGTTATCCAAAGACAGAGTGACCGAAGAAGTAGAAAACCGTCATAAGGATGCCATCGACTGGTTGATGCGTGTAGCCAATGGCAAAGCCACCCTAGGCATCGATGAAGCCACAGCCGACAACGTCGGTGGCAGTGTGACCGTCGCCCAGGGTGAAAGCAAAATCGGCTGGGAGTCATACTGATGTCAGGTATCCAGGCCACATACCAGATTGATGATCGCGAAGTACTGCAGGCGCTGGATCGTCTTGGCCACTTCAAAGCGCGTGAAATGTTTGATGACATCGGTGGCTATCTAAACAGTGAAACAGAACGCCGCTTTGATGAGTCCATCGACTGGCAGGGTCAACCCCTTGAGCCATCTGAACGTGCATTGCGTGAAGGTGGCAAAACACTGATCGACTATGGTCATCTGCGTGACAGTTATACCTATCAACTATTTCTGGACGGCTCAGGTCTGGAGTGGGGATCGGACATGGTTTATGCCGCCATCCACCACTTCGGAGGTGAAACCGGTCGCAACCTGGCAACAGAGTTACCACCCCGGCCCATCATTGGCATCAACGCCGATGATGAAGAAGAGATCGGCTTCATCGTGCGGGACTTTATTGCAAGGGAATTGAACTCATGATCGATCTTATCGAAGACGCTTTGATCGCCCTGACCAAAAAACAACTGACCAACTCAGCAGGTAAGCCAGTTTATAAAGTCGTGGATGCCGTGCCCGGTGACATCAGCAGTGCCGACACCATCAATGAAATGATCAAGGTCTCCCCATCGGTGTATTGGGCCTTTGTGGGTGGCAACAGTGGCATGGATACATCCAGCTATGCCGTGCTGGACGGTATCTGGATGGCCTTCATGTCGGTGCAACATGCGGGCAGTTATCAGGCCAGGCTGCGTGGTGACAAAACCACCATCGGCCTGTTCGAGATGGCATCAAAAGTTTTGCCCGCCGTGAATGGCTTCACGGTATCCGATGCGGGCACGCTGAAATTCCGCAGGCTGCAAAACCTGTTCACACGGCAAAGAGATAAAACCGGCATCCAGTTATATGTTGCCAGCTTTGGTATGCAGATGGCCTTTGAACAGGAGGCCATCACGCTGGACAACTTTGTCACCTTTGCCGGTGAGTCTACCCTGGCGGCCAATGCACCGAAAACTGAAACAACCGTAACACTACCGACTTCATAAGGAGCCAAGACCATGACCAAGCTATTTATCAAACCCACCGTCGAAGGTTCGATTGTTCGCAATCCCGACAACGGTGCCAAGCCACTTGCCGCTGAAGGTGAAGAGGTAAATAAATGCGTTTACTGGCAGCGCCGCATCAATGACGGCTCTGTTGTCGTTAGCAAAAAGCCACCTAAATCAACCAAGGGAGATAAATAATCATGCCCATTTCATTTGATTCCGTCCCCAGCAATCTCCGTGTGCCAGGCACATACATTGAATTCAGCAATCGCCTGGGTGGTAACTCACAAATTGAATTCAAGCTGGTGGTGTTAGGTCAACGCCTGGCGGCTGGCACTGTGGCCGAAGGTGTGCCTGTGCGTGTTTACAATGCCGACGATGCTGAGAAGTTTTTCGGTCGCGGTTCGCAATTGCACCTGATGTTCATCGCCCTCAAAAAGGCCGACCCTTATTTTGAGACGTGGGCGATTGCAATGGATGATGGTGTTGGCAGTACTGCTGGCACCAAAACACTCACCGTCACAGGTGCCGCTACCGAGGCAGGTGCTGCCACTATATATATGGGTGGCAAGAAAGTCGTTGCGACCATTGCTGATACGGATGATGTCACCGCCATCGCCACCGCCATTGTTGCCGCCGTCACGGCCGACACCCTGTTGCCGTTTACGGCTGCCAACACATTGGGCGTGGTCACACTGACCGCCAAAAACAAAGGCGAAGCCGCCAACGATATCGATGTGCGTGTTGGTTACAATGGGGAGTCATTGCCCGCAGGTGTAGCGATAGCGGTTGCAGATGGTGTAACCGGTGCCACCAATCCAGACATCACCACCGCACTCGCGGCAATGGCCGATGAATGGTACAACTGGATCGTCAACCCCTGGAACGATGCCACTAACCTGGCTGCACTGGATACCGAACTGGATGATCGTTATGGCCCACTAAAACAGATCGGTGCCCGCACCTTCACGGCCTATCGTGAAAACCTGGCCAACACCGCCACCTTCGGTAATGGTCGCAACAATCCACACGTCACCACAATGGGCACCAACACATCACCCACACCGCCTTATGAATGGGCCGCCGTGAATGCCGTGGTCGCCGGTGCTGCCCTGGCCCTTGATCCCGCCAGGCAGGTGCGCACCCTGGAACTGACCGGTGTATTGCCACCGGCCATTGCCGATCGATGGGATGACACCGAGCGCAACAGCCTGCTGTTTGATGGCATCAGCACTTACACCGTCACCGCTGATGGCAAAGTGCTGATCGAACAACAGATCACCAACTACCAGAAAAATGATCTGGCCATTGCTGATGACAGTTACCTGTACATCAATACGCCCGAAACGCTGGAACGCATTCGCTATGAGCAGCGTGCAAGGTTTGGTCTGAAATATCCACGTCACAAGCTGGCATCGGATGATGCACGGCCTGCACCTGGTCAACCGGTCATGCAACCCAAGCTGGCCCGTGCTGAACTGCTGGCCCTTTATCGCGACTTCGAAGCCAAAGGCTGGGCGCAGGATTATGACGGCTATGCCGAGACCCTGTTGCTAGAAGTTGATAACGCCAACAGCGAACGCCTCAACTGGTATGACTCACCCAAGCTGGTCGGCAACCTGCGTGTCACTGCAGGCCACACTGAATTCCGTAAATAAAGGAGACTGAACTATGAGCAAAATAATCGGAAAGATCACCATCCGTGTCGATGGTGCAGAAATTCCAGCGGAAAACGGATCATCAGTTACGCCTGATGGATATAAGCGTAACCATGAGCGCCACGGTGGTCGCAAGTATTACAACGAAGAAGAAACCAACGCCATGCTCGAAGCTAATGTGCTGCTCACCAAGGATGTAGATGTCATCTACCTCAGCAACATTGTCGATGCCACTGTGCATATCGAAACCGATACCGGCCTGCAGTACGTGATGCGTGAAGCCACCACCGAGGAAGCTGTGGAATTAAATGGTGAAGGCAAGGCCGCGATCAAAATGTTCGGCCAGGCACTGGAGAAAATCTGATGGCAGAGATTGAATTCCAGCTCATCCACGGCCTGGTTATTGGTGAAGAAAATACAGCAATGAAAGATTGTGTGCTGCGAGAGGTCACCACCAAAGATCTCATCGAGTCACAGGAAGCCGCTGAGAAACTGGCCAACACTGAGGATGGTCCACAGTGGGTGGCCAGTCCAACGGTCATGAACAATGAAACCCTCCGTCGTCAGATTGTTCGCATCGGTAACTACCAGGGGCCATTCTCAATTGATGATCTCAAACGTCTGCATAAAGTTGATTATGATTTGATTAATGCCAGGGCCGATGAGCTGGAAACAGCATCACTTGCCGCGTCTAAGGCGGTGGCGCAACGGGGGCGAACTGAACAGGATGGCGACACTACTTGATCGTGAAAGTGTGATCGTCGCCTCCTGGGTGGGTTTGTCATTATCAGACGTGCAAGGTTTGTCGCTGAGTCGATTATTAAGGTACAGGCAATATATAAATGGGTGAACTCAATACATCAGTCACTATTGATCTGAAAGGCAACTTGCAAAAGCGTGCCCGCAAGTTTTCTGATTCCATTAAAAAATTCAGCACCCGTGGCCAGCGTGATATCGAAAAACTGAATCGTAAAACTGCCAAGCTTAATAAATCATTTTCTGGTGGTGGCATGCTGAGAAACTTTGCCCCCTTCGCAACCGGTGCAGCAGCCATTGGTGCCGGTCGTCATTTGTTATCGCTTGAAGAACGTTATGAACGGCTCGGCGTGCAGGCCAAGGTGTCACCAGAAAAGGCCACCAATCTGCGTCGTCAGGTGTTTGAAACAGCGCAAGCATCAGATGTGCGTGTTGATCCCACCAAGGTCCTTGGCGCGATAGAAGAGATCGTTGAGAAGACCGGCGACCTTGAATTTGCACAAAAGAACATTCGCAACCTGGCACTGGCCATCCAGGCCACCGGTGCCGAAGGCCCGGCCATCGGTTCCATTGCCGCTGAGTTGCAAAAGATGGGCATCAAAGACCCGGATGAAGTATTGAAGGTGCTGGACATATTAACCGTGCAAGGTAAGGAAGGCGCATTCACTCTGCAGAACCTGGCTAGACTTGGCCCTCGTGTCATTACTGCCTATACCTCAACCGGTCGCACAGGTACCAAAGCCATGCTGGAGATGGGTGCGGCCCTGCAGGTGATCCGTATGGGTACCGGCAATGCGGAACAGGCAGCCACCGCATGGGAAGCCACCATCAGAACATTGACCGATCCGGTAAAGGTGAAACAACTTCGCGACCTGGCTGGCATTGAAGTGTTCGATGCTGAACAGCTCGAAAAAGGTAAAGAAGTACTCCGACCCATCAATGAATTGTTGGCCGAGATTATTCAAAAATCAAAAGGTCAGAAAACCAAACTCGGCACCATCTTTGATGCAGAAGCCATGCGTGCTTTCAACTTTGTTGGCTCAGAATTTCAACGCACGGGAAAACTGGACACCCTCAACAAGTTTATGCAGGTCAATGCTGATGGCTCTGTCATCATTGGTGATAGTACCCGCATGGCCAAAACCAGCAACGCCAGGATCGAAGATGTGAAGAGTACTTCCGTCGATGTACTGGATCGGTGGTTTAACATAACCACGAAGTTCTATTCACAATTTTTGAAAGGGCCACAACAACAGGAAGCTAAACAGCCACAGCCCGAAGGCAAACTCAAAGTCGAAATTGAATCGAAGGATGCCAAGGTCAAAGTCAAATCCCTGCAGACCAGGGACATGAAGGTGGATGTGGATACCGGTTCAGAGAGGATGGTGCAGTGATGTTAGTCACCCGCACAATAATAATGATGATCACTTTTTCTATAACAATGACGCACTTTGTTATTCGTCCAGTGATCAAAGCCAATAGAAAAGTCCTTGCCTCCGAGTTGAATATATCTCAGCGCAATTTTTTCAAATTCATACACTGGTCGTTCTCGTTTTGCTTCGCTCATGCTGGCCGGTTTAATGTGCCATTGAAAATGCAGGTCGCCATTCTTTTTGAACTGGCAGGAAAAGCCCACCTTCATCTTGTTCACCTGTTTGCATTCATAGCCAAACACCGTGCCCCGTGGCGTCTGTTCAGCCTGCAGACTCAACGGCAGCAGGGCCAGCAATATGATCAGCATTCGCATGGTTCCATCCTCTATATATATAGGAGGCCAGTGTAATGTCCTGGCGTCGTCGCTTCAATGCCAAAGGTGACTTCCGAGGTGTCGAGTTTGTCTGCCCCTCCAACCGCACCACAGGGGGTCGACGTACCCAGGCCCATGAATACCCCAAAAAAGAGATCGGCTGGGTCGAAGACAATGGCAAAAAAACACGCGCCTATTTTCTCGACTTCTTTGTTGACGGTGACAACTACGACAAACAGCGTGACAAGCTCATCGATGCCCTGGATGCCGAAGGCCCTGGTCAACTGAACCATCCACGCCACGGCAAACTGCAGGTGGTGGTGGACACCTGGAGTTCAGACGAAAAAACCAGCCAGGGTGGTCGATGTAGTTTCACCGCCACCTTCCTGGAAGCTGGTGAGCCTGCCTATCCTGCTGCCGGTGTCGACACCGCCAGTGTGGTGGGTGATGCGGCCGATAAAACCCTGGCCGATTCCATCGATGACTTTGCTGAAAACTTCAGTGTGCTGGGTCAGGCTGCCGACTATGTGCAGGGTGTGGTGGATGAAATCGACAACACCTTTGCTGCTGTCGAGAACCTGGTCGGCTCCATCACCGGCCCCATTGCTGCTGTGATTCGTGCCCCCGGTGACATGGCTGCCCTTATCACCGGTTCCATTGCCCGCATCAGCACCGCCGTGGAAGAACCCGAACGGGCATTAAACGGCCTTAAACAGTTATTTAATGCTGGAGAAAATTCACCTGCCACACCCACCACCACCAGCAACCGGGAAAAGCAGGCCGCCAACATCGAACACATGCACGGCCTGACACGCCGTGCCGCCATTGCCGAGGCCGCCAGGCTCACCAGCACCACTACCTTCGCCACCAGTAACGATGCCATTCGCTGGCGCGACAACATCAATGCCGCCATCGATGCCCAGCTTGAATTCGAGAGTGCCGTGGATGCCAGCCCGATCCACGACAACGTCTATCAATCCCTCATGGCCTTGCGCACTTCTGTCAGCACAGACCTGGCCATACGTGGTGCCAAGTTACCAAGGCTGGTTGAGCATGTTGGTCTGGTGCAAGAACCTGCCCTGGTCCTGGCCTATCGGCTCTATGGTGATTCAGACCGTGCCGATGAAATCATCGAACGCAACAATCTCAGCCACCCATTGTTTGTGCCAGCCGGTGAAAAGCTGGAGGTGCTAAGTGACTGAGCTGGTCCTCAAGATCAATGGCTATGATTATAAAGGCTGGAAATCAGTCAGCCTCACCAAATCGCTGGAGAGTGTGGCCGACAAGTTTGAGCTTGAACTCACTGACATTCATGACGATGGGTTTCGACCCATCCGGGCAGGCAGCGAATGCACCATTGAACTTGATGATGAGCTTGTTCTCACCGGTTACATCGATAACATGCGGCCAGTCTATGATGCCGGTCAGCGTAGCGTGCAGGCGATTGGTCGAAGCAAAACCGCCGACCTGGTGGACTGCAGCTTGCCCATCGCTGAACAAGAAAAAAATGAATTTAATAATAAGACCTTCATGGAAGTGGCCCAGGCCCTGGTCAAACCCTTTGGTCTTGAGGCAATCACTGATGTCGATGGTTTTGATAGCAGCATCCGTGTGGAACGAATTGACCCTGGTCAAAAAATATATAGCTACCTGGTTGATCAGGCCCGCCTGCATGCCGTTCGACTTACCTGTGATGAAGCCGGTGATCTGTTTATCACCCGCGCAGGCAATGAGCGCATCGCCACACCATTGATCCTGGGGCAGAACATCCTCTCTGCCGAAGGTGACTTCAGCATGCAGGACCGGTTCAGTCACTACTATACCTCTGGCCAACAATCTGGATGGAGCAACAACAACGGTGCCGCCTCGGCCCACATTGCAGGTCAGGCCGAAGACGTTCGCATGCGTTACCGGCCCACGGTCATCGTGGTCGACGATGCACCTGGTCTGGCAAAAATGAAACAGCGCGCCGAGTGGCAACGCAATGTCAACTATGGCCGCAGTCGACAGGTCACCTACGTCGTTGCCGGTTGGCAGCATGAGGATGACATCTGGCGAACCAATCGCCTGGTCAAGGTCATCGATGGATATATGGGCATCATTGATCAATGGTTGTTAATCAACGAACTCGAATATGTGCTGGATGATGAAGGCGAGAAAACCAATCTCACCTTGATACCACCTGAAGCCCTGCAGCTCATTCCACTGCCTGCAGAAGAACAGGAGTCGGCCTGGTGATAGAACGCTTATTAAATAATTTAAGAAACCGGCTGAACCTGGTCATCAACCGTTGCATCGTCAACGATGCGTATGAAGACCAACAATGGCGCGAACTCAAGGTGCAGGTATTTAAAGATGAAACCCTGGATCACGTTGAGCATGTCGAACCCTATGGCATGACATCGGCACCCTTTAAAGATGCCGAAGGCATACTGCTTTCCCCCGGTGGCCGTCGTGCTAACAGCCTGGCCATCATAGTGGGGGATCGGCGTTATCGACTCACCGGATTAAAGCAGGGTGAGGTCGCCCTCTATGACGACCAGGCTCAAAAGATACACCTGACACGTGAAGGCATTGTGATTGAGACAAGCAAGAACACAACCGTCAATGCGGGAGGTGATGTCAACGTCAACGCCGATGGCAATGCCGTGGTCACTGCAGCAGAGATTCATCTCAATGGCAGTGATGGACAGGTTGTTACAACCGCCCATACCTGTGCATTCACGGGTTCACCTCACCCGGCAGGGTCATCCAAATGTAAGGCAGGAGTATAACAATGCCATTAAGCGCAACATCATTAGAAGCACTGATTGACACAAAACTGCAGGCTGCTGGTTTTGACCTGGTGGCCGGTGAGGCTGGTGAAATGGCCAAGGCCATTGCAGAAGCGGTTGTTGAACATATCACTGCCAATGCACAAGTCGTTGTTGCAGGTGGTTCAAGTGCTGGCACTTATTCGGTGACATAGATGACTGATATCGCCTTAATACAAACAGGCCACGGCAAATTCGACATTGGTATCGATGCGCCAGATCTGGCCACCGATGATGGCCTCGAAACCGCCGTCATTATTTTACTGTTTACCGACAAAGGTCATTGGTGGGGAGATGAATTCTTTGATCAACCGATCGGCAGCGAGTTATACAAACTTGAAACAGCAAAGGCCACACAGGACACCCTCAACGATGCCGAACGTTATGCAACAGAAGCACTGCAACCCCTCATCACCCTGGGTGTGGCTGCCAGCATCGATGCCACGGCTGAATTCGGTGGCATCTATAACGACATCCTTGGCCTGTTGGTCATCATCACCAAACCAGACGGCACCGATGAGACCTTTAAATTTAACAACATCTGGGAGGCACAGTTAAATGGCGTTTAACCGACCCACCAAAAAAGAACTGGTCGAGCAACTTAAAGGCTATTTCAATTCGCGCCTTGACGGTGTTGAGGCCAGGCTACCCTTCACTGTGGTCAATATTGTCGCCATCGGTGTCGCCGGTGCATTCCATCACCTCTATGGCTATGTCGACTGGGCCGTCAAACAACTGTTCCCAGAAACGGCTGATCGTTTCTTTTTGTTATTGCATGGCCTGCGCCGTGGCATCACCTTAAAGGTCGCCACCCAGTCCACCGGCAGTGTCGTCTTCACCGGAGTGGACACCACCAACATCCCGGCCGGTACCGAAGTGCAGCGTGCCGATGGTGTCGCCTTCACCACCGATGCCCTGGTTACCATTGCCGCCGGTACCGCCACGGCCGCCGTCACCGCCGTGCTGGCCGATGCCAACAGCAACACCGTCGCCGGTGTCAAAGTCACCCTCACATCACCCATACCGGATATCACCAGCGAAGCCACCATCGATACCGGTGGCACCACCGGTGGCACCGATGAAGAAGACATCGAAGATTATCGTGCGCGAGTCAGTGAGCGCTGGAAGAAGCCCACCCAGGGTGGCAACAAGGATGATTACATTGGCTGGGCCAAAGAGGTCGCCGGTGTCACAAGGTCCTGGTCTTATCCATTGGAAAATGGTGATGGCACCATCGTGGTCAGGTTCATGATGGATGATACCTATGGTGATGGCATTCCTCTGGCCGGTGATGTTACTGCAGTGCAAACCTATCTTGATAATCTGCGACCTGCCACTGCCGATGTGGATGCACAGGCACCCGTGGCCAAGGTCATCAACTTCACTTTGACCGTCACACCCGATACGGCAGACAACCGCACTGCAGTAGAAGATGAGATCAAAGACCTGTTCCGTCGCCGTGCCGAACCCGGTGGCACGATCCTGTTAACCCAAATCAACGAGGCCATCAGCATCGCCGAAGGTGAAGAAGATCACACCCTCACATCACCGGCCGCCGATGTCACCAGCCTCACCACCGAGATACCTGTTGTAGGTGCATTCACATGGCCATAAACGCCAGCAACTATCGCGATCAATTGCTGGCCCTGCTGCCCAGGGGCCGAGCCTGGACCAGAGACATCACCGCCAACCTGGCTGCCTTCATGCACGCCATTGGTGATGCCTTTTATGCACTCCATCAACGTGTGATGTTATTGATCGAAGTAGAAAGCAACCCGGCCAAAGCCGTTGAACTGCTACCAGAGTGGGAAGCCGCCCACGGCCTGCCCGACACCTGCAGCAACGCATCACCCACCATCGCCGAACGCCAGGCAGCAGTGGCTGGCAGACACTATGGCAACGGTGGCCACAACATCCCATACCTGGTTGAAGTCGCCAAGCAGATGGGCTTCACCATCACCATCGCCGACAAAGTCACACCGCATCATTATGAGATCAAGGTGCCAGGGGTAGAGGCCACAGTCTGGAGCGTCGGTGAAGGTGCAGGTCATTCAGTCGGTGAGCCATTAAGAACCTATGGAGATGAAAAGGCTTTGGAGTGTGTCTTCATGCGACTCAACCAGGCCCATGCCGTGCCCACTTTCACTTATGGTGCCACCGAGAAATATTCAATTACATACACTTATAAGGAGCAGCTCTATGCATAAGATTGGAGATGACACCCCAGCCACTGCAGATGGCGCAAAAGAATGGACAGAAACATCGCCCGGCCCAACGCATGGGAAGGCACCCTGGTTTAATACTGTCCAAAGAGAGTTGATAAAAATTGTCGAGTGGTGCGGTTTAACACCTGGATCCGCTGACGACAATCAATTGCATAAGGGGCTTTCCAAAAAAATATATGGCCGAGCAAATAATATTCCATTGTTGGCGCAAACATTAGATCTTAATTTATCCTTGAAAAGGAAAACTGAAATCGCAGTTGGTACCGATCCAAGAGGAGCAGCCTTTGATGGTAGCCATATTTGGGTGGCTAACAACACAGCCGGAACAGTATCAAAAATAGACGTAGAAACTGAAACCGTCGTTGCAACCGTTACTGTCGGATCAAGCCCGCAGTATGTTGCTTACGGTGGCGGATTTATTTGGGTATCTAACCTGACGGATAACACAGTCTCAAAAATAAATATTTCAACAGATACTGTTGTTGCCACAATAACAGTAGGAGGCGCTCCAAGAGGTATAGTGTTTGATGGAGAGTTTATATGGGTTGTGAATTACACAAGTAGCAACGTCTCTAAAATAAACATATCAACAAATGCTGTTGTTGCTACGGTGACGGTTGGCACTAACCCAAGAGCGGCTTGTTTTGATGGAACTCATATCTGGACGGCCAATTACTTGTCAGACAACGTCTCAAAAATAAATATTTCAACAAACGTGGTCGACGCTACTGTTATAGTTGGGGATGCACCAGAAAACGCTGTGTTTGATGGCACTCATGTATGGGTAGTAAACAATGTGGGCGAATCGTTATCAAAAATCGATATTGCAACAAATACCGTTGTTGCGACTGTGTTATTTACAGCTTTAGGAGTACAGGGTATCGCAGGTGATGGCAGTCATGTATGGCTAGGCCACACGACTGATTCATCGGTTAGCAAAGTTGATATTTCTGAAGAGGTAGCAACATTAAAAGTGCAGTTTCCATCAACAAGTATTGATTGGTTGGTCTTTGATGGTGTGCATATTTGGGGTACATCACCAGCTGACAACAAAATATACAAGGTAGCAGCAGCACATTAAATAACATATCAGAACTTAGGTTGGGGTGAAGCATGAACCCCAACAAAAAATTAAGAAAGGGCGACCGGGCAGTCGCGCCAACGACTACCCGATCCCCAGAACGGTGAACACGCACCGAGCCAGGCAAAGACCCTTCCACCGTCATGACGGCAGGGTCAGCCTATCACATATATATAGGAGGCTCACGCCGTGAAACCGTTTATACCCTGGATGGGTGGCAAAAGCCGCCTGGCAGACAAAATCCTGCCACTGTATCCACCGCACACCTGCTACGTCGAAGCCTTCGCCGGTGCCGGTGCCTTGCTCTTTAAAAAAGAAGAAAGCAAAGTCGAAGTCCTCAACGACATCAACGGTGAACTGGTCAACCTGTACCGAGTGATCCAACACCACCTGGAAGAGTTCGTGCGCCAATTCAAGTGGGCCTTAACATCCCGCAAAGTATTTGAATGGGAAAAGACGAAAGAGCCAGAAACCCTGACGGATATCCAGCGTGCAGCCCGATTCTTTTATTTGCAGAAGACCAGCTTCGCCGCCCTGGGCGATGCCTTTGGCAACGACACCAAATCCCCTAAACGACTCAACTTGTTGAGGCTTGAAGAAGATATCAGTGCTGCACACCTGCGATTATCACGTGTTGTCATTGAGAACCTTGACTGGATGGCATGCATTAAACGATATGATAAGCCACACACCTTGTTCTACCTGGATCCTCCATACTGGGCCACCGAAGGCTATGGTGTCGAATTCGGCATCGAGCAATACGAAGAGATGGCCAGCCTGGCAGGATCAATCCAGGGCAATATGATCATCAGCGTCAACGACCACAAAGAAATGCGCCGAGTGTTCAAGGGCCTCAAGATCAAGACAGTGCCCATCACCTACACGGTCGGCAAACAAGGCAGAACCCCCAGAAAGGAACTGATCATCCGGTCCTGGACTTGACGGCCCACCCATGCAGCAGTCTAATGGGGTACAAAACATTAAACGGAATACCAACGTGCCAGCATCCGACAGCAACCCAGAAAGAAGAAACCTAACCCTAACCTCGTTTGCATTTATCTTGTTTTATGTGGGGGAAGCTCAGCCAATAAATAATGAAATAAGAGTCTTGGTCGTCAACCTCAAATTTTTAAATATGGATGCCTTAGCAGTATTAGCGTGGGTGCTTTTGTTTTGGTTTTTTATACGATATTGGCAAACCCACAGAGGTACAGCCTTGTATAAAATAAGAGAGGACGCTTTCTCACTCAAGAGAAACACATTTGTAGCTGGTTATGTAAGTAAAAAGACAGGTCTGTCCGTTAAAAATTTTTCTGTAAGGAGCATAAGTATGGGAAGTAAGGGGTGGGTGATTCAAGTTGGTTTGGCTGACCCCAAGATTATCGAAAGGAAAAGTGATCAGGGAGTGGTAATGAGCAGATCAAATATAGATATTGAAGAGGTTCAAATTATAGGACTAGGTGGTGCATGTATAAAGTTCTGGCTATACACTCTAGCGCTACTCACAAAGCCCGGATTTGGATCATATCTTTTTCCGTATTTGATTTTTTATTGTGCAGTCATCCTGGCTATCAATTATGAGTATGATGTGGGCCAAATGTGGTCAACTATTGTTAATTCTCAGGGGACATTAAAGTGAACCAATACCAGCTACTGTATGAAGATACCCTGACCAAATACGAAGAGCAGATCAAACGCTCTCGCGCCATGAACGATCAGGCCCGTGTGGCCTGGCTCAAAGAAGCCCAGACCATCCTCAATCGGGAAATCGCCAGTTTCAGTGATGTGGCCAGAATATCGACCGACTGAGAAGCCACCACAGCCCCAAACGCCACCCAACCCAGACACAGGCATGGGGCAATTTTGGAGTGTAATTGGTTATTCTTTGGGATGGCCTTCTGGCCAGTGATAATGGACATGCACCTCATGACAATCCTGGATCACCACCCCAGCCTCACCACCAGGCCCCACCACCAGACCATCCCCACCTGCCGAAGCCAACTCTGCCACCGACTCCACCCGCCGAACCATCCGCCCAGCCGCCTCGTACACCCGGCTGACCTGTTCAAACAACACATCATCCGGCTCATAGATTGTCACAACAAAACCTGTCATATATGGGTATATTGGCACACCCCCAGCCCGACTTGACCCCATGACACAGACTTTCACCCACAGCAACACAAATTCACCCCAACCCAATCCCAAGGCAAAGACAAACTTGATCCAAAATGAGTGTAAAATGTGACTAAAATGGTGATGCAGATTGAATGACAGAATGATCCAAATTCAGCGGCGCGCTACACAAAC
>Ga0224506_10000602_pt1 | contig 29463 bp, 23 predicted proteins | sample SF_Jan12_sed_USG_2_FD_169108 | JGI IMG/M metagenome (GOLD analysis project Ga0224506, IMG submission 169108) | Sediment microbial communities from San Francisco Bay, California, United States - SF_Jan12_sed_USGS_8_1 | ecosystem: Environmental > Aquatic > Marine > Sediment | place: USA... | reverse complement strand
GGAGGGGGGGCCCGTCGGCTTATCCGACGGGGGGAACCGACGGGACTGGTTCCCTCGGGGTCCGGGGGCTGAGGGCGGCTTCAGGCCGCAAAGAGATTGTAACCTTATTTACTGCGTTTATATTAGACTGCTTTGCCTGCCTCTATTTGTCTTTAAGTGGTATGTTGTACTTTTTTTTACCGAAAGGAGTCCACATCCCGTAGCTCTCCTCATGTATTCGGCATTGACCCAGAGAGGTCCAGTGGAAGCCGTAGTTGTAGCCGAACCACAGGTATTTATCGCCGCCACCGTTTTCAGTGGTGATGATGTAACGGGCAGCCACGTTTCCGATTCCCAGTACCTTTCTTCCAGGCAAGTCTGTGTCCCCTTTGTTGCTGTCAAAAGGAATCCAGCCGTAAGGGGGGAGATAGACCTCCGTCCAACGGTGGAAGACGTCATCGAAGCTGGCATCATCTCCTCTGCGGCTGACTGCTCCCACATAGCGGATGGGAACACCGAGAGCCCTGCAGAGGGCGATCATCGAATAGGAGTATTCCGAGCATGAGGCAGTTCCGCGCTTGAGAACTGTCGGGGCTGGATTCCAGCCGCCGAGAGGCTTGAGGTTATAGCTCAGGTTTTTTCCCAGGTAATCATAGATGCGGAGCGCGATCCAGTAGGGATTTGTTTGATTCCCGGCGATTTTTCGGGCAAGATCCTGGATAAAAGGGTCGTTGATTTGGTATTTGTCCCCGTCCTGGGTGTATTTCTTCTTGATATCTTTAGGGATATCATCCAGACTTCCGACTTTATCGGGGTAGATAAAGTACTCCACTGCATAAATTTTAGCTTTGACTTTCCAGCACGGCTTAACCACAGCATAGCTTTTGAGGTCCTTGAAATGAAAATGGGCGATTTTCTGTCCCCAGCTATCCAGAATAACCTCATCCGGTTCCGGGTCGAACTGGACAGGCTCCAGGAGGATCTGGTTGTCCCGGCTTTCGGGCATCGGCAGATAGATGTCGAGGGTGCTGACCACACCAGGACCGTAATTTCTGAATTCTTTGATAAACTGGAGAGACATCTGCCGTTCATCCCATCTGGTGAATATGTCATCAGAGAAGACTTCAACCTTATAAATCTCGTCATTTTCGTAATCCACATTCCAGAGGACATTGTCTCCCCAGGCAAGGCCGTAAGCAAATGGGCCATAAGAACGGAAGGAGGAGAGACAGAGACCATCAGCAGGATTGACCAGGTAGATTCGGTCCTCGCCGCGGTCTGTGACCCAAAGATATTTTCCGTCAAAGGTCAAACCCGCTGGCTCAAGGGCAGGGGAGGGGAAATACTGGACCATCATCCCATCCTCAGCGGATACCTTGAGCAAGATATCCTGCATGTGGTCGATGATCCAGACATATTCTCCGTCCCAGGCGAGGTCCCTGGGATTCCCACTGTTGGATTCCAGGATGGTGAGAGCCCTTCCTGTCTCCGGGTCCAGCCGATACATGGACTTCTCTCCGGAGTCGATGTGCCAGAGATATTCTCCATCCCAGGCCAGACCTTCCGGATGATGGCCGGGAGAATCGAAGCTCTTGAGCACTTTCCCATCCTCGGGATTGATTTTGTAGATCTTATCGGTGAATATGTCCGCGAGCCAGAGGTTTTTTCCGTCAAAAGTCAAGCCTGTCGGACAGGGTCCGGGTGTTTCAAGGGTTTTTAAGACGTCTCCGACTTTGGCCCAGGACAGAGCCGAAAGAAGAGATAGGGCTAAAATTCCCAGAAATATTTTCCTCATGGAGTCCTCCTTTTGGTTCTTATTTAACTCCATTATAAAGAAAAAAGGAAGCTTTCGTAAAGGCCTCGCATCTTGCTTGGGAAGTGAATCCTTTGAGTTTGACACGTCAACTTCAAATAATATATGGTTATCAAAAGGTAGAAAAAAAATGAAGCGGGATTTGAATCGGGACCTGGATTCTATCCGCAAAGAATTCCCGATCCTTGAGCAGTGCATCTATCTTATCAGCAACTCCTTGGGCGCGGTCCCCCGCAAAGCAAAGGATTATCTGGAGAGCTTTTATTCGATGTGGGCAGAGGAGGGAGTGAGTGCCTGGGAGAGAGAATGGTGGGACATTTCGCAAAAGGTGGGAAATCAAGTTGCCTCTCTCCTGGGGGCAGGCCGGGACGAAGTGACGATGGCGGCCAACGCCACACTCTGTCATTGGATTGCCCTCTCCACTCAGTTTAAGGCCGCGCAGGCGGGTAAAGATAAAAGAGACAGGATTATTATGACCGAGCACGATTTTCCCTCTGTGCTCTACGCGGTCAAGAGGATCTCAGATTTTACGGGATGGGAGATCGAAGTTATCGAGAGTCATGGTCAGCCAGGTATCGATGCCGAAGCTGTTCTCCAAAAAATAGACGAGAGGACGCTTTTTGTCGCTACTTCCCATGTCTATTTCAAGTCAGCTTATATCCAGGACATAAAAAGAATCGCTTCGAAAGCCCGGGAAGCAGGAGCCTTGACTCTCATCGATGGTTACCACGCACCAGGAGTGATTCCGGTGGATGTCAAACAGATCGACGTGGATTTTTACATCGGGGGATGCTTGAAGTGGCTGTGCGGCGGCCCGGGAAATGCCTTTCTGTATGTGAGGCCCGAACTCGCAGATAAACTGGAGCCACATCTGACTGGATGGTTTGCCCACAGAGAGCCTTTCCTTTTTTCTCGGGATATGAACTACACTCAGGGAAGCTACAGGTTTATGTCGGGCACTCCGCCCATCCCCTGTCTGTATGCAGCGCGAGCTGGCCTGGAGATAGTCCAGGAGATCGGAGTCCCTGAGGTCAGGAAAAAGTCATTAGCCCTAACGAGGTTGATTCTCGATGAAATCCAAAAAAGGGATTTTCAGCTGTTCACTCCGGCAGAAGAGAATCTCCGAGCTGGATCCGTTTCATTCGGTCTGCCCCATGTTTTTGCTGTCAAACAAGCTCTGAGCCAGAGAGGTGTCAAGGTGGATTTCCGGAAAGGAGAGGGAAAGGAATTGGATGTCTTGAGGATCGGTCCTCATTTCTACACCACAGAAGAGGAGATAGAGATTCTCTTCAGAGAGATCGAAGCGATCTATCGATCCGGCGAGCATAAAAAATTCTCGGAAGACATCCGGCATGTGACCTGAAAAAGGAAATTCTTTGGTATTGCCCTTTTTGTTCCAGGTTTAGCTAAATCCTTTAGCAAAATAAAGCGTCTCTATTTCCGTGATGAGGGAAACATCTGGCCTGATGGAGAAGTGCAGCGGCGGTTCCTATCCATCCGAGGCCCATGGTGGCGGTAGGGTCTTGGCTGGGATTGAGGGGAACCGTCGCTGCAAAAAGATTACACCTTCTGTCACGGAAATGGAGATGCATACTCAGCACAATCGCGTATTTACAGGGTGAAGACTTTTAATGTATATTATTATTACAAAGGGGTCGTGAGATGAAAAAGACATCGAGGCGGGATTTTCTGAATAATTCACTGGTTTTGATGGGAGCATCTTTCTTTCTTCCTTTTAGTTCGCCCTCCAAAAAAATGGAATCTTTTTCTATTAACAGACAGGATGAGAAGTCATATCCCTCCTATCTCCAGCTGGAGAAAAGCGGCGAGCTGTCGAAACGAGTAGAGGAATTGCGTTCTATCTATGAAAGCTGTCGTCTCTGCCCCAGAGATTGCCGTGTCAACAGGATAAAAGGCGAGACAGGCAAGTGCCAAGGCACTTCCAGAGTGAAAGTCTCCAGTGCCCAAGCCCATTTTGGCGAAGAGGCCCCTCTTGTGGGGCGTAGGGGATCAGGCACGATATTCTTTTCCAATTGCGGTCTGAGGTGCATCTATTGCCAGAATTATAAAATCAGCATCGAAGGTGAAGGGATTGAGATATCAGACCAGCGACTGGCAGAAACGATGATCAAGGTTCAGAACATAGGATGTCACAACGTCAACCTTGTCACTCCTACACATTATTTGCCCAATATCATCAGCGCTCTCCAGAAAGCAGTATCCTTGGGTCTCCGGATTCCTCTGGTCTATAACACCAGCGGCTATGAGAGGCTGGAAATCCTCCAGCTTCTGGACGGCATAGTGGATATCTATCTTCCTGACTGCAAGTATATGGATCCTGTTCAAGCCGCGAAATACTCCTCTGAAGCCTTCAATTATCCCTATTATGCGAAGATCGCCCTTAAGGAGATATTCCGTCAAGTGGGTGACTTGACTGTCAATGGCCAAGGAATCGCAGTGAAAGGCTTGATCTTAAGACATCTGATTCTTCCTAATAAGATTGCAGGGACGCAAAAGTTCTTGAAATTTGTCGCAGAAAATCTTTCCAAGACGACATATCTCAACCTTATGAGGCAGTACCGACCTGAGCACAAAGCATTCGAATATCCTGATATAGCCCGCCGGATTACGAGGAATGAGTATGAGGAGGCACTCAACTGGGCTAAGAATTACGGTCTCAACCGTCTGGATCGCTGATTCTGGACCAGAAATAGAAAGTTCTCCTCTAATTTTGAAGATGTGTGGTATAATACCCGAGAAGGAAGCGGAGCTTCTAACTCGTCTGCATGACCGATATGCGTATTGATTTAATCCGCGATTTTTCTTAAATTACACATGAACAGGGAGTTTAACTGAGAGGATCGGCAGAGTGAGAATAAGCAGGGTTTTTTACGTGTTTGCGCTTGTACTCTGTTTCTTGATTCCCGGTCTTCAAGCTGAGATTGAATACCCGTGGAAGAATGTGTATATAGGAGCGCTTGATGCCAGAGCGTGGAATGGTCTCGTTCTTTCCCCCAATGGAAGCAGTGTGTTCGCTTTTCGTGTCAAAATAGAAAAAGAGGGAGAAATCGTTGATGGCAGTGATATTATTTATCTCATCTCTGAGGTTGGACCGCATTCTCCTGATGGGCAGTATGCGCGGATAAAGCTTGACTTGAGCCTGCCTCTTAACAGGGGAGCTGAAACACCTGTCCTTATCAAGCCTCCTTCCGATTCACAAACCTTTGTCTTCGAGTGGTCCCGCCAGGAAGAAAAAACGGTTATCGGCCGGATAAGGGCTCCCGAAGGCATAATCCTCCATCTCACCCACTATTTTCCATGGGATTTTAGAGGGAGTTATCGCCTTCTCCCGGATAGACAGATAAAGGGCGATAGTTCTGGGCTGGATGAGTATAGCTATCTGTGCTGGACTGATCCCAAGGGAAGCCTCGCTGACAACACACAGCCAGAGAATCTGACTCTCTCTTTTGTTGTAGGAAAAGACCGAAGCGTGTACTTTGTTGCGGGAATCGGGGAGGATGAAGAAAGCATAAACGACCAGATCTACCGCTATAAAAGTAGAAGAACCATAGACTCTCTTCTGGAAGATGAAGAGAAAAGGTACAGGAGTAAATGCGTTCAAGTCGAAGGTCTCTATCAGGGAGCAGAAAGGGCGGTTGCGAATAATGTATTCTGGACAAGCCTCTACCAGCCGGGCTTTCACCGGATCTACGTGCCTTCAGGTCGAACTCGGATCCTGCCCACCCCTGAGGGAAACCCCGGCCACTGGACGATTTATGAATGGGTATCTTTTTTAAATGCTTTAGAGGCGGCTGTAGAGAGCTCAATGCATGCCAAAGAGATCATTAGAGCCGTTTTAGAGACACAGTATCCCAACGGGAACATCCCCCATTGGCGGAGCCGCTTCGGAGGGACCCCTGACCGCTCTCAACCACCGATAGGGTCTTATGTTGTTTTGAAATTGTTCCAGAAGTTGGGAGACCTTGAGCTTTTGAGATATGCCTATCCATATCTTATAAGGTGGCATTCTTACTGGAAGGAAGAGAGGGAGAACGGCCAGCCTCGCCGCGACGGAAATGGCGACGGTCTTCTTGAGTGGGGAACCGACCCGGAATACCTCCCCCAAATCGTTCCCTCCTGGGAAGAAAACATCGAGGGTAAAAAGCGGGCTATGTGGGAGTCAGGAGAGGATGATTTGCCTAACTGGGATGATGCACCTTTCAGCCAGGTGACAGGGACCTTAGCCCTGAACAGTGTCAGCTTGAACAGCCTTTATGCTCTTGACTCCTGGTGTCTTGCCCAGATTGCTGACATCCTTGATAAAAGAGACGATTATGAAAGCTACCTGTCTGAATACGAGAGTATAAAAAAGCTGGTCAACTCTAACCTCTGGGACGAAAAAGAGGGATTCTACTTTGACCGTCACTGGGATGGAAGATTATCCTCTAAAAAGGCTGCATCAAATTTTTTTCCTTTACTTGCCGGTATTCCTGATCGAACAAGAGCCTTGAGGATGATCAGACATCTCCTTAACCCCAAAGAGTTCTGGGGAGACTTTGTCATTCCCACGATCTCTCGCGATAACCCTGCATTCAACAGGGACCATTTCTCCTGGAGGGGAGCGATCTGGCCGCCAACCAATTACTTTGTCTACCAGGGCTTGAAAGCTTATCGTTTTGATGCGGTGGCTTCAGAGTTCGCCAGAAGAAGCTTCGAGCTGTTCTACCGCACCTGGGAGAATTATCAACTCTGTCCAGAGTGTTTTGATGCCCGGACTGGCGCGGCCGGCGGGCAAAGGTTCCAGAGCTGGGGACCTCTGTTCACGCTGATCGCCCTGGAAGAATACCTGGATTTCACGCCGTGGGAAGGTTTCAGGTTTGGGATGATCAATCCTGAGGTAAAGGGCAGGATTTCCAATGTGTATATTCAGGGACGTCATTATGAGGTCGAGGTATCCCATTCTGAAATCAAGCTCAGGGAAGAAGGACGAGAGATTATAAGGACCAACGGAAGCGCTGTCTTCCGCCATTTTCTGTATTCCGAGAACGAGATCTCGTTTGAAATCAGGACGATTGAAAAAAGAGAGGTCAGGATCCTATTCCTGGCTGAAGGAAAACATCAGGTATTGGTGGATGACGAGATGGTTGGCCTTCCCAAGGGGAAGTTGTGCAAGGTGAAAGTCCCGGAAGGGGAGCACAGGGTTCTCATTCAGCTTCTGGAGAGGATTGATTAGACAAAGCCTTATCTATTCCTTCCATTCTTTTTTTTCCAGGTAGGCTTCTTTCAGCGTATCCCCTCTCACTCCCTGTCTCAGAGCCTCCAGAGCTAAGACGTCATCTAGCGGGATGTTACCTAAATTGACATTTATCCCGAGCCGGAGGATCAAAGCCTGTTGTTGATTTTTCATCGGGGCTTCCCATATTAGACTATCTGTTTCTTCCACTCCGGCGATGATATTATCGATCTCCTCCTCTCTGACTTTACCTTCCATATCGAAGATTCCCACTCCCTTGCCGGCTTCCCGGGCTTCGATAATGACTTTGAAGGCTCCGTTTTCCAGGTCTTCTTTGATCAATTGATGAGTGAGAGAGATGGGCAGGGCCTCTTTAGGGTCTTTTTTCCCGACTTCGGTTATGACCTTAAAACCCATGTCCAGGGATTTTTTTATGGCTTCCCGTCTCGTTTGTCTGTCAATTTCAATCGTCCCATCCGAGACTTCAATGGTGGAAAAACCTAGCTCTTTGGCTCTGTGAAGATACTTGTCCAGAACACGCTGCCACACTGCGACTTCCAGAAAGGTCCCACCGGGCATGACATCGATATTGCAAGAAGTGATGGCTTCATTCTTTATCTTTATCAGATCTTTATCGTAGAAGGCGGAAGTCCCGAATGTCAGCTTGATGACGTCTATGTAATCACCAGCAAAGCGAATCAAGTCCTGAAGACGGCGAAGCCCCATTCCTTTATCAATAAGCATGGTTATGCCCTTATCCCGGGGTTTCATCGTTCTTCCCTCAAGCGGCATCCGGATAACGCCTTCCCATGCTTTATCCATTTCTATTCTCCTTGTTTAGTCTAAAAGTTCTCCCCAGCATTCATAAGGATTGGAGAGGACTGAGGCTGTCTGAATAACTGATTCGTGTTGAATGATCTGGCTTGCTGTTAAGTGCCGGGCAGCAGCCAGATCTTTCTCATCAAACCCCAGGACAGGGATTTTATCGTAAAGGAGGACAGTCTCCGAGAGTTTCTGAGTGATGTTATCGAATATGGCTTTAGCGGCCTTTTTTTTATCCATCATCGGAGTCAAATGAAAGCCTTCCCGGCTTTCTTCGATTCGGGGGAATAGTATGGTGACCGCACTTGGCATCTTGAGCATTTCGAAATCGGTCTTATAGGAGGAAAAGTCGAGGGCGATTTTATGCTGCCATTCGTCATCAGTTTCCTGAGTGTCAATGTTGCGTAAAAACCGGGGAAAATGGTGTATCAGTGTTCCCAGCCTTATGTTGTCGACAAGCGAGCCCATGAACCATGTGATCGAGTCCTTATCCATCCGGAAATGTACTGTCTCAGTGGAAAAAAGCTTCAATCGCTTTTCCAGTCCGCTCAGAAGGAAGACGGTCTTTCCGCTTCCCGCTCCGCCTGTGATCACGTACAGATGGTTTTTATCTTGATGATAGAGCGCGCAGGCATGGAGGTTATAGATCCTGTGCTTTTTTTCCAAAAGATAGAGCGTGAATCTATAGAGCAGGCCCTGGTTTCCCCAGAGGCTGAATCTCAAATCCGAAGCTTCTTTGGTAAGTCTGGCAAGGGGACCCTGGAATCGGACTCTATCCTCCGAGAATGCCAATGAAGGCGTGTTTGAAGATTCTTCGATGGAAATATATCCGTCCAGGCCTGAAGAGAAAGGGATCTGTTCGACTGTTCGGAAGTCAGTCAGCAAGGATTTGACTTCGACCATCAGCGGAAAGTAGGGCAGAAGTTCCTTGCTGTTGGCTTCGATGCCGATTCTGGCAGCGAGTATTTTGACGCCGGTCCTGTGCACTGTTTCTTTCTCTTTCTTATGAGTGGTATATGATACACGATTCATCCCGACTCCACAATGCTTGGCCGGATCAAGCCTCTGTTTTCTGATTACTGAGAGGAACATCAGAAGGGGATAAAGAGGTCAGGCTGCCTTATTAATATAAAATTGCCCGTCCCCCTTATATGATGTTTTACTTCTTGACCTGCTCTTTGAATTTGTAGGCTGCGTTTTTGCCGTTTATTGCAGCCTGGAGTGCGGGATCAAAGGCAAGAGCGGTGTTGAAGTTATCGATTGCGCGCTGAAAATCCCGTTCATTCTTGTTTTTAAGAAATGCCACGAGATACAGAGAACCCATGTTGCTCCAGGGGAGGGCAAAATTTCCGTCGAGTTCGATGGCCTTCTTGTAGTTTGTAAGGGCTGACTGGAAATCGCCGCTCTTCTGAAAGGCCACTCCGAGATAGTTGTAATATTCAGGATTCTGATTGTCCTTTTTAATACATTTCTGCAGCAGGTCTATGGCTTCTTCTTTCTTATTAGCCACGACCAGCATGATGCCCAGCTTGGACATGATGCCCAGGTTGTTCGGGTTGTTCTTCAGCCCTTTTCTGAGCGTATCCACCGTGGGATCGATCTGATCCATTGCGTAGTAAATGCTGGCCAGATGTTTATAAGCCAGGACAAAATCCGGCCGGGACTCTATGACTTGAGTAAGGTCATGGATTGCTTCCTCTGTCTTCCCGTTCTTGTACTTGTTGACCGCATCATACATTTTATTCTGGACGGGTTTGAGCATCTTGAGGTCGTTATTTTTGGTGAACGCTTTTTTCCTGGGGGTGGATTCAGACGTTAAATAACCGAGGCTTTTCAGTTTGTTCATCTCGTAGACATCGATCTTTTCAAACCTCTTCGCGATTTCCTTCCCCCTCAGGTTTCGGACAAGCTTGTCGAGTTGGTTTTCAAATCCTTTGACATTTGAGCTGTTGGCAAGATTTTTGTCCTCGCTGAGGTCCAGTTTCATGTTGTAAATCTCTGGCAGAGGCTGGTTGATGAATTTGATGTCATCCCTGATAAAGCCGGTCAGCGGAGCCCAGCCCCTGTTCAGGAACGGGGTGAGTGATTCAAAGTAGATCTCTTTTTTGACTCTCTTTTTACCATGAGCTATCGAGACCAGGGATTCGCCCTGGATATGGGCAGGAATACTCTCGTTGATCAAGTCACAGACAGTCGGGAAAATATCGAGGTGGCAGACATTTTCCGCAACTCTCTTAGGGCTCTCTCCAGGGATCCAGATGATCAAGGGGACATGGATCGTGTTGTTGTAAGCGAAGTAAGAGTGAGTCCGTTCACCCTTCTCTCCCAGGGCTTCACCGTGGTCAGAAGTCAGGATGATAATGGTGTTTTTCATCGAATCATTCTTCTCGAGGAAATCAAAAAGAATGCCAAGCTGGGAGTCGACATAGGCCACTTCGCCTGAATAAAGATCATCACTGTATATCATGTCATACGGAGAGGGGGGGGAATACGGCTCGTGAGGATCGAAGACGTGAATCCAGGCAAACCATTTCTGCTTCTGTCCGGAGATCCATTCCATGGCAGGCTTAATCACTTCCTCAGCGGGTCTTTCGATGAAATAGAAGTCAAGGATGCTCTGGGTTCCATAGTTATCATCGTAGACATCAAATCCCTGGTTCAGGCCGAATCGGGAGTCAAGAGGGAAGGAGGCAATGAAGGCTCCGGTCGAGTATTCTTTTTCTTTGAGAAATTCAGCCAGGGTCAAGAATCCATCTGCTAATACGAAACCTGGATTATCGCTGATTCCATGATAGACCGGTGTGACGCCGGTCAGGATATTGGTATGGGAGGGAAGAGTGACCGGATTGTGGGCAAAGGCCCAGTCGAACACCCAGGACTGGGAGGCAAGCTCATTCATATGGTGTGTGTTGACGTGCTTATCTGAGTATGCTCCAACTCTGTCATACCTGAGAGTGTCGATGGTGATCAAAAGGATGTTTGGCTCCTTAAGACTGGCAGAGGCTGGATAGACAGAGCTGATGATTATTAAGACAGCAATCGATATTTTAAAAAATCTCATTCCAATTTTCCTGCTCAGAGCACAGGTCAAGAAATTTAAAACTGAACTTTCTATTATATATTTTGGACGCCTGAGAAGCAAAAATCTTCCGTTTTCTCCCGTGAGAAAGGGTGTCCCTCTGAGGAACGTCCCCATATTCTTGAATTCTTATTTCCGAGCAGTATGGATGGCTGAGACTCCCAGGAATAGGGGATGGTGATCGACTTTTTTAAACCCTGATTCAAGCAGCAAAGAAGCCAGTTCTTTTGCGGAATAGAAGCGGGGAATCGTGTAGGAGAGGTAGGCGTAGCCGGCCTTTGAACCAGAAATGAAGTATCCTAGAGGTTTCACAGCCAATTTTATGTAAAGGTGGAAGAGTTTTTTGATTGTTTTTACTGAAGGCTGGCTTGTTTCGAGGTTGATGAAACAGCCTCCGGGCTTAAGCACGCGCCTGAATTCTTTAAAATGAGCCATCAGAATTTCTCTGTTGATGTTGATGTTCCGAGTGGCAAAGGATATGGTCACGAGGTCGAAGCTATCGTCTGGAAAAGGAAGGTGAACTGCATCAGCCATTACCCAACTGAGTTGATGTATGGTTCTCGTCTTCAATCCCCTGGTGAGCATGGAATCGCTGAAGTCAACCGAGATAATTTTCACTCTCTCATCTGCCAGGCGGGAAAGTTTCAGAGCCATCTCTCCGGTGCCGCTGCAGACATCCAGCCAGAGATTGCCCCCTGCTTTTGCAGCTTCTCGGGCAGCCTTCCTGCGCCAGACCATATCCAGTCCGAATGTCAAGACGTGATTGACGAGCTCGTAGGTCTTTGCGACTTCAGAGAATAGCCTTTGAACGCCTTTCCTCATGGCTTCACAACCGTAAAATTTCTAATTCAAACATCCTGAAACCTTCTCATTAAATACGATTCCTATCCGATTGTCCAGTCAGCCTCCTTAATGGGATCAGGGCTTGATACCAAAATCAGAAGAGGATTGGGAGGTGTTTTTGCTCAAGTCGGATTTTTAACGCCATTCCCTCATCGTCCCTCTCAGCGCCTGCGTAACTCCGCACGTTTATCAGTTTTCACGCCAAGATGTCCTTCAGCTATTATCGGCATCGCCTGATGGATTATTCGGTGCTCAAACATACTCGGCGGCCGATTTCATCGGCTTCCCTCGATGGACGATTTGGTAAGGCTAAATCCTCCGATGTCGCTCAAACCACCTCCCAATCCTCCTCCTGATTAGTTTCGATACCATTAATACTTGCCTTCCCTCAATATTTGTAGAACATAATAAGCATTTCTGCTAAACTGAATGGCTCAAAATGAAGGGGAAATTTACATAGATAATTCTGATTGGAAAGGAGAAGCATGAGAACTCAAAAAATTTCTTTTATCGTTTCTGCCTTTGCAGCTATTCTCCTGCTGGCTCTCATCTCTTCCGCCCGGGTCGGACCTGCCTATGCGATCGTCAACTGTAAGATTGTCCCTGTATCCGGTCCTCCGGTAGCAAATGGAGTCATCATCATTCGCGACGGCTTGATCGAATCTCTGGGAACTCAGGATAAAGTGGTCATCCCGGAGGATGCGGAAGTCATCAAGGCAGACGGGCTGCATGCCTATCCAGGGCTAATCGATGCGCATACGAATTTTTTTATTGAGCCTCCCAAAGAAGAACCGGGCCAAAGGGCGACGGCTGCGGTGGCCGCTCAGCCTGAGGAGAAGAACTGGGCCCAAGATGCCAGTCTGATGGCTTTTGATCTTCTCAAGCCAAAAAAGACAGTTGTAGATAGTCTGCATATGGTTGGGATCACGACCATCCTGGTCGCTGCGGAAAAAGGGATCTATGCCGGTCAAAGCGTTCTGTTGAACGTCAACGGAGAAAAAGCGGAAGCCATGGTCATAAAGAATCCGGTTGCACTGCATATCAATTTCACTACTGAGCGGGGCAGGTATCCCTCCTCTTTGATGGGCACCATGGCCTTTTTGAGGCAGTCTTTCCTTGATACGTCTCACTACTCCACTCATAAGTCTCTTTTTTCAAGCTCCTCTCGCGGTTTAAAAAGGCCTGAATACGATCCCTATCTGGAGGCGCTCTATCCTTTTGCCGTGGAAAAGAGGCCTGTCTTTTTCAATTGCGCCAACCTGGAGGATATAAAGCGTGCCTCTCGCCTTATCAAGGAGTTTAAGCTCAATAGTTTTCTCACAGGGGCCAACGAAGCCTGGAGGGTTGCCGATCTGGTCAAGGAGTTGAATGTTCCCCTTCTCGTCTCCCTGGATTTCAAACCCCCGTTTACGAGCATATATGTAAACCAAGGGGAGGAAATGAAAAAAAAGGCAGAGGAGGAGATCTATCCAGCCAACGCGGCCCACCTCCACGACCAGAAAGTCAGGTTTGCTCTGACCTCCCTGGGCTTGAATAAACCTTCGGATATGGTGAAAAATATCCAGAAAGCCATAAAAGCCGGATTGCCCAGGGAAGAAGCCCTTAAAGCCATGACCATTGTCCCCGCTCAACTCCTCGGTGTCGGAGATATTCTGGGAAGCCTGGAACCAGGAAAGATCGCCAACATCATCCTTACCTCTGGAGAGATTTTTGATGAGAAGACAAAGGTGGAAAGGGTTTTTGTTGACGGAATTTCTTTCAAAGTCAAGCAGCCTCCAAAAAAAGCCCAGCCTACGACTTTGGACCTCACTGGAAAATGGAAAGCCGCGATCTCCGGACCCATGGGTGAGCTGGAAGTGAACCTGGATATCCAGCAGGAAGTAAATGCCATCAGCGGAAAGATTTCTTCTGACATGGGTCAATGGGATATAACAGATGGAGTTTTGAGCGGCAAAGAACTTTCGTTCACCATATCGGCAACCATAATGGATGAGACAATAGAGCTGACTTTCAACGGTACAGCAGAACAGGATTCCATAGAAGGAACGATTTCTTTCGAGGGCGGAAGTGCTGAGTTGAAAGCTACTCGGATTCCCGAGCGGAGTAGCTAAAGGAGAGTGTCATGAATAGAAAAATTATAAGCTTGATTGTCTGTCTGAACCTGGCTGTCTTTTCCGGCATTTCATCGGGCCAGGATCTATTGATAAAAAACGGGACTGTCCTCACCGTAACCCAAGGCACCATCCTCAACGGAGACGTTCTTATCCTCAATGGTATCATCGAGAAGATCGGTAAAGATCTTAAGGCTCCCGAAGGGATAAAAATTGTCGATGCCGCAGGAAAATACGTCATGCCCGGGATAATCGATTCCCATACCCATATTGCCCTCAGCGGCACCAATGAGACCGGAGACGCCATCACGCCTGAAGTGAACATGCGGGATGTGCTCCATGCAGAGTCCCCTTCCATTTACACCGCCCTCTCCGGCGGCGTTACGATGGTCCATACAATGCACGGGAGCGGTAATCCCATCGGAGGCGAAAACATCGTCCTCAAGATGAAGTGGGGCAAAACCTCCGAAGAGATGATCGTGCCTCAAGCCTACAGAACCCTTAAATTCGCCCTGGGTGAGAATCCGAAGCGAGCGAGCTCCTTTACAATCGGAACTCCTCGTTATCCCCAGTCTCGTATGGGAGTCAACGCCATCATCCGCCGAGAGTTCTTAAAGGCAAAGAATTACATGGAGCAGTGGGACAGGTACTTGAAGGCGAAAAAGTCCAAGAAAGCGGCAAAGAACATTGTCCCGCCCCGAAAAGACCTCCAGATGGAGCAGCTGGCTGACATGATACGGGGAAAGATGGTGGCTCGTTGTCACAGTTACAGAGCGGATGAAACCCTTGAGTTTATCAAGCTTTCGAAGGAATTCGGGTTCAAGATCGCCTGTTTCGAACACGTCTCCGAAGCCTTCAAGATCACCAAGGAACTGGTCGAGGAAGGAGTCGGCATCTCAATTTTTCTCGATAGTTGGGCCTATAAAGTCGAAGCCTCAGAGGGGATTGCCTATAATGCAGCCTATTGCACCAAAAAGGGAGTCCTTGTCTCCATTAATTCTGACAGCGGGGAAAGAATCCGGCGCCTGTTTAATGATGCCGCCAAGTCCATGAAATACGGAGGCCTTTCTGCAGATGAAGCCTTAAAGCTCATCACCATCAATCCCGCCATCCAGCTCGGTGTGGAAAAGATCGCGGGAAGCCTGGAGGTTGGAAAGCATGGCGATGTGGCCATCTTCAATGAGCATCCTCTGAGCGCCTACACCGCGTGCCAGATGACCGTCGTCGAAGGTGAGATCTATTTCGACCGAGCCCAGTATCTCAAGGAAAGAGAAGAAATGGAGAAGAAAAAGAAGGAAGAAGAGAAGAAAAAAGGAGAAAAAAAATGACCAGAAAAACATTGACCTTCTTTACCGTTGTCGTCTTCTGTTTCTCTTTTGGCTTGAGTCTTGATAAGAGTCCGAACGTGATCGCCATAAAGGGAGCCAAGATCATTCCTGTCGTCGGAGAGGATATAGAACAAGGAACTATCCTTATCAAAGACGGGAAAATCGAAGATATAGGGCAGAATGTCAGCATCCCTCAGGATGCAGAAGTCTATGATGCCCAGGGATTGATTGCCTATCCGGGTATGATCGACAGCTATTGTTATTTGGGTCTCCAGGAGATCAGCGCTGTGAGTGCCACCGTGGACTCCAGGGAAACAGGGCAGTTTAATCCGCAGGTGAAAGCCGTAGAGGCACTCTGGCCGGATTCCATGCACATACCCATCACCATGTCTAACGGCATAACCACAGCTGTTGTGGTCTGCACTGGAGGCCTGATTTCAGGTCAAGTCGGCATGATCAGACTTGCAGGTTGGACTCCTGAAGAAATGGTTATCAGGAACTCTGTGGCCATGCACATTCAGTTCCCGTCCGTTCCCCGGATTCGGAGAAGAGAATCGCAGCCTCAAGAACAGACATCAAAACAGATCGAGGAGTTAAAAGAGCTTCTGAACGAGGTCCGCTACTACCAGAAAAGGAAGCAAGCGGCGCAGAAAAATTCAAACCTCCCTCTTCCTGGTTTCGATGAAAAGCTGGAATTTCTGATCCCGGTCGTCAACGGCAAACTCCCTGTGTTGATCTCCGTCTATGCCGATAAGGACATCCGAGCGGCCATCCAATTCGTTAAGGACGAAAAACTCAAGGCCATTTTCTTTGGTGTCACTGACGGCTGGAAGGTAGCAGAAGAAATTAAAAAATCGGGTATTCCGGTTGTTTTCGGCTCGCTCTACGCCATGCCTTCTGAATGGGATAATGGCTATGATGCCATTTACAGGAATCCAGGTGTTCTGGCTAAGGCTGGAGTCAAATTCTCCTTTTCCTCTCAGAGCGCAAGCCTGGCTAAGGACTTGCCCTATCATGCCGCAAAAGCTGCTGCGTTTGGCCTGGACAAGAAAGAAGCTCTTAAAGGAGTGACGATTTATCCGGCCCAGATTTTCGGAGTGGATGATAGTCTGGGGAGTTTGGAAAAGGGGAAAGCGGCCAACATCGTCCTCGCAGACGGTGATATTCTGGAACTGAGCACCAACATCAAGCGCGTATTCATAGACGGGAAAGAGATGGACCTCTCCAACAGGTATACTCAGCTTCTGGAGAAATACAAGAAAAGATAGTGATGAAGAATATGACAGGCTGCATTTTTCGTGCAGCCTGTCATATTCCAACTCGGAGGTATGTCCTGTCCTTAATTCATTCGATCTTGGTCAGGATTGCCTGACCTTTTGCTATTCTTTTCAAGGATTCGGCGGGTTTGAGCATGCTTTTGTCTTGACAGACCGGCATTTTCCTAATAATTTGAGTACCTAAAAATTGATGAAGGAGGACTCATGAAAACCCGGAATGCATCTTTAGGCATTTTTTTGTTCTTATTCCTATCCTTATGGGTAGGTATGAATGTTTCAGCTCCAGCCGGAAACACACCCGATTATGACCTGATCATAAGGAACGGAAGGGTTTTCGATGGCTCTCTTAGCCAGGAGCTCAAAGCGGACATAGCCATCAAAGACGGGATCATTGTCAGTATCTCTAAGTCAGTAAAGGGGAACGCAGCTCAGGTGATCAATGCCAAGGGGCTTGTCGTGGCTCCTGGCTTTATCGATTTGCATACCCATGTTGACAGTGAGATGTATTTTCCTGAGAACAGGGCCTGTCTCAATTATCTCAAGCAGGGTGTGACCTCGGTCGTTGTCGGCCAGTGCGGACGAAGCGCCTGGCCCATTTTCGAGAAAGCAGAGGACCTGATGAAAACTTGGGGTGAGGAGGGTATCGGACCCAACGCCGCTCTGCTCGTCGGCCATGGGCAGGTGAGGGAGCTTGTGATGGGAATGGAAGACAGGGAGCCCACTGCGGAAGAGCTGGAAGAAATGAAAGCCCTTGTAGAGGAGGCCATGGAACAGGGAGCCAGCGGCTTATCCACAGGTTTGGAGTATCTGCCGGGAAGTTTTGGCAGCACAGATGAAGTCACTGAGCTGGTGAAAGTCATAGCTCCCTATGGGGGGATTTATCATACTCATATGAGAAATGAAGGAGAGAAGCTCATCGAAGCCGTGAAGGAAGCGATTGAAATCTCAGAAAAATCAGGCGCTCCAGTCCATATCTCTCATCTCAAAGCAGTGGGAAAACCCAACTGGGGACTGGTTAAGGAAGCCTGCGCAATTATTGAAGAGGCCCGGGCGCGCGGGATCAAGGTCACAGCGGATCAGTATCCCTTTCGATTCTCAAGCGGTTATCCTTACCGGAGTCTTATTCCAGGTTCAGCTTGGCTGGGAATTGAAGAGCTGGAAGAAGATGGGGAAGAAGAAATCGAAAGACTGAGTTCATCCGATATCGATGAGATTTTTGACTATCTCCGGGATCACCAGCTGATTGCGCTCTACAAAAAGATCACGCCTTATATTCCCATCTCTGAGCGTCATCAAGAGTATCTGGATAATCTGCCGAGAAAGGAGCTGCTGCGTCTTGTGGGACGAAGCTTAGTCCGTGCCGGGCTTTTCCAGGGTCCGGGGAGCGCGAGAGAAAGAATGCTGTTTTTAGAGCGGATGAAGGATCCGGCAGAGGCAGCGAGGATCCGTGATAAGATCAAAGAGTACATAGATAAGATGGCCGGGAGCGAGAACATCATCGTCGGCATCTGTGTCGAGAGAAGGCTTGAAGGAAAATCTTTAAAGCAGGTGGCCGCCATAAAAAGTAAATCTGTGGAAGATGCCGCCATAGAGCTGGAACTCATGGGAGCCAGGTGCATCCCTCTCCGAATGTGTGAAGAGGATATCGAGTACATCATGAAGAAGGATTATGTGGGCACAGGAAGCGACGGCACGGCTCCTTTCTTCGGCATCGGGCTGACTCACATCCGATCCTATTCCACTTTTCTCCATAAGATCAAGAAGTATGCCCTGGATAGAAAGTCGGTTTCTCTTCCCCATGTCATCCGTTCTCAGACATCGCTTCCCGCCCAGATCATGAACTGGGATGACAGGGGTTGGATAAAGGAAGGATATAAGGCTGATATCGTGGTCCTTGACCTGGAAAACATCCAGATTCGAACCTCCATATCCAATCCTCATGCCTACAGCGGAGGCGTTAAATATCTCCTGGTCAACGGTAATCTCGTCTTGGATGACGGAGAATGGACAGGAAAGCTTCCCGGCCGGGTTATCAGGCTGAAGAAATCTTGAATTACCGGTTGTGTTATTCCAGATAAAACCGTATTGGGGAGCTGCCTGGCAGCTTAGGCTTTTTTGGCAAGAAAGGGAACTTTGGACAAGTAAAAGAACGATACGATCACTCCGACCACTCCCAGGAAGACAAAAGGCGAGTTTATCCCGAATCTATCCGAAAGAAACCCGGCAATGAGGACGACAAGCGCTCCTGTCAGCATCTGGACGTTGGCAGAGAGACTAAAAGCCTGGGCCTGATTCTTGGAAGGAACCTCGTTCCCGATAAAAGACTGAAATCCGGGATAAACAAGAAAAAGGAACGTGCCGAAAAAGAAAAGGCTGATTAAAGCGATCTCCTTAACCGGTATGAATCCCAGGAGGAAGAGAAAGACCGTTGCCCCGCTAAAGGCGTAAATGGAAATCTTCAGCCGTCCAAATTTTTTGCTCAGAAACCCAAAAAGATAGGTGACAACAGTGCCGATTCCAACCCAGAGAGCCAGGAAAAGTCCGGTCTGTCCCAAAGGGATCTCAAACCTATGGTTGAGCAGGGAAGGAGCAAAAAAGACAGTCGTTCCCCAGCAGGCGCCGCCAAAGGCAAAACCTGGGATGTAGATCCTGATGCTTTTCAGCGTTTCCATCCAGGAAGAGAAATCGGGCTTGAATACTTCTTCTGCTCGCGTGGATACATGCCTTACATTCAAAACGCTGATGGTCCCCAGGATAAAGCCAGCTCCGGCCCAGACATAAAGAGGTGCCTTCCAGCCCAGACTCTGAGCCAAAAAACCGGAAGTGACAAAAGCCATCAGTACGCCCAGGTTGCCTGAACCACTCTGGATTCCCATGGCGTAGTCCATCCTCTGATCGGGATGGGTTTTTGAGACCCAGGCAATCCCTATCGAGTGGTAGAAGCTGTTGAACATCCTCATGCTCAGGTAAGCAGTCAAAAAGGTCGCAAAGGCTGTGGGCAGTGTCATCAAATAGAGTGAGAGGCAGATTCCCAGATAGCTCAAAAAGAGCAAATGTTTGTATTCATACTTATGGGATACGTTGGCAATGATTATCTGGAAAAGAAAAGTCATCAGCAGCCCCAGGTTCGATAACAGGCCGATATGGAAATATTTCTTGATGATGAATTGCTGGCTGTAAAGGAGGGGAAAGATCATGGGGACTGTGACTGTGGCCGCGTCGTTCAGGGCATGGAAAAGAGAAGCGGAGACAAGGACTTTTTTTTTCATGATTGAGTGTGGAAAGAGGATTTATACTAAACATCCTCTGCTCTGTCAATTGAGCAACGTCCCTTGATTCAGACAGGAATTTTGTGACAGCTAATCATGAAGGTGTAATCTTTTTGCAGCGCCGGTTCCCCTCCATCCCGGCCAAGACCCTCCTGCCCGCCACCATGGGCTTCGGATGGAGAGGAACCGTCGCCGCACTTCTCCATCAGGCCAGATGTTTCCCTCACTACAGAAATAAAGATGCTTACATGCAGACAAAACATATTGCTTCTCCGGACTAAATCCAGTAATGTAATTAGAATATTAAAGCCATTCAAAAGGAGGCATGATGAGCAACAAATATTCGAGAAGGGATTTTATCAAAACAGGGATTGGCGTGAGCGCAGCCGCAGTGCTGAGTAGTGGAAAGAATCTGATAGGAACACAAAGAAATGTAGGTGAAATGTGTGTGGTGGCCAGCGGAAACGGCCTGAGGGCCACTGAGAAGGCCATGGAACTCCTCAAGCAGGAAAAAGACCCCCTGGACGCTGTTATTGCCGGAGTGAACATCGTCGAGGACGATCCCGAGGACAGGTCAGTGGGATACGGAGGCCTGCCCAATGAGGAAGGAGTTGTCGAGCTCGATTCTTCGGTCATGCACGGTCCGACGCACAACGGCGGTGCTGTGGCCAGTTTAAGAAACATCAAGAATCCATCCAAAGTCGCCAAGCTGGTTATGGAGAGAACCGACCATGCACTCCTCGTCGGTGAAGGCGCGTTGAGATTTGCCAAGGCCCACGGGTTCAAAGAGGAAAATCTTCTCACTGATAGAGCAAGAGAGAGATGGCTTAGCCGGAAGGAAAGGCTCTCGGATAGGGATTTCTGGTTTCCTCCCCGGCCAGAGGAAGCCGAGGGAGAATTTGCGTCGTTTTTCGAATTCCACGGAACCATCAACTGCTGTGCCATTGATGCCCATGCAAACCTCGCAGGAGTGACGACAACCAGCGGATTCTTCTTCAAGATTCCGGGAAGAGTAGGGGATTCGCCCATCATCGGTGCCGGACTCTTTGTGGACAACGACGTGGGAGCAGCTGGGTCCACAGGGAGAGGGGAAGCCAACATCCTGAACTGTGGGAGCTTTCTCGTCGTTAATTTTATGGGAATGGGCTCATCACCGGAAGAGGCGTGCCTTAAAGCACTGAAAAAGATCGCTGAAAAGACCAAGTGTCAGCCGCACCTCCTCAACGATGAGGGGCGTCCGCGTTTTGGATTGCAATTTTATGCGATCAATAAAAAGGGCGAATTCGGCGGTGCCTCGATGTGGAGCGGCGGCCAGTTCGCTGTGCACGATGGGAAAGAGAACAAGTTAAGACCCTGCGCCTATCTTTTTAAGAGGCCAGATAAGTCTAAGAAGAATTCATAATCTTTTTCTTCGCCAGTGACCTTTGATCCATACCCAATGCCGGCCTCTTCTTTCCCAGTGCCCCGGAACCCACGCTTTTCCTCGGCGCTCTTTGTTCCAGTGGCCATTGACCCAGACATACTTTCCTCCGGTCCACTTCCAGTGCCCAGAGATCCAGATATAATCCGGACCGGGCTTAACGATTCGGACTTCCTTCCTGAGCGGGGGAGGGGGGATTGTCGGCCGGACGGTAACAATACAACCAGCCAGCATAACAAAGACGAAGCTCAAGAGGGCTATCCAAGCTATTTTTTTCATCTTTCCTCCTTTTGAACCTGAGAGGGCTCTGTTTTGCAGCCGGTTTCTGTATGAAATATGCTCGCAAAAACAATGAGGGGGCTCAATATTCTTCCAAGACGTGAGCTGAGTAACCTTTCCTGTTAAGGTTTTCAGCGATTCTTTGAGCCGCTTTCATACTCCGGGCTCGGATCCTCACTCTATAATATATTTGAGAAGAGGCATTGTACTCAGTGATGTAAACTTTACTGTATCTTTTTTGCAGCTTTGATTTGAGTATGAGAGCATTTTTTTTATCTAAGAAAGAAGCTGCCTGGACGATGAATTTTTGTGAAGATTTACGGGGGGAAAATCTTTTCAGGACCTTGATCTCGACAGGAGCCACTCCTGTCTCACTCATCCCCAGTTTGATCGCCGCAGCAAAAGAGAGGTCGATGATCCTTCCTTTCACGAAAGGGCCGCGGTCGTTGATCCGGACCACCGCTGATTTTCCGTTGGTCAGGTTTGTCACCTTCACATATGTTCCGAAGGGGAGTGTTTTATGGGCTGCGGTCATAGCGTACATGTTGTAGATCTCTCTGTTGGAGGTGATCTTTCCCTGGAATTCTTCTCCGTACCAGGAAGCCATTCCTCTCTGTTCGTTTCCGGTGGGAAAATACTTCACCCCGGCGCAGGAAGAGAGGAAGAGGATTGTTCCCAGCAAGAATGAGACTCTTCTTTTTTCTAAGAAAAGTCTGTGCATGACGAAATTAGCCTTTTAGGCGAAGATGATGTTCATCTGGCTTATATTTTTATCTGAATATTTCTTTTTTTTCAATAGTCCGGGATTGAGATCCCTCACTTTTTTCTTTTTCGAAAAGTTAACCATTTTTCCGGATGTTCTGTCAAATCACTTTTTTCAACCTGGATAAATGTGATTTTTTTTAATACAATACTCAAAACTCAAACCGCACTCAGCTATGGAGCGGATAGAAACGAACCCATGAGCCAGGCGAATAAAGCCAGGAAAGCACATGCTGATTCAGAAAGAAACAGCAGCAGCGAGCCGATAATCTGATGAGGACGTGATGAGGAAAATTTTGTTTTTTGTCCCGGCAATCCTTTATTATGGATTGATATTTTTCTTGTCGTCGAGAAGCTTAAGGAGCCAGGTCGATATACTGTTCTTCGACAAGGTAGTCCATCTTCTGGAGTTTGCTCTTCTCGGGTTCTTTCTCGCTTTTGGGTATTTTCTAAGCCTGAAGTCTTCCATCGCGACAAAGTCTTATCTGACTGTGATCAGCGGAATGCTTCTCGGCGGCTTGGATGAGCTGCATCAATATTTTGTGCCCACTCGTTCCTTAGAAGCGATGGATTTTGTAGCGGATTCCATCGGTGTTCTTGCCGGCCTGCTCATCTACTTCTTTCTTTCTCGGACCGGCAGGGGAAAGCTGTTGACGGAAAATCTATTGAAGACAGGACGGTAGTGTTTTTTTTCAACAGAGGCGCATCTGTCTAAGGGATCTTCAGAGCGGGCAGGAAGACCGTTTCGCGCAGGGCATCTTTTCTCAGGCGCTCTTCCACAGACCATGCAGATTGCAGTACTCGCGGGCCGTGATGTTATGCGCTTCGATCTTAAAGACAGCCTCAGGCGTGTCGCCCGGTTTGAGGAACTGACGGTAAGCCTGACCATCAGCGATCAGCTCTATCCACTCAATATAATGTTCCTCCACCATCGGATGAGGGGCGCTTCCGACCTTGACTTTGATGCCTTCTTCAGTCTTCTCGATCACCGGAACATGCTTTTCCTGGGATGCGTCAACAGAGTTTTCCTTCATGAGCTTCATGGGTTGTCCGCAGCAGACAAGCTCTCCGGCGCCTTCGTGGAGAACCTCAACCACATTCCCGCACACTTCGCACTTATAGATTTGCAATCTTTGTGTCATTTGATTACCTCCTAGTTTTGTTCTATACAATCCTCTTGCATTTCAAGAGTCCAATCTCATCTGCCGATCTATCTCGTGATCCAGAGATTGCAGATGGGTATAATCTGGATGTCCTGCCTGTCATTCCTCACTTTCTTCCTCAAATTTGTCCTTATCTGCGCCACAGACAGGGCAGACCCAATCCTCGGGTAAATCTTCGAACGGCGTTCCGGGCTTTATACCGTAAACCGGATCGCCAACATCCGGGTAGTACACATACCCGCATACCATGCACCTGTAACGGCTCATCCTCATAACGAGTCTATTTTATCTGATTACCAGTTTTCTTCCAATAGCTCGTAGTAAGATCTTGGATGGGCACAGGCCGGACACTCCTCAGTAGATTCAACGAATAATCGAGGTATTCCGGGTATTCGCGCTACAGGAATTTGATTAATTTTTCCTTCAAGTATTGAAACGCCTCATCTGGATCGGATTTATATGCGAAAAGATCGATATCTTCGGGATCGATGCTTTTGTACTTCAGGAGCGCTTTGAAATCAACGATTTTCTTCCAGTATTCTTCGCCGTAGAGCAGGATGACGACATGGTTTTTTTCGATTTTTCTGGTTTGAACCAGAGTGAGCGTTTCAAAGATCTCGTCAAGAGTACCGTAGCCTCCAGGGAAGGCCACCACAGCTTTGGCCTTATACACCAGCCAGAATTTTCGCATGAAAAAATAATGAAACATGAAGGAAAGCTCAGGCGAGACAAAGGGATTGAGGGCCTGTTCCATCTCGGGTAGGGAGATATTCATGCCTATGGATTTTCCCTCCGCTCTTTTCGCACCCCTGTTGGCAGCCTCCATGATTCCGGGGCCGCCACCCGTACAGATAACGAAATTCTTTCCCTTGGGCTTTAACTTGATAGCCCATTTGGCAAGCTTATAAGCCAGCTCCTCGGCTTCCCAATAGTACCTGGTGAGAATGGCATCCTTGTCTTCAGGATCCGCCTTTGAAGAGCCGAGAAAAAGGATGGTGTTGTTGACTTTCTGTTCGCTCAATCGCTTTAAGGGCTCCAGATACTCGCTGAGGATCCGCAGAGTGCGGGCTTCTTGAGAGTTTAAAAAACTCAGGTTTTTAAACGCTTTCAGCACAGTCTCTTTTTTTTTCATGACAACCTCTCTCCATAAAACAGGTGAAGATTCTAACATAATTACGAATAAAAAGGGACAGGCCTCTTTTTGAGAAAAAAGCTATCCGTCCCCTTTTTTTTATCCTTTCTTTGATATATCCTATGGTCTTCATCATCGAATGTAAGCCGGAAAAGAATGACACAAGTTCTTGAAAACCTGTCTTCAAGAGAGTATCCAGGCCGGGTCATAATCATAGGCCAGGATAAATCAGGGGATAACGATGTTATCATTTATGCCATTACCGGCAGGTCCCCATCCAGTCAAGCCAGGAAACTGGAGTTAGAGGAAGATGCCATCTGGGTAAGCCCCACAGATGAGGATGCCCTGAAAAAAGGAAACATAGACCTGCTCGTCTATCCGGCGATCCTGTTCGTGCCAGCTCGAGGAATCGCAGTCAGCAACGGAAAACAGACATCCGACATAGGATCCCATCTCCTCAAGGGTCAGAACCCTTTGGAAATCCTCGAGTCGGCTCTCTCTCAGTGGGATTTTGAACCTGACGAGCCCATATTCACTCCCAGAATCAGCGGTTGTGTCCTGTCTGGGAAGGGAGCGGCTCTCAGCATAATCAGAAGGCATTCGGATGGGTCCCCTTCGAGAAATATCTATGAGGTGCCATTGGTCAGCGGCCGGGGAATGATGGTCGCCACCTACAGGGGAGAAAACAGAGATCCGGTTCCGTCATTCATCGGGGAGCCGGTCGAAGTTGAGATTCATAAAAAGAGGGCGGATGATATGGCAGAGGCGGTTTATGACGCTCTGGAGCCAGAATCCGGGAAAAGAGACTTCAGAGTAGCTGTGGCCTGTGTCTATTCCAGCAAGGTGAGCGCTGGTCAGAATGAGATATACATCATCAACCGGGAGTAAGGGACGGAGGAATAAAATGACTAAAATAAGCAAAGAAGACCGGCTGCAGTACCGGACTCAGGTCGAGGAGGATTTTCCTGAAGTCATTCAGTTCGGAGATAATACATTCAAGAAGATACAGTCCATGAGGTATGGAGAGAACCCGGGCTATCCGGCGGCTTTCTATGCAGAGGAGGGGGCTTCTGGACCCAATATGGCCACCATGGAGGTTTTACAAGAGGGTTTAAAGGGATTGGGCTATATAAACGTCGGAGACATGGACCTGGGTCAAAGACTGGTGAGGAAGCTGACGGAGCTCTATAAGAACAGAATGATCTGTGCCCTTATCAAGCATGAAATGCCAAGCGGAGTCGCTATGGGTGAGACGCCGGAAGAGACCTTTGAGAAAGCCTGGAAATGCGACTCCCTTTCCAACTTTGGAAGCGTGGATGTCTTTAATTATAAGATCACCAAGGAGCTGGCTGAAATCATAGTGGAGAAAGGGAGGAACATTGAAGTCGTTTATGCACCGGAGTTCAATCCCGAGGTTCTCGAGGTCCTGGGCTCAAAGAAAAGCTTGAGAGTGGTAAAGATGGGAGCATCTCTGGGCAACAAAGCTGTGGATAATGGTTTGGAATTCAAGAGAGTAGCCGGAGGACTCTTGATCCAGAAACGGTTTGATTCCAGGATCGTATCTCCTGAGTTCATCGATGTGGTATCAGAAAAAAAACCTACTCCAGAAGAAATGAATGCCGCTGTGTTGAACTGGAATGTGGCCTGTTTTACCCGCTCCAATGCCATAGTCATTGGCAAAAGCGATAAAATCCATGGGATTGGCTCAGGCCAGAGGAGTCGGGTGGACGCGGCTGAGGATGCTATTCGGTTTTCCAGGAGAGGTTATGGGCCTGAGGGATGTATCATGGCCTCTGATGCGTTCATGCCTTTTCCTGATGTGGTAGAGCTCGCCGCTAAAAACGGGATCAAAGGGATTGTCTACCCTCTTGGTTCCATTCAAGACCAGATGGTCATCGATAAAGCCAATGAGCTTGAACTGGCCATGCTCATCACCCGAAAACCGGGTGAGACCGACAGTGAGCGGTGCTTCTTGCACAGATAATAGCCTGAGTCGCGATGAATCTATCTAAAATAAATGGAACGAGGAGTATGGAAACATCTTCTACGTGACAGTTAATTATGAAGGTGTAATCTGTTACAGCGACGGTTCCCCTCCATCCTTGCCAAAATTCTTCCCTCCTTCATGGGCTCCGGATGGAGGGGAACCGTCGCTGTAATTCCCCATTAGTTTAGGAATTTCTCTCATCACGGAAATAGAAATGCTCACTGCAGCGATCCGGAGCTTGACTTTAGAGGGCAAAGGTTTATAATAAAAGGCTTTTTAAAGGCAGTGGCGACAGACTAGAAAAGCCGGAAATCAAAGAGAGGAATAATTTTTAATATTCATACTTTAAATATCATAAGTCTTTATAAAAAGGAGAAATAAGATGAAAGAAGTGACAGTGGAAGAGTTGTTGGCCAAAGCAGAACAACCTTCCAAGGATGCCATGCGGCTTCATCCGTTCTACCGAGGTAAAGTTGAGGTCATTCCCAAATGCCGAATCACGGATTTTAATGATTTTGCCATCTGGTACACACCGGGAGTCGCGGCTCCCTGCAAAGAGATCTATGCCGATAAAGAAAAGGTATACGAGATGACCAATAAGTGGAATTTCGTAGCAGTCGTCTCTGATGGGTCAAGAGTATTGGGCCTGGGAGATATCGGCCCTGAAGCCGGGTTGCCGGTCATGGAAGGGAAAGCCCTGCTGTATAAGTACCTGGGAGGGGTGGATGCATTTCCGATATGCGTCGACACCAAGGAACCAGAAGAGATCATTCAATTCGTCAAATGGCTCCAACCCACATTCGGGGGGATCAACCTTGAGGACATCTCCCATCCCAAGTGCTTTCATATCCTGGATACTCTGCGAAAAGAGATGGAGATCCCCGTCTGGCATGATGACCAGCAGGGAACTGCCTGTGTGACAGTGGCCGGCCTCCTTAATGCAGTCAAGATCGTTGGCAAGAAGATGGAAGACATTAAAGTTGCTTTGATCGGTGCTGGAGCGGCTAATATCGCTATCTCCAGGCTTATCATCACTGCCGGGGTCAAGCCCGAACATATTCTTGCAGTTGATTCCAAGGGGATCCTCTATAGAGATAGAGGGGACAGGGAAACGCTGAAGACCAAATACAAGGAAAAATGGCATATCTGTGAGACGACAAATCCAAAAAGTATTAAGGGGGATATCAAAGAAGCCATGGAGGGCGCTGACGTGGTCATTTCTGCATCCAAGACAGGTCCTGGAGTGATCAAAAAAGAATGGGTCCAAGCCATGGCGAAGGGCTCTATCATTTTTGCTATGGCCAATCCGGTCCCGGAGATTTGGCCCTGGGAAGCCAAGGAAGCTGGGGCCAGGATCATAGCCACCGGGCGCTCTGATTTCCCCAACCAGGTCAACAATTCCCTGGGTTTCCCTGGAATATTCAGAGGCGCTCTCGATATCAGGGCAACCAAGATCACCGATGAGATGTGCATCGAAGCAGCAAAGGAACTGGCAAAAGTTGCCGAAGACAACGGAATCCACGAGGATTACATCATCCCCAATATGGACCAGTGGGAAGTCTTCCCCAGAGAGGCAGTGGCTGTCGGGACAAAAGGAATCGAGCAGGGAGTCGCCCGGATCAAAGCCCCTGCAGAGGAGAGGTTCAAGCTGGCAGAAAAAATCATCAAAAAAACCAGAGAGCAGATACAGTTCTTGATGAAAGAGAAATTCATCTTAGATCCTGATAAAAAATAAGCATGCTTCGAACAAGCCTGCGTCAACAAAGGACGATGCTCCAGGTATAAAATCAAATCTCAGAAAGCCTGATGAGAGTGAAATATTTTTGAAAACTGCCAGCAAAATGTCTTGAGTGCGGAGTTACGCAGGCGCTGAGAGGGACGGTTCGCTTAGGCCAAAGCTTAAAGGTCACTTATTTCATTCCAGCATAATTAACACTCACAATTCGGAAAAGAGCCAAATTTTATCAACCAGGCAGGGAAATGGAGCTCAGCCTTTGGAAAAGAACCAAATTCCCACTAAGAATTTCCATTTTTAATAAAAAATTAAAAAAAACTTGACAAAATGACACTCAAGTTTTATATTATAATATGACTAAAATAGGAGGAAACAATGGCTAAGACCATAGGAATCGATTTAGGAACGACTAATTCTGTTGTTGCCGTTGTTGAAGGCGGTGATCCTGTGATCATCCCCAATGAGGAAGGAGGCCGAACGACTCCTTCAGTCGTGGCTTTCAACGAGAAAGGAGAACGGTTAGTCGGACAAGTGGCGAAAAGACAGAGAATCACAAACCCGGAGAATACAATCTATTCTATAAAAAGGTTCATGGGTCGCCGGTATAAAGAAGTTCCAGGGGAAATCAAACAAGTGCCGTTCAAGGTCACACAGATTTCGAACGGAGACGTCAGGATAGAAGCTCTTGGAAAGAAATACGCTCCTCCAGAGATTTCCGCAATCATCCTCCTGAAGCTGAAAAAAGCCGCAGAGGACCATCTGGGAGAAAAAGTCGAAAAAGCAGTCATCACGGTTCCAGCTTATTTCAACGACAGCCAGAGAAAAGCCACTAAGGACGCCGGCGTGATCGCCGGGCTTCAAGTTGAGCGGATAATCAACGAGCCGACAGCTGCAGCTTTAGCCTACGGAATGGAGAAGAAGAAAGATGAGACAATCGCTGTCTATGACTTTGGAGGCGGGACTTTCGATATATCCATCCTGGAAGTCGGTGAAGGAGTGATCGAGGTTAAATCCACAAACGGAGATACGCATTTGGGCGGAGATGACATCGACCAGAAAGTTCAGGACTGGCTTGTGGCAGAATTCAAGAAAGAGACGGGCATAGACCTCTCTAAGGACAAAATGGCTCTTCAGCGGTTAAAGGAAGCTGCGGAAAAGGCGAAAATGGAGCTCTCCACGACTATGGAGACAGAGATTAACCTTCCTTTTGTCACGGCTGACGCCTCAGGTC
>Ga0224506_10000601_pt1 | contig 29466 bp, 32 predicted proteins | sample SF_Jan12_sed_USG_2_FD_169108 | JGI IMG/M metagenome (GOLD analysis project Ga0224506, IMG submission 169108) | Sediment microbial communities from San Francisco Bay, California, United States - SF_Jan12_sed_USGS_8_1 | ecosystem: Environmental > Aquatic > Marine > Sediment | place: USA... | reverse complement strand
GCCCGGGATCAATCAGTACCGTCATTATAGAAATGCACCGCTCTGATACACAGTTCCACTACCTGCCGGTAATTGGCAGTATTTTTGTCGTCTGTGTTTTGCTGTGGATTGTACTGCGACTGGCCGCAAAAATTGGCAAGCTGTTTGGTCAGATAGGACTTAACATTATCAATCGTTTGTTTGGCCTGATTCTGACCGCCATTGCAGTAGAGATCATTGCCAATGGTCTTAAAGAATTGTTTCCGGCACTGCTGGGTTAAGTATATTTGTGAAGAGCATTCATTGCTGTGTTATTTACCATACGCTGATGACAATGAACGACATGGCGTGAGTAATACACTCTGTCTAAACATTGCCGGTATTATATGGGTTGTGTTGAAGGACGAAACCCAACAGAACTTTATAGAATATAAGCAAAATCAACGGCATGGGTCAGACACCGACGCCGTTGATTTTTAGCTTAATCTTTTGATGAGTTAACTTCGCACCAATGGCACACAACCCCCTGAAGCAGTCTTTAAAAAATGCTAATTCTGATTCCGCTTTCGGCCAGTAGCTGCTGTTCTATTTGCACTATAAGTTTCTATGCGCGACACTGAAAGTAGACATTCAGCACGTTTAACTGATTTGTTTTCTGGTAGTCTTTTTAAATCCCCCTATTCACTCTGATATGCTTTCAGCAGAATCAATAAAGGGAGGGTAGCTATATGTGCGCCAATTTATTCAGACTCATAAGGAATTAATTTATAAAAGCCATCGGCGAATGGCCTTATGAATCTCCATCACAATCAGTACAGTCAATGCTATCCCCAGTAACTCCAGCCAGTGTTGTGGCGTTACTGGCTGGATATGCAGCACATCACTAATCCAGGGGCTATACATAGCGCCGATATGCACGAGTTGTGCGATAGCCGTACCAATTAAAAGTATCGGATTACGTAATGGATTGTGTCGAAATACCGAGCGTACTTCGGATCGACAGTTGAATACATGAACATTCTCAAACAACACCATCAACAACAAAGTCCCATTGCGTGCCTCATCCAGATTAAAGCCTCTGGCGATGAGCCACTGGAAAACAACAAAGGCGACAATCCCGATAACCAACGCCGAGATAACAACCCGCTCTATCATTATTCGATTAAAGATGGGTTCTTGCGGTGATCTTGGTGAATGACGCAATTCGTCGCCTTCGCTGGGTTCAAATGCCAACGCCACATCCTGAATGCCATTGGTTACCAGATTTAGCCAAAGCAACTGTACCGCTATCAGCGGTAGAGGTGATCCGCTCAATAAAGCCAATGTAAACAGTACCAACTCCGCAGCACCGGTGGAGATGAGGAGAAAAATCACCTTGCGGACGTTTGCATAGGCGACACGCCCCTCTTCAATACCCGCTACTATCGAATCAAACTTGTCGTCAGTGATGATGAGGTCTGCTGTTTCCCTTGCCACATCAGTACCACTTAACCCCATGGCAACTCCTACCTGGGCTGCACGTAGAGCAGGTGCATCATTGGCACCATCTCCACTGACTGCCACAAAATGTCCATTGCGTTGCAGAGATTGAACAATGTCCAGTTTTTGGTGCGGCCCCACACGTGCGAAGACTCGCGCCTTGTGGGTGAGCTGATCAATCGTCCCTGCATCGAGTGCCAGTCTCAACTCAGGGCCAGTCACCAACTGCTCGGCGCGCTCTACCATGCCTAATTCTTTTGCAATGGCGAGGGCAGTCGCGGGATGGTCACCCGTGATCATGGCAACCTCAATGCCCGCCTGCCGACAGGCGGCGACGGCAGTCTTTGCCTCCGTCCGCAATGGGTCGATAATTCCTATCAGACCGACCAATGTAAGGCCCTGCAGATGCTCTTCGGTGAAAATTTCACCCGGGGCCTGTTCAATCATACCTGTAGCCAAAGCAAGTACCCGATACCCACTACTTGCCAACGAGTGTGCTTGTTGTTCAATCAGACTTTGCTCCATTGTCACGTCTTTGCCAGGTGTCGCCATCATCGTGCACATAGGTAATAGCCGCTCTAGCGCACCTTTCACGAATGCACATTTCCCCGCATTCACTTCATTCAGACTGGCCGAAAACAACCGCTCTGACTCATAGGGAATACTGGCAATTTCGGGAAAGGTATTCGTCATTTCTGTTTTAACGATGCCGGCCTTATGCGCCATCACCAAAAAAGCCACATCCACTGCATCACCATGCTGAGACCAGCCAGAATCAGTGTGACCAAGGAAACCTTCATTAGTCAGCACGGCAGCCTGGCACAGTCGCTCAAGCATTAATTTCTCTTCTGCTGACGGCGTGCCGTGTGGTCCCCGGATAGCACCTTCCGGTACTACGCCTTCACCGCTAACTTGCCACACATCACTGTTTGGAAAGGCAATACAACGGACGGTAAGTTGATTTACGGTAAGCGTGCCTGTCTTGTCGGTAGCGATGAAGGTACAGGAACCCAGTGCTTCCACCGCCAAAAGCCGACGCACAATTACATTTCGCTTCGCCATTCTCCGCATGCCAATGGCCAGGGCAACGGTGAGCGCTACCGGTAAGCCCTCGGGAATTACCGATACCGCAAGCGCAACTGCGAGTAAGAATACTTCGCCGAATGGCGTACCACGCATCACTGCCACCACGAACATTATCAAAGCGGCTATACCAACAAAGATTGCCACCCAATGGGTAAACTTCTCCATCCGAACTTGCAACGGTGCCTTAGGTGACGGTTTAAATAAAACATCAGCAGCTATACGACCCAACTCGGTGTTTATCGCTGTGCTTACTACAACACCTCGAGCCCGTCCGCGGCCGACCAACGTACCCGTAAAAAGCATATTAATGCGATCCCCTAAGGCAATATCCTCAGCTAAAACGGCACTAGCATCTTTCAGTAACGGCAGCGATTCACCTGTCAGTAAGGATTCATCCACTTCCAGATCATGGGACACGAGCAGGCGTAAGTCGGCAGGAACTTTATCACCTGACTCCAAAAGGACAATATCACCTGAAACTAATTCTTCAGCGTTAATTTCATAAATATCACCCTCTCGAAAGACTCGGCATCGCGTACTTACCAGCTCTTGCAAGGCAGCGGCAGCACGCTGGGCTGAATACTCTTGAATGGTGCCAATAACGGCATTAATGATCAGAACCGCAGAAATAAAGCCCGCATCAGACCATTCCTTAATCATCACGGATAATAGTGCGGCTGCAACTAGAACATAAATAAGGGGACTTGCAAACTGACGAAGGAAGACTAGCCCGATCCCTGATGGCATGGCCTGAGGTAATGTATTTCGTCCATATTTTTCAAGGCGGGCTACAGCCTCACTATGAGTTAGTCCATGAAGTGAACTCTTAAGTGCGACAAGAACAGTCTCGCTCGATTCTGCATGGGCAGAAGGTGCTAGGTCGGTTGTATTTTGAGTAGTCATGTTTGTACTACTAATCGAGGAGCCATTGCTGTGGTTGTGTTAAACATGAAGCTAATCCTTATTGCTCTATTACATATTCGAGTTCGGTTTACGGTATGTCGATTTTGACTGCTGAGTTAGGTTTTACACACTCCGCAGAAGATCTATTGATGTCTGAAACAGGAATTTTACTAACTTCGATTCTGAGCTGTATTTCAGGATTTATCCAGTTGTATTTTTACGTCCAGCAGATAGCTGGAGCACAAAGTTATCGGTAATAGTCTGGCTTGCACTATCATTTATCAATTATTCTGAATGACTGCTTTTAGGATGATCTAACTAAAGTAATTTAGAACTTGAACGGCAGCAATGAGTCGATTTCAGTCTGACGTTTAATGAGGCCGACTGACAACTTTTGTCTAATACCCGCCTAATTCAGAAGTGATCAATGAATCACATATGGACAATTCGGGCCAGCCCCACTTATTTTATAAATGACTATTGTCTATCACTTATCAGCACAGGCCTTCTCAGCTTCGATAAAGATACGCTTGATTTGTGGGTACTCCTGCTTGATTGCCTGATCCACTTTCTCAATCGTTGACTCAATTTCTCCCACTGTCAGGCTGTCTTTGAAATCCACACTGATATTAGCCAGAATAAAATCCGGCCCCATGTGCATGGTGAGTAATTCATTCACCTGTTCAATCGACGGGTAAGTTTTCAAAATTTTTCTGATGCCCTGAATGACGTGTTTATTTGCACTTTCGCCGATCAGCAAACCTTTTGTTTCATAAGCCAGCCAGACCGATGTGCCCAGCAGAATCAAACCAATAATAACGGAAGCGATGGCATCAAAATACAAAATACCCGTGAGTTGCGTTAACATGACACCAAAAAAAGCCACCAGCAAACCCAGCATTGCCGCCGAATCCTCGAACAGCACGACAAACACTGACGGATCTTTGGTGCGTTGTACCGCCTCGATATAACCCCATTTGCCTTTTGCCCGGCTGAATTCACGCAAAGCAAAAAACCAGGCCATACCTTCAAACAGCAAGGCAAGACCCAGTACGATATAAATAATCACCGGACTTTTGATTTCAACCGGGTGCATTAAATGCTGCACACCTTCATAGATAGAAATACCGCCACCGAGTGCAAAAATCAGGATGGCAACCACGAAACTCCAGAAATAGATCTCTTTACCATGACCAAACGGAAAATCCTCATCTGCCGGTTTTTCTGCTCTTTTCAATCCGTATAAAAGCAGCACCTGATTACCGGTATCAACCAGTGAGTGAATACCTTCCGACAACATCGCGGAGCTACCGGTAATCGTGGCAGCAACGAATTTAGTAACCGCAATCAGTGCATTACCAATCAGTGCTGCGTAAATAACTTTCTTTGATCCCATTGACATGATTGACACTTACCCTTTATCTGCTGTTGTTTCGCTGGCTTGGACCTTCAAATCAGCAGTATTTAGCATTATTCATCTACTTTTATTTTTTCCAGATCTGCTGACACTGCTTGCTGTTTTTTTTCAGCCAGTATAATTTCTGAGTCAATATCTTTCTGCGCAGGTTCTGCCAGACCTTTTTTTGATTTCTTTAATGCCTCGATCTGCAGACTTAAGGCGACCATCTGTGCACGCAGATCTTCCGCCTCAGCCGCGACTTCTGCCTTATCAAATATCAGCTCTTCAGGCAAAATTTCTTTCTTCAGCTTTTTTCTTTTTGCAGCTACTTCACTATCAGGAATGATTTTTTGCTCCGCCGGCAGCTGACGCTGATTCATGAAGGCAGGCGATACTATCTCGACATTGTTTTCATGCAGGGCATCAAGTACATTTTTTTTCAGGTTGGATCTGGCGGTTATCAGATTTTTTACTTCAGCCAGAAAACCTGATATCCGGTAAACCACCGAGTAATCGCCCAGCGAAATAATCAGTACAAACGGATCCTGCAAATCTGTTTGCAGTGCAGCCTGTTTTAATAAATCCTCAATCAGCTTGCGTGATATATCATAGCCCAGGGATAGCTCGGCTGAAATAATCGTACCGGTACTGTGTACCACAGTTACCGGATTAGTGGCCAGATGCAGGTTCGGTATGGTACTCAGATCACGGTCTTCAGTCTGAATTTCAACATGAAATAAACCGCGCTCTGTCACCCTGCCCATTTGCTGACCAACCCGGATAAAGTCACCGGGGTTAAAACTTTTAACAACGTGCAGCATTAACCCGGCCATCACATTGGCTACAAAACTGGTTGATGAGAGAGCAATCACACCGGTGATTACCAGTCCCAGCAAGGTAATAACCTGGCCGCGTGTTGAATCGTGCATAGGGAATAAAATAATCAGCAGCACCAGAGCAGAAATGGTTAGCGCAAACATAATCAGCTGCCGCGGTAAGCGTGCCTGCGCCCCCAGTGCTGCACGTCTGCCAAGTAGCAACCAGTGCATCAGCCATAAAAAAAGCGCTGACGCCAGTAGAGAAGAAACCACGGGGATATAAATAATAATAGAATCCGGCAAAATGTAGGCTCCCTGTAGTTATCGTTTATTAGCTTTTAACTTATCAAGACTTACTGTATCAGCACGCCATAGGCATGCACTTACTCAGGCCAGACAACGTGACGAATATTATTTTACCCGGCTTCTTAACCGCATACATCAGGTCGTCTACCCGCTTGATCATATCACACCGACACTAAACGTTACCGGCCTGCGTTAAGATAAAAAATGGCCTGTACTGAAACCATCGGTGTATCTGTTCATTAACTGAATCACAATAATAACTCAATACGTTCTCTGGTTAATACCGGCTATGCTGAAACATCAAACCGGTGATTTCAGCTAAACAATACATAACGGAATTCCTGTTTGCTGTTTTAGTCATCATTTTCTTCTTTATCTTTTTTATTCGATTTTTTTTCAGGCTCAGTTAAAAACCCAAGCCACTGCGGAACCTTGTATTTACCGAATGGAACTGTTGCAACCATGATCAGCAGTGATAAGGTAAACAAATGTGCCTCCGGATAACGAAGAAGCAATGCGCCAAGCCAGTCCTGCTGCAAAACAGGCAGCGTAATCAGCGTTAATATCAGTGTCCATACCAGGCGAATAAAGGCTGTATGACTGCCGAATTTTTCAACGGCCGCAAAGAAGCGGTCTACCAGCGAGGTTATAATCACTATCGGTAACAGTATCAGATGACCATCTGTAGCCAGTGAAAAATAATCCAGGACAGAAACACCGATCACCATACTGGTGGCAACCAGAGTAAAGATAATGGATAAGCGCGGTGTTCGCGACATTTCATGGTGAAAAGCAGGCCGGCCAAAATATACCAGCGTCAGTGTAATGGCAAGAATCAGCATGGTTGTTTCTTGCTCAGTATAAGTAACGGCCAGTGCCAGTATTGTGGGCGTGAACACGCCATAGCTGTGTAAACCCATGAACTGACGGATAAAACTACTCAACAGTGCGCCCAGCGGTAACAGCATTAATAAGCCAAGCTGTGCTCGAGTATCTGATGGCAGGCGATCCAGCATCAGAACCTGATACCATTCACTACGTAAATTATCGGGGCTTATAATAGATGCCGGTATACGCTCAATGCTGATATCACTGCTTTGCGTATATTCTTTTTTATCCGTCATCGCACCATTCACTCTGGCCGAAATCATGCCTTCGTCATATTTATCTAATGCCACATAATTAACCGGTAACTGCTGACTGTATCCAAGAGCAGGATGATAACTGAGCCAGCGATCATTAATATACAGTTCCACCCAATACTGAAAGCTGGCTGACGGATCGTCTTTCATCTCTAAGCCGGTTATTATTCTCGCCGGTATTCCCGCCTTACGACTCAGGGCAACCATAAGCTGCGCACGCTCATAGCGGCTGGCCGAACGGGATGCGAGTATTGCCGGCGCAGTGCGCAAGCTTTTTGCTGCACGGCCTGATAAACGATAAACCTTCTGAAAAATTCGCTCAGCCAGTCCATCGTGATCAACTTTATCCACGCCGACTTCATTGAGCACTGTCATTAATGAAGAGTCATCGAGTTGCAGCCATTCATTATCCTGCAGAAAAAGCTGGCGCCTTTCAGCTGTCATCGGCTTACTATTTGTTTTATGGAAACGGGGCAGCTGACTCTGCTGCAGGGTAAACTCCACTGTGGAGTGAAATTTACCCGCTTTGTCTGCCCGTAAACGGATTGCCCTTTTATTCGATAAATGACTTGCCTGTGGCGAAATAACCCTGAACCCCGGATGGTTAAGGTTTCGCCCAACCAGACGAATATTTTTGGATTCGTACGGCGGATGGATACTTATGATTGTATTGGGCCTGGCAATACGGTGCTGACTCTCAATGCTTATTAGCCAGTTTTCATCACCATGGGTTTGCTGCCCCTGCAATAAGAAACTGTGCATCAGCAACAAAAAAGTACCGATAACACTCAGTATTATGGCCACCTTGCGCATGTTATTTTCTTTGAAACTATCGGGCATTTTGTAACGGCTCACAGGTTTATAGTCTTTAATTTACTATATTTATAAATAATGCTTTATTATTTTAATCAATACGAGTAAATACTAAATTTAATCGACATTTGAAGTCTTAATCTTCAAAAACACATGACAAACTTTGGATAGTGATGCGCTATTTTTTAATTCTACTGTTTTTTTGTAGCAGCCATGCGACTGCTGGCTCTGACCGGCTGACCTCTATCGGCTGGATAGAACCGGTACGTATTTTACCTGAAGGAATGGAATTACAGGCCAAAATTGATACCGGTGCCGATAATTCATCGGTAGGCGTCCTTGAATGGGCAAGTTATAACAACAAAGGTGAGGAATGGATTCGTTTTAAAGTACGCGACAACAGGGGCAACTCAAAAGTATTTGAACGACCACTGGAACGCTACACACACATCAAGCGAAAAAAGGCCAAGCCTCTGCTACGCCCGGTGGTCAATCTTTGGCTGTGCTTAGGTCATCAGAAGTATCTCACGCCTGTTAATTTGTCTGACAGGCAAGCGTTTAACTACCGGATGCTGATCGGCCGCAGTTTTCTTAAAGGCCGCTTTCTGGTAGACTCTGGCGTGAGCATGACGCAGTCTTCTGACTGTATAACATCACTATAAATCCCTTTTTTACGAAAACTTGTCTGCGCAATACCATTAACAGCTATGCGTAAACTTGACTTAAGTTGGTTGCCAGTCAATTTCAATATGACGTCAGCGGCGACCCGAGTGCTAACGTTGTGACTGATCTCTAAACCAGGCAAACTGGTAACATCAAATATTAAGCTCAGATTTCTCTGCACGAAATTCTGCCAACAGGAACAGACTGAATATGACATCACCCGATACCATCATCGAGGACACCCCTGCCACTAACCCGGTTGATAACATCATTGTATCGTTAAAAGCCGGAGAGGATGATGCGGTTAGTCTGCAGCTAGAGCAATTACACATTTCTGAAGTCGCTGTTGCACTGGAGTCACTGCCTCCGGAACTGCGCCAGCGACTCTGGAAATTATTACCTCAGACCATCAAAGGTGAAACACTCACTTATCTCGGTGAAGAAGTTCGTAGTCGCATCATGGGTGAAATGGAAAATGCCGATCTGGTTGCTGCCACTGAAACCATGGAGGTCGAAGACCTGGCTGATGTCATGGACGAATTACCGGAGCATCTTGGTGAGGCGGTACTGGAGTCTCTTGATAAAGACCGTCGTCAGCGCCTGGAAACCACTCTGGCATTCACCGAAGGTACTGCCGGGCGACTGATGAGTGCCGATGTTATCAGTGTACGTATCAACGTTACACTCGCTGTCGTTTTGCGCTACCTGCGCCGTCTGAAACCATTACCACAGCACACAGATGCACTGATGGTCACCGATGAAAATGGCATCTATCTTGGTAAACTACCGTTAACCGATGTGGTTTCAGAAAACCCGGAGACGCTGGTATCCGACATCATGAAAAAAGATGCCGACAGGGTTCAGGCCAGTGCTACTGAACATGATGTCGCGGTTTTGTTTGAGCGTCGCGATTTAATTTCGGTCGCCGTTATTGATGAACAAAATCAGTTACTGGGGCGTATTACCATTGCTAACGTCGTCGATATTATTATCGCCGAGGCTGATAAAGCCTTACTTGCCAGTGGCGGTTTAGCGGAAGATGAAGACCTGTTTTCGCCGGTTTTACCCAGCGCTAAACGTCGTGCACTATGGCTGGGCATTAACCTGTTAACTGTTTTTATGGCCGCCTGGGTCATTGGCCGTTTTGAAGAAGTGCTGGATAAAATTGTCGTGCTGGCGATATTAATGCCGGTAGCAGCCAGCATGGGAGGGATTGCAGGCAGCCAGAGCCTGACACTGACTATTCGTGGTCTGGCCATGGGACAGGTCAGCAGTTCCAACCTGCGCTGGTTACGCAATAAAGAGCTGGCAGTCGGTTTACTCAATGGCATCGCCTGGGCAGTCGTGGTTGCCGTCGTGACTTTATTCTGGTTTCAGGATCTGGGTGTGTCACTGGTGATTGCATTCGCTCTGCTGGTTAATCTTGTTGTCGCCACCTTTTCAGGCGTCATTATTCCGGTTTTATTAACCCGGATGAATATTGACCCTGCACTCTCCGGAGCCGTGGTACTCACCACGGTCACGGATGTGGTTGGTTTCTTAAGCTTTCTGGGCTTAGCGACTGTGTTTCTATTATAATGAAACTGATTTCCACACTTAATGAGTTGTTTCGATTTAATTAACTACAGTTATACTCATGGCTCAGATAAAGGTTAACAAACCATGCAACAAGAATTAACGACGGTAGGCTGGCGGGAATGGATTTACTTTCCTGATCTCGGGCTGCCCTGCATCAAGGCCAAAGTGGATACCGGTGCGCGCACATCCTGCCTGCACGCATTTAGTGTCGAGCCATTTACAAAAGAAGAAAAGCTATGGGTTCGTTTTGGTATCCACCCGAATCAGGATGACACCGACACTGAAGTATTTTGTGAAGCGGAGGTGATTGATGAACGCATTGTTACCGACTCCGGCGGACACAAAGAAAAACGCTACGTAATTTCTACCGATATCCTGCTGGGTAACAACCAGCGATGGTCAATAGAATTTACATTAACCAACCGTGACACCATGAAATTTCGCATGCTGCTAGGGCGCACTGCTATGGAACAACGGATTATCGTCAAGCCGGATGCTTCTTTTATACTTGGCAAACCTGAACAGGAAAAATTAAAATGAAAATAGCTATATTGTCACGTAATAAAAAACTTTATTCTACACGTCGTCTGATCGAAGCCTGCGAACAAAGAGGCCATGAACCGGCGGTGCTGGATGTATTGCGCACTTACATGGAAGTGGTACCCAGTAAACCGGAAGTGCACTTAAAAGGCTTAACACTGGAACCGTTTGATGCGGTCATTCCTCGTATCGGCGCATCGGTAACCTTTTACGGTACTGCCGCATTAAGACAGTTTGAAATGATGGGAGCCTTCCCACTCAATGAATCGGTGGCTATTTCCCGCTCGCGTGACAAACTGCGCTCGTTGCAGTTACTGTCACGTAAAGGTGTCGGCCTGCCCAGCACCGGTTTTGCCCATCACCCGGATGATATTCAGGATCTGATTAAGATGGTCGGCGGTGCACCTCTGGTGATTAAACTGCTGGAAGGCACACAGGGTATCGGTGTTGTTTTAGCCGAAACTAAAAAAGCCGCTGAAAGTGTGATCGAGGCATTTATGGGTCTTAAAGCCAACATCATGGTGCAGGAATATATCAAAGAAGCCGGTGGTGCTGATATTCGCTGTCTGGTAATTGGCGACAAAGTGGTTGCGGCTATGAAGCGTCAGGCCCTGCCCGGAGAATTCCGTTCTAATTTGCACCGCGGTGGCTCTGCATCCTTAATTAAAATTTCACCTGCTGAGCGCGCAACCGCCGTCAAAGCTGCTCAGGTGATGGGACTGAATGTAGCGGGAGTGGATTTACTACGCTCCGAACGCGGCCCGCTGGTAATGGAAGTGAACTCATCCCCCGGTCTCGAAGGCATTGAGTTAGCAACCGGCAAGGACATTGCAAGTATGATCATCGAGTTCATCGAAAAAAATGCCAAGCCGCATAAAACAAAAACCAGGGGTAAGGGCTAGCCATGTCTGATAAGCCATTAACAATCAATGGCGTTACCTTTTCAGCAGGCACGCGTACAACGGTCGAACTGCCGGTCGGTCGTTTATATACGCATACCCAAATGACGATTCCGGTACACGTTGTCAGAGGTAAAAGCACGGGCCCCCGGCTGTTTATCAGCGCGGCTATTCACGGTGATGAAATCAATGGCGTTGAAATTATTCGGCGCCTGCTAAAGCTTCCCGTGCTAAAGCGACTTCGCGGGACCATTATTGCCGTTCCCATTGTCAATATACATGGCCTGATCAATCATTCACGTTACCTGCCCGACAGACGCGATTTGAACCGCTCATTCCCTGGCTCCGAAACCGGTTCATTAGCCGCACGGCTTGCGAACCTGTTTATGCAGGAGATTGTCTCACAAAGCACACATGGTATTGATCTGCACACGGGTGCCATTCACCGCACTAACCTGCCCCAGATCCGGGCCAACCTTGACGATGAAGAAACACTAAAACTCGCCAGAGCGTTTAATGTCCCTGTGATGATTTCATCTAACCTGCGCGATGGTTCACTCAGAGAATCGGCGGCAGAATATGGTATCCCCATGCTGCTATATGAGGCAGGTGAAGCACTGCGCTTTGATGAAGTGTCGATAAGAGCAGGTGTTGAAGGCATTATAAATGTGATGCGTACCTTAGATATGCTGCCAGCCTCACGCAGCAAAACGAAAAAAAATATCGAGCCGATGATGGCCCGCTCTTCTATGTGGGTGCGTGCTGCAGACAGCGGTATACTACGTGCCATGGTGCCGCTCGGCAGCCGGGTCAGTAAAGACACTTTGCTGGGCGTCATTGCCGACCCCTTTGGCACCACCGAAGAAAAAATCATATCCACATGTAACGGTATTGTCATAGGCAGAACCAATCTGCCACTGGTGAATGAAGGCGACGCACTGTTTCATATTGCGCGCTTCGAACACATCAATGAAGTCGCTACAAAAGTGGATGAATTTAACGAAGAGTACTCGCCTGAACTGATGCCATCACCTCACCCCGAGAGCCCTATCATTTAGCTCAGACCAAGTGGTTTGTCGCGACAGCAGTCGATTCATATCAAGTCCTTTCCAGTGTAAGCCAGAGCTGATGACTCTGGCTTTTCCACATCTCGTACCGACAGTACTATCCCCTCAAATAATCGTCGAATCACTGAATCATTTTATTGCCAAGACATTCAAACAATGCTATTAAAGCGCTCAATAATTTTATCATTTGTGATACCCAGATCATCCCCCATGATGCAGCAATTATCACTCTACTATGAAGGGTTTCCATATGAATACTACCGCTGCATCATCCGTCAGTAACAGCGCTGAGAGCTCTACACGCCCGGACTTGCCCGCGTCATACCTAGATTTACTGTCATCATTAATACGCAGCCCCAGCGTTGTCGGTGCCGAGCATTCTTTTTTCCGGATTTTACAGCGTGAACTGGAAGAGCGAGGTGCAAAGGTCACCTGGTATGAAGGTGTTTTAGTCGCACAGGGCAATGATCCCGACAGCATTATGTTTTCAGCGCATATAGACCGCCACGGTTTAATCTGCACCGGACCGAATGAGTTTCAGTACGCCGCATTTGTTGCAGGTGCCCGTTCCGATTTACTGGGCAATTCCGTCGATGAACAGTTAATGCGAAAAATACTAGGGCGTTATGAGTCTGAGCCGGTCTATGCATATGAGCCGTGGTCGGGTGCGTACCGTGGCCGCGGGACTATTGATAAAGCGTATATTTGTGAGTATAGAAACAACCTTATTTTTGAACTCAATGGCATGGAACATCTGGTAGCAGGTACGCCTGTCGCTTTTGTTGATAAGGTAAAGGTGACTGAAGAAGCACTGGTGGGTCAGCTTGATAATGTGCTGACTGCCGCTGCATTAGTACACCTTTTTGAGTGCGGCTTTCAGGGCACCATGTTTTTTACCGCGCAGGAAGAAGCCGGTAAAAGCTGGCGCTACCTGTTAGAGTGGTTCCGCCGCTTCGGCGGATCAACAAACCAGCTAATCGTGGTAGACACCAGCCCCTACCCCTCACTGGAAATAGCAAAACAGCAACACCTGGTACTGAGAAACAAAGATGCGAACGCTGTATTTAATGCCGAATTAACCAGTAAGCTGGTCTCTTTGTGCGAGCAACACGGCATAAATTATCAGTTCAAGGATAAATACGTAGAAGCCCTTAATGCCACACTTGTCGCTCAGGGAGGCTCACCGAACTCACTCGGCTCAACTGAAATGGGTCGTATCATTGCCGCATCGAACGGCCTGGTTGACGGCACAACACTGCAAATACCAACCTCCGGCTACCATACTTTAGCGGAATCGGCACCGTTAGCCTCGGTCGAGGCCTTTATCAAAATATTATCAAAACTTTCAAATATTCCGGCATAAAGCCTTATTGATGCTGTGAATAAACCAGCAGCATTACGATTTATGTTCGTTAAGGTATTTGAAGACGATCAAAGTAATGCTGATCAGGATGATCAGCAAAGCCATAACCAGTAACGGCATGTTTTGGCTCAGGCTGGCATGAGCCAGCCAGAAGCCATTACCTATGACTGAAAAGACCAGCATCAGCATCGAAATATCATGTGTTAATTTTGTTTTAATTACCTTAACAAGTTGTGGCAAAAAAATAATCGTCGTAAAGACCGATGCTAACCAGCCAAATATTTCTGTCAGGTTCATTCAAAACTCCCGTTAGCGGTGTTTTCGCTGCTGTTGTTGCTGGGCCTGTTTTATCTGTTGTTTTTTCAGCCGGTGTTGCTGGCCAAACTTTGAAACATCTGAGCCGATATGTGACTCACCGCGCTCTTTTGCCAGTTGTATTTGTTTTTCTCTTTGCAGAAAACTTTGCTTTTGCTTTTCAGTGATCTTGTCATAACAATTCGGACAGCATACTCCCTGCTGGTAATGCGGGTTTTGCTTATCTTCTTCGGTAATCGGCAGGCGGCAGCCATGACACATATCATAACGGCCTTTTTCAAGCTGATGATTCACGCTTACGCGATTATCAAACACAAAACACTCGCCCTGCCACAAAGACTCTTCTTCAGGCACTTCTTCAAGGTATTTTAGAATACCACCCTGCAAATGGTAAACTTCCTCATAACCCAGTTCTTTTAAATAAGCTGTCGATTTTTCACAGCGAATCCCTCCGGTACAAAACATCGCCACTTTTTTATTTTTTTCCGGGCTGTGATTTTTCTTCATGTAATCTGGAAATTCACGAAATGATTCCGTCTGTGGGTCTATGGCATTTTTAAACGTGCCGATTCGGGTTTCATATTCGTTACGTGTGTCTATCAGGGTCACATCTGGATCTGAAATTAATGCATTCCAGTCTGCTGCAGCCACATAAGTACCCACTACCTGATTAGGATCAATACCCTCAACACCCATCGTAACGATTTCTTTTTTCAGCTTTACCCGGGTGCGGTAAAAAGGCATTTCATCATCATAGGAAAGTTTGTAGCGTAAAGATGCCAGACGCGAATCAGATTTTATCCAGCCGATTAATTCATCAATTGAAGCCTGTGTTCCGGCAACAGTACCGTTGATGCCTTCCTTAGCCAGTAATAAGGTACCCTTGATTCCTAGCTGAACCATTTTGTTATACAGCGTCTGTTTGATTTCTCTGTAATTATCAAGAATAACGAAGTGATAGAGCGCAGCAACAGTAAATTTTGACATGGAACGAACCCGAGTAAATATTAACCGGCATTATACCGTATTTGTTTACATAGCGGTTTGTAAAACCATTTTAGATTGTCAATCATGCCTGATCCTCTATACTACCCGACGGCTACATTACAATTAATATCAGACTGTTACTGGAGAATTTTCTGCGTGAATAAAAGTTTACTTACTAATGGCCTGGCCGCCATTCTCGTTATTGTCGGTTTTTCACTGCAACACCCTGTCATACTCACTATCGGGCTGTTTGCTCTTTCCGGCGCCGTCACTAACTGGCTGGCGATCCATATGCTGTTTGAAAAAGTACCCGGTTTATATGGCTCCGGCGTTATTCCTGCCCGCTTCGAGGACTTTAAGCTGGGCATAAAAGATCTGATGATGACGCAATTTTTTACCAGCGAAAATATCGACCGCTTCCTCAAAGGCAGCGATGAAAGCAATCAGGACCTTCACCTTGCACCGGTGATTGAAAAGGTCGACCTGTCACCGTCTTTTGACTCGCTGGTCAGCGTTATTATGGAATCTTCCTTTGGCGGCATGCTGGGCATGTTTGGTGGTCAGGCAGCACTTGAGCCGCTAAAAGAACCGTTTCTTGCCAATATGAAGAAGTCGCTCACCGAGATGACGCAGCAGGAAAATTTTCAGCAACTCCTGCGGGATGAGCTGGAACAACCTGATGTTATGGCCGGCATACAACAGCAAATTGAAGACATCGTCGAGCAGAGACTCAGTGAACTGACCCCACAAATCGTTAAGGAAATCATTCAGCAAATGATAAAACAGCATCTTGGCTGGCTGGTGGTATGGGGCGGCGTGTTTGGCGGGTTAATCGGCTTTCTTTCTGCCGTTCTTTTATAATTTTTACGGAACACATTTATGAATAAAACATTAAAAAATTTCAGGCTGCTGGCAATGATAGAAGGCATCTCACTGCTGACATTAGTACTGATCGCTATGCCGCTAAAATACTATGCCGGCATCACTCTGGTCGTCCCGGTGGTTGGCATGATTCACGGCCTGCTGTTTATGGGCTTTATGCTGGCATCTCTTAACATCAGCCATAAACTTAACTGGCCTATTACCTTTTGGCTGCTGGTTTTCTTCTCCTCGATTGTGCCGGGCGGCACTTTCTTAATGGACCTTAAATTAAAAAAGATTGTTGTCGAGGACTGATGCCTGTTCATCAACGCATCGTTACAGCTATTTAACAATGCGATAGCACGGCTCATATTTTGAGCCGGGCAGCTTCATTCTATGCTGATCGACAAATGCTGACAGCAATTCATCCATCGGCTGCATTATTTCGCTATCTCCTTTAATTTCAAACTTACCGTGCTTTTCGATTTCTCTGATACCGTCGTCTTTAACATTACCGGCAACCACACCGGAAAATGCGCGCCGCAGGTTTGCTGCCAGCACATGCACCGGCTGATCTTTGCTTAACAGCAGACTTTTCATATTTTCATGGTTCGGTATAAATGGTTCCTGAAACACTGCATCAATCTTAAGCAGCCAGTTAAAGTAAAAAGCATCTCCTTTTTGTTTTCTGAATTCCTTTACCTGTTTAAAACCTTTTTTAATTTGCTGAGCTACTTTTTCAGGGTCATCAATGATAATAGTGTATAAATTTGTTGCCTCTTCCCCCAGTGTCTGCGCAATAAAATGGTCAATAATGCGAAAATAATCCTTGCTGTTTTCTGGCCCGGTAAATATTAACGGGAACGGAATATGTTTGTTTTCCGGGTGCATTAACACACCCAGAATATACAGTATTTCTTCTGCAGTACCGGCTCCTCCCGGAAAGACAACAATACCGTGGCCAGTGCGAACAAATGCTTCCAGACGTTTTTCTATATCGGGCATGATCACCAGCTCATTAACGATCGGGTTTGGAGACTCCGCCGCAATAATCCCCGGTTCGGTAATACCCAGGTACTGACCGTCCGTTATGCGCTGTTTAGCGTGACCTATGGTCGCTCCCTTCATTGGCCCTTTCATGGCACCCGGTCCGCAGCCGGTGCATATATTCAAACCGCGAAGCCCCATCTGGTAGCCCACTTCTTTGGTGTAATCATATTCTTCCCGGCTGATTGAGTGCCCACCCCAGCAAACTACAAGATTAGGAGAGTTTAATGGCTTCAGAATATTGGCATTACGCAGGATATGGAATACCGCATTACTAATGCCCTCAGATGTTTCAAGGTCAAATATACGGCTGGCATTTATTTCATCATTGATAAAAATAACATCGCGTAAAACCGAAAATAAATGTTCATTAATGCCTTTTATCATTTCACCATCGACAAACGCATGCGCTGGCGCTGAAATAAGCTGCAGCTTAATTCCTCTTTCCTGCTGAATCAGTCTGATTGCAAAATCCTGATAGCGCTCGAGCAGCTTTTTTCCGTCATCTAAGGTACTGCCGCTGTTCAGTACCGCCAGACAACAGTTTCGAAAAAGCGTATACAAACCACTCTGGCTGGTATCAAGCAGTTTATTAACTTCAATTTTTGACAATATATCAAGACTGCCAAGCGGAGAAACAATGGCATCGGTTACGTCATGGCTCATACATTAACTCTGGTGATTAATTAAGGGTTTTGTACTTTAATAGTTTCTTAAACAGACTTTAACAAGCCAGCTAAGACTTTGCATTACAATAAAACCGTTTGCACAAAATCATTACAGTTTCTCGAGCCGGCAAAGCACGGACAGCCTTCAGATTTTTTTACTTCAGACCTTAACTCGCATAATTTTTCACAGCTTTTTTTCAAGAGTTTCAAGTTCCAGATCATCTCTGTTTGGAATACCATATCTTGGCTCTGCATAAGGAAATGGCGTGCTCTTTCCTGTTTTTTCGTAACCGTGCCGGCAGTACCAGTTAATTAACTCTTCGCGGGTACTGATAACCCGCATATTTAACGCGACACTGCCCCACTCTTTTAGCACGTAGCTTTCCGCTTGTTTAAGCAAACTAAGGCCGATACCCTGGCCCTGTTTTGGCGGCTCAACCGCAAACATTCCGAGATACGCTTTAGCAGAGTCTCTATTGAGCTGTACTGATGCCATTAAGCGGCTTCTATACTCGCACAGCAAAATAACATGATCAGGCTTAGCGAGTATTTCCATTATCTCCTGCCTGTCTGTTCTTTGGCCTGCTATGAAATCGGCTTCTGTTGTCCAGCCTTGACGACTGCTATCACCTCTGTATGCAGACTCAACAAGCTTTACAATATTATCTATATCGGCTTTAACCGCCAGTCTGTAAGTTAGCATGGGCTTTCTGCTTATATTAGCTGTGATCTATGGTGGCTGATTTTTGATCTATACTATAATGAGTCACTTCCATTTTAACAGGAGTATATGTTCGTGAAACGCCTGGAAAAACGTCAGCCTAGTGCCAACTCTTATTTAGTGATTGAGCGCCATACCAATTTGGGGCATTTTGAAGACAGTGTCCACTATCCCATACAAAACTTAAGCCGGGGCGGCATTCGCTTTTGCTGCAATGACCACTTTGATATTGATGAGAGAGTAAGCTTGTCGCTCTATATAGATGAAAAGCTTTCGCATAAAGCCAGCGGAAGGATTTGTTATCATGATGAAGACAAGGATCATAATAATTATTATGGCGTCAGCTTCCTGGATAATTATCTGCAGTTATAAACTCACGCCATTATATTGCCCTGATATCACTGAAATAAAAAACATATAAAAGTGATTATATGCTTCTTCAATCACAGTTCAGGCAGATCAGAACTGGCCTGCAGCACCGGCGTTGAGTATCTTCTTCAGCGTATCATTTACCCGTTCTGCCGTCTTTTTAACAACCGGTGGCAAAACCTTGTCATTAATCACCAGATCCAGACTCATCATCAGCAGCCAGTATTGATTATACTCATCCTCAACCAGGGCAATTTTGCATGGCATATAGGCTGCAAAAATCGGATTATGACTCACCATTACCCGTGCATCATAGGGATTACAAAACTGAAAAATTTCTATCCGGCGTGAATCAACACCTCTGGCAATTAACTCAGCTGATAATGGCTGATGTGAAACCAGCTTCATATTCAGGTCCAGTGCTTTTGATGTCAGTGCCTGAACAGCATCATCGGGCTTGACGCCTTTGGCTAACGGCACTTTATGCAACTGCTGTTCAATGACAAGAACGTCTTCTTTAGCTGCCTGCGCTACAGCAGTCATTCCGTTGAAAAGGCAGGCACTTAACAACACCATTATTTTAACTTTCACGTTTATTTACTCTCTTGCACAAGCTTGGGTGATAGGGATATTTTTATTTTTTACTTTATAACAATCATTTTATAAGTTCAGATATGTGGTCTTCTAACTGACTTGGGTGAATATATTCCTCAGATATCGCCAGCTCGCTGACAGAAACAGGAATATTCCGTGCAGAATTATGGGAGATTAAAGGATGCCAGTCAAACAACGGTTTGCCTTCGTAAAGGAGCTTATAGGCACAGCTATCAGGCATCCATTCAAACTGATCCGGTCTGTCCAGACTCACCTGAACACACTCGGGAACTTTTTCAAAGCGCCCGGCGTAATCTTTACAACGGCAGCTGTCTAAATCCAGCAAATGGCAACTGACATTTGTGCGATAAATTTTACCACTGTCCTCGTCTTCCAGTTTTATAAGACAACACTGACCACAACCATCACATAAGGACTCCCATTCATCGTGGCTCAGTTCACTCAGTGTTTTATTCAGCCAGAACTTAGCCTGCATCGTCGTCGAACTCTTTAAAGTCATTTAATGCCGGTCATTTTACCCCATATCGAACATGCATTGCCCATATATACCTTCACAGGTGTTCCTAATCGTTACAGATGACTGTCGAAAATAACCATTTAATCTGTTTTGTTTATAGCCGCTACGGGCAAAATAAGCAGCAAGCCTGAATCAGGTTGACACTACTGTTCGTACGGTTAACGATCCGGTTTTGATGGTTTAGTCAGAATAAACCACAATCCATAGAGCATAAGCATTGCCACCGGCAGCAGTATTTCAGACGGTAGTTTTTTAAAAAAGACCAGATATGCAAAGCTAGCCAGCATCATGCTAACCGACATGACTTTTGCAGGCAAAGGTATCACCCTGTAGCGCTCCCACTGCTGCAATGTCGGGCCAAAAAAACGATGTTGATACAGCCACTGATGAAACCTGTCGGAACTTTTGGAAAAGCACCACAAAGCCAGTATCATAAACGGTGTTGTTGGCAAAACAGGCAGCGCAACACCAATCAGCCCTATCGCAAAAAACAGCCAGCCACAGCTAAAATAAATTAATTTCATAATGCTCGTTTATAAAAACCCTATCCTCTGATAAATAGCTGTTATTAAAAGCTTATTCCCGCCAACACAATCAGACGATTCAGTCACAATAGCCTCTTACCGGCATGAGAGAGCTGCAGCATACATGATGAAATTTTAAATGTATAATACGGAGCCCGTATATAACTAAGTATCGCTGACAATGAGCAATAGCACTATTAACGACAAGGACGCTGTGAAAATGACTGAATACAGTCATGGTTCTGGCTGTGGTTGTAAGATTTCACCGCAACTGCTCGACAATATCCTGAAAACCAGTCAGCCGGTATTTAATGCACCAATGCTATTAGTGGGTAATCAGACTAAAGATGATGCGGCCGTTTATGATCTTGGAAATGATACATCAGTCATCAGTACCACCGATTTTTTTATGCCGATTGTCGATGACCCGTTTGAGTTTGGCCAGATAGCCGCCACTAATGCGATCAGTGATATCTATGCCATGGGTGGAACCCCACTAATGGCTATCGCCATATTTGGCTGGCCTATTGATAGGCTGGGTCCGGATATAGCCAGACAGGTTATTGATGGTGGCAGGCACGCCTGTACACAGGCTGGCATTCCTCTGGCAGGCGGCCATTCCATTGACTCACCGGAGCCCATTTTTGGTTTAGCCGTTACCGGTCAGGTTGAAAACAAATATTTAAAGCGCAATGATCAGGCCACGGCCGGATCGAAACTGTTCTTAACCAAGCCAGTCGGCATCGGTATATTAACCACCGCACTGAAAAACAAAATACTCAAACCGGAACATAGCCGGCTCGCTTCTGACACCATGTGTATTTTAAACAAGGCCGGTGCGCAGTTCGCTCAGCTGGACATGGTTAGCGCAATGACAGATGTCACCGGGTTCGGCGTGTTAGGTCACCTGGCGGAAATTTGTGAAGGCAGTAAAGTGCATGCCCGGGTTGACTACCAGGCTGTGCCTAAGCTTCAGGATATCGAATATTATGTTGATCAGGGCTGCTCACCTGGCGGCGCTCAGCGTAATTTTGACAGCTACGGCCACAAGATAGGCGCTATGACAAGCCTGCAACAGCAAATCCTCTGCGACCCGCAAACATCCGGTGGTCTGCTGGTGGCAGTAAAGCCGGAAGGGGTTGATAGTTTTCTCAAACTGGCAAGCTCACTGGGGCTTAATTTAACCTGCATTGGCGAGTTAACCGCTAGCAATAGCGCACATTTAATTGAAGTATATTAATTTAATATGAATGAGCTGCCTCAAATTAGTGATTATAAAAAATTATTTCTAAACAACACTGAAATGATGGATGTCCGGGCACCTGTCGAATTTTCACAGGGTGCATTTCCCAACACCTGTAACCTGCCCTTAATGAATGACGAAGAGCGTGAAGCTGTTGGTCTGCTCTATAAACAAATGGGCCAGAAAAAAGCCATTGAGCTGGGCCACCAGCTAGTCTCGGGAGCTATCAAAGCCCAGCGGGTCACAGACTGGTCCGGCTTTGTAAAAAAGAACCCCAGGGGCGTACTCTATTGTTTCAGAGGGGGCTTGCGCTCAAAAATCTCACAACAATGGATTTATGAAGAAACCGGTATAGTTTTTCCCAGAGTTGCCGGCGGTTATAAAGCCCTGCGACGTTTTTTACTGGATGAACTTGAAAAGAACACCGCACTTATTCAGCCCGTTATTTTAGGCGGACGAACAGGTAGTGGAAAAACAATTCTGCTGAATAAAGTGACGGCTAAAGTTGATCTTGAGGGCATCTTTAACCACCGGGGCTCCGTTTTTGGCAAACATGTCAGCCCACAGCCATCACAAATTAACATTGAAAATCAGCTGTCCATTGAGTTATTAAAATTGCAGCATGCCGGTATCAGCCACATTCTTTTTGAGGATGAAGCACCCAACATAGGCTCACGTAATATACCGGCCGAGCTTTTTGCAAAAATGCGGCAGTCACCCCTGATTATGCTGGAAGAAAGCGTTGATGACCGGATTAATATTATTTTTGATGAATACATTAGCCATTCATTACAGCAATACATTGCTGTTTATAATGAAGAGCCGGGTTTTTTAAAATGGTCGGATGAACTGCTGCTTTCACTATCCAAAGTTCAGAGACGACTTGGCGGGGAACGCTATAAAGAGCTTGAGCATATTATGCAGCAGGCAATAAAAGAGCAACTGAACTCCGGTAACGCTGACAAACACCGGGAATGGATAGGCAAGCTTCTGGTTGACTATTATGACCCTATGTACGACTACCAGCTAACCAAAAAAACGGATCGTATCATTTTTCAGGGCTCGCAAAATGAAATACTCGAATTTCTAAAACAGCACTGCCACATCAGTTAGCTTGGCAGGACACAGTCATTGAAAATGACTACGGCTTGTTCCTGTTAAATATTAACACCCCGGCAAAGAGTCCGGCTGATACCAGAATCAGTGGTGCCAGCACCAGCGGGTCGAGCAAGTCATATACCGAACCCGAACTTGCCGCCTGCTGAATCATTGTGACAAAAACATAGGATTTAATCCCGACACCGATAAAAGATGCTACTACAAAAGCCGTGGTATTCACTTTCAATATACCGGCGCTGTAGTTGATAATAGCATGCGGGAATGCAGGCATAAGGCGCAGTGCCAGTAATGTAAAAAAATTATCATTTTTATGCAACACTGAATAAACACGGGAGCTTTCTACTTTAGCAATCCAGTCTTCGGTAAGACGCTGCGAAAAGAAGTACGCCGTAATCCCCCCCGAAGCAGCACCGGCAGCCAGTATTAAACTGGCTAACAGAGGCGAATACAGTGCAGCTGCGACCCATAAAAAAGAAGACCCTGCCAGGGCAAAAGTAAATAACAGCATCTGCATCAACACCAGAAGTATCATCAGCCACCACTGATCAGCATAAACTCTGGCCACAGAAATAAGCTGCTCGGGCTTGATTAAGCCTGACAGCTGCAGACCAATACCCAGTGCAATCAGCACGAGCAGAACAAAAATTTTATTACGGTATTTTCTTATCAATGTAACTCACATATTAATTTTGTAAGCCGTTTACTGAAGCAGACGAATAAACTGCTGAAGATAAGGCTGATAACAATAGCATAACAAAACGCTATGCTCGGTTGTAGTATGACTTTACTACAAGCGATATTTTTATATTTATCACTCACTAAAATATACGCCTTTAAAGTAATTATCCGGATCAACACAGCGCAGCAAACTCATATTTTATCTGGTAATAATTACTCTTACGCACTAAAGTAATCGCTATGGATCAACAAATAATACTGTTAGAGATTGCAGCCATACTGATTGCTGCCAGATTGTTTGCCGAACTTGCCAGCCGGGTAAAGATACCCACTATTATTGGTGAGTTAGTCGCAGGTGTTATTTTAGGACCCTCACTGCTTGGCTGGATTGAACCCAGTGAAACATTAAAATTTCTGGCTGAGCTGGGAATTATTTTATTGTTGTTTGAAGTTGGCATCCAAACCCAGCTGGATAAACTGATTAGCAGCGGTTCAAAAGCGGCTATTGTTGCTGTGAGTGGCTTTGTTCTGCCTTTTATTCTCGGTTTTATCTCCAGCTACTGGCTGTTCGAGCTTCCGCTTATCGTTTCATTATTTGTTGGAGGCACACTCACAGCGACCAGCATCGGCATCACAGTAAGAATATTATCCGAGCTTGGTAAACATAACAGCGTGGAAGGGCAAATTGTTCTGGGCGCAGCGGTTATCGATGATCTGCTCGGGGTTTTTCTGCTGGCAGTTCTTTATGATTTCTCCAGCAGTGGGCAGGTCGACCTTTCTAATATAGCCATCATTGTTTTTTACGTCAGTATATTCTTTGTACTTGCACCTGTTTTAGCCAAATTAGCCACGCCTTTTATCAAACACCTGCACCGCCATACCACTATTCCCGGACTCATTCCCACCACACTGGTCTCCATGGTTTTAATATTTGCATATCTGGCACATTTATCCGGAGCCCCCGACCTGCTCGGGGGCTTTGTAGCCGGTATTGCCTTATCCCGGCGCTTTTTTCTGCCAATCGGTACATTTATTAAAGCCGACCCTGAGTTTTCTATCAGTGTACACACACAAATGAGACCAATCATACAACTCTTTACACCTATTTTTTTTGTCATGGTAGGGCTGTCACTTGATCTCAGGGCTGTTGAATGGGGGTCCCTGTTCATCTGGGTTTTCTCTCTTGCTACTTTATTCATCGCCATCGCTGGAAAGATGATGGGTGCCTTCCTGATAGATGAAAAAAACAGCACGCGACTGGCTATTGGCATGTCTATGGTCCCGCGGGGTGAAGTGGGACTTATATTCGCAGAGATTGGGCGCAGCGGTGGAATTCTTGACGACACTATCTATGCCGGCATCATTCTGGTGATTGCATACACCACGATTGCATCACCTATCTGGATAAAGCATTACTATCAGTTAGTTGAAAACAAATCTAAAAAAAAGCCCGCTAACCTCCCCTAAAATCTGCAAAATGTTAGTAATAAGCACTTAATTAGCCTAAATGAGCTAATTTTATGTTTTTAGATTATGCTCACATAGGTTACACTTAGTCACAGAACACTAATAATAATTTTCGAGGATTAGATTTTGAAAACAAATAATAATGATCGCATTTTAGTAAAACTATTATTAACTCTATTTACCCTCAGTCTATACGCCTGTGCTTCCAGCCCAAAACCAGACGATCAAATGTATTCAAATGAGCCTGTGATTGTCTCTGAAAATATTGAGCCACCAACTGAATCAGGAGTTTCTGCCCCGGTTGAAATGGAAAGTTTCGTCGAGCCTCCGGTAGAAGAAATGAACGGGATTGTACCAGGTGAAGAACTGGCACCACTAACAATCAGTAGCGCTCCGCTTGATTACTTTACCGTCCAGCTTGTGGCATCGAGTACGGCAAACGGCTTAAATGCTTTTGCTGCAGAGAACGGCTTATCAAATGAACTGACCGCACAGGTGACCGTTAATAACAAAGTATGGAATGTTTTACTGCTTGGTATTTATCCCACTTTAGAAGAAGCAAAAGCAGCCCGTGATGGTATCAAATCACAGTTAAATACATCACCATGGGTCAGAACCATCGGTTCACTTCACTAACTCAAGCTCCGTAAACGAATAAACGATTCACTTTTCATTCTTAGTGTCATAAAAAAAGGCTTTCATTTTGAAAGCCTTTTTATTGCCTGATATACCGCCCGACTAATACCGACCACCGGTTTTATTAATATAGTTTGATAGCTCCTGGGTTTCTGTATTCATACGCATCAGGTTCATATGCGTAAGTCTGAACAGCCCCCGCATCACCTTATACACAACATCAGCATGTTCAGCCAGCAAGCTCTCAAAGTCATTTGGATCGAGTGTATAGACTGTAGCGCTGCCTTCAGCCCTCAGGCTGGCTTGTCGCGGTGCTCTGTCAACAAAAGCACGGGTTCCGGCACATTCACCTACTTTCATTTTATAAACATCTTTTTGCTTGCCATCGGTTAAGCTACTTACAACCAATTTGCCCGCCGTCAGAATAAACAGATGGTTATCAGCATCACCTTCCTGTACGAGATACTCCCCATCAGATAGTTTTTTAACTTTCATCACACTTGCCAAAAACAGGCACTGATCATCTTCCAGCTCCTGACCTAATACAGAATCAATCACTGCCTCACAACTGGCTGCTTCAGTCATTATTATTTTCTCCGTGGTTTGTCATATAGTATATAGCGTCTTGATAATAAATTTTACAGGGCTAAGGTGCCAGTCGCTGGTATTGCCAGCTCTCATCATCACCCTGTTCACAGACAAACTGGTCATGTAAGCGACTGTCTCGCGCCTGCCAGAACTCAAAACTGGACGGTTTAACACGATACCCCCCCCAAAAAGATGGCAGCGGAACTTCGCCTTTAGAAAATTTATCTTTCATTTGTTCAAACAGGGTATCGAGCATTGCACGGGTCGTAATGACCTGACTCTGATGGGAAGCCCAGGCACCGATCTGACTACCTCTTGGTCTGGAAGCAAAATATTTCAGCGAATCAGCGGTAGCAATTTTTTCGGCTGTACCAGTTATCTTTACCTGCCGACCCAGAGCCTGCCATGGAAATAACAAACTCACTTTAGCATTGCCTGCAATCTGCTGCGCTTTACGGCTTGAGTAATTAGTAAAAAAAACGAAGCCGTTTTCGTCAAACATTTTTAACAAGACCATTCGTTGCCAGGGCTGACCATTCGCATCAACTGTGGCCAGACTCATGGCTGTAGGTTCCGCCATATCGGTTGTTAATGCCTGCTGATACCAGGATTCAAACTGCGCCATCGGATCTGCCAGCAGATCACTCTTAGCCATTCCTTTGAGCATCAGCTCTGTGCGTAATACTTCTGCTTTCATAATCATATTTTGTGTTACTAATACTTCAGTATAACCCCGCTCACTGATCTGTGAATTGATTAAAATCACTTTTCTTAGCGACATGAGGCATATCAGCACAAGCATGCCGTAGCATGCGTTTTTTAATCACACACTGGCACTACCATTACCTCATAAGCTGACATATAGTCCTGATAATAACCTCACAAATAACCCAGTATTTTAATCAAGAATTATCTTATCCCGCCATCAGATAATTGAAATTCCATGCCTCAACAGTTAGCGGTAAGATCGGCATTGAATTACCAATAAGCCTGATGGCAAATAAATTACCCCCATGTGAGGAACGCAATATGTCGGAACAAACAGATGCAGAAGTAAAAAAAGGTATGAAACTAATGGTTGTTGTTTTTTTAGTACTGTTTGCAGGTATCGTATTTACCGCACGTACTATCGTTTCCTAAGCAGCTTACGTAAAAAGTCCGGCGAACTTAGCCGGACTTTTTACTATCAGGCATTTTGTAATGTCTTCATACTTTTTTAAACCGCTTTATGAATCAGGCGGTTAACAAGCGGAGCGACAATGACAATAATACTGATCAGTAACATCAGCGATGTCAGTACTATCAGTGCTTCTGCCATAGTAATCCCAAATAATAATTCCGGAGTATAACCACAAGCTTCCCATACTTTAAATACCGCTGGAAACCACTGATCAAGCGCAAACCATCCTGGTAATCCGGATTCCATATTACACTCAGCAAACACAAAGCCACGCTCAGTACCCAGCAATTGATATGAGCGCTCAAGCAAACCGCCGGAGATGAGTAACATTAGTAACTGAGAGCTCAAGCGTACGAACGTGTTTTTGTAAGCGAATATCGCGCCAATGGCAACGGTAATAACTGCTAACACCCAGACCCGTACATGAATACACAATACACAGGGAAAGTAATCCAGCACATACTGATAAAACAGCGCCATCGCTTCAAGAGTCAGCCCGAGTAGCAGCCATGCTATCCAGTAGTAGCGGCTTTGACTAAGGTTTAAAATTTTATTTAACATAAATCCCCCTCAAATCTTTTACTCATGAATAAAAAACTTTTTTAAATCTTATACACTATTTCACAAGCCGGAATGTTAAATTAACTCTCTCATCCATATGACGTGTTGTTTTCGCTATCTGATGCAGCCAGTGGTGCTGTGTTTCAGCCTGCATGATTAACAGACTACCATGCGCTAATATGATGCTTTGTTTCTGTGATTTGTCACGTTTATGCTTTAACTGAAAGTTTCTCTTCGCACCAAAACTTAACGAGGCAATTACAGGGTTACGACCCAGTTCTGGCTCATCATCCGCATGCCAGCCTACTCCATCAGCACCGTTTCTATAGCGGTTAGCCAGTACGCCATTAAATTCAGCAGAGCACACGGTTTTAATTCGCTGTTTTATTTCTGTTAAAATCGCAAGCCACGGCAAACCCTCTGAACGCAGGCCTGAATACTCATAGCTTTTTCCTGCATCTGCATACCATGCGCTTAAACGCGGTATTTTATGAGTCTTACCATATAAATTAATTGTCTGTTGTGACCACGCTACCTGACTTATTAATTCATTCAGGTAGTGATCTGCTTCAGTTTGATCAAAAAAATAAGGATAGTAGCTGATCTCGGCATCCGGCAGCACAATGTTATGGCAGGTATTTTTATCTGCAAAAAGATCGTTCACACTGCAGTCGCATTAAAGCAGCGGAGGGCCCGGACTAAATATTTAAAACTGAATCGCTGAGCCGGTTTTAGTTCGTGCATGATTGAATGAGTCAGGCTTATTGATTTGAACGGATAGCCGATTCGATCTGCTGCAACTTAACCTGCCACTCTTCACTCAGCGTCTGATTATCGACCATCAGCTCCATCAGACCATAAGCAAGCTGACGAGTTGCCGGTTCCATATCTTTTAACTTAGACAGCAGGTACATATGCCCCCCTTTTTGAATATCGAGGGTTTTCATTAATGCAAACAGTAATAATGACTGACCTGAGTGAGGCGCCGCTTTAATAATTTCATACACACTATCCAGTACTTCATTTGACATAACTTATCTCTTTTTTCACAATCACTAACGGTTGATATAACCCACACAGACGACATCATTATTTTTTATCGGCTGAATGTCTATTCGTTCTTTTTTTAGCACCAAAAGGTTTTTTTGCTGACATCGATTTGTCGCCGGACTGATCTGGCTGCGCTTTGCCTCGCCTGCCGGTAGTAGCCATACTCTTTTTGCTTTCTGTTTTCTGCCCGGGCCTTTTGCGAGACGGTGCCTTTTTTGCCTGAACTTTCTGCCCCTGATGCTTATGTTCATGGGGTTTGTGGCCATGAGCATTTTCAGCTGAACG
>Ga0224506_10000600_pt1 | contig 29478 bp, 35 predicted proteins | sample SF_Jan12_sed_USG_2_FD_169108 | JGI IMG/M metagenome (GOLD analysis project Ga0224506, IMG submission 169108) | Sediment microbial communities from San Francisco Bay, California, United States - SF_Jan12_sed_USGS_8_1 | ecosystem: Environmental > Aquatic > Marine > Sediment | place: USA... | reverse complement strand
TGCTGATTATATTTTAAGCGCAGTATATTTACCAATGCACCCGATTTTCCTGATCCCATTTGTGCTAGAAGCGCGTACTCAGATTGATGTTCAGCATTTCTCATTGCTTCAAACTGCCAATCATAAGGCTTGAGTTTGTATTTCATTCTATCTATTAAGTTCATTTCTTTTTGATCTCTAACAGTTTTGTAACCGTATGTCTTAACATGATCCTACGGAATTTTCCCCATTTATAATGTATAACCTTTGCGCGCATTCTTTGATACTCACTCATGTATTTATATGGATTTTTCTTTCTATCTTCAATTTCTGTAGCTGTTATATAGATTGGAGTCACCACTCTCTAAGCTCCCATTCATTAGTCATTATAAATGCTTCAGCTATTTCCGCTGCCTTTCTTCCGATAGCATATGGAGCTGTGTCATTCCATTGCCATTTCTTCCACCAAAAACTGTGATGCATTCCCACCAGGTGACAATATTCATGGGTTAAATTCTCAACAAATTCAGTGATAGCTGTAATGTCATAATTGTACATATTTAATATATCAAAATAATAAGAGTTACTATTAATGAAGGGACTTGGTGGATTGGTAAAGCCTTTAACATTATCTTTTCTATAATAAATGTTTAAGCGGACCTGCCATATATTATCTTCATGAGAGTTACGCTCACCACCGCCCATGAAATTTGTCCAGTGCCAGTAATTTGTGTTTTTGGTTTGCTTAAAACCTTGAACCCATCTGCGTTTTCTAAACCATGGTTTAACATAGTAGCCGTGATATAAAATAAAATCACCCAGCTCATTTGAATTAAATACCATCTCAACTAGCTCTAAGATGCTTTCAATCTTAGCTTCCGCTGTCATTTGGTGGTTTATGTTTGTGTAGTGAGTTTTTACAAATGTAGGTTCTACCTTAATCTTCATCTTCTTCTCTCTCTTTGTGTACTAGTTCTTCAGTTTCATGGTATAGCTTCTCAGCTTTGCTACCAATAAACTCTAACCACTTCTTTTGAAATTGGTCCCAATAATATAATTCGTTATTTATTTCTTTAATTCGCATGATTGATCCCTTGTGTTCTTCAACAATAGGAAATGGAAAATGCAATGTCAAATAAAAAATGCCGCCCAAGGGATCAAGCTAAAGGCGGCACCAAAGAGTTTGTCTGTGAAAAAGACAATTTAGACTATATTATAAAGCAAAAATGTAAAAAAATCAAGTGACTTGACAATTAATATATTTTTCTACATCCTAAAAATCATACACTAAGAGAAGGGATCACCAATGTATATACAAATTTTAGGTTTGCGTCCTTATATAAACAAGGAAGGCAAGGAAGTCTTAGCTCATAGATTCTATAAAAAGAATTGGAGAGTTAAAAGCGTGACCGGATTATTCCAAAATCTTGATGAAGTTCTTAGTTGGATACCGCAAGAAGAAAGATATAATCTATATTATACAGCAGCAAACTGTAATGAATCAGAAAAGCCTAGAGATTTCGCATTCCAAAACATTATTCCATTCGATATTGATGGTATTAATACTGATAGAATTGAAGAATATATTGATCTGATCTGCGAGACTTTAAAGATCGAGCGTCAAGAAACAGGAATCGTCGCAACTGGTAATGGTTTGCAGCTTATTATCGGATTAGAGCAAGGCTTTGATGATCTTAAATACTTTAGTGAAATGAAGTTATATTACAAAGGTTGTTGTACTCTAATTGATAATGCTATGAAAGCAGCGAAGCTTCCTGGTAACGCTGATCCGGTGGTCTTTTCTAAGGGTAGAATCTTAAGACTTCCTGGTACTCAAAATATTAAAAAAGATAAAGGAACTAAACAAGCTACGTTAATTAATGCTTTCATTGTTCCAAGATACTTTGATCTGCGCCTAGCCGCTACAGGTGTTAAAGCTGAAAATGAAATCGGAGTTAAGGAGCTTAAAGCTTGGGGTAAAATAGACCATGAAGAAGTAGAAAAGGAATGTGACTTTCTTAAGTGGTGTAAAGATAATCCCAATAGCGTTGGTGAACCTGAGTGGTATGCGATGCTGTCAATTGTTGGACGCTTTGAAGATGGTCAAGCCCGCGCCCATGAATACTCTGAAGATCATGATGCATATGATGAAGCTGCTACTCAAGCTAAGTTTGAGCAAGCAACAACCGCTAGTGGACCTAGAACCTGTGAAGGTGTTAATGAGTTTTGGGATGGATGTAAAAGCTGTAAACACTTTGGAAGTATAACCTCACCTGTTCTTTTGAGAGGTGCTTCATTTATTAAAACAAGTGAGACAAAGTTTCACCAAAGAATTGTTAAACCTGATGGAACTATTGGTTACGGTAAGCCGATGTTTGAGGACTTAAGACGACACTTTGAAAAGAAATATAAATACAAAACAACTGAAGCTAATTGGGTTTATGTTTGGAAGGATACTCATTGGGAGCTATTGCAAGATAGTCTCATTGAAGCTTATGCTCAAGAACACTTTGAAGATTTAACCATGAACACCAAGGTTAGTGAATTTCTAAAGTTCATTCATCGAACCAATAAAGTAAATAGTGAATTCTTTGGTGGTAGAAGTGGTGTGATGAATTTCAAAAACGGAATGCTTGATCTTAAAACCAAAGATTTTATGGAGCATAAACCGGAGTATGGTTTTACTACTACGCTTGATTATGAATATGATCCCAAAGCTTTGTGTCCTAGCTTTGATAAGTTTATGGAAGCGATAACCTGTAATAGAAAAGGGCTAGAAAACATCCTGCTTGAATTTGCCGGATACTCCTTTTCATCTATGGAGTACCGCTGGCATAAATGTTTAATTATGGAAGGTGAAGGAAGTAACGGTAAGTCAACTTTCATTGAAATACTTTGCGAGTTAGCTGGTGTTGAAGCCTATTCCAATCTTCTTTTAACTGATCTATCCAATGATGCTAAACTCTTTTTGATGATGAATAAGTTATTTAACATAGCTGAAGAAACACCAAGAAAAGGACTTCTTGATTCATCGGTTTTTAAGATCATAACTTCAGGCGGTAGATATCAAGTAAAGCAATTATATAAACAACCGCAGATGGTAATGGAGAATAGAACCAAGTTAATCATGGCATGTAATGAGCTGCCTAATAACTTTGATAGTTCAAATGGGTTTTTTAGACGTTTAATCATTGTGCCATTTGAACAGAAATTTGTTGAAGGTGTGAATGCAGATGTTCATATCCTAACTAAACTTAAAAAGGAACTGCCAGGAATCTTGAATAGAATTATTGAAGGTTATGATCGGCTAATTATGCAAAATGGTTTCACAAAAGCCGATGAAGTGGATAATGCTATATCTGATTATAAGCGCGCTACTGATACTGTGAGTGAGTGGTTTTATGACCATGCTGAAGTAACAGGTAGAATTGACGATAAACTAGTAACTAACGAATTATTCTTAAGATATGTCGATTGGTGTGAGAAATATAAATGCAAATTCAAAAGCAAGAATATATTCGCTAAAGAGGTGGCATTGATTATTGGTAAGAAGCCAAAGCAAATGAAGATTAATAATAAAAATGTGCGTGGCTTTGAAGGTGCTAGGCTTAAAATAAGTGAGAGTTTTATATGATGCTAACAGAAAAACAAGTAATTAGAGTGAGGAGAAATTTACCAAAGGGAGCTGTGATTACAAAAGCTTCTTACACTTTGGATTATAAAAAACCAATGGTGCGTGTGAATTATATATCTGATAAGAAAGAATTCCAAGCTTTGTTGCATTGTAATTTAGTTGGTGTTAAAGATTACCAAAGGGTTTTATGAGAATAATTTTTATAAGTTATTGTGTAATTGCTACAACGCTTCTTTTATATGTTGCGTGTATCGGATCAGTAGCGCATTATTACAATATTATTTTAAATAATAATTTAGAAATTTGTAAAAATGAAAACGTGTTTTATGGGGGTAGTAATGATAAGTAAACTAATTACAGGTGAAAACAATATGATTATTAATCAGCTTACAGCAGCTAGATTTCCCAACCGTAAAAACCCAAGAAAAATAAGTTCAAAGTGGTTTAGTGAAGAAATTATGACTGTGCTTGCTACAGGTCAATCCATGATGGTTGAAAAAGTTATCAACAACCACAAAGACAACCCATACGAATCAGTTGATGAATTAATTGGTGATCTACAATTAATCGCAAAAGATGTTTTAAATCAATTCAATATGAAAGGTGGAGTTAAAAGAATTACACAATATAGTATTGAAGATATGCTTCCTGGTGGAAGGCTTATTAAGAGAGAAGGGAATATTAACTACTCAAGAGACGTTTGAGTAAAGGAGTAAGACATGCAGATTAAAGAAATATTAACACAGCATAGAAGAGATTTTACAGCGATTATGAAGTGTGAGCATTACTAATCTCAGATATTTTAGACGAAATAAAACTTGGTAACCTACAACCAAGTTAACAAATAGTATTAGGAGTACTGCAATAAGGAGAAAATATGTATAGCACACAAAAAGAATATTTAAAAAGCCTACTACCAGAGTGCCTACTAGGTAAGTTCGATGGTTATCTAGCTGGAGGAGCAATGACCTCCATTTTTATGAGGGTCGATATTAATGATTATGACCTCTACCCTAGAAATGAAAAAGCTTTCAAGGATTGTCTATCTGTCCTGTCTGGCAACTCTTTTTATTTGAAATTTGTATCAGAAAAGTCACTAACCTTTATTAAGGGTGAATATAAAATACAAGTCATCCATTACAGGTTTTTTAATGACCATCGAGATGTTTTTTCAGACTTTGACTTTGATGCGAATATGGGCGCTTATGATTTTATAAGGGATGAAATCTTGCTCCATGATAGTTTTTTGCCAGCTCTCGCCTCGAAAGACATAACAATAAATAAGGGTACAAAATACCCACTAATTTCGCTAGTTAGGTTGAAGAAATATCAAGAAAAAGGCTTTAATTTCAAACCAACTGAAATCTTAAAATTGGCCATAAGAACAACTCAACTAAATATTAATTCTTGGGAAGACCTTGAAGATCAAGTTGGTGGTGTTTATGGAGAGCTTTGCCTGAATCAGAAAAACCCTCCGAAATTTTCCATAGATTATGCAATTGACAATTTTAACTCTCTATTTAGGTATAGCGATGAAAATGAAAATGTCGGAATGGATGAATTTATGAGAAAAACAGGGATCACAGATAAGGATTGGTTAAAGGCTAATGAGGGTGATTTATTTCAGGGTGATTGCAGCAATGGCGTGTTGCAATTTTAAAAACAACAGTAGAGGAAAAACTAGTGAAAAGGGATTTTTTTTGGCAACTCACAAAAGGTAATAAATTTTGGATTGTTGCAGGACTAACGCATAGGGATTTAATTAAAAACGCGGTGGTTAAATTCTCAATGAGTTGGAGACAGCTTAAAAGGGGTGGCTATAAAGCCGTAAAGGTATACAAATCCGATATAACTAACAGTACAGCGAAATCTAACTTCAAAGAAAGGGGAAGAATGATGAGCAGCGAAGAAATAGAGAAACTGGCTGATGTTTTTTCATTTATTGCATTATGTGTGTGGGTATTAACATTGCATATAAAATTAGATCGGCTAAATGGGAAACTTGAGAATAAATAGAACTAGGTAATGGAGTATTTTTTCTTACAATAAAAAAGCGATATTCGTCGCAAGTATCTAATATTACATATCTAAATTTAAACTAAATTACATCAATGTAGTCTTTAACGCACTACGGAACTGTAGTATATTATCACTACAGGATGGTAGTGCTATGGAAGATACAAAAGTGAAAGAAGATGAAATGAAAGTAACTGATTTAACCAAAGATTTAGTTAAATCAGTGCGAATTAATAAGAAAGTGTTAAGAGAATTACATAAGAAAGGCTATGTAAATGTCCAAAATGTTTTAGATGAAAAAATTAATGAACTACTTAAGTTAGGTTTTATAGATAGTGATACGAAAAAGAAATAGAATAGGGGGTAACATGATTTGGATAATAGACGATGAACCAGAGATTTTAACCTTAATGGATTATATCTTTAAAGACGTTGGATGCGATTATTTTAAGCTATGTAAAAACTTTAAAGAATGTGAAGCCAAGGCAGGTGACATAGTTATACACGATATAATAGGGGTAGGAAATGCGAAAAAAGAAAAGGGAGTACTTTATTTTACTCACAGCGGTAGCCTCAATCCTTTGGACGTTGTGGACTTTAGAAAGCCTTATGACATCTACAAGCTTGCTGAGATAATGACAAACTTACACCAAGGAGAGTTAATTCATGAAGTCGATTAATCTAGAACACCTGCGCAGAATCAAAGAAACTAGAAAAAAGTTAGCTCTTAAAATAGCTGATTTAGATGATGGTAGTTTAGCCTATGAGATTGCTTTTAGGGCTTATATCTTTGTCACTAAAAAATGTAAGAAATTAAAAATCTGCTAGTTCCCCCTGCCATGGATGGTTTTTTAAAAAACTAAATCACTCAAATTAAAATTCTTATGAGCTTTATCACATTTTTGTTACAATTTATGTATGAAGAAAGTGATCGTAACATTCTTAATTACTGTTTCCCTGCCCGCCACTTCATTAGAGGTAGTTTATGATCTCTACGAAGATTTAGATATATTCCACACACCAAATGAGATAGTTGTCTACGATTTAACGCGCCCAAGGAGCTGCGATTGCTATGATGTGGAGGATGCTGAATGAAATTATTAATGTATCTACCAGTTCTAGGTAAATTATATCCTGTATTCCATGCTTCACTTGATGAAGGTATATGTGGTGAGTTTAGCGGTGATAAAATCATCATAAACTCGTCCATATGTTCAAAGAAAATGCCTGAATTATTCAAAGAAACCCTGCTTCATGAGATGGGACATGCACTGTGTTGCCGGTGCGGTTTGCGTCAAATGCCAGGTTTTACCCTGGATATTGAAGAAATCGTGGTAGAAATGTTTGCTAAATTATTTCATGAAGCATTTACCTTTTATCTTAAAAAGCAGTACAAAGACTTTGGTGATCCCGAAATTTCCCAATCCGAAACATAGCGTCCAAACGCTTGTTGTCCTTTCGTAAAAACGTCGTTTTAAGTACCTGATTTTTCGTCGTTTTGAAACATAGCCTTGAGAGGCCTTAGGATCGATTCTAAGCTATGGGGTTGAAGTGTACATGCACAAATCCATCTTCGGGGTATAGAATCGCTACGTCGAAGATTTTAGAGCAACGGTGATGGAATTCAGCAAGCTTCATGCCCTTTGGTGGTAACATATCCAGAGCTGCGCCGAATCTATGGCGCGATAATACCAAGCCGCCTACATGTTTGTTGTGCGTGTCGCATCTATATGCTGAAGTTATAATTATTGGTTTATGACCGCATGATGCGCGTAGTCTCTCGAATGCGTCTATTATTCTAAAGTCAAGGTGTGTTACAATGCAATCTGTTCTTTTGCACTTGCATTTTATCTCACTAAGTTCCAAGTTTTGAGATAATTGTAACACTAATGCTTTGTGGAAAGTTAGGATAGTGTTATTAAGCATAAAAAAGCCCCTGTTTATAGGGGCTATTGTAGGCTTTAAAATGTGAAGTGTAAAATTAATATTGTTTTATGCTTTTTATTTCACCTTTATAATGCTTTTCTAATGCCTCTAATGAATCAAATTTTTTGATGTTACCAATTAGAAACCATTTATTATCTTTATTGATAATTATTGAAATATAACCATCACTCCATATTGTTTTGAATTCTTTCATTTTACACCGCCTCTTTGTTGTTAAGTTGTTTCAAGTCTTTTGCCGTTGTGCTAAATGCTTCAACGTATTTTAATAGATCAGTGATATGTATATCACCACTAACATATGCCAAATACTTCTTTTTAATTAAATCATTTTTGCTTTGTGCTTTGTGAAGTTCATTAAGCATATAATCCAATAACTCACGTATTAATGTATCATGCATTTCATTGTGATAGTCCAAGGTGCTTAGTAATGGTTTTACAATCTTTTTTGGTGTTCTATCATTTTCCTTTATCGCGTCCCTTATTTTTTGGATTGTATCGTGATGCTTAAGCGTGTTTACTTCTAATTTTTCCAATAGTTCTTTTTTGTTTAAGTTGTGTTTCATTGTTCCCCCTTGTCATAACCTACGATTCGAGCTAAGCCAATAACTAGGCTATTTTCGTATCTATTGAGTAAATATGTTTCATTGTCTTTTTTATATTCATAACCTAAAAAATTGGTGTTTACATCATCAACGGCATACCAATTTTGATCAGCTTCGCCAGGAAATTCCCATTGTTGTAGATATTCAACTAACTGATCATCGCTTAAATTCTCATAAATTAAATCACTTTCAATTTCAAAATCTTCAACGCTTTGAAACGCTACAATTGATTCTATTAATACTTTCATTTTATACCCCCTTGTTATTATCAAAATACCGAAAAGTTAACTTATAGGCTTTGATCCATGTTTGAAAAGTTTCAGGACCAAATCCAAATTCATGGTGTTTGTGCGCGCGTCTTTTTGACCAATACAATCGATTGTACTCACTAATTCTTAGCTTAAGTTCATTGATTCGAGCGCGCGCGGTGGTAACAAATGCATAATCCTTAACGTAAAAATCACCGTTCTTTTTTCGTTTGAGGTCCATAATTTCAAGCCTTAAAGTTTTCTTTTCGATTGCAAGTAGTGCCATATTTTTTGCGAGTTTTGTAACTCTTTTTGTTGTGTCCATGATATTATCCTTTGGTTAGTTGTTTTGGTGTAACTACGCTACCGCTATGGTAACGTAGTTCATAATAAGAGTTATTGTTGTGATAATTGTAATTGCAATGCTCATTTTTATGCCGCCTTTTTAGTTGTTTCAAGTTCATTCATTCTTTCCAAAATAAAGTCAACCGCTTTTTGCGCTTTACTTGCTGCTTTATAAGCAAGCTTAGTATCGCTATTTAGATATTTTGCCCACGATTGACAGTATGCTTTTTTATTTTCAATAAGCTTTTCACTTGCAATCCCAAAATGAGTGCATAGAATAGCCGCGCCCATTTCCGCTACAAGTTCCTCAAGGCTATATGAATGCTTGTCAATGTCAAAGCCTTTAAGATCACGGTTAAGCCTTGACTCATGCCCAGTAGCATGCACTAGCTCATGGAAAATAGTTGAATAGCGCGAATCCAAGTTTTTATAATTTGTTGTGTCTGGAATTCTAACACAATCACTCATTGGTGAGTATGTACCACACTTGCCACCAAGTTTTTGAGTTAGTGTGGTGTTAGTGAAAAATAGCTCTAATGCAATATCAATTTTTTGGTGTACTTCTTTTTTGTCTTCATTAGCAGCGTCACCAATTTCAATGAATAAAGACGGATCGAGGTTAGTATCTTCAAGTTTAAAGACGTTATAAGTTCTAAGGAACGGAATATCTTTTTTAATTGTTTCGCCTGTACTTTTAAGTTTTTGCTTAGTCTCAATTTCTAACATTTTGAAGAAATACACCAACCGAGATTTTGCGCCTTTATTTACTTTTCCACCATTGTTTTTAATTTGGTTGAAAGTTGCATAGGATTGATAAAGCGCGTCGTCCATGCCAAGTAGAAAATAGTTTATGCCACGATAAATGTTTCCTTTAGTGAAGTTTTGCGGATAGCGTCTAATGTATGGGCTATTCCAAGGGATATCACCTAGCTGTAATGATTCAACTATTGCGTCGGTTACTTTCTCATAAGAGTTGGGCTTTTTTCCAATTACTTTAGTTCTTGTTTTTTTCTTAGTCATTTTTTACCTCTTTGTTTAAGTTGTTGTGCGCTGCTTTGTTGATCCCGCGCGTTTACCTTTTTGCTAGTTTGAATATTGTTTTACCAATCTTAATGTTTCTCTTTTTACTGCTTTGTTGCGTTGTTGCTGCGAGTAAATTACTTAATAAAATGAATGAAGTGAAAATAATCATTGTCGTTTTCATAAAAATACCCTTTGGTTAGTTGTTTATGCACCACGTTTATAAGCGTTTGATCCGGTGCAACCAAGAATCTTACATCTTGATATTGGTATTATCGACGGTTTTACGCTATTTGTCAAGTGGTAGCGGTTATAAAACGTCGAAATGCAATGATTCCAATAGTTTGTGTTGTAAATTAGGTAGCAGTTAGGTAACACCTGTTTTTGGTGCGTCAAGTTTGTGGAATTCCAGAGAACACCCTACTTAGTAGTAACATGGTAACAAATAATTAATCTAATGTTATTATTAAAAAGAAGATATTGGGATAGTGCTATAGTTGTACTATATATAAAACAAGTGTTAGGTATATCAAACAGTATACCTAAAAATAAAATATAGAAAAGTGTTGGGAACTACCTGCTACCTGCTACCCGCAGTGCATAAGGCGCGCTGTATTACTCAACAATATTAAACACTTAAATGCCCATTTTTGAGGTAGCGGTTGCTATTTCTAAACTGTTACCCGCACTGCACAATTCCAACACCACTACATATAATATGGTAGGGACAGCTTGTTGTCCCTACGCACGTGATCGACGTTATATTGGTGCTATGTATTATCAATAACTTACAGTGTTCACTATTCTATAGAATAGTAGACAAGGCACCTAAGTACTTGGAAAACCGTTGAGTTTTCGAGTTATAAGCACATATAACATGGGTGTACCCCAAAGCGCGCGTCTTGTTGAAATCTTACCTATCACCACTATATCCAGTATGCATTTTTACAAAATATTAGTTGACTATTTTACTTTTTAGCTATAATTTACACTAAGAAAATTTAAGTTCACCTACACCTCGTTGTACATCGTGTCTTATAAGGAGACTATAATTAATGAAAACATTTTTTATTTACCTAAGAACTTCAACAAAAAACCAATCCAATGGGATTGAAACTCAAACACACGCAATCTTACAGCACTTAGAAAATCTTGGACACACCGACGAAAACAGTAGGTTCGTATATTACGAGGATGAAGGAGTTTCTGGTGCCAAGGAAAATCGAAAAGGACTAGGCGAGATGATGGATGCCATAGAAACATTAAGGCACCCTGGAACCGGTGCAATGCCTACTGTGGTGACATATTCATTTTCCAGAATAGCTAGATCACTAAAGCATTTAATATCCTTCACAGATCACTTTAGACGTATAGGGGTCAACATGGTATCCGTAAAAGAAAATATTAACACCACCACCAAAGAAGGAAGATTAATGCTTAACATCATGGGAGCAATTGGTGAATTTGAGCGCGAACTTATAGCCGATAGAGTTAAAGATGGTTTAGCAAACGCTAAAGCAAATGGTGTTAAAATAGGTCCAAAGAAGAAATATGAACATAAAGCTATCCTGGCATTGCACCATAAAAACCACACATATGATCAAATTGCGGCACAGATAGGTTGTTCCAAGTCTTTAATAGCTAAGGTAATTAAAAAATCAAAGAATAGACCAATCCCTGAACCCAAATTCTAAAAACTATGAAGAGTAGAAATTAGACAAACAAAATTTATATTAATACAATATAATTAACGACACGGATGTTGTGACCTCTTTAGCCAATAGCCCGCTGTGAACTCCCATTTCACGCAGCGGGCTTTACTTTCTACATTACATATTACAATATGTAAATATGTCAGATATTTTACCTAATTCAAAAGACTTTTTCACACACATTAACAAAGATGGGTTGATGGAAACAGTTGACGCTGTGAGTGGTCGCGTTATTCAAGTTGAGAATGTGGTCACACCTGAGATGGAACTTGGTAGACGCGAAGGCTTTACCAAGGTGATGCATGAAGGTCAAGAAGTTTTGGTGCCTACTGGAATGAATATTGAAAGTTACAAACCTTCAAAGGTTAAATTCAACAAAGTAGTTGCGGATATTATTTGCGATCATGTAGCAGGCGGCGAAGGAATAACTAAAATATGTAAGCGTCCTGGTTATCCATCATATTCGATTGTACGCCGTTGGATGAGAGAGAATGAATCATTTGCCATGGCAATAAATGAAGCGCGTAGGGCGCGAGCTGAGTGTTTATATGATGAGATTATGGATCAGGTTGAAGATGTAGAGAATTTATCCAAGGATGAACTTGCTGCACTGAAGCTTAAAATCGATACAATGAAGTGGGGAGCGGGCGTAAATGATGGTGAAACATTTGGTAACAAGAAGGATAACAATAGCGCCCAAGCAGGTGCGGTGCAAATAGTTGTCAACACAGGAATAGTGCGAGATACTAATTTTATTGAGACTGATCCACAGGTCAAAAAAATTGTGGAAGAAATGAATCAAGGAGATGAAGATGAAAGCAAACAATAGAGTGCTATTACCAAATGGTAGTTGGAAAACTTTTCCTGAAAAGCTAGAACAAAAAGCCATTAAGCAGGGTAAAAAAGCAGAAAAACTAAAAGAAGAAATTGAAGCTGAACAATCTGTGCGTAAAGTTTCAAGAACTAAAGTTAAAGCAAATATCCAAGCCAATAGAGAAAACGCCAAGATGAACGCTAAACTAGCTAAGAAAGAAGAAAAGCAGGCTAATGAAGAACGACTCTCAGGTAATTGATACTGGTTACAAGCCGCGCCCTTTTCAAAGATGGTTACACGCAAACTTAAAAAGATTTAATGTTCTTTGCTGCCATAGACGTTTTGGAAAGACGGTGTTTAGTATCAATGAATTAATTGATCAAGCCTTGAGATGTGATCTCAAAAACCCACAATATGCTTACATTGCTCCTACATATGGTGCGGCTAAACGTATTGCATGGGAGTATATCAAAGATTTTGTGAAAGGAATACCAGGAGCTACGGCTAATGAATCGGAGATTAGGATAGATATACCGCGCCCTGGGCGAGGTGATAAGATCAGGATGATGTTATTAGGAGCTGAAAACCCTGGCAACTTGAGGGGTATCTACTTGGATGGTTGTATCGTTGATGAATATGCCGAATGCGATCCGACTATATGGAGTCAGGTTATTAGACCTGCGCTTTCAGATAGAAAGGGATGGGCGATATTTATTGGTACACCTAAAGGAAGGAACCACTTTTATGATATTTATCACAACACTGTCGGTAGTAAGAATTGGTTACAGGCTACGCTTAGGGCTTCACAAACTAAGGTTATTGATCAAGAAGAACTAGATGAAGCAGCTCTAACGATGAGCGAAGAAGAATTTGAGCAAGAATTTGAATGCTCATGGAGTGCTGCACTTGTTGGAGCATATTATTCTAAACCATTAGCTAAACTTGAAAAAGAAGGAAAGCTTTACGGAGATGTGCTTTATGATCCAGCACTTCCAGTCGATACATTTTGGGACTTAGGAGTAGGAGACACCACTTCAATTTGGTTTGTTCAGCAGTATATGAATGAAGTACGCTTGATTGATTACTATGAAATGAGCGGTGAAGGAATTGATCACTATGCAAAAATCCTACAAGAAAAAGGCTATGTCTATGGCGAGCACACACTACCACATGATGCAGCAGCGCGTAGTTTAGAAACAGGTAAATCGAGACAAGAAACTTTCACCAAGTACGGAATACGTACTAAAATACAATCGCGCCAAGCTATTGATGATGGGATACATGCGGTGCGAATGCTGCTACCTAGATGCGTTTTTAATAAGGTTAAATGTAACCGTGGTATCCAGGCTTTGCAGAATTATCAAAGAAAGTGGGATGCGAAAAATAAAATATTCCTAGACAAACCATTACATGATTGGTCAAGTAATGGTAGTGATGCATTTAGATATTTAGCGTTAGGACTTAGATCACCAACGGAAAAGAATAACAAAAGAAATTTGCCAAGGCAAACACAGAATGATTATAATTTATTCTAGGACCAGGAGGATTATAAAATGGCAAAAGCGACTGCGAAAAAATGGGCAGCTTATAAAGGGTTATCTCAAGGCGGGCTTGAGCGTTTTATTAAGTACTCGTCTTTAATTGCTTCAGGTAGCGGAGCTATGCAAGAAGCAGCTAAAGGTAAGAAAACCTATGGAATGTCAGGATTAGGTCACAAAAAAGGTGAAGAAGGACGCACAGCTAGAGGTCAAAAATTTTCTGATGTTGATAAGCGTGGTTTATCTTCACTTCTTGAAGAAGAACAAAACATAGGAAAATACCTAATGGAAACCGCTGATTATAGTTATGACCCGCTCAAACCGTGGGAATCTAGTGGTAAAAGAATAAAAGCTGAAAGAGAAGCAACTAGAAAAGCTAAACTAGCTAAAAAAGAAGATGTTGAATCACTTCTTAAAGCTATACAATCAAGAGAATCTGAAGTTAGATCAAGACGAGCTGCACCTGCACTAGCTCAAACACGTGGTAGTTTATTATGATACATGAACAAACTGAAGAACAAAAAAAGTTAGCCGAATGGGTTATCAAAAATTATGATAAATTAAAAGCTGATCGAGGCACATGGGAAAATCACTGGCAAGAATTAGCCGAATACTTTGCACCTGCTAATGATCAGATAACATCTAAATCAACAAGCGGTGAGAAAAAGAACACACATCTTTTAGATTCGACACCACAACACACGAATGAGCTTCTAGCTTCAGCACTTCATTCAATGCTAACTAACCCATCTGTTATTTGGTTTGATATGATCACAGGTGATCCTGAAGCTGATAAAGACGAAGCAGCTATTGCTTGGCTTCAAGATTCTGTTAAAAGAATGGTTGAAGTTTTAAATAATTCAAATTTTCAAACTCAAATACATGAAGTGTATCTAGACCTTGGAGTTCCAGGTACAGGCTTCCTAGAGATGGAAGAAGATGAAGAAGATGTTGTTCGCTTTAAATCTGAACACATCAACAAAGCTTTAATAAGTGAAGACGCTAAATCACGTATTAGAACTGTATATAAGATATATGAATTTACAGCTATGCAGCTTATGGAAAAATACGGGAAAGACAAATTTGATGAGATGTTTTTATTACAATTAAAAAATGAACCCATGAAAAAATATGAAGTCATTCATGGTGTTTTTCCAAATAATGAATTCAATCCATTCAAAGCAGCGTTTAGTAATAAACCGTATTCTTCTGTGCATGTTTTAAAATGCAAAAAGAGACTTATCAAAAAAGGCGGCTTCGATGAATTCCCTTTTGCTGTGCCTAGATGGAGTAAACGCTCCAATGAAATGCATGGTAGAAGTCCTGCTATGAAGGCGTTACCAGATGCTAAAATGCTTAATGAAGTTAAAAGAACTTCAATCATCGCAGCTCAAAAAGTTATTGATCCAACACTACAAGCTCCCGATGAAGGAGTGGTACTACCGCTTAAGACAGCTCCAGGAGCTATTAACTATTATAGAGCTGGTACTAAAGATAGAATTGAACCATTACAAACAGGAAGTCAACCAGGACTAGGAATGGATTTTGTTGATGCAATCAAGATGCAAATAAGAGAAGCATTCTTTATTGACCAACTTCAACTTAATGAAGGTCCACAGATGACTGCTACCGAAGTTCTACAAAGAACTGAAGAAAAGCTTAGAATGATGGGACCAATTTTAGGTAGACTTCACAATGAACTTTTAAAACCAATAGTTGATAGAGTTTTTGGAATCATGAAAAGACGCGGGTTATTTGATCCAAATGTTCCAGAAATATTATTAGATAAAGATTTACAAGTTAGATATTCATCAATGATTGCTAGGGCGCAACGCGCGACTGAAGCCGACAACCTTCAAAGAGTTCTAGGAGTTATGGCACCACTTATTCAACTTGATCCAAATGTTATGGACAATATTAACACAGATGAAACTTTTAGATACATTGCTAACTTATTTAATCTCCCTCAAGAAATTATAAACTCAAAAAGAAAAATTGAAAAAGATAGAAAAGCTAAAGCCGAAATGATGCAACAACAAGAAGACATGGTAGCTGAACAACATGAAGCCGATGTTGCAAGTAAGTTAGGAGCTATTGGTTAGGGAGTTTGAATGAAAATACCACGCTTTAAAAAGCAGATAGATATGTCTGTTTACTACAAAGATGTTTTTAAATCTGAAGATGGAAGAAAAGTTTTAAATGATATTTTAGTGAAGGCTAAAATTCTAAGCAACATATATTCAGATGATCAACGTGAACACGCATATAATGAAGGACGCAGATCACTAGCCTTAGAGATTATGCATATGCTTAATATCGATATTGAAGAAGCTGAAGAAAGAATCAAAGAATGGTCTAAACATGACCAGAATTATATATAATAAAACAAGGAGTAATTTATGAGTACATCACTACTAGGCGGTGATACAACACCTACGCCGGAACCAACACCAACACCAACACCAACACCGACACCGACACCGACACCCGATATAAACTTCCCTGAAAACTGGAAGGAAGCTTTAGAAGAAGATTTTAGAAATGATCCTTCGATGGAAGCAATCCAAGATATTCCAGGACTTGTTAAGTCTTATGTAAGTGCGCAAAGAATGATTGGAGCGGATAAGATTATCGTTCCGAATAAACATGATGATGGAACTCAATTAAGAGAAGCCTTGGTGAAACTAGGACTACCTCAAGAAATTGATGATTATAAGCTTGAAAAAGGTGAAGGCATTGATATTGATGATGAGTTAATGGGGTCATATTCAAGCAAAGCTCATGAGTTAGGAGTATTACCTAAACAAGCTGAAGCACTATTAAACCACCTGGTAGGTGAATACGGACAATCTCAGATGAATGAGGTTAAAGAATATAACGATCAAGTCCTAGCCGAACAAGAAGAACTTAAGAAAGAATGGGGTGCAGGATATGATGGACAAATTGACTTAGCTAGAAAAGCTGCCAAACACATGGCAGGAGAAGATGAAGCTTTATTTGATCATCTTATGTCTCCTGAATTTAGCGGTAGCGTTAAGAATGTAAAAGTTCTTAATAAAATTGGACAAATGCTAAAAGAAGATAATCTTATTAGTGACTCCAAAGGTGGATGGGGGAAAACTCCTGAAGAAGCTAACAAAGAATATTTACACATTCTAGGCGATGGAAAACATCCGTATAATAATTCTTCGCACCCTGCTCACGAAAAGGCAGTTATGGAAGTAAATAAATTATTTGAAATGATGAATAAATAATTTGACATACCATTAATTACGCAGTTACCCTTAATATATAAGTTTTAATTGTTAGGGGTAGCTGTATCCTACAGTCCTGTTTATATAATTAAAATCTCGGTGATCCTTATGGTTGAGGGTAGTCTCCACGGAAATTTTATTTAATTAATAGGAGTAAAAAATGTCTATTGAAATTACTACAGCTTTTGTAAAGCAATATTCAGCAAATGTTTTTCACCTTTCTCAACAAAAAGGTTCTAAGCTACAAGGCACAGTTAGAAACGAATCACAAAATAGTGAATCAAAATTCTTTGAAAGAATTGGAAGCGTTGACGCTCAATTAAAAACAGGTCGTCACTCTTTAGTATCTTATTCTGATACTCCACACAGCAGACGTAGAGTTACACTAGCTGACTACTACCACGCTGATCTAGTAGATGAAGAAGATAAAATCAGAATGTTAATTAGTCCTGAATCTCCATATGCTCAAGCAGCTATGTGGGCTTTAGGTAGAAGTAAAGATGATGTAATTATCTCTGCTGCTTTAGGTAACGCTTATGCAGGTAAAGAAGGAGCTACAGCAGTTGTACTTCCGAACTCTCAAAAAGTAGCTGCCTTTGACGGTACAACTACTACAGGTGTTAACCTTAACGTAAAAACTCTTAGAAAAGTAAAAGAGAAGTTTGATGCAAATGACATTGATGAATCAATCAAAAGAAATTTTGCAATCGGTTCTTCTCAGCTTCAATCACTACTTGGCGAAACTGAAGTTACTAGCTCAGACTACGCTTCAATCAAAGCTCTAGTCATGGGTGAAGTAAATACTTTTATGGGATTTTACTTTGTTAGACTTGAGAGACTTCCAAAAGCTGCCGCCGATGTTACATACACTGTAACAAATGGAGCGGTAGGAGCTGGTACTGGTACAATTACAGCCGCCAATTCAAGACGTTGTTTTGCATGGGCGCAAGATGGGGTACTTCTTTCAACTGGTAAAGAAATTACTGCTAAGATTTCTGAGCTACCTGATAGACACTACGCTAAACAAGTTTACGCGAAAATGGGAATCGGTGCAGTAAGAATGGAAGAAGAAAAAGTAGTAGAAGTAATCTGTTCTGAATAATAATTAAAGCTCCCTTCGGGGAGCAATTTTAGGAGTAATAACTATGGCAAATTTTAACATGGACAACTATGATAAAACACAATCTGAACCTTCTGAGAAAATCGAGCGCGGTGATCTCCATGGTAAGGCAAGTGTTTTACACGATAGAATCACATTCGCTCAAAATGTTATCGCTGCTGACGATGAAATACTTTTACCTGAACTTCCAGCTTACGCTAGAGTTTTAGAAGTAATCGTTGAATCAGGTGATCTTGGGACAACTGGTGTATTCTCGGTAGGACACAAAGCAAGTGATGATGCTTCAATCGTTGAAGATGCAGATGCATTTATCGCTACTGTAACTTGTACAGCAGCAGTTATCGCTAAGATGAGTGATGCCGCTGGTAACGCAGGAATGATGAAAAGGTTTGCAAAGCCTGTTCAACCTTTCTTGAAGTGTACAACTGCTACAGATGCAGCAGATGGTGTTGAATTGAAAATTTCAATTATCTACATGGCAGACTAATACAAGGGAGCTTTCGCTCCCTTCTTTTTCTAAGGAAGTTATATGACCACAGAAGTTACAATATGTAATTCAGCTTTACTTAAACTTGGTGCCAACACTATAACTTCACTTTCAGATAACTCTAAAGAAGCGGAACTTTGCAATGAGCAATACGCTAAAATCAGAGATGATTTACTTTATTCATTTTCTTGGAATTTCGCAGTTAAATCAGCAGCGTTAACAGATAATGGCAATAACCATTTGTGGGATGATGATCTTCCTGAATTTGATATACCCGCCGATTATTTACGCATGGTTGAAGTAGAACAACCAGATTATAGATGGTATGTTGAAAATGGTAAAATTTATTACGAATCAACTGTACTTAATTGCAGATACATTTACCAAGTGACAGATGTAACAAAATTCAGCGCAGGGTTCATTGAACTGCTTTCAACAAAACTGGCATTAGAACTTTCATACTCTTTAGTTCAAAGTGCAAGCCTTAAAGAAACACTTAAAAAAGATTATAACTTAATGCTTAGAGACATGCGATCATTCGACTCACAAGAAGGATACACAAGACAATTAACCAATGAAAAATTTTTACAGGTTAGAAACTAATGACTAAGTTTAATACTATCATGAATTCTCTATCAAAGGGCATGTTATCTAAAAACATGCGTGGTAGAACTGATAGTAAAGACTACATGGAAGGAGCTGAATTAGTTCAAAACTTCTTAGGTTATAAACAAGGTGGAGCATACCGTAGACCTGGAACACAATTTATAAGCGCACACGCACAAGATACTTATGAAACATTAATACCTTTACCCGATGGTACCTTCATAACAGAAGTAGCAGGTGTACTAGGCTTAATGACTTCAGATGGAACATTCACAACAAGCTCATTAAATCTTTCCTACGGCAAAGAATCCGACAACACAACATTAACACTAGGAACAGTTGTAGATTACATGACCATAGGTGATATCACAATCATAACAAGATACTACAAAGAACCTTTAGTGGTATACAAAGGATCAGGTGTATCGGGATCAGTTTTTGTAACAAAAACAAAAATACATCTTTTATCACAAGTTATCGATGTTGACGTTCCGTTCAGTCCTATTTTTTCAGCATTCTATAATGATAAGAATGCAGCTAAATTTAATATTTATGAAATACCAAACATTGTCGCAGGCAAAACCATAACACCCACAGGGACAACCGGCACAATACAATTAAATACATCTTTTAAATTAACCAAAACTAAAGGCAGTTATATTAAAATAACTCATGGAGCTGTAACAGGTGTAGCGTTTGTAACTAGCAATGATCTTTCACCATTAGGAACACCTGGGGTATATGATGCTGAAGTTGTAATAAACTTTGGAGCTACAACCGCTTCCGATAATTTTCAAATATCAGTCACACATAAATTACAGTATATGACATACTTCCAACAAAGAGTTGTATTTGGTGTAGAAGCTAGATTATTTGGAACACTTGTAGGAAGTTTACAACATCTTATGGTTAGACGATTAGCTCAAGATAGCTCAAGCGATGCATCTGGGATTAATTACTTTGGTGATATTTCTTCACTTGATCCTTTTGATTTTACAATTTCATCCAAAGATAAATCATCAATACAATGGTTACAGTCAGGCGAAAACCTAGAAGCCGGAACTGATCTTAATGAGATCATAGGTTTTGGCGGTAACGGTGAAATACTTAGCTCACTAAATGCCAACTTACCAGCATCAACGAGTTTTGGTTCAAGCGATGTGCGTCCAGTAAAAACTAATAAAAGTACAATCAGTGTCTCAAGTGATGGTTACGCGCTAAGAGAATTTGTAAGATCAGCAAACACAACAAGCTTTAACACAAGACAATTAAATTTAATATCAGAAGAAATACAAGGCAATACACCATTTAAGCAATTAGTTTTGCAGAAAGGAACAGGCGCAATATGGCTTAGAACTGAAGATGGACAACTTGTTACTTGTGTATATCATGAAGAAATTGATGTGATATCGTGGGCTATACATGACATAGGTGGGACTGTGCAAACCATTGTTCCTTACAATAGTGATGAAATTTATCTTTTAGTTGAAAGAACTATTAATAGTACCACTTATCAATACCTTGAAATGATAGACCTACCATACAAAGGAAGCGTTACTTATCCAGTTAACAGTGAAACACATAAACCATTTATGATGGATAGTGCAGTTTATACAAAATTAGGCACACCCAATAATGTTGTAACAGGATTATCACACCTAGAAGGTGAATCAGTTGATGTATGGGTTGATGGAGTACTAGAAGAAGGGCTTACAGTCTCTTCAGGACAAGTAACCACTACAAATTCAGGTGAAGAATTCTTTGTAGGACTTCCTTACATATCTAAAATTATAACAATGCCCATTGAAGCAGGACAAGCGTTCGGCACAGCTCAAGGAAGTATTAAAAGAATTCATGAAATATTCGTTAAATTCTATAAAACAATTGGTGGAAGTGTAGGTGATAAAAGTAAAACTTATCCTTTATCAAATAGCGATGGAGTTAATTTATTAACAGATGATATTGAAAAGAAAGTTGATATAAGTCCAGCAAAAAATAACCAAATTGTTATTGAGCAAAATAAGTCACTTCCGATGAGTATACTTGGTGTTGTATACAAAGGTGTAACATATGATCAGTAGGAGTGAACAATGGCATTACCTATAGCAGTTATAGCAGGTGTAACCTTCGCAGGTTCACTACTACAAGCAAAAGGCGCAATGGACGCAGCAGATTCTCAAGCAGCAGCAGCTAAAGCACAAGCAGCAGCAAAGCGCGGTCAAGCAGTTGAACTTTTAAAGCGCGCAAGAATCAATAGAGAAAGAACACGACTCAAAGGCTTAAGCTTCCAAAAGGAACAGATGGCGGGTTTTGCAGGAGGTGGAGTCGCTATTACTTCCGGTTCAACATTAGCCGCTTTAAATGATACAATAAATAAAGTAGAACAAAATGTAGAAGATCAAATGCAAGAAGCTAGTTATAAAGCTAGTATGCTTATGAAAGGAGCTGATATTGATGCTAAACTCGCAGGTGATATACAAGAAGCAGGTAAATGGCAAGCGTTCGGATCAGTGCTTGCAGGTGGAGCTATGGCAGCTAAAATGGTAGCATAGGAGTAAACATGCCAAAGATAAGTAAAGCAGATTTACCAGGTGGAGTATCGCTAGATGTGATGCGCGCTCCAACACAATCAATTGAAAGCGCAGGAATGGTTAGCAAAGCTCAATCGCAAGTAGCAGGACAAGTTTCAAGAATCGCAGGTGAATTTGGACAGCAATTAGCTCAATCAGAAGCAAGAACACAAGCTATAAAAAATAAAGCAGAATTCACACTTCAAGCTGATTCACTCCTTGAAGATATGAAAAAAGAAGAAAAGTATGCTGATTCAATGGAAGGCTTCACACAAGATTACCAACAAAGATTAGGTGATCTTCACAAAGATGTACTTGATACAACAACCCACACACCATTATCACGTAGAGCTTCTGAAAATGCGCTATCTGAAACAAACCTATCTTCTCAGAGAAAAGCTCAATCGTATGAAAGAAATGAAAGAGTAGCTAAAGTTTATCAAAACGCTGAAGATGTAACAGATTTAATGGGACAAGATTTAGCAATTAATTACTCACCTGATAAGCACGTTCAAAATATTACAACTATTCAAAACATGTTCAGAAAAGAAGAAGAAATTTGGACACCTGAACAAAGTCGAAAAGGTATTAAGAATTTTAAAAATAAACAATTTGACTCACTTAGTACTTATTATGAAACTAATCCAGGAATAGTATCACAAGGTATCTCATTACTTGAAGGTAAGTATCCACAATCGAAAGCGATACTAGATGGTATAAGCTCAGAAAAAAGAAATGCTACACTTGAAAGATTAAAAAGAATACAAAAACAAAATAACAGCATGTCTAAAGCAAGCATAAGTAGACACATCACTGACTTAAAAGCAGCAGTTTATTCAGGGAAAAAATTACGCGCCAATGATTTTAACAGAGTATCATCTATGGCTTTGGAAGGAGCATTTGATAACTCAGCAGAAATGGCAAATACTGTTCAAGGCTTACAAGCTATCCATGATCAGAATGAAAAGTTTTCACAGATGAATGCTAAAGAAAAAGCAGTAGCTGTCAACGATAAATTAAAATTAGGTGAAGTAGAAGGAGCTTTCAATGCAGCTCAAAGAGAAGCATTACAAGATATGTTCTTAAAGGTTAAACAAAACACTTTAAAAAATATGGAAACTAAAGGTGCAGATTTTGCAGCAGGGGATCGCCAAGATATTGCTAATCAATCACAGCAAATACTAAACCCACTAAATGAAGATATATCCGACGAAGAACTATACGAAGCTACACAATCTTACGTTTCCAACACCAGGACATATCAACAAGATGCAGGAATAACTAACATTAAGTTCTTAACTGAAGATATGCAAAATTCATATAGTGATGCTATAACAAATAAAGAAGGACAAATAGGCGCGGTAGCTATCGAAAGAATACAAAAGAGCTTTGGTGATGCTTCAGGCAGCGTACTCAAAGAACTATTACAAAGTAAGAAAATCGCACCGGAACACTCTACAGTTTTCTATTCTCAAGATTATCAATCAAAAACTAGAATGCTTGAGAATATTAGAAACAAAGATAAGATTGAAGAAGACTTTAGAAAAACAAAATCAACAAACCCGAACATTGATTTAAACGATGTTTTAATTGATAAAGATTACCAAAGCTTTAAAGTAGCTTTAAATAAAACAAACCCTGGTGGAGCTAATAGAGATATTATGAACGGCTTCACAACTAATGTAATGCTTGAATACAAACGCTTAATGTCAGCAGGGGGTGAAGTTGATCACGATAAAGCTAAACAACAAGCGATTGATACTGTTATAAATAACAACTTTGATTTCACATCAAGTAAAACACCACTTATGATCCCTAAAGATTTAGGAGTTGATAAAGATGTTGTGGATAATTTCACTGAAGATTCACTAGATGAAATGATTGACTTTTCAAATGCAGCAGATATTCAACCACCTAAGAATTTCAAAGGAAGTAGATCGAATTACATCAACCATATTTCCGACACAGGTGTTTGGGTTTGGAATGGTGGTGATGGTGCAGTTCTTTATGAAGACACCGGAAATGGTTTAGCTGAAATTAAAGACAGCATGGATCGCAAAATTGAACTTAAGTATTCAGAGATGAATGAAAGTGCTTTTAAATTTAAACGTAAACGAATGGCTTACACCAAAACAGGACTCAAGGAGTTTTAATGGGCGCACGTACAGCAATGCTTTTAGAAACTCCAATACCAGTAGAAACTGCTGCGCCTGAATATAATATCACTGAAAGGTTAGATGCAGCTTTTGAATTAGGTATGAAGGATATATTCACTTCACGCCAATACCAAGAAGATCACTTAGAAGAACTAGCTTCCAATGATCCACATGGTCTATCTTCACCTGAAGAACTTAACGAGTTATTTACGGATGTAGAAAAACCTTTTACAAAACCTACATCATATTTATTTGCGAATGAACTTAATGAAGAAGCAAAAGAAAAGAAGCGATTGATGGGAATAATCTCTAATCATGGAAAATCAGATGCGTTTGGAATTTCTTTGTTAGGTGGCTTAGCAGCTCACGCTACTGATCCAATCGAAGCAGGAGCGGATGTATTACTTGGATTAGCTACAGGTGGACTAGGCACAGCAGCTAAGTGGGGAGCTAAATCAGGAAAGCTAGGATATCGAGCAACAAAGATAGCTAAGCGTACAAGTGATTTATTAGAATCAAGAAATTTAACAAGAAGCGTAGTTGAAGGCGTAGCGGCGAACGCAGCACTTGAACCTTACTTCATGTCAAGTAGTGAGCGAATGCAGGAAGATTATACCATTAATGACGCACTTATTTCAGTAGTCGGTGGTGGGGTAGTTTTTCCAGGCGCAGCTTTTGGCTTAAAAAAAGGTGGAAAGTATGTTGCCGACAATGCTCCGTGGATGGGACAAGCTATAAAGTCTGTTATTGGTCAAGTAGCTTCAGGGAAGAAGCCGGACCTTTCAGCAATAATTGAGCTTAGAAAAAACCATCTATATGGTGTATCAAATGTACCACATGGATCAATCAGAGCTGGTTACAAGTATACCAAACTAGAAGACGTTGATCTTCCTAACCAGAAATTTTATGTTTCAACTGTTCAGAAAAAAGGAACCGTCGAGTATGGTGATCACCACGTAGTAGGTGACTTTATGGGCAATGAAGGCACACACATCACAGATAACCCAAACCTTGCTAACCAACTAGCAAATGATACATTACAGGACACAGTTGGCGGCATTCATGAGATCAACCTACATGAAGCAAACCTTTTAAATATCGATACAGGCTTTGATTCACCTGTAATTCCTAAAATAAAAGATACAATAAATAAATTTAATCCCGAATACACTGAAGCATTTTTAGATGCTAAAACTTTAAGAGAAGGAATTGAAAATGTTAAAACCGTTGCTGAATTAAATGGGGATGATGTAAACGCAATACTTAAAAACATACACGACGATATCAACACACAAGGATACAATGGAGTTATTTATTCTGAAGATGGTGCAGCTAACCATGCTTATATTTATAATGAAGGTAATTTGAAACATTCAGATAGTTTTAAAGCAGATAGTAAAGCACAACCAAAACCTGATCAAGAAATGATTAGGGGATCAGCAGATGATATGGTTAATAAAAAAGAAAATGACATTATGTTTAATGAACATTCTCAAAAAGATATTGATGAGACACCTGATCTTAAAGCAGAAGATTTTGATCGTGCAGTAATTGAACAAGTAAAGAATGAAGAAGCCAATCTAAGAGAGTTAGTTGAAACAGGTATGGCAGATGAAGCCGATGAATTAGCTTTACGTGAAATTGAAATTGAAGAAGAAATGATGAAAGGCAAGAATACAATTTTTCAAACTTTAAAGAATTGTTTTCTAAAAGGCAAATAATGAGTGAATGCAAACGATTAGTAAAAGAAAGCCTACCTGAAAGTTTAAAAAAACTTTATGCTGAAGAACAAGAAATACTGGATAGAGCTTCACAAGAAATTAATGAAAAACTCGTAGATGAAATGGGCGATGAACTTCAAGCACTACTTGAAAAGGTTAATGATCCAGAAGTGTTTAGAACCAAAGCACTTGAGATTTTAAATAATCACCGTAGAGAATCATGGAAAAAGAAATTAGAAAAAGTACAAGTACAGCAATATGCAACACGCTTTGAAGGACATATCCACCAAGAAGGTTTTAAAGATTCACTAGAGGGATTGGAATCAATTCTTGTTGGAACAAAGAAGTCAGTAGAGAATGCAACACATTCTGTAGGACACATTAGAGATGTTAACTCTGATAGATATCAATCTTATGTTGATCAATTATTTACTAAAGCTGAAGAAAATTATCTAACCAAAGGCGGCGTAGACGCACAGATAAAGATAGCTGAAATTATCGAAATGGGAACAGAAAACGCTAGAAATAAATATGATCTTGAAATGATCGAGATAGCTAAGAAAGTTAAAAAGTTTAACGACTTCATGTACATGGAAAAACGCAAAGCAGGTTTTGATTTAGGATACCAAGATAATTATGTTATGCGCTCTTATGATGCAGAAAAAATGGCGACTAATCCTACGCGCGCTAAAGAACTTTTAAAAGAATCAATTGATCTTGATGAAACATTCCCAGGTCTATCGGCTAAAGAGATTGATAAAATCCTAGATAAAACAGTTAAGAACATAATCGAAGGTGATTTAACTAAAGGCTTAATGGATATTGGTATGCTTGATCTTTCATCAAGAAGCTCGCTCGAAGCAAGGGCTACGCGTTCAAGAAAATTCGTTTTCAAAAAAGGAGCTACCGGAAAGTGGAATTCTGAATTTGGAAGACATAACATCCTTGAGCAATTAGCAGTTACCGCTAAAACAAGTGCAAAGCAAAATGCATTACGAGAAGTTTTAGGACCAAACCCAAAAGGAACTTTTGACTCCCTTGTTAAACGAGCAATTAAAAAAGCAGATGCAGATGGTAATACAACACTAGCTAATAAAATACGTGATGCCCACGCCAAGGGATCACATTCATTTATGAATATCGTTTGGAAGAACTTGGATGGTACAGCTTCAAAACCGCATAACCAAAGCGCAGCTAAGTTTATGTCAATGTGGAGAAGTTTGGAATATATGCGCTTACTAGGTGGTTCAACCATCACAGCTTCAACCGATCTTGCTTCAATGGCAGCTATGCTTAGTGCTAAAACAAATAAGAACTTCTTTGCTTCATGGACTAACATTGTCACTGACTTCATAGCGGAAAGCCCTAAAGCTTTAAAGCAAGCCATAACAGGCAAAAGCCCTGAACTAGTAACTAAAGCAGCTAGATTTAATGTCTATCTTGAAACAGGTATGGGCGCAATGTTTAGACATGTTGGTGTTGAAGGCACTGCCAATAAAACAATTAATAAGATGATGGACTTCTACACAAGGATAAATCCAATCGGCGTTCAAGCGGCTTTTCATAAAACTATTATGCTTCAAGCTTTTAGCGATCATATATCGCGCGCAATTCTTGACAACAAAGTTGATGATGTAATCGCACTAACACTTAAGCGTTCAGGATTTACTGAAGACTTTTATCCAATACTTAAGGCAGCTATCACAGATGTAAAAGACGGAGTAAAGACGTTAGATGTAGATTCCTTTAAAACAGTTGATGTTAAAATAATTAATGAATTACGACAAAAACTAGGCAAGAATGATCCGCAATTCTTAGGTAAATCTGAAGGTGAAATGCGCGACTTTCTAGGAAGAAAGCTCGATACAATGTTTAACGATATCGCAAACGATGGTGTACCGACACCTGGACTTAAACAACAAGCGTTACTTAACCAAGGTCTACCACCTGGTTCAGCTAGTGGTGAACTTTTAAGAACTCTAGCAATGCTTAAATCATTTGCTTTCAAGATGCAGGACACAATCCAAAGTCTTTACCACGCTAACCCAAACAAGAACCAAGGCATGATGAATGTAATGGGGTGGATGGTAAGCCTAACAGGTATGGGTTATGTCGCACTAAGTCTTAATGATATTAAAAACAATAGAACTCCACGCGATCCGACTCTACCAGACACATGGAAAGAAGCTTTCATTAAAGGCGGCGCAGGTGGACTATACGGTGATTTATTATCTCAAGCAGTGGATAACAAGTATGGAACATTTGTATCATCCGTAGCAGGACCGGCTTTAGGAACAGTAGATGATATGGCAAAACTTATGACAAAATTAAAAGCCACAGCATTTGGTGATAAGCAGGGAAGACTTAAATGGAAAGATGCTAAGACACTTGTAAATCACGTTCCATTTCAAAACCACTTTATTATGCGTCCAGTATTGGATACATTATTTCTTGAATCACTTTTAGATAGTGCCGATACAAAAAGGAAAAAGAGATTAAGAAAAATGATGCGTGAACGTGGACAAACCAAAATATTTGATTGATAATTTAATATATATACACTAAGAAGCCCTAAAGGAGTGGAGGTTTTATGTCAGGAATATCAGGATACCCTACGTCAAAGAAGTTAGATAATAACTCTCAAGACAAAATCAAAAGAGAATTCGTAACGGTACAACCCGCAGGTTCAAATAAATTTGCAGCTAATGTTATAGCTATTGGTTTTACGCAGCTTGCTACAGGTGAAATAGCTGAAGTAGGATCAACTGATAAGTTACTGGTAAAAACTGCACATACCTTTAAAGAAGGAGATTTAATCAGACTTCAAACTACAGCTAACTCAATTGAAGAATTAGAAGTAGGTGTACTCAAAATAATAGATGCAAACACAGTAGAACTTACAGCTATACTTTCAGCTAATCTAAGCGCAGGTGATACTTATAATCATTACCGTCCAGTGTCGCAAAGATACTCTAGCACAGGTTCAGCAATTGCAGGACCAACACAATTCAAGCTAGATGGTTTAGAAGTTGAAGTAAATGAAGATACAGTGACACCGGCTAATAATAAACCATTGCCTGTAAAGCTTATGGACACTTCAGGTGATTTAACCATTACTGCTAATAACCTAAACGTACAACTTGAACATAATGGAGCTAACCCAGATTCAGTTCAAGTTGGTGACGGAACAAACAAGCTAGGAGTGACTGCTTCAAATGAAGCTAAGACATTTGACGCTACAGCTCACGGAAAATTAGATTTAATAGGTAAGGAAGCAACACTAGGAACTCGCGCCTCTGAAGCTACAGCGGCGGCGATACTAGCCAAAATTATAGCAGCACCGGCAACGGAACTTAAACAAGATACAATCATCACAGCTTTAAGTAATCTTCTAGCTGAACTCCAAGCCAAAGCAGATGTAACTGAAACACAACCTGTAAGCGCAGCAACGCTTCCGTTACCTACAGGCGCAGCTACGGCAGCTAACCAGGCTACAGGTAACACTTCATTAACTACAATTGCAAGTAACACAACATCAATAGATGGAAAACTACCAACAAACCTTGGACAGAAAGAAGTAGGGTCTTCAATCTCAGTTTGTTTAGCTACAAGTCAAGAACACATGATTGATGGAGTCGAGGCGGCGGTTGTTAGTGTTGATGGTAAAACACCAGCACTAGGGCAAACAACTTTAGCGGGTTCAGTTCCA